>ERZ773197.258-NODE-258-length-44459-cov-9.072786_pt1 | contig 44459 bp, 51 predicted proteins | sample MGYA00580999_ERZ773197 | MGnify/ENA primary metagenome ERZ773197 (study PRJEB29015, sample SAMEA2738166) | human oral metagenome | biome: human oral; feature: human-associated habitat; material: saliva | place: China | collected 2185 ...
CGTCTGCCAGGAGCTGATACTTGTCGTTGAGCGTTATGACGGGCTTGTCGCCCTTCTCGCCTTTAGCTCCGGTCGCTCCCGTGGCACCTCGTGCACCCGTCTCTCCTCGCTCGCCTTTGTCGCCTTTGGCTCCCTTGAGCGACTGCTGACTGAGCAGCTGCCCGTCTGCCAGGAGCTGATACTTGTCGTTGAGCGTTATGACGGGCTTGTCGCCCTTGTCGCCCTTGGCTCCGTCCTTGCCGTCCTGCCCGTCTCGTCCTCGTGACTGGTACTGCGTGGTGAGGTACCTACTATCCTTGACGCTCCACACCTGCCAGTAGCCGTCCTTGTCTATGGTCAGCGGGTGGTCGCTCAGCTCCGCAAAGCTCTTGTCGGTGGCTGTCTTGTGGCTCTCTAGCTCGCTCGCGAGCTTGTGTATCTTCTCCGATGAGAAGGTTAGCTTTCCGTCAAAACCATGTAGGCGGTCTAGTAGCGAGATCAGTCCGTTATCTTGGCGGTCTAGCTCGTTGAGGACTCGTGTCAGCTCGCTCGGTGGCTCTATCTCGTTGGATAGCTCTATCTCTGGTGTGTAGGGCCGGTCTAGGTAGGTGCGCTTGCCTACGATGCGGACGTAGGGGTCACCGATGGTTATTTGCGGGTCAGCGAGACGGACGTACCGACCGACCGCTAGCTGTGGAGCTATCGTGTCGTGGTTGTTGTGCAGGTAGACGGGGTCAATGTCCGCCTTGTAGCTGTAGCGTGTCTCTTGTAGCTTGATAAGGTGGCGGAGCGCCTCGTTCGTGAGGTTGCGCTCAGCCTCTCGGATGTACCGGTCGGGTAGCTTGACGCCCGTGACGATGTACTGGTCACCAACTTTGGGGCAAAGCGTGTCGTTGGGCAGTGTCGTGTCGTCCTCCTCCTTGGGTACAATAGCGAGCCTGCCCGTGCTGGCGTTGTGCCGTGCGTCAAAGTCTCGCCCCGCAAGGTTGCCCGTCTGAAAGACTACCTGCATCTGCTCGCCATCAATGAGGAGCTTGGTGTAGTTGAGGTCGCTGTTGACCTCGTAGTGGTCTTTGACCTTGGTGACGCTTCGGATGGTGGAGACGTGCGAGGGGTAGATCTCCTCGTTGGTGTAGGTTGCCTCGGTGGGAAAGCGTCGCCATGACTGAGCGAACTGGTCCGTGGGTGACCACTCGGCTATGTATTGCCCCGCCTTGTCTGTGCGGTAGCGGGTGCGTCCGTCTGGCTTGATGTCTACCCCTCCCGTCTGACGCTCAATGGCTCCACTCTTGAGGTCTACGGCTAGCACGACATCTTTCTCCAGCGTCAGCCTGCCCTTGACCATATTGCGCTTGGTGCCCGTGACGTAGAGGCGTGTGGGGACGGTGTCGTCCGTGTGCTTGTGGCGCTCTAGCCCGCTGAGTAGTCCCTTGCCCTTGCCGTAGGCCAGCGAGAGGGCTGTCGTCTTCTCGTCCGGCTGTCCGAGCGAGAGCGTCTCCCCTTCCGCAAAAATGTCTGTCTCGTAGGCCTCTCGTATCTGCTGGAGAGCCCCTAGGACGGTGGCCCCATCGAACTTGATATGTTTGACCGTGTCCTTGCAGTGGACGGCACCCCGTGTCCATTTAAGTCCGACCTCCTCATACTTAGCGTTGAGGCAGTCCACGATGAGTTGCAGGTGCTCCGTGGCTGTGGCTGTGTAGTCAAAGGTAGTGCGGTGGTCTACGGGGTTGGCGAGTATGGTAATGCGTGCTAAGCCGAGGGAGCGCTCGAGGTCTACCTCCACGGTGTATAGCTGGCTGTGCTCCTTGCGGACGGTCGACTCCTTGGTAACGTAGTAGCGGTTGCCCCCGTAGGTCGTGTAGTTGCCGAGGGCTATCTGCGGGGCTGTCTCGCTGGTGAGGATAGCCGATAGCCGTGTCGGCTCGTTGAGCTTGTCGATGATGGAGCTCTTAGTTTCGTCTAGCTCCAGCGTGTCGGTCGTGTCCGTGGAGCCGTATCGGTAGAATGTCAGTGTCATACGAGTGCAAAGGTTAGGTCGTAGATGATGTAGGGCTTGTATATGATGCTGTACTCACGGACACGGGAGCGGGAGAAGTAGAAGCAGTGAGTGCCGTAGGGTGTCGAGAGCCGGTTGCGGGTCTCTCTGTGTAGTAGTGCGTCTAGCGTGTCTCGTGCGTTAAGGAGTTGGCCGGTCGTGTCGCCCTGCAGTAGGATAGGGAGTACGACCTCACGGCTCTCCTCGGGGCTGGTTACCTTGTAGGCTGTCTTATCCCGCAAAGCTGAGCACCAGCCGTCTAACGGTATCACTCCGATGGTGGCTAGAGAGATGCGCTCGGTTGTGATGGTGTAGAGCTTTCCGGCAGGTGTGTACTTGAGGCTTGTTGAGCTTGGTGCCGTTGGTGTGTCGTCCTGCCGAATCATTCCTCGTAGGGTGTAGATGCTCCCGCTTACGAAGCTGCTGTCCTCGGCAATCTCTCTTATCTGCACCTTGTAGGTGCGTCCGTACTGCTCCCGCATGCTGTCGATGCGCCGGAGGTCGCTGTGCGGTATTCCCTTGGGTAGCCAGATGTCTATCTTGAGCGGTCGTGTGGGCTGTGGCTGTAGCGTGGTCTGCACGGTGTCTAGCCGTGGCTCCTCTGCCCAGTCTGTGGCGATAGGCTTGCGGGGCTGTGTGAGCTGTAGCAGGTCGCTGAAGCCATCCAGCATGATCGGTGCGGTGTAGAGCTTGGCCCCTCCCGCTCTTAGGTCTAGTGTGGTCATATCGATATAGCGTTGTCGGTGCAGGCTATGTAGGCGGTACTCTGTGCATCATGCTCCACGCTCACGACCGCCCAATTGGTCGCTAGTACGTCCGCCTTGGCTCCGTGTATGAGTGTAACGTTGTAGAGCTTCGGCCGGTTGGGTGTGATGCGTAGGTGCGTGGCTCCTATGGCGATGCTGCGGGTCGTCTCGCCGTCTAGCTCTAGGTAGCCGGCGTCTAGGTAGATGTGGTGCTGTGCGAGTAGCTCCTTGTACTCCTCGCCTATGAGTCGCCACAGCGACAAGGTCGGCAGCCCCTTGAGGATGAACTCCTCGCCCTGCGGTGAACGGAGGAGGTGGCAAAGCCCTGCCGGGGTCATGTTAGGTCGCAGGAGGTCGCAGGCTCCCGCTAACTTGCATTGGTGGATGGCTTTCTGTAGTGTTGTCATGGTGTCGTTGTCTTATCGCTTGACTTTGATTCCGTAGGTGTCGAAGTCTCGTACCTTGGTTGCAATAGTGGCGGTGGAGGTCTCTATGCGCTGGCGGGTGGCGTTGCCCTCCTTGACCATTCGGGTGACCTCGACCAGCTGATCGAAGGTGCTCTGCGCTAAGCTCGTGAGTCGGGCGGTGCCTTGCGCTATCATAGCGGTGTGGGTCTGTATGGCGGTGGCTCGTCCGTTAAGCTCATCGATGCTGTCCTGGCTGGCTGCTGCTATGCCCTTGCGCTGTCCCGTGAGGGTGTCGTCTAGATTCATACCGATAGCCTTGATGAGCTTCTCGTAGATGCCTTGTATCTGGCCTGCGCTCTCCCCGACCTTGTGCAGCTCGTCGGAAACTAGCCCGACATTAGCGAGCATCTCGTCAATACTCAGCTCTCCGTCCTTGGTTGCTGCCTGCTTGAGCTTGTTGATTGCATCTTTGATCGGCTTCTCCAAAAATTGCTGGATGAGGAGCTTCTTGACCATGTTATTGATGATGTCGTTGACGGCTCCATCGAAGGCCCTCGCCGCATCCTCGCCCTTGCTGAAGGCATCGAATAGTGCGTTGCCGAGCTTGTCGGCTAGCTGGATAGCATCGCCCCCGAGGAGGTCGCTGAGCATGTTATCGATCCGCTCCGCCATTTTCTGCACGAGCTCCTTCATCTCACGGTCGTGCTTGTCCAGCTCTCTGGGGTCGGGCTTCTTCTTCGCCTGCTCCTCCTCTCTCTTCTTGGCTATGAGAGCGACCTGCTTGCCCATCATGTCTAGTTGCTTGCGTGCCTCGGAGTAGCGGTCGGAGCCGAGGAGTTTGCCCGCCATGTAGTCCGCTTGCATATAAGCGTCAGCGAGCTTGCGCCCAGCCTGCTCTGTGCCGAGGGTTATATCTGTGAGCGACTGCCACGCTTGGGCGTAGTCGTCCGTAGCAACTGCAGTTGCTAGTGCCTTGAGTCGTGCCTCTGCGAGCCACTCGTTGATATGCTCTAGAGGCTTGCCTGCTCTCTCCTCGAGTGCGTCCCAGCCCCAGTGGTCGAGGCGCCACTGAATGTCGGCTATCTTATTGTCCAACTCCTCGATATTCTTCTCGTGTCGCTTATCCTTGTTGAAGAGTGAGGCTATCTTGGTGGCTATCTGTAGTGCAGCCGATATGATGGCGAGGATGACGGTGCCTTTCTCCGCCATTGAGATAGCCTTTTGTGTTGCGGTTGCGGTGGCGGAGATGCCCTTGGAGGTCATCTCGGCAAACTCGCCTATACTGCCGATGATGCCGATGACGGGTGTGGCTAAGCCTGCCACGCCTTGGATAGCGTCGGCGAGGCTGTCGCTGAACGGTCGTATGCTCTCAGCGATGCCCTCCAGCTCGCCCTTGGTGGCTCGTAGCGTCTCTGTGGCACGGCTCCAGTCGGCAAAGCTCTGTCCCGCTTTCTGCGCCTCACGGTGCACCTCCCCGAGCTTCTTGCGGAGTTGCTCGACCTGCGTACGGGTCACCGCCACGCTCTTATCGTCCTTACCCTCTATCTGTGCCTTGGCGAGGAGTAGTTGTACTCGCTCTAGTTCTTGCTCGAGCTGTGCTACGGACATGCTGGCGATGTCGGTCATCCACTGCTGGTAGGTCTCCTGGCGTACTGCCCACGCCTCGTCTATCTTGGCGAGCGCCTCGTCACTCTGCCGCTTCAGCTCGTCAATGTTGTCCTCGGTCACGCCCTCCCGGAGCGAGCCGTCGGGCTTGCGGAGGTCTCGCTCCTTGTCTGCATACTCCTTGGCGATGCGCTGGCGCTCTTGTGCGTAGCTCTCGAACTGCTTGAGACGCTTGGCTAGTGCGTCTGTCTCTGCCTTGACGCCCTGCTCGGTGGCGATGCGGTCGTACTCGGCTAGTTGCTCTAGCTGTTGCTTAGAGAGGTCGTCCCGTGTGGTCACGCCCGTGTAGCTGTAGCCCTCCTTAGCTTTGGCGGGGTTCTGGAGCTTCCACTCCTCCTCCCGCTTGCGCTGGAGTGCCTCTATCCAGTCCTCCTCCCGTCGCTTATTCTCTTCCTTGAGCTGTGCGGTGTGGAGTCGTGCCAACTCTAGCTCCTTCTGGATCGTATCCTCTTGAGCGTTGAGGCGAGCCTGCTTGAGGGCAAACTCGTTGTCAATGGCTTGGCGTAGCTCCTTACGTGCAAAGTCAGCCTTGAGGTCGGCTAACTGCTGGAGTCGTCTGCGCTCCTCTGCCTGCTCTGCCTTGCGGTCACGCTTGGGAGCGGAGGAGGTGCGTGGCGAGGTGTTGCCCCCGAGTGCCTCGTAAGCTTTCTTTGCGTTGTCTAGCTCCTGCTGAGCCTTGAGGTAGTCAGCCTCTGTGCCTTGCTTAGCTCTGGCGACTGCTTGCTGCGCCTCTCTGTATGCTTTACCTGCATCGGCTAGTGCCTGCTGGTAGGTCTTGCCCGTGGGTGCTGCCTGCACCTTGTTGAGCTGCCCTCGTACGTCCCCGATCTTACCTGCTAGCCGTGCCGTTTGGTAGACTGCGTCCTCGATCTTGGAGCCGAAGACTCCCGTCACATCACGGCACGCCTCTAGTGCTGCACGTATCTTGCCCTGCTGGGCTAGCTGGCGAGCCTGCGGGGGTAGCATATCGGTGTAGGCGCTCTGCTGTCGCTCGAGTGCCGTTAGCTGGTCGTTGAGGTAGGCGACCTTCTCTTCTTGCGTCTTCGTCTCCCATTCGGCACGTCGCTGTGCCTCCTCCTCGACTCTTAACGCCTCCTCTGCTAGCTTGAGGTCTTCCTGCCGTGCGAATAACTTCTGCTCAGCGTATGACCGCTCCGTGGCGTAGCTCTGCCCCGTGGACTGCTTGGCTAGCTCTACGCCTCGCTGCGCCTCCTCGACCGACTTGCGTGCTTGCTCTGCTTCCTTCTTCAGCTGTTGGTAGTGGATAATGTCCTCGTTCTGCTTCTTGAGCTTGTCGAGGTCATCGCTCCCCATTGTGGCGACCTCGTCCATACTCTTGCCCTTGAGCTGGGGTAGTAGTCGTATCAGCTCCTCGTAGGCTTTACTGCGCTGGAGGTCGGTTGCGTTAGCGTCCTTGATTTTGGCTATGTAGTCGTCCACGGCTTGGCTATAGTCCTCGAGCATCTTCTTCCCCCGCTCCATCTGGTCGTTGTGTCGCTTCTGTGCTTTCTCCGCCTCGGTCTCAGCCGTAGCGAGCTTGTAGATGCCGTAGGTGACGCCCACGATAGCCATAGCGAGGAGGACGTACGGGTTAGCCATCACCGCCTTATTGAGGGCTAGTTGCTTAGCCTTGAGAACCTCGAGGAGTGCGCCCCACTTAGTCAAGCCCCCCATCTTAGCTAGTGCGAGCTGAACTTGTAGTCGCTCTAGTGCTACGACTGTCATCATGACTGCTTTGTAGGTGCCGTAGGTGGCGATGATGCCTGCGAGGATCTTGCCGAGGATCTCGTAGTTCTGCACCAGCCACTGCAGGGACTTGACGGAGCCCTTGATGATGCCCTCGGACTGCTCCCCGATGCCGTTGAACATATCCGTAAAGGCTCCCGAGAGCTGGGCTAGTGCGCCCTTGACCGTGTCACCCTGCCCCGATAACATTCCGAAGAATTGCCCGCCCTCGCTGGTCGCATCGATGAATGCTTGCTTGACCATATCTGCAGAAATTGCTCCCGCTGACATCTCCTCCTTGAGCTCTCCGATACTCTTGCCCGTTTTGTCCGCCATGACGGCTAGAGGCGAGAAGCCTGCGTTGATCATCTGGAGGAGGTCTTGTCCCATAAGCTTACCGACTGACTGCATCTGCGAGAAGGATAGGGTCAGTGCTTGGAACTTCTGTGCGTCTCCCATAGAGATGTCGCCCATCGCCTTGAGCATCGGCATGATCTCGTCGGGGTCGAGGTTAAAGCCGAGCATCGTCTGCGCTCCCTTGGCTAGGTCGCCCAGCTGGAGCGGGGTGGCGGCTGCGAACTCTTTCATCTGACGCATCAGCTCTGCCGATGCTTGCTGACTCCCGAGGAGGGTGCGAAAGGACACTTCGAGTGCTTGTATCTCTGCACGGACGTTGACTATCTGCCTGATGAAAGCTATCGCCTGCTGTGCCGAGAATGCGACCCCTACAGCCTTGCCGATGCCCATGAGTGAGTCCCGCATATTGTGGCTCTCCTCTTGTGCGCTCTGGGAGATCCGGCGAAACTTGTCCGTGGCTCGCTGTACGTCTTTGTCTAGTTGTGAGGTGTCGAGGGTTACTCTTGCGGCTATCTCACCGCCTTTGCCTTGGATCATATCTGTAGTAGTTGTCTAATGCGGTCTGCGTTGGCGGGATCGTCTGCTCGGAGGTGCAGCGTCCCCGTGGTCTCTCCGTCTGTCTTGGGGCTATCGTAGTCGGGTATAACGCTGGATAGGAGTATGAGGTTGGCGTAGCTGATCTCGTGGACGACGGCGTGCCACGAGAGGCGGTAGGTCTTCATGAGCCCCGCAATGAGACTCCAGGGGCTGTCGCTTCGGTCTCGCTCTCCACTTTCGTTGCCCTCGTGATTCTTGCCCCTCCGAGGAAAGTGGTAAAAGCGAAAAAATCCCCCAGCTGCAACGTCTGTAGGATCTCGGCGAATGCTTGCGTTGCCTCGGAGGGCGTGGCGGTCTGGTAGATGCGGTCGGTGAGGGTGGTGCGTGTAATGCGCCCCCGTAGTTTGCGCCACAAGCGCTGGCGCCTTGTGGGTCGCTCTGTCTCCTCGATAGCCGTGGCGATAATGCGTGCTAGTTGGTAGCCGTGGCGAGCCTCACGGAGTACGCCCTCGGCTAGCTGTGCGGGGTCTATGGAGCCGATATCTAGCTGTGCTATTTCGCTGGATATGCGGGCGAGGTTGGCGAAGGTAGGCGGTGCTATCTGATAGGTGACACCCCCGATGACGATGGTCGTGGGGGTGTCGTTGAGGAGTTTGCTGGTCTGGACTTCTATCATAGCTTGTTGTCGATAATGCTTTGCTTTAGCTCTTCGGCTTCTTGCTTGATGCGTTTGGCTTCATCTTGGAGCTCTTGGATCTCTCTGAGTAGGCGATTGATCTCTTCGAGCGCTGTCTCTGTGCTAGACTCTAGTCGTTTGTTCTTGCGCTGAGCGTGGCTGAGCATCTCCTCGAGTTCTAGTCTCACGGTCTGTAGCTCGTTGATGCGGCGGCTCTGCTTGTCGATGATGTTGTCTAGTTCTTGGAGTGCGCTCGCCTTGTCTTTAGCGTTGTCGCTGTTCCGCTGCCTGCGACCTACCCAGTAGCTCCAGACTGTGGCGACAGCGCCAATAAGAGCGGTGACAATGGTTGTAATAACGGATTCGGACATTGTGTTGTGTATTAGCGATTAACGAGAGGACGATAGGTGGCGGGGGAAAAAGAAACAGAATAAAGAAAAACCCGCTCCCTATCGTCTAATCTCTCACTCTTGTGTGTTAGTTCCCGCCCCGTGGCTAGCCATGTGGAACGGGGCTGTGTGAACTCTAGTGCGCCACGCTTAGGCGCCAGGTGCCGCCTTGGCGAGCTCAAAGAGGGGGCTGGAGCCACTCTTGACGAGGGTCGCCTTGTTGTGCATGAGGATACCGCCCTGCGTGTCGAAGCTAAAGGTGCTATGCAGGCTGGCGGTGGGCGCCTTGATGCTCAGTGCTTCCTTGTTTGCGGGGGTGACCGTTAGGTCGGTGATGTTGACATTAGGCTCTGCGATGCGTGCCTTGTACTTGTCAGCGTTTGCGGGGTGGATGTAGGTATCCCACTCGAGCGTGTAGGAGTCGCTGTCTCTGCGGATGGCGATCGTCTCGCCTCCCTCGACTTTAGCTTCTTGTACGTTGCCCTCCGCTACGTTGAGCTTTGTAGAGTCGGCCTTCGGCTCCTCCGTCTGGGCCACACTGCCGACCTTGTATCCGACAACACACTTGCCCCATGTTAGTTCGATGTTCTGTGCCATAGTGCTTGGGTTATGCTGGTTAATAATGCTTGTAGTTAATCTTGATGCTGGTAAAATATTGTTCCGCCTCGGGGTCGTAGAGCGTCTGGGCGGTGTCGGACGGACTGAAGAGGTACCGCCCCGTTGGGAGGTTGTCGACCCAGTCTGTCGCTAGTCGCTCTATCTGCACGGTGCGGGCCATGTCCTCCTGTGGCGTACCGTCACTCGCTGGTATCGGCTCGGTGTAGATGAGGACGGTAACAACGCCCTCTTGTACCTCCCCACTCCTGCCCGTGGTGTAGCGGACGACGATGTCCTCTTTGCGGCTGGCTCGGGGGCGGGTCGTGTCGTGGTAGAGCTTGCCGTTGACCGCCTTGCTTAGCTCGCTCTCTCGGAGGAGCTTGTAGATGGTCGTCTGTACCTCTCGGCTGGTAACGCTTTTGCGGGTCATAGCTTGAGTAACTTTTCTGCCAATACTTTCGCCTCGAGTTCCGCTGAGTCGAGTACGTCGTAGCCTCTGCGTGATACATAGGTAGCGTAATTCATACCTGCACAGACTACGAGTACCGCCTTGCCCTCTGTGGTGCGGGCTAGCTCCTCGGCAAAGGAGGCTCCGTCCTCGTTCTTACTTCGGAAGCCTGCCCGTGCGATAATCTGGCCGTCCACGGCTATCACGTAGCCCGTGGAGTTGCGCAGGTTCTTCGTGCGGTCGGTGTAGTTCCCTTGCTCTCGTGCGATGCGGAGTGCGCCCTCACCGATGTAGCTGAGGTTATTGATGAGCCACTCGACCCTGAGGGAGAGTTGGTCTTCAATGTACTGCTGAATCTCTCCGCTCGGTGTGACAACCTCTACCGGCATAGTAGCTTGTACTGGCTAACGGCTCGTAGGTACTCAGCTGAGACGACTCGTAGCTCCTCGGTGCGTCCGCTCCTCGTGTCGGTGATGCGTACCTCGCCCGCCTCCTTGTAGTGGTGTGCGTTGATTAGCACCTCGTAGCGGGCTACGATGACGGGTGTCTCGGTGGTGCTGGAGAGGACGGTGCGGTCGTACTGTAGTGGCACGACTTGGCACGGCACCGCTGGCGACCACTCGGTGGTCTGCTGTATGGGGTAGCCGTTGTCGTCGTACTCCCGTCCGTCTCGGGCTCTGTACTGTAGCGTACCCGTCTTGATAATCATAGTCGCTCGCCTTTATATCCGAATCGTGCATGCTCCTCGAGGACACACTCAGGCTCGCCTGCTAGTCGGTATAGTCCGTTGGAACGCTTGCGGTACTGCTCCCGTATGCTGTCCGATAGGCTGTAGCTCTGTCCACCCTGAGAGATGTCGGGGGCGGTGGAGAGCCAGCGGTAGAGGTCAGCCATAGCGAGTATCGACTGCCCCTTGCCGTCGTACTGCGTGCGGTCGGTGGCACCCCGCTTACTGAGGATGCTCTGGAGAGCTTCCTCAGATACGGGGTAGTTGGTCAAGCCTCGTAAGTACTCACTCAGCGTCATCTCTCAGTGCTTACTTCTGGGTGAGCAGGTAGATAGCGTCAGCGCCATCGATGACGGGGAGACATAGAGCCTGCCCTGCCGTGTACTCCTCTACGGGATCGTTGGTGCTGTACTTAGAGATGAGCGTGTAGTCGCCTGCCTTTTGGTAGACCACGCCTGCGACGGGGTTGGTCTCCTCCACGAGCGTACCATAGACGAGTCGTCCGACCTTATCGGTGGGCGTGAAGACGATGTTGCCTTCTGTCCAAGCGTTGGTGGGCTTCTTGGTGCCATCTAACCCCTCGATGCGGTACTTGCTCTCGATGATGTGCCACTCTGCCCCGTACTCGTCACGTAGTGCCTCGAGGAAGGTAGCGCGGGGAGGGACGGCTAGCAGCGTCTTGTCGGTAACTACGTGACCGCTGTAGGCGGCCCCGAGCATCTTGCCCTCCTCGCTGGATCGTAGCTGGTTGAAGGTAGCACTGTCTACGTAGACGTGAGCGATGGGGTTGCTGTCGGCGTTGGCTTTGTCGAAGACCGCCGTGATGTCGGTGAGGGGCGCTGCGCCTGTCATGCTCCACGCTTTTTTTGCTTTGACCTTGTTCTCGTCACGATAGCCGAAGGATGCACGGATGCCCGTTCCTTGGTTGTCCTCGTCGGTGACTAGGACGACGCCCGAGCTGAGTCCCTGCAGAAACATGATCTCGTTGCGGACATCGATAGCCTTGATAGCTCGGACGGTGTCGTCGAGGAGCTTGCTGGCGATGGTCGCCTCGTTGGTGCCTCGTGCCATCATTACGTTGAGGTCGCTGATCTCGCTCTCGCTCTTGCGGTACTTGAGACCGAGCTTAGGGAGCTTGCCCGTAGCTACTCGTAGCGTGGCACGGCTCTTGAGGGGTAGCGAGCTGTCGAGCGATACGACATCGGCTGCGACCACGCTGGTGTTGAGCGTTGATGCACCCCAATTAAGGTCTGGCGAGTACTCGTTGGTGAGCATCGTCTTGTGTAGGAGCGTGGGTGGGGTGGTGGCTCCGTTCTCCGTCTCTACGACCTTGCCGACAACGCCTGCGAGGTACTTGTCGACTAGTTCCTTGAATAGTGATTCTTGCATAGTATTAGGTTGTTAGTGTTAGCGTTTGTCGGTGAAGAGGAACTCGATGTGTGGGAGCCCCTTGGCGATTGCATCGTCGATGGGAAAGGGTGTGCAAGCTCCGTTGACCTGCCCTGCGGTGACGATAGCCCCACGGGGGTCTTGGCGCATGATAGCCGTACGGAGGACTCCTACATAGCTCTCGCCCTCGGTGAGTGCAGCGAACCTACCGCCCGTGACCCCGAGGAGAATGAGCTCTCTTGCCTTGCTGATAACGATGTGACCTGCTGAGATAACGTTATACTCAGCGGGGATGCGGGACACGTCTAGTGAGCGTCCGCCTGGAATGTCGGTGAGGCACTTGATGATGCAGATACCATCTTTACCACTTCCGAAGACCTTGATGGTCTGATTCAGATTTGATTCTGCCATAGTGTTAGGTTGGTGTTAGTTGGTTAATGTATGGGGGTTATAGATTGAGTCGTCTGAGAACTTCGGCTGTCTCTTTGTCGCTCGCCTTGCCGTCGGTCGGCTTGCCAGCGGTCGGTCGGCTGAAGACTGCGCCCCGTGCCTTGTCGGCTGAGGCTAGCTCGGTGACCTCTTTTTTGATGGTCTCGGTGAGCTGTGTGTACTCCTCATCGGTGAGCGTCGCAAAGGGGGTGCGTCTGTAGACCGCCTTGAGGGTGTCGCTGAGGGGAGCTATGATGCGCTCGACCTCTGCTGTGCGTGTCTCGGTGGTGCGCTGGCTCTCGATAGCGTCTAGACGTGCCTGCAGTGCCGTGAGCTGAGCCTTGAGGTCTTCCGTTGGTTCGGCTGTTGTCTGTTGGCTGTTATCTGTTGGCTCTGCGGGCTGTGGCTCGGGCTGTGGTAGCTTGCCGTCGATGATGAATGCCGACTTCGGGGCTGGCGGTGGCGTGCTGGTTGGCTGTGTGGGCTCTGCGAGCTGGCTGGTCGTCTGCCGAGTCGCCTCGCTCGCCTGCTGTGTGGTCTCCGTGGTCTGTGTCATGGCTTGTGTTGCTGTATTGTTTGGTGCAAAAATAAGTGCGGATCACGTCCGCTCAAAGGAAATCGCACAAATGTTCATAACTTCTTGATTTCGTTTATCTAGCGTTGTCTTTCGTTTGTCACGTGCGTGAGGTGTGGATACGAAAAAAGCCCCCACGAGCGTATCACGCTGTGAGGGCTTACAGTCGGCTTGCGACTCGTCAAAGTAAAGCAAGCATCGACCTTATTGTAGTCGTACGGCTCCGAGCTCTTCTGCTAGCCGGTGTATGGCATTCTCGACCTCTTGCAGGCGGTGCTTGGGAACTTTTTGCCCCGCTCGCCACTGCCGTAAGGTCTCGTTGGAGATGCTAGTGCGTTTGATAAACTGAGATGCGTTTATATCCTTGAATAGGGAGAAAAGCGCAGACACGTCATAGAGATACTCGACATCAGCCTCTCGGAGAGCTTGCGCCGTATCGTTGTCGCCCATCTCTTCGTACGATAGCGCTGTCGTCTCAATGGCTTCTCGGAAGCTTGCCTGCGCTTCTGCCACTGTCGCCCCATCTGTCGCAATGACGGAGTCAAAGGCGTTGGCATAGATAGCGAAGCCTTTGCTCTTTGTCCCCTCGATATGTGCGGTTATTGTATTCATATTGTCTCGTTTTTGCTAGGTGTTCTTTTTACTAGGAGTGTCGGGGCGGTCTACTTACCGCCCCTTGCTTGCTTTAAGATTGCTTTCTCTGTACCTACTGGCACTTCCTTGGCTCCGTGTCTTGGCATTATGATGCGTCCTCTTATAGTCGGGTGGGCGTACGCATCGTGTGACCCACCGCTCTTGAGTTTGTACCAGCCCAATGCTTTAATCTGTCTTACTAATTCGCTGTACTTCATACTTGCTTTACTTTGACAATGCAAAGGTATAACAATCTTGTGATATATGCAAGTTTATCGGGAACTTATTTTGTCACTTTGAGATCGGGGTCAAGCTCCGTGAGGCGGTTGATGATCGCTTGGCAGTAGCTTGGGCTGTACTCCATAGCGTAAGCGTTGCGCCCCATATCGTGGCACGCTACGAGGGTCGTCCCGCTCCCTGCAAAGGGATCGAGTACGCTCTCGCCCTTACGTGATGAATTGCGGATTAACTCTCCGAAGAGCGGTATCGGCTTCATGGTCGGGTGGAGCTTGCTGTCTAGCGTTGTCTTTCGCTTGTCACTCGCTGGCTGTGCTATAGTTCTATTCGGCTGTTTTTTAGCGGGTGAAAGTCCTTTCGCAGGTCTCTCGATGGCGCATCTCCTTTGTATCCTACTAGTGCCACCTCGTGCGTGTCTATGATGCCCTTGTACATAGCTAGGCAGGTCTGATGCACTCTGGATGGCTTTCTGTTCGTCATAAGCATCCTTGCTCTCATGGCGGCTGATGATACTTGCGTTACTAGTATTAGCTCGTTGTAGTATTGCAGTCCTGCCTGCTGGAAGGCTCTAATCGTGTCTTGCACGAAGCCACGATAGATACCTCTGGGGTCTCTCACCTCTCCAACGACAAAGACGGCAAAGCGGTTGTCCTTTAGGAGGGCACAGCTCTTGGTGATTATCTCTTGGTAGGCAGCGAGGAAGTCCTCGTACTCCATGTTCGATAGGTCGTCGGGGCTGTCGCTGTACTTCTCTAGGTCGGCATAGGGTGGGCAGGAGAATATCATATCGAATGGCGCATCCTCGCCCTGCTCCTGCAGAATGCTGTCTATACTCCTGCTGTCTCCTATTGTCCACGTTGGGGCTGGGTTTGTCTCCATCTTGAACTGCTTGAGGGTTTCTCTGTTCGCATCCACCTGCTCGGGGCGTAAGTCGTTGCCGAAGTATGGCATACCGAGTGCGCCAGCAACTAACCCTCGGACGGCACCGCCTGCGAACGGGTCTAGGATGCGCCCCCGCCTACGTTGAACCAGCGGTACATTAATTCGCATACTACGGGGTCAAACATTGACGTTCCGGATAGCATGCCTACGCCCCTCTTCTCACATTCTGCTATTACCTCGTCCGTTGTCGGTTCTCTCTTCAATTGTCCTCTGAGGTCGTTCTTGACGTCGTAGAATGCCGGGGGCTGCGCTGTCCTATTGTATGTCAAGTTCTCCCCTCTGCCTACCGGAGCCTCGTTCCAGTGCGACTTCCAGCTGTTCTTGCGGTCTTGCCATTCTTTCGTCCTCGTGTTGAGGACTGAGAATGGGGGCATCACGAAGTCTACAGACAAGGGTATTATCTCCTTCTTAATCTCGTCGAAATCCTCCCCCATTGTCTCTGCCTTGACGTTGTACTCTTCCTCCTCCATTGGATCAATACCCCAATCGTCTAGCTGTGCGGTGTCCCACTCGAGCTGGAGGGCTTGCCAATCCCACTCGCCCATAGAGCTGTTGTCGAGGATCGTGTAGGCTCGGAGCTTGTCGGCTGTGACGTGGCTCGGGATAACGACGCAGGGAGCGGAGGTCATACCCAGCTCGACCATGGCTCGGAGGCGCATATTGCCCCCGATGACGATGTACTTGTCCCCGTGCGGATAGACAAGGACGCCTCGTAGCTGGAGCATCTCGGGGTTGTCCAGTATGCTCCGCTTGAGCTTGGCTAACTTGTCGGGCTGTATGTTGCGAGGGTTGGCAGGTAGCCCGTCTATCTGCCCCTTGTTCTCCTCGAGCTGTGCTATGGGTAGCTCGGTGTAGTGCGGTGCGTTGTTGTCGTTCATAGTGTTGTTGCTTATTAGTTCGTATCTTTGAGGTGTTTAATCAATAATGTGTTTCACTTATGAGCAGAAAATCAAGTTCCTCATCTAAAAGTACTGCAACGAAGATCAGATATCGAAGTGCTGAGTCTGGCAGGTACGTGACTAAAGAGTTTGCTAAGTCTCATCCAAAGACAACTGTCAAGGAGACGGACAAAGTGTAATGCTTAGCTGGTGCATCACCTCTCTAGCTATGTACTCTAGGAGGTAGGTGTAAGCTTCCTCGGTGTCCTCCGTGTGGGGTATGCCAACCTCTCGGAGGATAAAGTTCGTGGCGTGGCTTAGCTCGTGAATGAGTAGAGCCACGCTTCTTGCGTCTCGTGGTGGCGATGCGAGGTATATGGTTACCGTGCGCCCCGAGGTCGTGACTGTTACCCCCTCGGTGTGCGGTGCAACCTCCTCGACAACCTCTCTAGCTGTCGCCTTGTCTGAGTTCCGCTTGACGGCTTTGTATAGCCCCTTGCGGTCTCCCCAATAGATGAGTACGGCTGTCTTGTAGATTGGTATCTGTATGACTATCTCGTTCATCGTGTTGTATTATTGGTTGTTAGTTTGTACCTTTGCAGTGGAGTTCATCGCCTTTGGCGGTCTTCTTCACCCGAGACGATTGCGGTTTCAGTCCGAAGTCTCAAAAGCATACAGCCTCTACTTAATCAGTGGGGGCTGTTCTTTTATAATTCTCCCTTCAGGATTTTTCTATACCTCCCTGACATTAGGCTCTTTCTAGTTAGCTCGTAGACATTCCCGTTTTTATTGATGAGGATAATGGACCCTATTGTTCCCTTTCTTTTGCACTCTTCGACTGCATCTCTTATAGTGCCTAAATCGCCCTTCTCCATTTTCAAAACGACATAATTAGCCTGCTCAAATCCTCCCATTAACTGCTTTGCAAGAGTGTTGCTATTCGTTGTTGCACTGTATTTGAAGTCTGCTAAATGCCAGCTTCTCTTCCCAATCAAAAGCAGAGCGTCCGAACAACTCGTCTCGTCCATCTCGGGCAGGAAGATACCGATATTCCTCTCTTATTGAGGTCTCGTGCCATTTGCTTTGTTTCCGCCCACACGGGGCTTCTCTTACCCTTGTGATTGGGGAAAATTGTGGTCTTGGCTGTCGCCTTGTCTGAGTTCCGCTTGACGGCTTTGTATAGCCCCTTGCGGTCTCCCCAATAGATGAGTACGGCTGTCTTGTAGATTGGTATCTGTATGACTATTTCGTTCATCGTGTTGTATTATTGGTTATTAGTTTGTACCTTTGGTGTCAAAGTATTGAGTTATGACTAGAGAAGAATTGATTAAGCAGTGCCGATACTACAAAGGCGAAGAGGAGTGTCCGTTTGACAGAGGCTCTATTGATGCTCTTTGGTGGTGTGGAGAGAAGTCTCTATCTGACAATGTATCTGACGATAAAAGCTTCTTCCAAAGGCTGAAAGACTCATTGGAAGACGCTCTAACATCTGGGGACTGCGATGGGGTGCTTATTGACAGCGCCATCCCGCTTGAGAAGAGAGCAATCATATTCTATTTAGACCTTTGGCACGGGAAAAACTTTCCATACGATAATCTTGACCTAATCAACCAATACTAGAGCGTTATAAGATTTCCATACGCATCTTCACTATACACAATTGCTCCGCTCTTTTTTATCAGTTGCAGTGTATCTGCATTGAGTTTGCGGAGCACGTCTTGCGGTATAAATACGCTCTCAACACACTCGGGAGTTAGCACTCCGTGATATTGCAATTCAATATAGCCTCTGGCAAACTCCTTAGTTGCTTTTATGGCTGAAGTAGTGTCTGTCACCCTTTCAACTATAGACTTGCTCGCATATGGATTAAATGAAGATATTTTCGGGTCGCTACATAAAGACGGGTGTAGACCACTGCCTAGGCTGTCTTGCATCGTGAATGTAGCGATTGTCTTGTCTTTCTTGAAGCGAACTTGTATCCCATCTCCATAGTTCCAGTATTGTCCAGCGATGCTGGAGTGCGCTTGAGCGATGATGTCCTTATCCATAAGGAACCCATACCTCTCATAGTCTATAGCTTGAACCCTCTGAGGTGTACCGAATAAAGCCCTGCTCGCTTTTTTTCTCCTATTTACATTCACTAAGCCATTCCCCGTGCCAGTCTCTATCTGATTCTTAAACCAAGAGGAGAATATCTTATCTATCACATCCGCATTGCCACTGCTATCACACCTAGGGACATTCATACCGTAGCAGCCATTGTCTATAACCTCCTTGATTATCCTCTCAGCCTTTTCAATCTCAGCTTCTGTCCAATACCTTGAGTAGTCTCCAGTTGATAGACCTTTCTCTATAAGCTTCTCGAGATTTTTCAGCGTTGGTGGGAGGTCTTTTCCAAGCCTTTCTGTTAATTCGGGCAGTGTCTCGTAAGAGCTACTGCCTTTACCACTCGCAGATGCCGCTACTTTGACTTTCTCTTGGCTTTTTGACCGCAGGTCTGAGCGTCTCTTCTCTAGTCGTGCTATTGCGCTCTCTGCTGTCGCCTTGTCGCCCTTGGCTATTGCGTCGGTTAGCTTGCCGAGGTCGTCCTTGTACAGCTTGCTGGACGTCTTGAATCCCTTCAGCGTGGATAGTGCGGACTTCTTGTCGTCCCAATAGATAGCCTGCTCGACCTTGGCGTACTCCTTCTTGTATGCGTCTCGTGCTACTGACCACGTGCTGTACTTCTTATGCTTCTCGACCCACTCCGCCTCGAACTTGAGATACTCGAGCTTCTGCTCATTGGATAGCCCATTGAATGTCTTGAGCTTGTCTGCAACGGCCTTGTCTACGAGCCTTGCATCTGCCATTGAGAAGTTGCGAGCGACTTGTAGCGGGTTGTCTAGGTGCTTAAGCGATGTTATCTCCTTGCCGACGTCTCGTAGTCTGCGAGCCTCCTGCAGGATTGCTTTGTGGTCTCCTCGCTTGAGGAGGTCCCGGAGACGGCTTGTGTCTACGTCCGAGATGCCGTCCATCGTGGCGAGTATGCGCTTGCCGTAGTTGCGATTGACCCTGCGGTCTATAACTGCCTGCTTGATACGTGCAACCTCCTCATCTGTGCGATTGGCGTGTCGTATGTCTGCGTTGCGCTGAATCAGTCTGCGCTTGATATCTCTCACCTCTTCGGGCGTGCGGGATTCGTGGCGTGCCTTGGCTCGCTCTAGGATGCTCGGCAGTGCGGGCTTCTCCGGAGCGTTGAATGTCGGGGTGAGGGTGCCGTTCTTGCCTACTTTGTAGTTGTCACGAACGAAGTAAGGGAGCGTGCCTGCTTTGCTGGAGCGTGCGATGCGGTTACTGTTGTCCTTGAGGTGGTCGGTGAAGTTCTTCGGCGGCTCAGTCACTTGTCCCGTTGGGGGTATGCGCTCGCCTCTCAGGAGTGCCTCCTGGCGGGCTTGGAAGCTGTCGATGTCCTCCATAATCGGCACTGCGTGGCACCTGCAGTGCGGGTGCCAGCCGACGAACTCGAACTCCTTGGGATACTTGCCCGCTAGCTCCACGCAAAGGGGGCAGACGTTGGGGTTCGTCCCCGAGACCTGCACCTCGTAGCCGAGGACGAAGTCTAACTTGCGCCACCGCTCGTTATCCGCCTTGTGGTACGCCATATTGGTCTCTGTGACAGCTAGCCTGCGGGCGTTTTTGTAGCTACTGCGGTAGACTCCCGCCCCTGGGTGGAACTCTTTGGCTCTCTTGGAGAGCTGGAGCTGTCCGTGTTCGTCTCGTACCCTGCGGAATAGCTTGTCGGGGTGCTTGAGGTACTGCTTGATGTCGGTCGCTAGGCGGTTGGCGGGTGTGCCGTCACGGAGGGCGATGTCCATAGCGGTCTCGACCTCCGTGTGAAAGGCGTCGGTGATGTTCCATACCCTCTCGGAGAGGTTGAGACCTCCGACCTTGCGCTGTGCGAAGCCTGCGACCGCTTGGCTCCTCTGCTGTGCGACTGCTACTCCATAGCGTGAGGCAATGTCGGTCGCCTTGCTCGCTGAGAGGTTGTCCTCCCACTCTAGCCCCTTGGTGATGACGACCTCGACCGACTTGCGGAACTCCTCGAAGATGCCGTTGATGATCTGCTGTACCTCGGGGTAGTCGGAAAAACTGAAGGGCTGCTCTCCGAGGGGCTTGTCAAGGAAGATGCCGTAACTCGCCAGCCTCTTGAGCGTCTCGTCGAAGAGTTGGTCGATGCGCCTATCCATTGCGGCGAGGTGCTTGAGGTGCTGGCGGTCGTACTGCTTGGGGGTCATTGCCGGCTGTGTGCTATCGTAGTACTCTTATCAGCTTGTAGATGGCTATTGCTCCCACTCCTACAAGGACGAAGACTCCGATGGCTGTGAGCCATCGGTACCACCACGGCTGCCGCTCTCGGACGGGCTGTGCGAGGACCTGGGGCGGTAGCTGGACGGTATCTATCTTAATGAGCGTATCCGTGGCTGTCTTGTAGTGTGTGCGCCACTTGACCACCTCCACGAGTACCGTATCGCCCCGCTCAGCGATGCGGACGGTGTCGGTGTAGTGGACGCTGTCCCGCTCGACCTTGATCCGCTCCGTCTCGATGTAGTGATTGACGGGAATGTAGCGGGGGGCGCAGCTGGCTAGTGTGGCGAAGAGTACAACGCTTGCGATCTGTCGTGCTAGTCGTCCCATACCCCCGCTCTTATGCACTCCCGCTTGAGAATTCTTTTCGTAACGGCTGTGCGGTGTTGTGATGCACTCACGCTGTCGTTGTGCGATAGCCACTGACGGTTGTACTTGTAGATGCGTACCGCCTCGTCGTAGCGTGCTTGTCGTCCCTCGCACGTCTCTACTGTGTACCGGGTCATAGCATCGTGAGGGCTTGGTTAATGGCTTGACGCTCTCTGATGGTGGGTAACTGTACGCACTCGACTAGGTGCATCGATACGATGAGCGCACGGAGCGTTGCCTCGTCCCCGCAGATGTCTAGGGGACTATCCACTGAGATAGGCTCTCCCAGCTCCTTGGTCATCTGCTGAGCTACTCGTGTGGCGTATGCTCGTGTATTGTTCTCGTTGGGCGGCGCCCAGCGGCCGATGATCTGGCTAAGGGCGCAGAGCTTGTACTTGGTCTGATAGGTCTGCAGGAGCTTGGCTGCCGCCCGATAGCCGTAGGCTAGTGAGCTGAATTGGCAGAAGGCGGCGTCTCGCTTGCCGTTGAGACCGTCCACCTCGCCCAGCCACTTGGACGGGTTCCTGCGGATGTTTAGGGGGTTGTTGTTGCGTAGTCCTCTTGGTGTTGCCATAGTGTTGTTATGTTATTGGTTGTTACTCTGCTGTCTCGTAAGCGTTGAGCATGCTCTCTTGCTGTATCTCGCTGAGCGTGTCGCTGGCGTTAGCACTCCAACCGAGTTGCTCGATGCTCTCCCGGTGCGAGATGAGGGGCTTGTTGCCGTTGGCGGCTAGGAGCTCCGTGATGGTGTCTCGTTGCTCGGGAATCTGGTAGGGTGTAATGACGACCTCCACGGGAAGTGCCTCGATAGCGTCCTCTAGGTCGGGGCGAAGCGTGGCGAGGAATGCCTTGACAACGTTCACCTCTCTGTCGTAGAACTCTAGCAGTCGCCCGCTCTCCTCGGTCACCTTGAGCTGAGCATCGATGAAGAGTTGCTTACGACTCTCGCCACTCATTGGTGTGGACTTCATGCTCTCGTAGCTCCAGTCGGGGAGTTGGAGCTGAGTGAAGAAGCTCTGACGGAGCTCTGCGATGTAGAACTTGAGCGAATCGATGGCTTGACTCCACGTGAGGTAGCCTGCGGTGCTACCCTTGGGATACTGCACGACTGCTCTGTGCTCCTTGTTCTCGCCCTCCTCGCCCCCGAAGTAGACCTCCTCGTCTGCGAAAACCGCAAATATCGGCTTGGAATTCTTGCGGAGGTAGTTGCCGTTGCGGGAGAGCGCCCACTCCATCTCATAGACCAGTCGGCTCGTGTCCTCCCATATCGGGGTGGGGCGCATGCAGTAAACGGCGGGAATCTTGCCGAGGTTGATCGACTCCTCCTTGTCTACCTGCCAGCCACCCGTGCCCTCACGGTAGGCGATGTGGCGGTCTCGTGTGTAGGTGTCTAGATAACGGACGTCCTCCCCGCTCTCTGTGCGTGTCGTCTCGATGCTGAGGGCTATGAGGTCGCCCTCGCTAAGTAGCGGGTAGAGCTGTGCGCCCTCTCGTGGGCTGTAGGTCTGGCATCGGATTTTGAGGGGGCTGTAAAAGCCGTAGAGATTGTTCGGCTCCTCTGTCGTGTACCATAGGGTGAGGATCTCGCAACCGCTGAAGAGTGCGTTGCACCGCTCGATGTTGACCGAGTCGATGCGGTTGCGCTGGAAGATAGCCTCCAGGCACTCGCTCGCCTCCCGCTGACCTTCGTCCTCGGGGCTGTAGATGCGCTTGACGGGGATCCCGCATACTAGCTCGGACATGCGCTTGGTCGCTAACTGTTGGTAGTTGAGCGTGATGCGTGTGACCTCCTCGATATGTCCGTCTGGCGTGACCGTGTCGGGGTATTTACCCTTGTTGGTCACGGGGTGTTTTGCCGGGTCATACTCCTTGACAAGGTCGCTCCACGCTGGCGGGGTGAAAGCTTTGCTTTTGAGTCTCTGCACCGCCTCGGCGGGTGCGAGACTTAGTATTTCGTCTATATTTCTCATTGCGCTTTTCTGCTTGATAGGTTGATGACTTTGGTCCGGAGCGTGCCTAGTGGCTCCCACGTGGTGGCGTAGAGGGTGTAAGTGTCGTAAGCGTGAATAACTGTGGCGTGCGACCTATTGAGGGCTTTGCCGACTGCTACGTAGCTGGCGCCCAGCTCGACTGCGATGTAGGTAAAAAGAGCACGATAGGCAATAAACTCGACCTTGCGGGAGCGGGTGGCATAATAGCTCCGGGGCTTGCCCGTGGCACGCTGGACGATGTCGGTGGCACACTCGATAGCCTGCTGACTTATGGCTTGTTGTCGCTCGCTGTGCTTGGCGAGCCATTGTGGCTGACTCATACTATCTGTGCTAATTTCCTGAGATTGACGGGCTTCTTCTCCCCTCCCATCCACTCCGTCATACAGACGTAGCGTGTGGCGTCGATGGCGTGGTTATACGCATCTATCGGGGTGTTGAGGAGCTTGCCCTCCTTATCCTGCGAGTAGACGTAATTGTGCAACTCCTTGAGGACGTTGATGCTATGGGCGGTGACTCGTAGCGGGTGCTGGAGCATCCACGCTACCCCCGCCTCGATACTGCCTGCGTACTTGCGGACGGGGTGAATGTTGACGCCTGCTCTGTATATCTCCTCGATGAGTCGGGGGTCGGCACTCTCACTGACGACCTTGGTGTGGGGATACTCTTTGAGTACCTTGATGATGTCTTGCTGGAGCATCTGCGTACGATAGCAGACCTCGTTGATGTAGAGTGCCTCTCTGTCGTAGGCGACCTCCACGATGGCGGTCGGGTCGTTGGTGAAGCCGAAGTCGACGCCGAGAACTGTGCGCTTGATGTGTGGGGGGAAACTCTCTATCGTGCTGACGTTGGAGAAGACTAAGCCCTCGATCTGCGCCATCTTGCCCTCGCCAAAGATCTGCCAAAGGCTGAAATTCTTGTGTTGCAAGCTCTCGATCTCGTCGATGACGGTCTGCTCGAGGAAGGGGTTGTCCTTGTAGGTGCTGACGAAGTGGTAGGTGCGTGGATCCTTGTTGAGGTCGCTAGCGATCCAGTGCTCCTCGCTGAAGGAGGGGTTGTAGTCCACGATGGTGAGCCGTGTCGTACGCATCTTGAGCTGTTGGAATTGGATAGCGGTTAACTCGTTAGCCTCGTTGACGAAGAGGATATCCCGCTTACGACCTCTCAGCCTCTGCTCGTCCGATGCCGAGAAGAACTCGATCGTGCTACGAGTCTTGAACCAATAGACGAGGTCGGTCTTGTTGAAGTGTCGCTCGTTGTACACTCCCAACTGTCGCATGATAGCCTCGAAATCCTCCAAGACCGACCCCTTGAGGGCTGGGAGGGTGGCACGCACCACGCTAATCTTAATGCTTGGCACGCTGAGTGCATAGAGGACGAGCCAGATCATCACGTTGTAGGTCTTGCCCGAACGTGCCGACCCTTGGAGGGAGATAGCTGTGTATCCCTCTCGTACCGCTCTGTCTAGGCGGGTGTATATCTCGGTGGTCTGTATGGTCTGCACGGTGGTGTGGTCTTACTTGTCGCTCTGGGCTGGGTGCTCCTGCTCCTTGCTCTGCTCTGGTGGGTTCGTGACAACCTCTACCCTGACGCCTGCGAAGTTGTCGTCCATTGGGGTGTTGCCCCACTTATCGGGGGCGAGGTTGAGTAGCTCCATCTTAGCTGCCTGCACGTTGGGCGGGAAGTGCTTGACGGTCTTGACCTGCTTGGTGATGATGGGTTGCCCGTTGGCTCCGACGCCGTACTCAGTGCGTACCTCGGTAAACTCGTACCCGCAGGCTGCCTTGTGGACGCTCACCTCCGTCTCGGACTGCTTGGAGAGTCGGTGCGTCTCCTCCGCCTCCTTGATCATCTCTGCAAACTCGGGGTGCTTATTTCTCCACTCGTGGAAGGTACTCTCAGTGATCCCTGCCCGTGTGTATGCCTGCTTGTACGTCTCGCCTGCCGTGATGCTCGCCCTTATTATCTCGATGATCTCCTTCTTGTACTTCATCGCCCGCTGCTCTATTTGTATACTTTTATCGTTTTGCTATCTACGTTTGCGCTAACCGTCTGTATATCACAAAGATACGCAATTAAGATGAAGCAGCAAAGCGCAAAAAAAAGAGGGGTGCCGTAGTGGTGGCACTCCTCTGGTTGCGGAATCAGAAGGGCGGTAGAGTGCGGGGGCTGGTGGTGGCTCCAGGCAGTGGTCGGGAGCGGACGGGCTGGGGCTTACTCTTGCTCGGGCTGTCCACCTTGAGCTCGTCCATGAGGGCATCTTGAATTGTGGACTTGCGGGCGAGGACGCTCAGCACTCGCTGGTCGATCGTACCGTCGGCTATGAGGTGGTAGATGGTCACTCGCTCCGTCTGCCCTTGGCGGGCGAGGCGGGCGTTGAACTGCTCGTATAACTCTAGGCTCCAGGTGGGGGTGTACCAGATGATCGTGTGACCTCCTCGCTGGAGGTTGAGTCCGTGACCGATGCTGGCGGGGTGACCGAGGAGGATAGGTACCTCGCCACGATTCCACGCATCGAAGACTCCCGCCTCGTCTATCGTCTTAGCTTGCGGGAGCTCCGCTCTCAGTCGTGCCAACTCGTGCTGGTAGTGGTAGGCGATGATGACGGGGGTGTGGATCTCCTCGAGCATCTCCTTGAGTCGCTCCAGCTTGGCTGGCGTTGTGGGGGCTACTGCTCCCTCCTCCGTGTATATGGCGCCTCCCGTCCATTGCTGAAGCTTGCCACAGAGGACGCCTGCGTTGCTGGCGGTAATGACCCCGTCTGCCGTCGGGAGGACGTTGTCCCGCTTGAAATCTCGGTACTCCTTGCGCTCCTTGTCCGTCAGACCGACCGACACGTTGACGTAGTTGACGGGCGGGAGCGAGAGATAGTCCTCAGCTCTCATGCTCATACAGATATCCCCGATGCGCCCGTAGATAACGTCCGACGCCCACGGTCTGAGGAGCCACTCGTAGACGATATGCCCCCGACCTCTGCCCGGTGTAAAGAACGTCTGTCGGTAATTGGTTATGCACTCCCCGAGACGCTCGCCCCCGTCAAGGATGTAGAGCTGACTCCAGATATCCATGAGCGAGTTAGGCGAGGGGGTACCCGTTAGCCCGATAATACGGTCAAAGCGTGTGCGGAGGTGCTTTATAGCCTTGAAGCGTTGCGTGCCGTATGCCTTGAAGCTACTCAGCTCGTCGATTACCAAGGCATCAAAGGGGAAGGGCTTGAGCGGTGCCGACAGCTCTTTGTCCAACCACGCCACGTTGTCACGGTTGATGATGTGGATATCCGCCGGGGTGCTGAGTGCCTTGAGCCGTTGTGCCGGGGTGCCGAGGATCTTGACGGCCGTCAGTCCCTTGAGGTGCTGCCATCTCTCGATCTCGTCCGTCCACGTCCGCTCGGCTACTCGCTTGGGGGCTATCACCAGCACAGAGGAGACGGCGCCCGCCTCCTTAAGCTCTGCGATAGCTGTTAGTGTGCTGACGGTCTTGCCGAGTCCCATCTCGAGGAATAGCGCACAGCTCTTGTGGCTCTTGATCCACTCGACCGCCCGCTCTTGGTACTCGTGTAATTGGTTACGCTGTAGCATCTCTCACTGCCTGCTCTAGGGTTATCATATCGTCCACGACATAGACCGCAAAGCCCCGCTCTCGCAGCTCCTGGTGTCGTATCTCTTGTAGCTTGGTCGGCTTGCGTCCCGTTGTCTTAAGCTCGACCCATAGCGTCCTGCCGTGGGGCATCAGACAAAGGCGGTCGGGGTATCCTGCCTCGGTGACCGATGCGAACTTAAGGCAAAGCCCCCCTGCTGCCTTGATTCGTTCCACGAGCTTCCGCTCTAGGTACTTCTCGCTGTACGTTCTCGTATTGCCCATTCTTTTGCGTTTCTAGCTTGTTTCGTTATCGTCTTGTGTAGTTGTGCCACTCGGAGGTTGTTTTGCTCTCCTTGGTACCTTTCTGTTCGTTATCGTCTCGCACGTACATTGTCTCCGCTCCGATATCTCCGTTCCTCCGATTTTCTTCGTGTGTGGATTGGCCGCCTCGCACGCGCACGTATTGAGCGCCTACCGTCTGTACATACCCTAAAACTAGTTTTCTGTATGTAAATCTCCCTTTTCCTCAAACATTCAGAATTACTAATCCACTAATCCAAATAGGTAGCTAAGTAGTTGGTATAGTAAGATTTAGGTTGTGGATTGGTGCTGTGGATTGGTGTTTTTTTTTGACCAATCCACTGAGCCAAAAATCGTGGATTGGTGGATACTCTTTATGTACCAATCCAATGACCAATCCAATGCTACTCAAATCCATTGCCGAGGTCTTTTTGGAAGATTGTTTGCCGTCCGTACCCTCCCGTGAGTATCGGTCTCTCTTTTTTTACTGTCCAGCCGTCTAGCTTGCGGAGGAGGTTGTTAGCCTTGCGAGTCTGTACATTGCCCCGTCCGTTGTCCTCGCCGAAGAACTCGTTGAGTACCTCTACGGCTGAAATCTCAGTGCGCTGCACATCTCCCTCGATGCGCTGCACGTCTCCGTATTCGGTACGGCGGTAGTAGGGTGTTCCGCTCTTGCGTGCTTGTATGTAGGCTCGTCGCTCTAGCTTGCTGTACGCCTCCCAGTCGGATGGGAGTCGTATCTCAAGGAATGCCTGCAGCTCGCCGAGTAGGTCGTTATCCATGTCGTAGCCTCGTTGTCGCTTGGCGAGCTCCTCGCTCTCCTCCTTACTGAGGTATAGTTGCTCCTTGCCCGAGTCATAGATGATCTTAGCCTCTGCCCATACCTGCGCCACCTCGCTGGGGGTTAGCTCGCTGAGCGGCGCTTGCGGCTCCCCGCACTGCACAATCCAGAAGCGTCTGTTGCCGCTGCTATCTCGGAGGAAGTCCCCATCGTTGGTTGTGGCGAAGAAGACGCAGGTGCGGGGAACCTTGATCTGCTCCCGCCCGTAGGCTGGTCGGTAGGTGTCGCTTTGCTTGGAGACGAAGCTCTTGATGACGTTCATATCTTGCTTATAGAAGCCCTCGAGCTCGGGTATCTCGATGATCCAGGCTCCTCGGACGCTCTCCTGCATCTTGTTGCTCCTTGCGTCCATTGTGAAGCTATCCATAAAGAGGTCGCCCCCGCCTGCCAGCTTGCGTAAGATTGACGATTTGCCGATGCCTTGGGAGCCCACGAGAACGGTTATCTGGTCGTACTTGACGCCTGGCTTGTAGGCTCGGGCCACGCAGGCGACGAGGCTCTTACGAGTGATCATACGGCTGTAGTCGTCGTCCTCCGCTCCGAGGTACTTGATGAAGAGGTTATCCACTCGTGGCGTGCCGTCCCACTGCGCCCGCTCGATGAACTCCTGCACCACGTTGCGTCTGAAGTCGTTGCCCTGCGTGACGGCATCAAGCATCATTGTCAGATAGTCCTTGCTCCGGAGCTTATAGGTGCGGTCTATGTAGAGGGCTAGGCAGGCGGTGTCAGCGTCTGTCCACGAGGTGCCGTCCGTGCGCTCCCATGGTAGGTTATCGACGACCCGCTTCTCCCCTCGAAACTCATCATATACGACCCGTCCCTTGATGGCGTTGGGGTCGTGCTTGAGGATTAGAGCGTAGTTGGTCAGCGTGTTGGCGATGTTGCCCTTGGCGTCTGTCGCTAGCTCGTTGAGCCAGCTGTCGGGGTCGCCCTCCTCTGTGTCCGTGGTGGTTGTTGCCTCCGCAAAGGAGAACCCCACCTCGCTAAGGTCTGCCGTGTTGCGTGCCTTGGCGTGTGCGAGGTAGTCCTGCTTGACCTCGGGGATCGTTAATGCGTACTCTGCCATAGCTGTGTAACTGGGTAGTCTGTCTGCTCGTGTTGTGGCTGCTGCTTGTGCGTCTAGGTGTGCGTAGTGCGTCAGTCTGTACAAGTCCCATGCGTTGAGCAGTTGCCCGCCTATAGGGTCGCTCTCGTGGTAGGAGTAGCAGAATGTGCCGTTATCGTAGACACAGAGCCCGCCCCACGATGAAGAGCCTATGTGGGTGTACCGGTTGAAGCCCGCTGGCTTGTAGAGGTTGGGGATCATCTGCTCGAGTACGTCGATACAGTCGTAGGTGCGGCACCATGAGCCGACGATGTTGTCCTTGATGCGTGGATCCTCCATGCGTGCTGAGGTACCTCGTGGTGTGGTGCGTGGTCTGCCCACTTGTGGTGCACCTGCCCACTCGGCTGTGTTGGAGTAGTCCGTGTAGGTCGCCAGCACAGCGTCCACGTCTACAGGCTTCCCGTCCTGCTGGTAGTAGTAGGTCTCAGCGTCCCGAGGTGCAGCTGCCCAGTACATCAGTCTCGACGGCTCGCAGGAGGTCATGTCCACTATATCCACGCCCAGCCCCGCCGCCATATAATGCGCCACTGCTTGGTACTCGATATCGTCGCACGGGCGGGATAGGGGCGCCACCACCCGATAGCGAGGAGCCTCGGGTGTGTGGCTGTGTGTGGAGTAGACGATGAGGGCGTAGCGGGGTGCTATCTTGGTCGGTAGCTTGGTAGCGTGGTCTACGTCTATCGTCAGGAGCGTGCGACACTTAATGTTGTCTGCTGTGCGTCTGCCGTCCGCCTTGAGCTCCCCGCCAACGAAGCCTCCCACATCCTTGATGCGCCCCTGCTCTTCCTTAGAGAGCTGTTGGTACTCTCTAAGGGTGCAGGCTGTGCGTCGGTGCTGGAGTAGCTCCTTGAGCTTGCCCCACGTGACCGTTGTGTTGTGCCACTCGGTGTCCCGCCTTGACCGCCCTACTGCGATGGTATATGTAGAGTCGGGTGTAACCATGGCTAGAAGGGCAAGTCGTCGTTACTACTTGCTTGTGCGCTGGGGTCAAAGCCCGTCTGCAGTGGTTGCTGTGCTGGCGCCGTGATTGGTGCCGTGGCTCCGAGGTGTCCGAACATTGCATCGGCTGGCATCGTCTCCCGAGACTCACGGGCTGATCCCGTTTTGCAGAATCCGAGGAGCCGTGCTGAGATGCCCTTACGGCCCTCGAAGTCGTAGGCGCTGAAGTAGACGACCACCTGCCCCTTGTCCCAGTTGGTCACCTCCTTGTCGCCTGCTGGCTCTACTCCCTTGTCGGTGAGCTTGTAGACGTTGGGCTTCTCGCTGTTCTTGGCGGTGAAGTACCACTTACCCCGGAAAGCCTCCACGGGGTCGCCATTGTTGTCCGTTCGCTCGTCCCCGTCTTTGAGGAGAGGTGCGAATGGCTCCGCAGAATCTGTGTCCGTGAACTTTCCCTTAGCTGCTTCGATAGCCTCGCCGACCGCCTTGAGTGTAGCCTTGTCCTGCTTGTCAATGAGGACGACGCACTTGTACTGGGGCTTCTGCCCCTCGAAGCGAGGCTGCCGTGGTGTGTCTAGATCTACGTAGGTAATAGGGCACTCGCCCGTCCATGCTACTGCGTTGTTGCTCTTCGGCTGGATTGTCTGGATTGTCATAATTGTATCGATTAAGAATTAGATGAGTGTTGTCTTGATATAGCCTGCCCGTGTTGTCTCCGTGCTGTACTCATTGAAAAGGTCGCTGTGGTCAGCCTTGAAGCGCTTAGAGTCAAAGCGTGTGGAGGTGCTGTCCGCTACGATGGTGATCTTGATGTGTGGGTTGTCCACGCTCTTAACTCCGTCCTCGATCATCCTGGCTTGTATCGGCTCGAGTGCTTGGGTACGCTTGGTCTCTAGCTCGCTGAGTGAGTCCTTGAGGATGGCTATCTGTTCCTCGATAGCTACGAGGCGGTCTATGTCGTCCCCTTCGGCTGTTGTGAGCGTCTCGCCCGCCTGCCATGCTTGGATGACCTGCTCGACCTGCTCGGGGGTTTTTCGTGGCACCTCTACGAGCTTGCTCTCGGTGCCTCGTAGCCAGATGGCATAGAGCTTGCCTGCCTTGAGCGTGGGATTCTGCGCCTCGAACATCTCAGCGTAGAAGGATAGCTGCCACGATACGTACTCCGTGTCTAGTCGGTAGGTAGTCTTGATGTCGTAGAGGTTGCCCTCACTGTCTACGCAGTCTATCTGGCTCGCCACGCCCCAATCGTCACGGCTGACGAGGTACTCGTTGGCGATCATCGTGATACCGTTGCTCGCCTTGAGTAGTTCGTAGTTGGTGACCTCAGCGTCATACTGCTCGTCGCCCTCCCGTCTGTCGGTGGGTATTGTGTCGGAGGCTTGGCACAGCTCGTGGATGCGTGTCCCTCGTGCGGCTGCTCTCGCCAGCACGTCATCGCCTACATCCTTATACTTGTTCGGGAATAGTACTTCGCTGAGTATAGACGTGACCCCGCTGTAGACTGTTGAGGTGAAGTCTTCGCCGATGAGTAGATACTCGTGCGCCTCGGGGTCAAAGATGATCGGTGAGGTAGTTAATTCGGTTGCTTTCATTTCTTTTTGTTTGTCTGTCGTTAATTAGTCCTGGGATTATTTTTCGCTCGCTGGCTGCGGGGTTCCTAGATTGCTCTTGAGCTGAGCGCAGTAGTTCTTGACCTCTGCGCTGTCTCGTAGTGCCTGCGGGAGCCGTCCGAAGGTCACGACTAGCTCCTGCACCGTTTGTGCCTTTGCTAGTGCCGTGCGGATCTCGTCGGTGAAGACTGGCTGTGCCGTTGCGTTGTCGGCTTTAGTCTCGTCCTGCCCCTTGTTGAGAGCGTCAGCGTCCTTGGGATCGTCGATGGCGAAGAGTCCGTTGAGGGCGTACTTACGGGCGTATGAGCTGGTCGCTCCCGTGATCTGCGAAGCGTCCATACCCGTGCGCTTGAGCTCCTCACGGGCGAGGGCTGAGTTGCTGATGTAGTTCCCCTCGCTGTCGTAGATTGTGGCGGTGGCTCGCACGTAGTATCGCTCGCCTATCTGGACAATGTCGTCCGTGATGAGGATGACTAGTTCCCGCTCCTTGAGTAGGGGCTTGACCGCCTCGAGTATGTCCTCGCAGCTGCGGTAGTTATACTTGCCGAAGTCGTTGCGTTGTCCCTTGGGGGCTTTGAGCTCGCTCTGTATCTGTGCTAAGTGCAGTAGTAGTGCGCTGTGCGCTCCTTGCTTGATGCTAATTGCGTCCATTGTCTTGCTTGTATTATTGTTACTACTTGCGTGTATATCCCTTGTCCCGGAGCGTCATGTAGGTCACTGCCTTGCTCTCGATCTCCTTGGCGGTTGCTACCTTGTTGCGGGTGAGCCACTCGTCCAGCTCGGACTTTCTGAATCGTAGCGCCTGCCCCAGCTTGTAGTGGGGGATCTCCTTGGCACTGGTGAGGCGGTAAAGGGTGGAGCGTGCGCACCCCGTGTATGTGATCGCCTCCTCGAGGGTTAGAACCTCCTTGCTGGCGATGCCTGCGGACTGCTCGATACGGTCGAGCTGTCGCTTAAGGTCTTCAATTGTCGTCGTTGCCATGGTCTTACTCTTTTGTTAGTGTTACTGCTGTGGTCTCCGTGCATCGGCTGATAGCGTTGATGACGGCTGCGATGGATACGCCAAACTGCGCCCCGATGTAGGTATGTATGGCGTTATTGCTTTTGTCGGGATGCTCCCGACGCATCTTGTCGTACATCTGGAGCATCTCTGTCCAGAGCTTGTACTTCTCGAAGTCCCGCTGTGGGATGATGATTGTCTCTCGTGTCTTGCTCATTGCTTTATTGTGTTATTTTGATTCGTTTTTTCTTGAAATTCTCTCGACCCAGCGGGGCAAATCGTGTCGTGCGAAGTAGCTCCAGACGACAATAAAGTTGCCCATCACTACTAAGTAATAAAGGGCGAGGACGAGCGCACTCAAGTCCTCACGAGGCTCCGCCATTAGGGACAGCCCCGTAGTCAAGATCCATACCGTCTTGATAGAGTCTAATACAATCTCTTTCCGCTTCATCTTATCATTGTCTTGTCGTGTCGTTGTTGTTTGTTGGTGAGGATAGCTCCCGCCCGTCTTGCGCTCTCATCTGTCACAATAATCACTCCTCAGAGCGGGGCTATCCGTATATCTCGTTATCTTTGTGCTGTCACAATATCACTTACCGCCTTGCATCTACAGTTTTATCCCGATCAATTCAACCTTAAGGACGAGACACTCCTCCTTGAAGCCTTTGACTTCATCGCTCAGACGCTCTCTCAGGGCTGTCCTATGCGTGATGAGACGATTCATATCATAGCTAAGGACGACTTCCCAATGTGCGCTCGGATCAATGATGACAACTGCGCTATCCTCCTGCATTGTCCGACAGACCATAGTGGGTTGCAGTATGCTTATCAGTTCGCTCATGAGTTCTGTCACTGGCTTATCGGTGGTTCTCTCTCTGGTGAGTTGTGTGGTCTTTTTTGGCTAGAGGAGACAGTATGCGAACTTGCATCCTTCCACTGCCTCTCTGTACTGCGAGATAGATGGACTCAGCTCGCACCATCGTATCCGCTACCCCACGTGGATGACTATATCCTGCGAATGCTATCAGACGGTCTACCGCCTGCTCCAATACCGCTGAGGGGATATATAGCCCGCCATCGAGAGGAGCTTTATACTCTTGCGTATCACCGAGACTTATACTCACGTATGGCGCTGGCGTTGCACCCTCACTTCCTCGGGACCCCCGAGTTGTGGACGCTTCTGCCGTACTTTGGCGATATGAAGTCGTATCATGATCCTGCGGACTGGTTGTCTGCTCTGCGGTTGCGTACTCCTCCTGCGTTCGCTCGTCACTGCTCTCACCTAGAAAGTCTCCTCCTAGGCTCTCGTCACTGATCGCTGGGCAGTGGGTCAGTATGTATAGTGCTTCTTTCATTTTTCTATTTGTCGTTGTTGGTGTTGTTGTTAGTAGCGACGCACGGGGTGGCGCTTGCATTTCCCCGTGTCGTCTCTCGTGCGTAGTGTCAATTATTCGCCCGTTACGCTAGTGCAAGGAGGTATAATCTTACCACTTGCAATCCACACATCAGGCTCCACAGTTACCTCTCTACCGATACGCACGTTATCGTCTATCACAACGTCTCCACCTATACTCACATAGTCCCCTAGTATGCAGTTGTCGCCGATTTGCACATCATCACTCAGATAGATATGATCACCGAGCTGTACGTTTTGCCCAATTTTGATACCAAGAGAGCTGGGGAGGAGGCTCTTGAGTTGCTCTACATCCTTGTAGCGATACGTTATTACCGCTCCGTCCTCTAATTCGATTCTTAGTCGTTTCATGTTCTTGCTTTTTTGCGTTACTTTGTACCTGTTACTTATGTGGGGGAGGTTTACTCCCCTACTTTGTTGCTGCAAAGGTACGAAGTAGAATCGAAGTATGCAAGTATTGTCGAAGTAAATTCGAATTAAATTATGAGTACACAACAAGAACGAGTGGTTAAACTACTCAATAGTAGAAAGATAACTGCATATAGACTAAGTAAGGAAACAGGGATAACACAATCAACATTGTCACGATTCCTGAATTCCCCAGAAGGAAAAGTGGAAATGCATCCTGAGACGATGGAGAGAATTGCGAAGTACTTCGAAGTATCCTCCACTTGGCTTCTCACGGGCGAGGGGGAAATGCTAGGCGGTCACGATCCACGGACGGAGCCGACGGAGTTCTCCTTGGACAAGCTGGAGAAGGCTCGTGCGCTGGCTGATGAGCTGGGGGTGGAACTGATACCGATGTACTCGGAGCCATTCCGTGCGGGTAATGACGGCTACCCGCTGGCAGAGACGATGAATGAGGTGGAGAGCGTATGGACACTGCCCGATGTCCGGGCTGATATGATCGTCCCCGTGATGGGCGACTCAATGGCTCCGACCTTTCCGCAGGGGTCACGGCTGGCAGTCTCTCGTGTGTTTTTCCGTCCCGATGAGCCGTTGTCCATCCCCTTTGGGGAGGCTTTTGCTATCGCTCTGCACGACCCGGACGACCCGTCTGAGTACGTCACAGCCTACGTCAAGCGTCTGTACAAGCACGAAGACCCCGCAAAGCGCAGAGAGTATTGGATAGCTCGCTCGGATAATGATAGGTACGAAGACTTCGAGGTGCCGATCTCCCATGTTGTGGGGCTGTGGCGTGTCCGTGCCAGCATCGTTCACTTCGCATAGGCTTCCCCGCTTTTTGCATGACCCCAGGAGAATGATACAAGAAAGGGGCGCACCTCCCGATGCGCCCCCTCTTGCTTGTGTCTGTGTGTTGCTACTTATTAGATAGTCCTTGTGTGTGGTTCCACCCGCTTTAGGTACTCATCGTAGCTCTCTTGCCGGCACAACCAAAAGCCACGACTCAGCCCCGTGACTAACTCTAGACGATCTGCCCAGTCGGGCGTTACTCTGAGTTGTCCCGCTACTCCTTGCTCAGTATGGACGGGATGCGAGCGACCGCCTCCTGCTTGCCCTTGTCCACGATCTTAGCATAGATCTCGGTAGTCTTGATGTCCTTATGCCCGAGGAGCTTGGAGACCGTGTAGAGGTCGGTACCGAGCGTTAGCATCATCGTTGCGAAGGTGTGGCGGGCTGAGTGGAAGGTAATATGCTTGCGTATGCCCGCCCGTGCCGTCCATACGTTGATAACTGCGCTTATAGTCGACATAACGGGAAAGGAGTCAAAGACCAGCTCCTCCGCTCCTCGCTCCTCTCCCATAAGCTCTCGGGCCTCGTTGGTGATGTCGAGGTACTCCTGCCCGCCCGTCTTGCGCTGCCGGAAGGTGATGCGTGTATAGGCACCCTCCTTGTGTACGTCTCCCCACTGTAGTTGCATGACGTCGCTCTTGCGTAGCCCCGTGAGGCAGGAGAAGAGGAAAGCCCGCTTGACTATCTCGCTGTCGCAGTCCGTCGCTACTAACCTCTGCACCTCCTCTATCGTGAGGTACTCCCGCTTGCTCTCCTCGAGCTTGATACTCCCGACCCGCTTGAGGGGGTTGTCCGTTATGATCCCCTCTCGGTACGCCTTATTAATGCAGGCACGGAGCTTGTCAAAGTATAGCGCCTTGCTGTTCTGCGCTAGCTCTTGCGCCTCGAGATAGTCCTTGAAGCCCTTAACCCACTCGGACGTTACCTCGGCAAATGTTATGTCCCTACGCCTCTCGTATCTCTTAATGTACTGGAGACAACTGTCCCAGCTCTCCGCAGTCTTACGCTTTTGGGCTCCCCGTTGCGCCTCGAAATAGTCAAATAGTAGCGCCTTGTTCTGCTCGCTCGTGCCAAGGCCGTACCGTCCCTCGTGGTACTCGATCACTCGCTTGGCACGGATTGCCTCCGCTAGCTGGAGCGTCTCCTTGTTCTTGCGCTTGTCCTCCCTCGTTCTCTCTGGTACGAGGTAGAGACGGAGGTACTCGTACGTGCGTTTGCCGTTGGCGTATGTGTCTAGATAGAGGCTGTACAGCCCCGTGCGTGTCTTGCGCTTGCGGAGCTTAACGGGTTCGTTTGCGTTCATTTCTTGTTGCTCGGATTGATTGAGCAACAAAGTAACAACAAATAAACGACAAAAGCAAGACAAGAGGGAGTAATCCCGTCTGCCCTGCTCTTGCGTCAATCCCGCTCTATTACTAGCTTTGTTCTATCCCCTTTTGTCGTTCGCTTGCCTTCCGCTTACGTGGTCGAATGACGCCTTGCCTTTCGGATACAAATGTACAAATATCCTGCAGGTGCCCTCCGCCCCTTCACAAGAAGGGACAATAAAAAGGCCCCCTGCCCTAAGAGAAGTGGCCGATAGACCAACACTCTCAAGACAAGGGACTCTTATTTCTTATAAACATCCCCACTCATATGCGGGGGATAGGTACCTTAACCGTTATAGGGGGCAAAGTCAGACTTTTCAGCACCACAGAGGGGGCAAGACCAATCGTCTGGGATTTCTTCAAAGGGTGTGCCGGGAGCGATGCCGCTATCAGGATCTCCTACTTCGGGATCGTAGATGTACCCGCAAAGTTCACAGATGTACTTCTTCATAATTCTTTCTCTTTCTATTATATTATTTTCTTTCAGTTGTTATCTTCTGGGAGCAAAGATAATTGTTGTGAGAGGATAGGGTATTAAGACTCTATCTATACCCCTATAAATCGCATCTTAATTAGACGTTTGGGGCGCCTTGGGATCCTCTCCGTATTGGTTGGCATGCGGCTCTCCCTCTTGGGCTGCATAGACGATAAAAATAATCGAGCCCACCAAGGGAATAAGCGTAAGCAGGATGAACCAACCCGACTTGCCAATGTCGTGCAAACGACGCACAGAGACAGCCAGCGAGGGAATCAAGAAGAATAGGGACACCAACGTAACAAGCCCATAAGAGACAAGGAAGCCGGGATTACTAAAGATCGCCCCATACACGCCCATTACACCGCCACTTACAAAGGCATCGGCCAGACTATCCTCAAAAACATCGGACAGGAAGATTGGGAAGACAAAGAGGTTCGAAACGAACTGAACCAGATAGCTAAATATAAGCGAATAGAGCACAAATCCCCAGAACTCTCGTCGTCTGGCTCGCCCGGAGAATTGCGCAAAACGCTTGGTGAGACAGCCTACAAAACAGCTCCAAAGCGATGGATCGGGAGCGGATACTCGCCCTTGAAATCCGGCTCCTGCCCCCATAGGATTGGAGTAGCTGGGCCCTTGGGAAAAGTTCGCACCCCCACGATAGGACGGCGGAGTGTCCACTGAGGGACGAACCGGAGGGGGCGTTGCGCTCCCCTCTTCGCACTGTGAGGCAAGTAGAGCCTCTATCTCGGGCACCTGATCCAAGGCAATCCACTCGGCAAGCCCTTGGTACCAAACCCATTTTGCTTGCTTTAGCGGAGAAGGGTCTCGACGCAACTCTTCGAGCGTGAATATCCCGATAGGCTCACGCAGGTTTGCCAAATGATACTTGCGAACAGACTCTGCCGAATCCATCCCCGGGATGGCCGGTGGAAGTTCACCACCCTCTTGAGAGGATGAAAAGTCTTCAACTTCGGAAAGAGGTAGCCATCGCGTCCACCCCTCACTCCATAACAAAGTCTGATCGGGCAGAGCCATTTGCAAAATCTCTTGACGCGTAAAAGGGCCCTCTTGCTGGTTGTTGCGTAAGATGTAATAGGTGCGTTCCATACTTAATAATGCGAGTTAAGAGGATATTTCGGTGAGGGGGAGAGAACGGAAGCTCAATACAAAAGAGCTTGGGAGCAGGAAAGAAACTCCTATTTCTTTGCCTCTTCTTTTTTGGGAGTTGCCTCGGGAGTCTCCTTTTTGTAGGCCTTATTAAGCTCCTCAATTACACGTGCGGTAATATCAAGCCCATCGGCTGCATAGAGGATATTATCGGCCTTTACGTTAGAAAGGATCAAGTCGAAACCCCAATCCTTATTCATCTTGGCGATTTCCTCTTTGATGGTCTTATAGAGTTTTTCTTCGGCGGCTTCCTGCTCCTTCATGAGTTGCTCGGACAGATTGGCATTGAGGGTCTCCAACTCTTGTTGCATCTTCATAAGGCGAGCTTGCTCGGCTTCGGCAGCTTCGCGGGTGGCAAATTGATTGCTCTGCAACTTCTGCTGGAAGTTAGCTCCGGCACGCTGTAGATTATTCATCTTGGCCGTAAGCGAAGCACGACTATCGTTGCTCTTCTTCTCAAGAGTGGCCTTCATCTCGGTGTATTGCTCGTAGTTGTTGAGCACCGAGTCTAGCTCTACATAGGCAATTTTAAGGGCGTTTGAGGCTGGAGAAGCCAATGAGTCCGACACGTTGGCATTTCCATTTTTACTTTGACACGCAGTACCCAAGGCGAGTATTGCAAGAGCTACAAAAGAGGCCACTAGGGCTTGTTTGAATGATTGCATGAGGATTGTCTAATCTATCTGTTTCCTATTTGTTATTCGGCATCGATGCGGTCGAAAAGATTTTTCCGGCGTGCCTCGCTCTCCATTTGGCTATTGACACAATGGATTCCCTTCTCCCTGAGCGCCTTATTTGCTTCTATGTGCGTACTAGGGAACTTGCCCCCACGAATAAAAAAGACACGAACCCCCAAAAGAAGTACTGCCAAGAGCACGATTATGAGGGAAATTATCAGCATTATCGGCATTTTGTTCTATATTTGTAGCACAAAGATAAGTATAAATAGAACATAGAGAAACGCTATGAACATCACTGAACTCAAGCCCTCTGCAATATGGGGCTACTTCCACCAAATTACCCAAGTGCCTCGTCCCAGCAAAAAAGAAGAAAAGATCCTTGCTTTTCTCAAGAAGTTTGCCGAAGAGCACAAACTAGAATACGATCAAGACGCTGCCGGTAATATCGTAATTCGCAAGCCTGCCTCCAAAGGATATGAAAACCGCAAGACGGTAATTCTTCAGAGCCACGTGGATATGGTTTGTGAGAAAAACAACGACACCGTACACGACTTCGACAACGACCCCATCCGCACAATTATCGACGGAGACTGGGTGCGCGCCGATGGTACAACACTGGGCGCCGACAACGGAATAGGCGTTGCTGCAGAAATGGCGATACTAACAGACGATACGCTAGAGCATGGCCCTATTGAATGTCTTTTCACCGTTGACGAAGAAACCGGCCTAACAGGTGCTATGAACCTAGCCCCCGGCTTTGTAAAAGGTACCATCCTACTGAACCTCGACAGCGAAGACGAAGGCGAAATGTTTATCGGCTGCGCCGGAGGTATGGGTACAATGGCTTACTACAAATACACCCAAGAAAAGGCTCCCCAAGACTACTACTATGCTACCGTCAAGGTGAGCGGCCTCAAGGGCGGTCACTCAGGAGGTGACATCCATGTAGGGCTTGGCGCTGCCACCAAGATCATCACACGCGCACTCTACGCTGTACGCGAAAAGATGCCCATGGTGCTTGCACATATCGACGGCGGCAACCTACACAACGCCATCGCTCGCGAGGCAACTGCCGTAATCGGGGTGCCCATGAATCAAAAAGAAGCCCTCAGCGTGATTATCAATGAGCTTGACGGCGATGTTCGTCAAGAGCTAAAAGCCGTAGATCCTAACGTTAAGATCACGGTAAATACAGCGGATGCTCCCGCCCACGTTGTGGATGCCGATACAACACGTCGCCTTATCTTGGGGCTCTACAGCTGCCCCCACGGCGTGATGGGCATGAGCCACAGCATCGAAGGTCTTGTAGAAACCTCTACCAACCTCGCCTCTATCAAGATGAAAGAAGAGGGCGTGATCCGCGTAGAAACGAGCCAACGCTCCTCTAGCGAATCCCTCAAGACGGATGTTGGTAATATGGTAAAGGCTGTATTCGAATTGAGCGGAGCCGAAGTGGAAGTACGCGACGGCTATCCCGGTTGGAGCCCCAATACGGATTCGCCCATCCTCAAGGTTACGGTGGATGCCTACAAGAGACTCTTTGGCAAAGAACCTGCCGTTAAGGCCATCCATGCAGGGCTTGAGTGCGGACTCTTCCTCAGCAAATACCCCTACCTAGACATGGTTTCGTTTGGTCCTACGCTACGCGATGTTCACTCTCCCGTAGAAAAGATGGAGATCGCCACGGTAGATCTTTTCTGGCGTCACCTTGTAGAGGTACTAAAAAATATCCCCGAAGCATAAACTTTAGGGAGCGATTCTTTACCTGAATCCAATCGCTGGGCCCCATAGCAATGTTCTGTTGCTGTGGGGCTTTTTCATATCCATTAGTTAGACAAGGAGGTGAAAGAAAGAGCCACCCATTCGCCACTTTCTTTTCTCATCCTGAGGGCAAAGCCCATCCGCTCTAGGGTAGAGGTGATGATTTCTTCGTCTTCTCCTTGGTAAAATCCGCTCACGAGCAAAAGCCCTCCGGGGGATAGTAGTGTTTTATATCGGGGCAAGTCGTGCAGGATGATATTGCGATGGATGTTGGCAAGAAGGCAATCAAAAGCACCTTCGCTCAATGCCAATTCTTCTAGTATTCCTTCGTAAAAGGAGCAGGGAGCCACAAGTCCATTCAACTCTGCATTATGCCGGGCATTCTCCACGGCCGTAGCGTCTATATCAACAAAGCTAACGCGCTCGGCTCCCAAGAGGGCTGCGGCAATCCCCAAGACACCGGTACCGCAGCCTACATCCAGCACACATGCGTGAGCAAGAGCCGATTGCTCCTCAAGGAGGAGGGAGAGCATCATCTGCGTCGTATGGTGTGCCCCGCTACCAAAAGCACAGCGCGGCTCTAGCAGCAACTCCCGTGCAGCACAAGGCGAGGGGGCGTGATAGGGTGCTCGCACATACAGATCTTCGCCCAAAGCCAGTGGTGTAAAGCTCTCCGCTTCCCAACGGCTATTCCAGTTCTCACTAGCACAAGCGGAAGAAGTGTACAAAAAAGACAAGGGGAGATACTCCAAATACCACACGCCTTCGCTAGGGAGAGCGGCGAAAAATCGTTCACTCACATAGCCCACGAGACGCCCCTCCTCGGGATACTCCTCAAACGTTTCGAAGCCAATATCTGCCAAACTTTGGCTCAGAATTGGAAGATAAATCGTGGCATCCCACTCGGCAGCATGGGCCTCGTGGCTCAAGCTAAAAGTGTATTGTTTGTATCTCATCTTGGGACACAAAAGTACAGAAAGAGACAAAAAAAAGGAAACCGATAGGAGCAAAAGAAGCGCTCTTCTCGGTTTCCCGTCTAGTAAAATCGCCCTCTCAGGAGAGACTTTCTCAGCCTCCCCCTCGAGTGATAATTTCTTACTTCAGGCCTTCAAAAGTAGCGGAAAAACTAATGGGTTCCACCTGGAAGTAGAGATCGGGACAAGTGAAAACAATAAAATATGGATCCTTACTCACTTCATCTTTTTTCAATGTTTTGAGTACTTCAATCCCTTTCTTTGATCCAGGCTTTCCGCCTCCGCAATGAATCCAAAAAGCAAGAACCTTTGTCTGGAAAATTCCCGAATCTTGGTAGGGTCTGTTCTCACGGACATCAATTGTTACCGTGTAGGGTTCGTTCGGCTTATAACCATTCTGGGGGGTAGCTCCCTCTAAAAATGCAGCCATCTGATAGGGACGAGCATAGTTTACATCCGTCCCAAAAATCTCTTTAAGTCGATCTAGGCAGGCACCCGTATTGGTAAACGTATTGCACCACTTAAGGCACTCGGTACCAACACTGCGATTGCGACGGTACATCTCCATCGCCATAATTTCCAAAGCTACAGCCCCCTGAGGCTCCTTCCCGATTTTCTCACGCACCTGCATGAACTCTGCAACAGAGGCGGGGAAACGATTGAAACTTACTGAGCCACTTTGCCCGGGAGTGTGCTTTTCGTGGTCTATTTTCCCAGTCATTGTAACTTCAAGAGGCTCAAGCGTCTTCGTTCCTTTTACTTGTACCTTGCACACGGCACGAGCAGATCCGGCAGAAGCTGTGATCTTTGCATTTCCCTCTGCGATCCCCGCTACGGTACCATCGGGCATAACGGTAGCAACTCTCTCGTTGCTGGAAGACCAGGTGACAAACTTGACCTTGGCCTCGGCATTGAGTACAGCCGTGAGTTGTTTGGTTTCATTGACCATGAGGGTCATCTCAGTTGCACTGAGGGTAATTCCTGTCGCGCCATTAGGATCAGGATCGTTACCACCTCCATTCTTAGGGTCACACCCGGAGCAAACTACACTCATCAAAGCGAGCATAGCTGCGGTAGTCAATAGAGACATCCATGTTTTCATTTTGTTCATAGTGCTTGTAGTTTTAAGTAATTAATCTGTTTTGTTTTACTTACCTCCTCCTTTCCCGCATTACCACTTTGGGCAATTCACAAGAGAATAAAGGAAGAAGTTCTTATCTTAGAACATTAAATCTATATTTCAACAATCTACCCGTACCAGCGAACTGCGTAGTATTTTTCACCGTTGTGTCCATGGCGTAGCTCCCAATACGAAACAAAGGTACTATTTATTTTCGCACAAGCGAATCCATTTTCTGTAAGGGTTCCCGCATCAAACTGTAAGAGTCTGATTATCAACCATGGTTTTGAGTATAATCTCCAAAATGCAATCGTCTAAAAATTAGCAACTTGTATTGTCTCGAAATTTTTGATGCGCTTGCCCTGGGAAGTAATGCAAAAGAGTAAGTAGATTATCGGTTCATTCGATGCTTTCGGAGGGGGGGTGCCTCGCGCTTTCGCTGTGCCGGTAGTTAGGTATTTGTCGAGCGGAGATTGTTGCCGAAGAGATGCTCTCTTGCCCGCCAATGAATAGGCAGAGGGGATGCGATGGTCTTTATGCCACGGCACATCCCCTCAATATATTCTGTTGCTCCTCTCGGAGCATCGGACGGAGTAGTACGGGTTTTAGTGTTTTACAGATAGCTTCAAATGCTTCCCTCCCGCCTTTACTACATAGTTGCCTGCGGGCAGCGTGGTGAGGTCAAGCTCTACTGCACCCGCTTCGTTGGCCTCGGCAGCGAGCAAGCGTATCCCCTCTAAGCTGTATAGGGCGATGGATGCCCCTGCTTTTGCCCCCTCTACCTGTACGTAATGGGTGGCAGGGTTGGGATAAACACGTAGGTCGGCAACATCTACCTCTTCTACAGCAAGCGTCTTCATTATCTTCACTTCTTTGGCGGGTTTATCCCCGGACATGATGAACTGCTTTGTGTAATAATTTTCGCCCATTTGTACGGTGTAACTGCCCACCACACCGTCGCGTGGCTCGGTTATCGTAACACCCCCTAAGAGTATCGACTCAAATTCTCCGATAGCGTAGGGATAATAAGCGTTTTCTTTTCCAGATGATTTGGCATAGATACTCGCATTCTTTATCATTAAGTGGGACCGTTCGCTACAATTTGCTTCAATGCAGGCACGACCATCTCCGTTCGTATCGGAGACGATATCGAGAGTACAATCTTCGATCGTCATAGTAGCGTCGTTAGCTACGAAGATTCCTGTGCCTTTTGTTCTTATAGATAGTTTTCCGCTTCCATCAATACGCATATCCGCATCTGTATAGAGCGGCAGGCAATTAGAGACAATGTTGAATTGATTTTCTCCCTCTAGAGACAACGTAAATAACTGATCATCAGACTGACAGTCCACGTATACGGCGAAAACTCCTTCACTAGGTTGTAGCGTGACATTCTTGATGCTTAGCGTGTTAGTCTCAGGTGAGTAGGTGATATGTCCGCCAGCCCCGACGGTGACGCCTGGGATTTCATCCAGTTTGTCTACGTTTTCCGAGTTGACTTCTACTCCACAAATCTCAAATTCATAGGGAATCACTTTTTCTATCCGCACTTCTGTGGCGGGTTTATCCCCAGACATGACGAACTGCTTCGTGTAAGATGTGCCACCCGAGTAGAAGGTGTAACTGCCTATCCCCGCATTGCTCGGCTGAGTTATTACGGATCCCTCTAGGGTGATACTCTCAAACCCACCGATAGCATAGGGATAAGCTATATAATCGCTACCCGTTGCTTTGGCGTAGATACTAGCATTCTTAATCACTAATTTGGGTTGAGTATTCCAGTGTCCGTCAATGCCGGCACAACCATCTCCGTCCGTCTCGGAGACGATCTCGAGAGAGCAATCTTCGATCGCGAGAGTAGCGTCGTGATGTACGAAGATCCCATAATGGTTTGTTCTTATAAAGAGTTCCCCGCTTCCCTCAATACGTGTATCACATTCCGTCCAAAAAGCTATCGCACCAGTGCCAGTGGCGTTAAACTGATTTTCTCCCTCAAGGTGCAATGTGAATGGCAGATTTTTGTATGCTGAGTACACGCGTAGACACCCCTTTCTCCCTTCAGGCTGCATTGAGACGTCCTTGATGCTTAGCGTGTTAGTCTCAGGTGAGTAGGAGATATGTCCGCCAGCCCCGACGGTGACTCCCTTGATTTCATTTAACTTCTTTACGTTTTCCGAGTTGACTCCTACTCCACAAATACTAAAGCCATACTCTGCCTGAGCTTTTGCGATTCCGGAGCCTAATAGTAATACTAGTAGTACTCCCATTAAATGTTTTAGTTTCATAGACTTATATATTATAAGGTTCAAAAATAACAAGTTAAACACTATCAAATACTACCACACCAGCCCCGCAGAGGGTGGTACTACCTAATAACCTGCACCACAAATGTAATGAAACATTTTTGATATACAAAACAGAATAGGAAGTAATCACAGGGCTCCCGCATCAAAATGTAGGTACCTGATTATCAATCATGGTTTTGGGTATATTCTCCAAAATGCAATCATCTGAAAATTAGCAACTTGTATTGTCTCAAAATTTTGATGCGCTTGCCCTAATTTTCTGTAAGGAGAAGAAAAAAAGCCCAGACAATAAAAAATCAGAACCTACCCCAAAACGTACCCCATTACAGGGTGGAATTTTCAGAATTCTCAGGCAGCAACGAAATAAAACTCAGCCTATATCCCCAGAGGGATTAGGCTGAATGCCTACCATCTATCACGTAGCTCAAAACAAGGCGAGAGGTAGCCCTACAAAAAAAACCCCCCTGCCTCTCGCTGGTGGAGAGACAGG
>ERZ773197.264-NODE-264-length-43643-cov-6.108746_pt1 | contig 43643 bp, 41 predicted proteins | sample MGYA00580999_ERZ773197 | MGnify/ENA primary metagenome ERZ773197 (study PRJEB29015, sample SAMEA2738166) | human oral metagenome | biome: human oral; feature: human-associated habitat; material: saliva | place: China | collected 2185 ...
ACCAGTGTTGCCAGTAACAGTCTGAGTAGGCAGGTCATTACCAGCGGGGATAACAACATCCTCGTTAGCAACAGTCTTCTCAGGCGCAACGTTAGCAACCTTAATGGTGACCTTGTTCAGCTTCACCTCGGGCACAGGCTTCAGGTCAGGCTTCTTCACCTCGGGAACAGTAGGAACCTGCTTGAGAGGCTTGAGAGGCTTCAGGGGCTTCTCTTCCGGGGTGATAGGCTTCGGCTTCACCGGGTCTTTCAGCGTCGGTGCAACAGTGTTAGCCGACAGCATCAGGTGGTTGTAAGAAGCATCAATAGTGTCCGGTGAGTAATCCGAATCAGCAACGCTCTTCGGGTCACCCGAAACACCATCATCACCAGGAACACCAGGGTTACCGGTAGTACCAACATAGATAGATGCACCATTGTTCACAAGGTAGGTGACACCCAGGTACTTCAGAGCATCGTTCGTCTCGTCAAAGACGACACCACCCTGGTTGGAGCCCTGACGAATGTAGAAGCCAACATGCTCAGTGCCAGGCATGGAAGCGGAAGTACCCTGTAGGGACTGAGCTTCAGGGCTGATGCGGGACTCAGTGTTCAGGAACGTAGCAATAACACCGTTGCCAGGTGCAGTGAACTCGTAACGGTTAGCGGCGGTAGCACCCTGAGTCTGCTGTGCGTTCAAAGAACCAGGGGTTAGGTAGAACTGCTTCTCGTATGCGGCACCCGTGTCAGAATAGGTGAGGGTGACCTTCAGCTCCAGGTTGTAAATCTTCTGGAACGAGATAATGTCCGCGAAAGAAGAGTGGACATCAATCATGTTGCTCCACTTAGGCGAACCATTAGCATACGGTGCACCCGTGGGGTTGCTTACAAAGCGAACAACATCAACCTGAGCGGTCAGCTTCTTACCAGTCGCCTTATCAACAGCCGCATCCTTGTACACCAGCGACAAGTTAGGCTTGTTGCCGTCCAGGTTCGTGAAACGGTAAGTGTTCTCGGAAGACCAGTTATCGGGGAAGTCGGAACGCTCAACCAGGTTATCCTGCGGAGCGGCACCATTGATGCTTACTAGAGTGTTGGCATTATCAACAACATCAAAAGGCTGTTCGACTGCAAGGTTCTTAGCGTCCACGATAGCCTTGTTCGGGTTCGCATTGGTGACCTGCTCAGCCTTCAGCTTATCCTGAGCCGCCTTAGCCTCATTATATGCCTTGAGAGCGGCGGCGTTCTTAGCATCCGCGTCCTTCTTAGCGGCTTCGTTCTCAGCCTTAATCTTCTCATTCTCGGCGGTAATCGCCTTGTTCTCTTCGGTAATCTTGACGTTCTCAGCCTTGACTGCCTCAGCTTCCTTAGCTACCTTAGCGGCGGCATCAGCGTCAGCCTTCGCCTTAGCTTCCGCCTGCTTGTTCTGCTCGATAGTAGCTACAGCCTTCTTGAGGGTTTCAACCTGAGAGGCGGCTTCCTTCTTTGCTTCCTCAGCCTTCTTGAGTCCATCAGCATGGTTGGCGGCGACAATGGTCTTAGTCTCGCCATTGGTGACCTTGACACCCTTATCCTGCGCGGCCTTAGCAATAGCATCTAGAGCCGAGTAATCAACAGGAATGTCATAGGTGCTCTTACTGTACTCTTCAGCTGAAATAGCACCCTTATAATCCTGCGGCTTAGCATCCGAAGCAGTCAGCGCATTAGCGGCACCAGCGAAGGTGGAAGGAATCATCAGTGCCAGACCAGCACCAGCGATAAAGGTCTTCTTCTTAGAGCGGTTCGGGCTCTTCATTGTATGTATGTTCTCCTTGTTGGGGGAATTGAGGTAATTGCGGCGGCAACCCCTAGCTGACTAGGGTAATTATTGCGCCTAAATCAACTATACATAGCATGTGGGTGACAAGGCAACCCCCGCCAATCTTTCAGCGGCGAATATATCGAATCCGGGTAGAAGGCATGAAAAAAAGGGGTGGCACCACAATCTATAGTGGTACCACCCCTTTTTGTGAGGCGATAGAACCATTCAGCGTCAAAGGCAAACTATCGACTATTATAAGTCGGGATGACAGGATTTGAACCTGTGACCCCTCGCTCCCAAAGCGAGTGCTCTAAACCAAGCTGAGCTACATCCCGTTATTCACATGTGCACATAAAGTATAGCACAAGAAAGAGCGGTGACGCAACCCAACGTATATGTGAGTTGCATCACCGCAATAGGTGCCGTGTTCTACTCTACAGGCTCCCCTGCCGTGTCGTCCTCTAGGTCTTCATGCAAGACAGCTTCCATAACATCAATAATTGTGGAATCAGTCTGATACTTATACTCATCAACAGTATAACCCAGAGCATCAACAGGCACATCATAGAAGAAAGAAACACAGTACATCATCAGCTTGCCGACCGTATTCAAATCAGCGTGTTCAAGTAGATTCTGATACTGTACATCTTCATCCTGCACCGCGTTAGATAGCCAGTCGAAAGTACTAGAAGCGAAATCGTCTACAAACTTCTTACGGATACGCTTAGGGGTGGGCAACCCATCCTCATTGCGGACAACAAGCTTCTCAATAAAATCATAGAACGGCGCAAAAATAGGCTGTGAAGAAGTTAGCCTATACACATCGGCGGGTGCCTTCTCAGGGTCACGAGGCACCACCACATGACCAGGCTTAGTATCACCTGACGGAATAAGCCAAACATGCACACCCTTAACTGTTACACCGAGGGCACTACCCACATTGCGGACATGCGCAACAGGGATACCGCACAAGTACTGTGCTTCACTAGTGGGTGGTTCAGGGAAAAGAATGGCGTTAGCTTTCGGGTTTCGGGTACGTTTCCTCAAAATATGCTCCTAAAACGGGGGTTCCAATAGTCCATAAACGTATGCTTCAACCTCAAGAAGAGTGGGTGGCATATCCTCAAGATTAGCAAAAATGCCTTTATGTAGCTCCTGTGCCGCCAATGCCAAAGCATCATGTGGCGTAGGTGCCCTATGAGGGTCTACGTTATTGTATTTACCCTTCAGTGCCTCACCAATTTCACCCACACTGGGCGACCTTTGAATTACCTCTTTCCAATAGGCAGGGCTTAACACTTTAGGTGTTCGATATGTTACTTGAATGTCCATGTATCAATCATAACAGTTAGGTCGGACATGATGCACACATGCCCGACCTAACAACCCGAAATCAATATTTTATAGAAGAACTACCATAGGCGAAGCTCCTCACCATCAGCTGTAACATCATCCAAGGTAGTGAACTCTAGAGAACTATCCTTAACCGCGTACCTGTTCTGGATAGCTGTAAGAGCGTACTCACTGACCGGCATATCGACCTGTGAAGGGTCTTTCGTCTGATTACGTGAAATAACGCCCGCATCTTGCGGAATCTTCACCATAAGCTTCTTCTTGGCATCAACAATAACCCAAGCTTCATGCTTCATGTTACTGTCAGGGGTAGCCTTGTATACTACCTGTCCGGTAGCACCACCCGAAGGTTTGACGGGCGGCAATCCTTCATAACCCCAGTTTGCGCGTCGGTGAGACGCGGGGTTGTGGCGGTCATTTAGGTAGGAAGACGCACGGGAAAGAGTGGTGTCACGTGTCTCATTGCGCATAAACGCCCTAGTAGCGGCGTTCGCAATGGAAGTAGCTTCCATGACATCCTTAACACCTGTAGCGGTAGGCAAGTCTGTGCCGATGTAGAGTTTCATCTTCTCTAGAGGCTTCTTGCCAACTGGCACATACAGCTCTTTAGTTTCAGGGTTGTATGCCAGCTTACCATCATTGATTTGCTTACGTACAAACGCCGTATTATGACCCACAAGGATACTGGGGTTTAGTCCATTGTACCCTTCCGGTGCTTTCAGCCCGAACTTACTTAGCTTGCTGAAAACGTCTTCCGGGTCATCATTGATAGTGTGCGCTGTGAAAGCTTGACGCATCTCATTACGCTTACCAACCTCAGTGTTATACTTCTCTTGCATGTAGAGGAATTTTTTGGCCTGTTGGAACCCTTTATTGCCGCTAGTTTCATACTTGCTCAGCGTACCGGCATCTGTTGAATAAGGGGCACCCTTATCGAAAGATATTGCCGCTACAGACGCATACTTCTTCAGTTCATCCGCTGATTTAAAGATACGGGCACCATTCGTGAAATCAACCTTGCCAAGACCGCGTTGTGCAATGTCACCGTGTACGTCAATTTCAGCAACAACTTGGTTACGGCTGTTTACAATCCAACTACCAGCACCGTATTCCCCTTTCTTGGCAACCCTGTACACTTCGGTATCTGAATGTCCAAGCATGATGTAAGTGCCAGGCTTCTTGAGGGCATCTTTCCAACGTTGATTGCTTCCTTCAATGTACGCTTGGGTGTCCTCGTTAGATACGCCTTTAGGCTCCTTCGCTTTGCCTACTTCCCCCTTAATTATATTATTGAAATAGTCATATTCTGGTAGCATAGGCGGGTCAAGGGCACGCTTACCAGATGACTCATATGCTTCCTTACCTACAATGTTCGCATATTCAGCAAATGCGTATTTAGCGCGCTCACCTTCAGGAACGTTCTTGAGCTCTGGGAAGTCCTGCATTGCCTGTTCCATCTCACGCTCACCAAAGACGGGGTACACCTTATTGAGGCAAGCACTGAAATCTTGACCACGCTCTGAAGCGTCAAACGTGCGTGCAATAATCTGGTCTATACCTTCTTGCCCGCCCTGCTTATAGTTCATTACCTGCATTGTGGCAATATTCATGCGTTCTTCAAAGCTCTTCGTGGAGCCGCCAAAATGCTCTTGAGTAACAGTTATTGCTGTGGCAACGTCTTTAATTGCACGCTTTTCAAGCTTTGATGGGGTTTTTCCTGCTTTAAGTTTCTCGATAGCCCCTTCTAGGTATTCTTCCTGCTTATGCCTGTAGATGAAAGTTTCATCGTATCCATGTGCTTTCAGGTCTTCTATAGACCTTTCGCGTGCCGTTGGTTCGCGGTATACGGTAAATTTAGGCTTCTGGGGTTCCTCTTCCTCTTTGGGTGGTTCCTTTACTGTTTGCTTTTCCTCTACCTTTGCCTTAGTAGGCTCCGAATCCTTAGTGGGTTCGGGTGCTTTTTCTGGTTCTGGTGTAGGCTCTGGTTCCGGTGTTGATTCGGGGGCAGGCTCAGGTTCTGGCATTGATGCGGGCTCCGGGGTGGGTTCAGGCTCAGGGGCTGGTTCCTGTGCCTTCACTTCTTCTACAGCCGGTTCTTCTACCTTCTCTTGCGGTTCCTCTTCCTTCTTCTTTCGTGGCTTCCTCTTAGGCTTCTCAGGTTTAGGCTCTTCCGGTACTGAGGCTTTTTCACCCGCTTCGGCGGCGACAGCTTCCTCTTCGGATACAGCACCCACCTTTCCCGTAATAGGGTTAGGATACCTCTCAGGGTCAGCTAGGTACCTACCCCAATCCGTAACACCCAGAGCTGTAAGAAGTTCAGGGGAAAGGTTTTCGGCACCAAAAACACCAGCTTGCTTATTGTAGATATTCTTTTCTTTACTCATCTGCTCAAGCCACGCTTTACCCTCAGCAGGGCTATCGAAGTGAGGTGCCGAACTACCACGTGGGCACGCCCTCTTATCCGCGCCACAGGTAACAACCTGACCTGATAGTGACACATGAGTTTTAGCCATTACATCACATCCTATTTATAAGGCACCAATAACACCCCAAAACAAGCAGGGTGTTATCAGTAATAAACATGTTACGCGGGGAATAATCCCCACATTTGAACTATAGCCGGAATCAACACTTTAGTGCCCTCCGCCACGTGAGCCAGTATAGGGTGCGTACCTTAGCCCAACATCGTACCGAACCCAGCCGCATACAATGTCACCGCTCAGTATGTATGATTGGGTTGAGTGGTCAAGACCTGACCATGCGAAGCCGCGCTGACCACCACCACCGCTAACCACATCCCAGCCTTCTTTACACTCGTCAAACACTAGCATGTCGATACCGGCTTCTTTAAGTTTTTCCCAGCTGATACTGTACGTGTCTTCTGCTTCGTCGTAGCGGATAAAACGTTCTGCAAATGTTTTTGCTTCTACACTATTGCGGATATTGAGCACATTAGCGTTACGGTTAAAAACCGGCTCATACACATGCTCCGTGCGTGTGTATTCGCCGTTCTGGTCGTTGATTCGCATCAAATCAGTGGTGATAGTGTTCTGTTCACGATTTAGGCGACCCCCTGACAACTCAAAAGCACCTGAACGGTAAGCGCTACCTTCCACGGTATACCCAGCCGCACGGCGCGGTGCCCACACGGAGCCGTCTTCTTTGCGGGCTTCAGATGCGGGTGCTGTTGGTGCGTCTTGTAGTATGCTAGGCATGTTGGGGTTAAAATGGAACTCTCCATCTTCACCCTTGGTGACATCACCGGGTAGTGGCGTGTAGTAGGTTCGGGCACCACTATATGCTTGAATAGGTTCAACCTTTAGGCCGCGCAGAGACTCGTGATTCGGTTCAAACTTTGAATTAGTCAAGCGGTTAGGGTTAGTCTCATACGTTGCAATAAACAGGTTCGACTGATTCGGGTCAAGCTGAACATCTTTACCAGCCGATTTAAGCCTGCTATCCGTCGTAAACAGGTAGCTATTATGTGTACTCGCGTCACGTGGCGACGTTCCAGGAATAACACCCGCCCTACTGTGCGTAAGGTAATCAAGGTTATAACGCTCAACCCCATCGCCATAGTTCACAGTAATCAGCTGTGGGCGGCTTTCAAGCTCAATCTTCTTCCTAACCCATTCACTACTAGCGTGCTCATACTTCTCACGAACAGCCTGCCGTTCCTCTTCCGTAGAGTAATAAGGGGTCATATCAGTATTACCAGCCCAAGGTGCCCACTCGTCATCAGTAGCAAACCCGAACCCGTCAAGCTCACGAATATTAGGGTGTGCCTTCTCCCATAGTTTCTGCTTCACCCATTCCTTAAACTCAGGGCTCGTCAAATCCGAAGCCACACCAAGCTCAAGGTTACGTATCTGCTCACTCAACGCCGCCGAAATCTCAGCATCCTTCCTAGCCGCATGTTTAATCGCTGACTCAATGAACGACTTATCACCATGAACCAAAGGCATACCAGCGGTACCCGCATCCTGATTATTCCTATAAGGGCAACGCAAAGGCGAACTACAAGGCATAAGCCTTGAGTCATGCTCCTCTGTTGACGGGGAAATATGCATAATCACGACAAAAACTCCTTCACGGCACAACCATAAAGAAGTAAAGAAAAAAATATACACAAACAGAACAAAGAAGGAAAGGTGAACCCCCGCCAAATAGTCGAGCATGACCAGAAGCACCTAACAAGTGAACCATAGCTGAAACATGAGGTAAAATAAGCTATAATCAGCTTTATACACCCGCATAAAACATGACCAGAGGAAAGCATGGAACCCGTAACCAACATCGAATCAACAAGCTACATGACCATCACCGCTGACGGAAAACACAAAACCACCGTATACTACCTGGAACTAGCAGACGTAGAACAGCGAACAGTCTTCCACGACCCCCCCATCGAAGACGAAAACGTACAAAAAATTGAAGTAGTCACCACCGACAATGAAGAAGAACTACACGAAGCACTAGCTCGAATGGTCAAAAACATTATCGACTACTACGACAGGCAAGGATACAAAACCATCGACATATTCCCCGCCGAAGATTACACCAACTAAAAACAGCAAGAGGGCACCCCGCCACCTAAACAGGTAAGGCAGGGTGCCCTCAACATTTACCATATAAAACTAAACAATCAGTTGTTTACTTCTTGTTAGCGCGCTTCTCTTCACGCTCAATCTTACGCAGAATCTCCTCAAGACCAGCCCTAGTATCAATCATCTCAGGGGAAGGCTCAAGCCACTGGACAGCAACCTCAGCAATAAGGTTCTCAAACTGCTCTTCCTGCTCCTCGGTAGCGTTCTCAGTGTCAGGAATATAGACAGAGAAAAGCTTAACCGCAGACTCCAAATCTACGTAGTCATCAATGACATCATACGCAGAGTCCAAAGTCGTACCGTCCTGCTCATAATCCAGCACATACTGGAAAGTATCAAGCGAAGGCGTAGAAGTCGCCCAGCACGCAAGAGCACCACTATCACTAATGGACGGGTCACCAGGAACCGAACGGAAAATCAGCGCACGAATCTCAATATCAGAACCGTCATACGTCGGAACATGAGAATACACGGTAGTGTAATCGCCACCATACTCACTAGGCGGAATCGAACCAACACCACACCTAGCCAAGTCAGAAGCAATCATCTGCGCCTCAACATTATCCATAGGCAAACCTTCACCCTCATAGGCTGACCTCAGCTCCCTATTACGGGTAACAGGCTCAGGCAAATCAGTAACCCTATCCGGGAAACCATCAAACGGCACAAGAGCACTAATATCCGGCAAGTCAATCAAATCAAGCGGACTATCCATCTCGCCCAAATCACGGTAAACCTCAAGAATCACCTGCGGGTCATAAACCTCCGTAGCAGGGGTGAGGAACGTACCCTCGGGCGTGCGAGTCATGACGTAACCATCAACTTCGACAGACTGACCAATCTCAAGGTAATCAGGGGTGGGGTTGGTAGACAAGGTAAAATCTCCTTAATGTTTCGAGTTATATGAAAACACTATAGCGCCCCCAGCGTATCAATTTAGGCTACATAACCTACAAGCGTAGGTCTTTTCGCCTTGATTGATAGCCGCATAAGAAGTCCCCGTGGTACCGTATGCACCACAGTCCGCTAGTACGCTGGCTTCCAAGCGGTTAGCTTGTACCCTAGCGGGGCTAATAGGAAGGTTCACCTCCCTCACGACTCGCTTCTTACGTTTCGGTGTAGGGGTGTTCTTCGTCCTATCACGCCCTGGGTACTTCAATGAGCCCCTAGCAATAGGGGTTTTCAGGGGTGATTCTTCCTGAAGTCTGGGGTTTTTCGCACGTTTTTTACATGCTTTTTCAACCTTCGGTACGGCACGTGCGGCAATGTTCACGGCGGCGTTCACATCCCTATCCATTATGCCGCACTTGGCGCATTGTGATACCTTATGCTCGGGGTGCTCAACCTCAGCGCCGCACATATGGCACAGCTGTGACGTGTTAGCGGCGTTCACGGATACGACCCAGCCACCATTCTGACTTACATAATGCGTGAGCCATTGCACGAACGCGCCGCGATTCCAATACCCGTTCTGCATCGTATTCGTAATCCAGCTCAGGTCTTCAACCGCAACCACAGCATTACCGTAAAAGTGGGATAGGTAAGCAATTTCCTGCGCGGCAAGAATCGCAAGCTCACGTTTCTTCCTGGAAGCCGCCGCGCGGTGAAGGTCAGCCTCGTCACGCGCCGCCATGCGACCCTGACGGTCATACAGCGGAAGCGAATCAGCCTTCTCACGAAGATTACGCACCTGCTTCTCAGACGCGCGAACACTATTCCACAACGAATGAACACGCTGAGAAAGTGTCGTCTGGTGAGTGATTTTACCCGTTGCAGTATTGCGGACAACAACGGTAGCGTAATCATTGATACCAACGTCCACGCCAATAACATAATCGCTAGAAAACTGGACAATCGGGTTATCGGTCACGACAGAGAAAATAAAGATGGGCTGATTGCCCTCAATTTTCACCACGGGTAGAGTAACTTTACCTTCAGTGAAGCGGGCGTTATCGAAGGGGAACAATAGGCGATACCACTGACCCAGGATAAGCATTTTGAGGTCAATTTCACCGTCCACAAGCGGATTGTTCTCAATCACAGCGTATTGTTTATCGACGGCACCGAGGTTGATGTAGTCTTCGCCATACGACGGTGGGACGGCGTTTGCGGTGCGTTGCCAGCCCTGCGAAACGTGCTTTTCACTCTCACCGTTCACGGCGTTAATGCGTTCCTGCCATGAGCGGAAAGCTGTAACCGTGTTGTATTGAACTAGGCGCTCCTTGCGTGACCTACCAGTACGACCAGATACTAGGAAGTCGGGCATGACAACACCGGCGCGGCAACCCGCAACCGCAGGCTGGATAGCACCCGTCTGCGCCAGTCGCTCACCAAGAACCTCATCATTACGGGTAACGTAAGTTGCGTAAGCTGAGATGCCGCAAACCTCGGTAGTGAGCTGAGCCATAATAGAGGTACTGTCCAGCACTTCACCGTCTAGGTTTAGGATGTGGGTAGGGCGCGCGACAAAAGCCCTGTAGGTTTGGTTCTTTGCCAACGCGCCCTCCTCCCTGGTATTTTTGAGCTACTAATACATTTAATGGTACCAACATTAAATCATGAACTCAATATCAATAAAAGTGGCTACAGTTGTCCAGCCTCAGCCTTCGGTGCCGCTGGCGCCTTTGGCGCGGTAGCCTTGGTTGCGGTTGCCTTCGGTGCTGTAGCCTTCTTAGCTGGAGCCGCCTTCGGAGCCGCCGCCTTCCTTGCAGGTGCCGCCTTAGTAGCGGTAGCCTTCTTAGCGGCGGTCGCCGCCTTCTTACGCTCTGCGGCGGCACGCTTCTTAGCCGCCTCAGCTTCACGCTTCTTGGCGGTAGCGGCTTTCCTCTTCTCAGCGGCGGCGGCACGCTTCTTGCGTTCAGCCTCACGACGCTTCTCGGTAGCCGCCTTCTTGCGGTCAGCCTCACGTTGCTTCTTAGCGGCGGCCTGCTCAGCCTGCTTCTTCTCCTTAGCGACTAGCTTCGGGTCTTTAACGTCAGAAATCTTAACGCCATAACCCGTGCAAAGGTCGAACTGCTCAGGCGTGAGGTGTTTCTTCATCTCATTGACATCAACTTTAGCCTTAGCCTTGCCGTAATCCTTAACGAGAGCGGCAAATGCCTCGGGGCCAAGAACCTGTTCCTGTGCGGCGGCGCTAATAATATTGTGCCTAGTAGACTGAACAATACTAGTTCCTGCACCACGGTCTTCAGCACCCGCAATGAAGTTCAGATTAGGGGTATTGTACTCCTCAGCAATACCATCCTTAACTGCCTTAACACTTTCCTTGACCCAGCTCTCTTCCTGAGCAACGCTGTGGCCTGTCTCTTCCTCAAAGGTTTCGACAGTTTCTGCGTAGTTTGTGAGAACCTTATTCATCTCCTGCGCCATGTGCTTAGCGTTGTTCGGAGATTTATTCGGGTCTGGGTCTGGAAGCTTCAAGCTGTTCTTCTTAGCGGCGGCTTTTATGTCGCGCATACTAATGATATTCAGCTCGTTACTCGGGTTCGTTAGAGCATTAAATTCCTCTTGGGTGATGCGCCCGTCTTCTAGGGCGGCACGCAAGCCGGATACAGTCAGAGTTGGAGAATTAGGGATAGTAATCTTCTCCTGCAACTCAACGGGTAGCTTCTCAATCTCCTCCGGATTCGGTACAGCGTAGTCAATCTTCGCTGTAACTTGGCGACCATGAGCGGTCAGCGTGATAGTATCACCCAGTGCTTCACCGTTGCGGATACGGTCATTGGTGCTGACAGCCAGCATCATTGCGAGGCGATTCTGAGTTGATTCCTTATTGGCCTTCTGTTGGTCGAGGAACTCTTTGCGCTTCGCTAGTTCCTTAAAGCTAACGTCACGCTCCTCAATGCGCTTATTGGCACCTGAGCCGACCTCAACCTTACCCTTAACACTAGTATTGGGAATGAAGACAGCGCCTTCCATCTTCTTCTGCATACCTTCGCCCCACTTAAATTCGGGCGCAAGTAGAGAATCGGGGATGGACTCGCCAGCGGCTAGAAGCTCTTCACGTTGAAGCTTGAGGTCAGCTTCCTTTGCTGTGTTACCCATTGCGCGGGCAATCCACTTATCGCTTTCTCCATCTTGAATTTTCTTCCCATCCTTGTCGCGTTCTACCTTGTTGTTGATGGGGTTGCTGTTGGTCTGCATATCGTAGCGGCGTGCATACTCGCTAAGTACAGACTTGTGAGCGTCAGCTTGCTTTTGAAGCTCAGGGTTGGTTACAAGCTCCGTGAACTTTTCCTTACCCTCTTCTGCGCCATACTTATCGACAAGGTTTTGACTTAGGTCACTCTCGCCAACCCTCTCGGTGGTAATCTTCTTCATGCGGTCACGAATGCCACTTAGCTGTGAAGCCGTGTTCTTTAGCTTCTCGTGACTAGCGCCAACAGAGTTTAGTAGGTAGCCGTGCATCATCATGTTATGCTGTGCATATGATGCGGCAAGAAGCTGAAGACGTGAACCAGGGGTTGCCTTAGCTTTCTGGATAGCTTCAAGCATCTGTGCCTTGGTGAGCGAGCGACCCTCTGCTAGGGCTTGCTTCGCCTCATCCGAGAGATAATCATTGTACAGGTGTTGCTGTGCGCCACCGACGGGGCAAGCGATAGTCTTTGCGACACACTTACCTACACCAGGGTAGGGTGCGAGACGGTAGCTAGTGTGTAGACCTGCCATATTATATTCTCCAATTCTCCCCTTTTTCTTCCGTGGGGCACCAAGACAGGTTCTTATATTTATTCATTGCCTTGGTAATGTATCCACCACGGAGGGGGTGTTCTATTTTATATTACAGAAAACCTATAGCAGGAAGAAAAGTTGAACAAAAACTAACAAGGTCAGCACCTACCCAGAATGTAGTAGGTGCTGACCTGCTGTTTATAGTATGGTCACCTGGTTAGGGTTGCGCAATGAACCATGCAAGCTTACTTGAAGAACAGCCTGCACGCTTCGCGAAATCATCAAATTCAAGGTGCTTCATCTTGTCTGCCGCCACCTTAGCAAGAGTCCCAGCATTGTACTCTTGACCGGCGAGCCAACGGCTGTTGTTAGAGTTGCCCCAGTCAGCAATATTGAGCAACATATCAATACCGGTATCGTGGGGTAGACCAAGCATAGATGCTACACGCTCAAACGGGTAGAAACGGCGGGTATCTTCATCATTATTAAAGTGCCCCATCATAATCTTTGCCGCTTCCATAGGTTCCATGTCAAAGAAACGGGCAGTATCCTCGAAGGAAGCCTTAAACCTATTATCCCTGTAGTAGGTCACGTATCCCCTAGTTAGAATCTTAAATACGGGGACACCAGTATCATTCGAGAAGTCCTCGATAGTGTACACAGGTTCGGCAGGCTCAGGCTTAATAGCCGGGGCGGGTTCAGGCTCGACATTAGCCATGTAGGGCGGCTCGTCAGACGTGGGTACCTCATGGGTAGGCTCCCACACCTGTGCGGTAGATTCAGGTTCATTGTCGTATTCAATGACCTGCTGTGCGTACTCGCCACTAGTCACATGTGCGGCATGTTCCGTGCCACCGATAACTACAGGGTACACGTCAGGGGTGGTGCCACCGGCGGTCACCTGAATCTCGTCCAGTTCACTGTAGCGGCGTACACGACCGATAGACGGGTCATATACAGCCTCGAACGGAACCTCATACGGGCACTTTGAGCTAGTCTTATAGGTGCGCATAACACGGCTTGCATTGTATGAGAGAAGGTCAGTGAATCCGATTAGGTTCTTGCGGGGCGTGTAGAGTGCCACATAGGTTACAACGTCACGCTGGGGATAGGTTGCCAGCAGGTGCGCAATGTACTCAATTTCAGATGCGCGGTTCTTAGAGCTGACCATGTTAATATTCACCCAAGGGTAGGTGGTGTGCTGTTCACCATCTACACCATTGAACACGATAACAGGGCGCTCATGACCGTACAGTTGAGAACCACAGAGGCGGCTAGAGGGGGTAGTATTAGCGGCACTGTACGGGGTGAGAATCGTACCCTGAATAGCCTCAGAACGCTTCACACCACCTGCAAAGTAGCTATCAAGTAGCTTCTTAGTCACGGTGTAAATCTCATGACGCGCCGTGTTACCAATCGCCACAGAATCACCATGCGACTCGTACAAGTTAGTCAAGCTCTCACGAGAACCACCCTGAAGATACAGAGAACCAATAAGGTCACGGGCAGAAGCCTGAACCTTCGGGCGAACAGACCAAACACCATGCTCCTGAGTGTGAGTAAACAGGCGAGAATCCGGGCGAGGCTCACCACGAGACATACCACGCGCCACATAATCTGTGTAAGAGAACGCATAAGGGCAAGCAGGCGGGTTATTCAGAGCCTCAGCATTATCCATCAGCTCAAGAACCTTCTCACGGAAACGACCTACACTAGTTCGCCTATACACGGTAGTGTAAGGACGCGGCGTATACAAAGCATAGTAAACCGTAATATCATTCTTAACCACAATGTTATTCAAAGCACCGTACTTAGCCAGAAGCCACGTAAAGTACTTATCCTCTTCAACAGACCAAGCACCATCCCACACAAGACCAGTATCAACACCAACCTCGGAATCAATACCAACAGAAAGAAATTCCTGACGGGTAGGGTCATCAGGACGGCGCACATCCAACGTATACGGATAGGCAGGCGCAATAGAAGCCTCATAACCATTCTTGCGAGTCTCCATAAGCTTACGAACAGCACGCCTACCAGCATTACCATCCATACGATTACGAATAGTACCAATATTACGGCTACCACACAGAGACTCACCGATAGCGTCAGCACTCAAGCCACGATAAGTGAAGAAATCAACCCAAGCCGCCTCAAGAGAAGTAAGCTTAGGGTAATCAGGAATAGTAAAGGGGTGAATAGCGCCATGTGCCGGGTTCGACATAGTAGGCGACTCCTTCCAAGAGTTGTGAGAAAAACTGTATGAAAACAATTTTAGCACACCCCAACAGGAAACGCTAACCCAACACGAACACATGTAAAACCAACAAACCCCGCACCACCCAAAGGTGGTACGGGGTAAGTCAGTCGCCATCCCTCACAGCTTACGCCGTTCGGGAGCGGATAGGGCGGGATTTGAACCCGCGAGTCTTTCGACTGCTAGTTTTCAAGACTAGTGCATTAGTCCGCTCTGCCACCTATCCTAAAACCTAACCAACATTGCAGTAAAAGCCAACGAATTTTTCTTGTATAAAACCTGAATTGGTTGATTAGGTCAGCTGGGGTATCAGGACTCGAACCTGAAATACCGGAACCAAAATCCGGGGTGTTGCCGATTACACCATACCCCATAGAGTATTCATGTTACATAGTTTATCATATCAGTAATCATAGTGCAAGTCAAAATGACGACTTGACCTTCAAGCTGAAGTTTAAACCTAGCCACCTTGGGCTAGTTAAGCTGGGACGCTAGGACTCGAACCTAGAGTAACGGATTCAGAATCCGTCGTGTTGCCAATTACACCACATCCCAATAGTAGGTGAGGGCTTGGTAGAAGGTACCCCCACCTACTGAGTTCGTCCAAAACTCAAATAGAAAGGTATTAGCCTTGGAAACCTCACGGCTTGCAAGCTCGTAATCAACTATAGCAACAAACTTACAGGGAGTCAAATCCAATAAATCAATGATGCTTGCAGACATCTTGAATCAAGAAGTTGAAGCTAAAAGCTGTTACAGGTAACAGTATAGCATCCTGAAGGTTACTCTGCAAATCCGCCGCCGTCAGGTAGCCACAGCTCACCCTCTTCACTGGTGGGCACTTCGATAAGTTCACCATCAAAAACCCTAATCGCTCGAACGTAAGTCGTGAGGAGGCGGTTTTCAGCTTCCTGTACAGAGTTAGCTGACAGGATAGAAGAAGCGGTTTCTAGGTCGTCATCATCCATTAGGATAATACGCCACGACGGGGCATCTTCCAAATCGTGCGTAATGTCTTCCAGATACTCATATAGTCCGTCGAGTTCATTAAGCCACATGCACTGCACATCCAAAGTTGCGCCGCCGTTTGATGCGGCAACCGCCGCACTCAAAGGTGAAGAGTCATTCTCAGCCGTCATATTCACCTGCACGCGAGGCAATACAACGAAGCAGTGCCTACCTGTACCCCTGTTACTGTACTTGATAGTAGTCACAGGGAACGTCTCTAGAGGGGTAATCTTAAACATAGTTACAAGTATACCTTCCTAGCGCCTCACGACGCTACTTAGCCGATTACTAGGTGACTTTTAGCCAGCGGTCACGGAGCCTAATGCCACTACCACGCGGCTTGCGACCTACAGGGCTCCAGTAGGCGGTGATGATACTGTCCTTATGCGGCTCATCTAGTGAAATAACTAGATTAAGGTTACATGGAACAGGGTCGGCACCTTTCTCAGGGGCAATCACGCGCGAGTAAGTGTCGGAAGTGATGCTGATAGACCTGCCAGACTGTCGGTTACTTCCAATATGCTGGGTAACTGAGTATGTGCTCGGCTTATAGTTTTCAATTGTTGCAAAAATATCTTCCGCGTCAAGACCTGCAAGCTTACCTTCAGCAAGCTTCTCGTGAACGTGCTTACTTGGGTTGAGCTTACCAAAATTAATGTTCTTCACGTGCTCGTCAAACTTCTTCAAGCTTTCGGGGCTCATCTGGTCAGCTGTAATTTGCCTTTGACCTTTAGTTAGGCGAGGCCAGTGTGCTGTTGTTCCGTGTTTCTTAGCTGTTTGTTTCCTGGCTTCCCATAGAGCCCTAACGTGTGGCACGTCCCAGGGTACGCCTAGCTTTTCGGCGGCTCGACGTTCAGCTTCAAGTTCTTGTTCTAGCTTCTTGCGGATACCTGCCGGGGTTTTCTTGTTGGCGATACGTTCGTCCCTGTCGGTAATCCTTTTTGCCCTGTCGAGGAAAATCCTCTGCTTCTCTAGCTCTAGCAGGTAGTCTTCTTCGGTAAGAAGGGGGCGTTCTTTCAGGGGCGGAAGAATGTACACTTTGCCGTTAGCGCCAACAACTTTCTTATCGCCTGGCTTCAGCGGGGTAGATGCAATGTTCTTCGCACTGGTCAGTGTACTAACGCCACCGGGGGTACGGTGCGGGTTGCGGTTATGTTTACGTTGCTGGTTGCGGTTGTGCCTACGGCGCGCCTTTTGCTTTTCCTTCCTCTTCCTATCTTTCTCGTGGGCAATAACCTCAGCCACGGCATTAGTGTAAGACATCTTACCGTGCGGCTTATCCTTATAGGGGCACCTGCCGCTAGTGTCGTCACATTTAAGGCTTCGCCCTTCATTATTAATATGGTAAACCTGACTCATTGCAGTAAATCCACCTTCCTTTGAACCCCTCCCGAGGAACACGCACCCCAAATCATGAACACTAAACAAAATGTTGCACGATAAGGCGCTTACGAATACTTCCAAAATAGGGCGCATATAGCACCCCGCTTATATGGTCATATAGCTAACTGACACACCGAAACAGCCGCTTATACCGAACACTGGAAACATGCAACAACCAGTACACCCAATAGGCAACGTAAACCGTCATCTACCCAAAAATAGTGAGCCCCACCTTTACAACCACCACACAATGCGGACAGTAAAGATGGGGCTCACTACGTTAAATCACTTAACCACAAGGGGTAAGCAAATCAAATATTACTCAGAGCCGCCGTCAGATGAATCAGAGCCACTATCCGAAACGGAATCAGCAGTAGACTCAACAGCAGACTCGGACTCTACAGCTTCAGTAGCTTCAGAATCCGCCGGGGTGGACTCACCGGTAGCACCTGCGTTCTTCTTATCGCGATTAGCGCGCGCCTTCTTTAGAAGGAAGACACTACCACCAGCAAGAGCGGCAAGACCTGCAATGAGGGCGATTAGCGCACCGTCAGGCTGAGACTCGTGACCAGTCTTAGCCTGAACCGGCTTACCCGGCTCGGAAGGCTTCACCACAGCAGGCTCAGAAGGCTTCTCAACGGAAGGCTCAGACGGAGTTACCGAAGGAGCAGGGGTAGTAGCTTCCTGAGTAGGTGCCGGAGGGGTAGACTCAGACGGGACAGGAGCCGGGCTCTCGGAAGGAGTCGGTTCAGTAGAAGGAGTTACAACAGGCTCACTCGGGGTAGGTGCCGGGGTTACAGGAGCCGAAGGCTCAGGGGTAACCGCCGGGGTAGTCGGAGTAGGCTCAGGTGTAGGCTCTACAATCGGTGCCGGAGGGGTAGACTCAGACGGAGTAGGTGCCGGTGCCGGAGTTTCACTCGGGGTCGGTTCCGGTGTAGGGGTAGGCTCAGCAACCTCTACAGGCTTCACGTATACAGTGTAGTCGTAGTTATGGGTCGTCTCACTAATCCAAGAGCAACGGCTAGTCTCAGATTCAGCACGCCAGTTGCCATTGGTGACAGCCGCCAGGCCACCGTTGCCACCTGTGGATAGGTAATCACTAGCGGAGGTCTTCGCGGGGTAGGTTTCAACACTGGCACCTGCGGGAAGGACGGGTGCTGTGCGGTTCTTGCCCTCGCCAAAGAAAAGCTTTGTAAAGTTTGCAACAGAACCGCCAGCGTTCACGTCACCCAAGTTAATAGGGGATGCCGCAAGGTGGTCAGAAGGTGCAACAGCAATAGGTGCGTTACAACCAGGCACCTTTTCGGTCACCTTAAACTCGGAGCCGGTAATCTCACCGGCAGTATCAGATGCCTTCACATTCTGAACCGAAATGGTCTTAGTCTCACCAGGCTTAATCTCAACAGATTCCAGCTCAACATCCTTACCGTCGCGAGTCATGGACAGGCGAATCGTACCGTCAGAGGTGGAACCGGGGGCGGTAGTCGCCGTAATCTGCGAGTTGTTAGTGTAGGTGAAGGTCACGTCACCAGACTCATTGACCTTAACTTCGGTCGGGTTGGTGTTAGTGGTGCCAAGCTCACCAATAGTGGTAGTAGCGGCAACAGCGCCCTGCTGGACGGTCGGCAGGGTCGGGTTGAAAGTGATGCGCTGAGTTACAGTGCCGCTACCGTCAGCCTTCTCTACAGAGTAAAGGAAAGTAAGGCGCTGAGTAGAATCATCATTGCGGGGAATGGTGATAGTACCGTCAGCATTTGCGCGGATAGTAGTAGATTCGGTACCGCTACCAAGGGTCAGATTACCTTGACGAGCTTCAGACCCCGCATCATCAGCGTAAAGCGGTAGGTCTAGGGTATCAGCATCAGCATTGGTGGCACCAGCACCAATGAGTAGGGTGTCAGGCTTGATAGCCACACCTGCAAGGTCAGCAACATTTACCGTGTAAGTGGTGCGTGAAGAGTTGCTGTGCTGAGGTAGGTCAGAGTCGTTGAAAGTCCAGTGTACGTAGTTCTGGATAGTTTCAGACGGTGCCTTACCCTTGAAGTTTGCAAGGGTGGTGGTTACAGCCTTCTCGGTGCGCACCTGGTCAGTGTTTGCCGAGGCGATAGCGGCGGTGTTGTCGGCGGCGTTTGCGGTGGTGATGATTGCGCCTGCGCTTGCGCCTGCTAGTACTAGCGGTACTGCGGCGGCGGCACCGAAGGTGCGGAGCTTCTGCTTCTTAGTCTTGGGGGTGTTTTCGTTCAAGGTTTTTTCTCCTGAATCTTTACGTTATTTCCTTAATGCCCTTGTGATTCCAAATTCCCCTTGTGTTGTCGTGCGTTCGGGTTTGGTTGGGCTCGTATTTATTGTAGGGCATTATTTGGAGTATATCAACCTTGCGTTGTTTTTGTGAGTGCAATAACATTTGGAGTGACCACTGGTAGGCGACTCGTTATGGTAGCACAATAGGGTAGGCACCCCGTAAGATGTGCCTTACGGGGTGCCTATTTTAAGTATTTAACGGGTTACACGTTGGCAAGTGCCACGTCTGCTTCCTGTCGGAACTTACTCAACCATTCCGAGGTGCGCACCTCTAGTGCCTTCTTATAGTTCTCGACCCGCTTCATGTCAATGATAATGTCGGTGAGTGCTTCGTTTGCGGTCACCATAGTGTAGCGGTGCCATTCGGTAGTGTCTAGCTTGAGGGTGTCTTTAGCTACACGGTTGATGCTTTCAATATCAATCTGCTTAAACTTTGCCCTGACTGACTCCACGCACTGATTGAATAGAGCAAGCAACTTGTCGTTACGTTCCACATATGCCTTCGTGTCTTCAATGGTTCCAGCGCTGATGGGCATTACCTGGTAGATACGATGCTTCTTCGGGTCGTTCTTGTAGAGGAGGTACAGGTTATCGGTAGCGTTCGCCGCAATATAGCCTACTTCTTCGCCGGTGTTGATGTCGGTTACGTGGGCGCGGGTGGTGGTTGCGCGGTTCACGAAGAAGTTCAGGTATTCGTTGCCGCCCCAGCGGAGGGTAATACCTGCATTGACGGGGATAACCTGATTCTTTTGCTTGCTGTAGCTGTAGCCCGTGTCCTTCCAGGTGATATTTACCCATTCGGTCGGCACGGTAACGCACTTCACGGATTCCATAGTGTCACACATGCGGTTAGCGGTTTCGTTGAGGATTGAGTGGACTTCGTTCAGTCGCACCTGCATATCCTGTACGCGGTTCTTCGTGGTGCGTTCTACGCGGTCAATGAGTGCAGTAAGACGCTCGTAGGAATCCTGCATGTCGTCAATATTGATGTACTGCTCCCAGTTGCGACGCGCCTCGTCCATGATGGTACGCACCTCATGAATATTAGACGAGTACTTGCTGAAGAAGTGGCTCAGCTTCTCGATAGCGTCAAGGCGGTGCAGGGTGTTACCGAAGAGTGCATCTCGCATGGTGTAGTGCCAGACGTTATCGACGTTGGTGGTTCGACCGTCACTGATTGAAGTGAGGGTATATGCGCCGTCATGAGCGGTTAGAATGTGCCCCATATCTACACCGTACAAACGCTGAATAGTCACCGTGTCAGTGCCGTTGCTTCCAGAGGCAACATAGGCGGTATAAGGGGTATCTACAGTGTCATAGGTATGGGTGTTGTGCTGGTTGTTGCTGGTAATAATGATGTCGCCAGCGGTAATGTCGGAAATGTTGTTGAGTCGCATGGTTGATTACTCTTTCTAGTCGAAATAGGAAGTGATAAATCTATTATGGCACACTCTTTATTGTTTTGCAAATTGCTGGAAAGAGATTTAGCTCACGCCTTCAGGGGTTACCCCTAAAAGAGTGAGCTAAACATCTAGGTCTTACAACTTCTAAACCATTGGGCAGGCGCTACTCAAAGCAATTGCAGTACTCAGTGCAACCGGAACGCAATTCGCGGATTTCATTCAAGGTATCCGGGTCGTAATTCGGTGACTGCTCCAACTTCCCCTTCAGTACCTTTAGGTTCTCACGGATAGCTGGCAAATCCTTCTCGATAGCATCTACATCTGTGAGCAACTTATCGACTAGGTAAATCATGTCGTTATGCGTAACAATAGGGTCGCCTTCACGCATGAACGCACCCAAAGTGTCCACTTCATCCATGAGTTCCGAGAACCTACCTAGATTCTGTGGCTCCAACAGCTGAATACCATTAGGAATGGACTTACTATCCACTTCTTCCATTGACTCAAGGAACCGGTCTAGCGCCTCAGTGGTCCCCTCATCAAGAATTGTTACCCGGTCAGTGCAACCAATAAGTCCTGTATTCAACCTGTAATCCAAGTAAACCTTATCAAGGATTACCGGGTCTAGAAACGCATAATAACGAGGGTTATCCGATAGGCTCCATGCACCAAGGAAACCAGCGGCATATGCTTCAATAACCAAAAGAACCTTACCGTCCGTGACAGGCGCAAATAGCGAATCAAAAATACTTGCATCATGATACGCCTTACCACCATCACCTACAGGGGCACCAAGGTAAATAGTTGCCACCGGATTCTCTATATACCCATCAATAGTACTAGTTGCCGTTACATGGGTAGCAAAGGTACCCGGTGGGATAGGTGCGCCATGCAGAGTACCCAAACTACCCGAAAGCTTCAGTTGATTGCCTGAAAGCTGAGCGGGCACCCCACGCTCTATAGTTGCCGTGAAAGCGCCCGTGACCGGGTTATAGAAGTCAATGGCACCAATAACAGCAATCTTGCAATCACCAAAAGGTTCCGTTAGCTCCTTGGCAGGGGTTTCAGCTACCCCGCGTGCGTCAATAAAGACGGCGATACCATGACCGACAAGGGTCTTCGGCAGTTCGTGTTTCATGAACTCTAAATCCTTACTTCTAGTAGGTGGTCTTATCGAAACTAGTTTATCATATTGCGATTATCTATGCGTCAGATGTGCCAGTGTGTGTGCCGCCACTTATCAGGGTGCCTTTCTGCTTCTTGAGGTGTACCCAAACAGTGAAAGCTACACCACCAAGAATGAAGGCGTTGCCAATCAGGTTAGTGTAAGCGCCAACCATGAGGCAGTAGGTCACCCAGGCGGCGACATTAAGAACAGTAAACGTTTTAAGTGCCCAAAAGTTGTGGCTAATCGCCATGATAAGCCCCGTGAGTCCGCCTAGAATCGCGAATGTTGCGGGTGACAGGAAGGACTGACCCATAACGACATACTGAACGGAACATGCGGCAACCAGAGCCACACCCACAGAGGCAACCCTGTACCGTGTGGTGGCAATAAACGGATAACGCCCCTCAAATAGAGTAGCAACACAGTAAACAAAGTTTACAGCACTCATTACTGCTATGGCAGGCTGATTCAGGAAGAAGGACTGGATGATGCCTAGTGTATACGTGAATATGCTGATGATGCGAACCCATTTCAGGTTAGCGAACCCAAGGAAACATAAGGCAATGCTATTGACTAGCCCGATGCTTTGGATAATGATGTCGTTTGTGCTGATATTTGCCTCCTATATAGTTGATGCACCTTGAGTCATATATCAGGGGCGGGTTGCACACTGTGTTTATCTCTGCTATGCTTACTGCAAGCCCTGATTCACCGGCGTTTCACGCATTTTGCGACACGAAAACCTGTGAGTTGCGGCGGTGGAAACGTTCGTGATATAGTTTCCATATGGAGATAACAAGCCCCGGAAAAGCCGGGGGCTCCATGCATGTTTTTATTACCTAATGAAAGGTTAGACCCTCTAATGGCTAACGAGAAGACCTCCATCGTAGATATTCGTAACAATGTTGCTGAGGTAACTGGTCAGCACCCCAAGGTTGTTAAGGCTGTCCTTGACGCATACCATGCTGAGATTGTGAAGTCGCTTGCGGCAAAGAAGGACGTTCAGGTAAACGACTTCTTCACCTTTAAGGCAACTGTTGTTGGTGAGCGTGCCGGTCGTAACATTCAGACTGGCGAGGCGATTACCATCCCTGCACACTGGGGTGCACGCGCTAAGGCATCTAGCACTGTCAAGGAGAAGCTGAAGGGTGTTCGAGTCACCAAGGCTGACCTGAAGAACGCAGGCAAGTAACCTCAAGTACACTTGAGGAAGCGGCGGTAGGTTCAATACTTAACGTATTAGCCTGCCGCCGTTCTTTCACCTATAGAGCACCTTATGGAAGGAAAAGTAAGCTAGTAATGGCTGTTCACTCGCGTAAAACTAAGGCGGCATCTGAGCCGCTACTGTTCCCTGTCAATGATGACGTGAGCCTACAGGTTTCACCTGCTGGTGGCAGTACGCATGGTGCCCTAATTGAGGCTGTGCCGTCTACTGAAGATACCCTGTCTGCATCTGTCATTGTGTCACCTGAGCATGTTATTGGCATGTTCACTACAGCGGTTGCCGCTACAGGTCTGTCTGTTGGCGAGTTGCAGGCTGTTGCTTTTGATGCCGGGGTGGTTTCTTCTCCTGATGCTGTTTCGGAGCGGTTGAAGGTGCGTAAGTCTAAGCGTGTGGGTCGCCCTACAGGTGATATTGTGCCTTATGTTGTGACGGATAGTTTTGGTGATTCTCTTGAGGTTGCACCTACAGGCGTATCTGGTGGTAATGTGCTGTTTCGTTTTGTCCCGGTTGATGGTTTGCCGGTTGATGTGATTGTTGAGCCTGCTTTGCTGATTATGCTTTTCACTATGGTTCACAGGTCTATGAATTACCGCGAGGAGGAGCTTCGTGAGCTTGCTGTTAGGTCTGGCAATGTCCCTGTAGCGCCGGTTAAGGCTAGTCGTGCTCAGCGTAGGGCATCAAGCATGGGTAAGAAGCGCGGCGGCTTGATTTCACGCGGTATGGGAGGTATGCTGAATACTGCTTCGACTGGTGCGGCTTTTGGTGCCCCGGCACCGGTTGTGCCCTCTACGTTTGGTCGCTAGACCTACTATTGTTTCTGTTGCTTGAAGAGAAAAGGAAAGGTTTATGTCTGAGCTTACGATTTTGAAGAATCCTGACTTTGAGGCTTTCGCACGTTATGTGACCACAGACTGTGCGTTTACCACTTGGGAAACTTATATGCGGCGCACTTTTCGCCTGCTAGGTTTTCCTGCTGGTTCTACTGCTATTCCCCCGGCACCTACGGTGGGTGTTGCCGCCGGTATCATGCCGCGCACCTGGCACCGTCTGGCTATTGATAATAATTCTTATGCCCCTATCTTGGAGTCTTTGCTTGGTCAGCCTGCTCATAGTCCGCTTGCTGATATTGAAGGTCTACAGGGCATAATGGAGCACCCTATGACTCCTGTGTTCCTGCATGGTGTACGCAAGTTCACGGGTGAACAGCAGGGTATTCTAAACCTACTTGCTTCACCTCACATGGAATCCCTTGTTGGCGTTGTTGGTGTAGATGCCCTACTAGGGTTTCTGCCTGCCCGTTCGCTTATTGCCCGTGAGGGCGAGATGCGTCTCGGTAAGGAAATTATGGAGCATGGCGTAGCGTCGGTAGTCCCTGTGAAGCCTTCACAGGTTTTTGATTCCACATTGGGGCAAGTTCTGCATGATGCGCTAAGCTTGACTGAGAAGGCTCTAGCAGATGCTCGGGGTGTTTCCTTGGAAGCTACTCGCGCTCACTGGTTCCTCACTCACGATTCTACCCTGTGGAGTGATGTGGACATTCCACCTCTTGAGATTGAATCAACTAATAAGAACTCTAAGAGTAGTACTGATGATGCGCGGCGCGCCTTTGAGGACGTACTACTATTCTAAAGCGCCTGAAGGCACTTATAAGCCCCTAACTCACAATCCTTGAGTGGTTGCAGGTTAGGGGCTTAATTACACCCTTAGAGCGGTGTTTAGGGGTATGCCTCTAGTTCTTTTAATGGTGGTCGTGATTTGGTTTGACTGAATCCGGGTAGCGGGATAGCGAATCGGATGCGCTGGTACTCTGGCTGATACAAAGCCCACACCTGCATTTCAAGCGTGGTAACGTCACCGTGTGCTAGATGCTTGCGGTATTCTGCCACAAAGTTATCAACTATTGGGGTAGGTACGTTGCGTGTGTCAATTTCACCACGCAAGCCCTGGTGTGACGAGTTAGTAAGAGCGCTCTTACAATCTGCTACGAACGTGTAGCTACCTTTAGGGGTGACCAATGGGCCTATGTGGGTGATGGTGACCGATAGGGGCGTGTATCCGTCATGCAAGGTGTGGAAGTTACGCCGTTTCTTATCGGGTAGATGTAATGTTGCTAGTAGATACTGGGGCTGAGTCATAGTTGCCTTTCTGCTTGTTATATGGCAATAACCCCCTAATGCGATATTAGGGGGTTATTGGCTCAGGTTATAAGGATTAGTCCTCGGTGTTCAGTGCCGGGGTACCCTTCCAGCCGTGCTGGGCATGGAGTCGTCGCCACACGAGGGGGCTGATTCGACCGTCCGGTACCAGGTATCGACCAGTGAAGCCCGCCGCCTGGAACTCCTTGAAGGACGGCTTACCCTTGGGTGGCTCGACACTCAGGATGGTCATATCCTTGTCACCGAAGCGTGCGCCGGTTACAGCGTCTACGCGGACAGAAATGCCCTGGAAGGAGTGCTGTCGGTCTGCCCACTCTTCAAAGGTCATGGGGTCATACAGTTCATCAGTGGACTCATACGAGATGACCGGGGACAGTGCTACACGGTCTTCACTGAGGCTGAGGACGATAGCTTCAATGTAGGTGTCCCAGTTCTCTTCGTCTTCAAGCGGGGAGTCTTCGCTGGGGGTGACCTTTGCAATGACGCGGGAACCAATGGTGTAGACGTGACCATTGAGGCGGGTCTTCCAGAGGTAGCCTGCCAATCGTTCCTCATAGAGTGCCTGGATGCGACCTGCAACGTCGAGGGCGGTTACACAGTCGGGGAACTGCCAAGAGTCACTAAGGATTTCTTCGGGGGTGGTACCCAGGTGATATGCCAGGTCTTCTACGGTGATGCCCGCCTCTGCCAGGGTTTCAAGTTCGGCTTCCTTGGTGAAGATTTCAGGCTGACCGCTCTTTACGATGAGCTTGCTCTGGTGCTTGATTTCAGTTTCATGCTTGCAGTCAAGGTTAATGAGGCTGTTGGTATGGGTTTCAGTCAAGGTTATAATTCCTTCGTTAGATGTTGGGTAATGATTGATTGTGATTGTGTAGGCACTGGCTAGGAGGCGGGGTTGTGGCCCCTCAGTGCCTACTGAATATGATTTTAACACACTCTAAATGTCATGTCAAACCGGGGTGCAAGGCTACCGCACAACAGGGTATATATGCCATACTGGATAAGGCACATTACCAGCTGATGATTTGGAGGTCTTACTGTGTTTAACGAACATCTTGAGCATGAATGTTTCACTCTCGTAAACATTGTTGATGCAACTATTATAACACACCTATCGGGGGTGGCTCAATCCGCCCGCTCATACAGGCTCATCGGGGCAAGTAAAGCACCCAAAGGGGTATACGATATAGGCGCGATTCTCCCCGAGCTTGGAGGTCTACAGCAAATCCAGACATACCTACCCCCCAACTCAACCGGCGGCAAGACCTACGCCCTGAAAATGCGAGCACGCATAACCATCATGGGGCAAGAACAACTAACCCGCCTACTAGAAGAACTCTTCGACCAAGGGGCACGATACGTCAATCTCAAAACAGCCAGCGAACTAGTCGCCCTAACCCACGCAGACAACACAGCACTATACCGACTAGCAACCCACCTGACAAACAACATTCCAGACGGCACCAAAGAACCCCCGGTAACCACCTGGAAAAACCTCGTGCAGGAACTACACAATACCGCACAAGAAGCGGGTAACGACTCTGTAGAGTGCCCCGGAATTAACCCCATCAAATGCACCGACAGGGCTATAGACCATATACCCGAGGCAACCCGTCTCGTGGAAAAACTAACAAAGGAATAAACCCTTGAACCTGAACTATGAAACCCTAACCTACACCGGCAACGCAAACCAGCCTAGCGACTTCGCAGGACACAACGGCAATATCATTTGGGCTATCGACGGCGCAACCCCCCTATGGGAAAGCGTATTCACCGAAAACGATGTAGCATACGCACTAGGTATTCTGCATAATGCGCTCGCTAACCTGGATACCAGCACATTTGACGAGTCCTTCACCCTACAGGACTTCTTCACTGCTGGCATCAATAAGGCGCGTGATGAAATTACAGAACAGTACCCGAAGTTCTTCGACGTAAACGAGAAGTACATCGTCACCTTCTCGATTGCGGCGGCACGTGTACAGGAAGACATTGTAGAGTACCTCATCCTTGGTGATAACGCCTTGGAGTACACTATTAAGATTGATTCCGCTATCGCACGTAGTGCTATCACTGATACCCGTATTGCACCGTTTAAGGCCGTGAACCGCGCTCTGATTGCTGACGCTGAGAAGGTTGAAGGTAAGCGTGTTGAGGCACTAGAGGAAGAGAAGCTAGAGATTTACCGTGATGCTCGACTAGTGGCTAACCAGCGTGGCGGCTACCCGATTGCCACCTTTGACCTGGACAGCCTAGAGTACTCCATTCGCGGCTCGTTCTACACTTCAGTTCAGGACTACCCGTTCACTGTGGCTGTGTTCACTAACGGTTTCACGTCTGACTTCTCACCTCTACCTAACGATTTGACTGTCCGTTATGTCGAGGGCATGAAGCGCATAGCTGATTCAGAGTCAGAATACGAAGCGACTGTAGCATATGCGGTAGTAAGCTAACACGATAACCTGATAACTGAATAAAACGAGGGGTGCCTCATCTAGATATTACTAGGTGAGGCACCCCTCGTTCTGTTTAGTTTTAGTATTCGGGGCGCGCCCTGGGGGGACGCTCAATAGGTACACCGTTCTGAGTTTCGTAAATCTGACCCTTCACGATTTTACCTTCATAGATTTTGGAATCACCGGCGGTCTGGCTAAACCCACACTGTACAGCAGTTCCACCAAGGACGGAGGAGCCACGGTGTACAGCATACCCATAAAGCGCGGCATTGCCAGTAGTTAGAGCATTAACCATACATACGGCATCATCAAATACCATGCTATTCTCTGCTACCCACGCTTCACCGCAGGGTGAAAGGTTCTTCTCTGATTCAATCCAGCCACCAATGGTGCCGGGGGCTACTGAATACCTGGGAATTGATACCTTGGACACGATGCGACGCAAAGTTACTGAACGGTCACGAATGTGCGGGTGGGCAATCACTAGGATGTCTTCAGGGCGTTCTGAAAAGTAGTACTTCTTATTAGCCATAGACCTACCTACTGTTCAGTGGTGTAGGGCTTGATGGTTACATACTCGCGGGTATTTTTCCATACATAATCTTCTACATCTTCAGGGGTGTATTCCTGTGGGTAGGGATAGACATGCATGTAAAGCTGAGAGCTGGCTAGAGTTTCAACGGCTTCAGGCTTGAGGTTGCCCTCTTCGTCTAGGTCTTCGTCAATGCTGAACGGAATAACCTCGATAGCCCCATTGAAGGAGGGGTTAGGGTTAAGTTCGATGTGCATACCACAGTCATTGCTATTGAGGTACAGGTTCTCTGCTTCCTTGCCCTTGATGATGGTTCCGTCTTCTCGCTTGACGAAGAGCGCGTCAGGGAACCAGCCCATATGCTCTGCTACAGTCACGGTGTAGGGGTTAGCTACCTCAGAGTAGTGGGCGGCTTCGGCGGCAATGTCCTGGAGGGTCATAGGCTTGCCGGTGAGCTGTGCCCAAAAGCCGCTCGGGTCTGCAACATTGCCCTTGTCTTCAAGTTCGACAGTGTAAAGCTTTTCGTTGGTGGTCATTCTTTTTCCTTTGCTTGTGATGTTAGGTTGAATTTATTATATCACACCCATGTGGGGTGTGAAAACCGTACCAATTTAAGATAAATCCCTGGGGTTTAGCCTCAGATTGGTACGGTTTTTCATGGCTTGGCTCTTAGCTATTGAGGCGCTTTTCGATACCCTTAATTGCCTTCTCCCAGTCATCTGATAGGAAATACTCATGGCTTTCATTGACGGCGGCAACAACTCGGTCAGCTTCATACAGTCGCCACGCCATGCTTCCACCATCAAGGGAACAATAAAGGTAGGTGGGTGCTAGACCTAGCGAGTTCAGCATGGTTTTAGTGGTAGAGTGTGCAATCTTTTCACTTGCTGTGAAGTTGCTGGTAATGAAGGACTTCCAGAGTGCGGTGTGTGCGACTAGAACCTTCGGCTTCACGTTATCGCGTCCGGGAATCGGGTTCGGGTAGTGCTCAATCATTGCACGGATAGTGTTCGGTGCCCAGCAGTAGCTAGGCAAGCGCCGCTTCTTAGGTTCTGGTTCGTAGGGGCTGAGCAGAATCGCGTCGGGTGTGTATAGTTCGCGAATCTTCTGCACTAGCGTTAGGGGGTTGGTGGATAGTTCGCGTTCCTTCTTCAGTTCAGCGGCTACGGAGCTGGTGGTGTATACCTTGAATAGGTCGCTAGTGTCGGCGGGGGTTTCAATCGCACTTTTAGGGGTTTTACTGTTTTCTTCTAGGAAACTCATGTGTGTTGTTACTTCTTGTCTGTGGTGTTGATGTTGTCGTATGCGTCGAGGATGTGGTTAGCTTCCTTGGTGGTGTAGAGTAGGTCTGCCATGCGGATAGTAGCTGAGTTGGTGTTTGCCTGTGGTACCTTGACGAACTTTGCAGGGTTAGCCTTCAGGATATTCAGGACAGCCTGTTCGCCGTGTGTGCGTGCCACCTTGAAAGTGCGGAAGCTAATTCCGTGTAGTGTCTCAGATTCAGTGTTGGGGAATACTTTCTGTGCGCCCTTGACCCATTCTTCGCTGGTATCATGTCCGCCGGTCTGCCATGCCCAGTCCTTAATAAATGCGAGCTGTTCGGTGGTGTATAGGGGGAGGTTGGTTCCCTTGCGCCAGTTCAGGGTGTAGGTGTAGGTTCGTTTGGCGGCTTCTAGTAGCTTCAGAATCCTTTCACCTGCGATGGTGCTGTTCTTAATCTTGAGGTCTTCATCTGTGATGTTAGGGCGCATAATCGTCCTATGTGCCTGATAGCCAGAATATAGTACGGTGGGCTTATCGGTGATGGTGCCCTGTAGTGAGGGTACGGTCTTGATGATGGGTGCCGAAATTGTGGCGGCTAGGGGGTTTGCGTTATTGATTATGCCGGGGGTTGTGGTAGTCATACTTTCCTTAACTATAAATATTTAAAACTATTAGTAAAATAATTATAGCACATTGTCTTATAGTATGCCACAACCCCCGGTGCATGTGGTAAAATCACCCACTCAAGGCGCGCATATAGTCACGAACAAGACCCCAATCAGGGGCACCCGTAGCGTCTACAGGTAGAGAAACCACATCGCGGGAAATATACTTAGGGTTAGGCTGGTACCCATAATCATACTTATCCATAAACCGACGAAACGCCGTAGTCATATAAACACCCACTGCCGGGTCAAGGTCAAACCCGATAGAGGTAAGACGAATAACACGCTCCGTAGGGGCATAAGGTGCTGGTTGGAAGAACACGCAATCAGCGCCAACACTGCCCGACTGGGCGATAGTTATCTCATTCTCAGAAGCTACCACCGCTTCCTCATTACCAATATGCGCGCTAACACCATTATTCAGGAGGCTGTTCGTTACATACCGTATAGTGCCGGGCACCTGCTCACGCTTCAAAACCTCACGCCCACCAAGGTTAGCGTTAAACAAGTCGCCAACCTTAAATATTTTTCGGGGTGCTGATTCCATCTTCTTAATTATTGCCCGGCTATCACCCTGTAGGGGTTCTACCCTATGATGGGACACGTCATTATATTTCAGCTCATTACCAATGAAGTCGTGGTAGCGTTTCAGGTCATGCCTATACATGTCACGGTCAGGTTCAACGATGGGCATGTAGCGGGGGCCTTCGATAGTTTCGTCTGGGTTCTGATAGGTGGTAGTTTCGTCTTCCTTGCGTCCAACTACGACATCTAGCCAATGTTGCCGGTATTGAGTTTCCCACAGCTTATCAGTGTCATACCGCCCCTTACGGGGTACAGTTACTAGCCCATCATCTATCATGGCGTGTACCCTAATCGGCTGGTCACCTTGTGGTGTACCGGCTGTAATATAGAATACGCTTGTCTGGATTCCTAGCCTCCAGAACGTTTCCAGCGGAAAAGATAGGATTTGGGTTATCTGGTTGTTTTGTAGGAGCCAGTTCTTGAACTTATCAGTTGCCCTATCGAGCTTATGGGACGGCAAGATAAAAGCACATACCGTACCCGCTGGCACAGACTCTAGGACATTACGGACAATGCGTAGGCACCCGTGCGTATTCTCATAGGGCGGGTTCATGATAACTCGACTAATTCCGCGCCCCTGTATCCAATGCTTGACAGATTCACTACTTGAGTCACCTTCAATAATCATGTAGGGGTGACCCGTTAGCGTTTGTCCAGCCTTTGCGATTGCATACACGATAGGACTACATTCCACGGCGTAGGAGCTTGTGGGTAGCCCGCTGGTGTGTGTCATTGCCGCCAGCGTTAGGATTCCCGTGCCGTTACATGCGTCTAGTGTCTTATCTTTAGCGGTGATATTGAGAGTTTCGGCAATGAAGTGCGCAATATGCGGTGGGGTGAACACTTGACCAAGTGAGCTTTTAGAACCCCTTAGTGATTCAATGAAAGCGGGGGCAATAACATCATCCCCCGACCACTCTGTGTTTTCAATATGTTCAACATACTCTACTAGGGGCGCTAGGTATTTTGATACAGAATCAGCTTCCTTATCAGGGGTAAGCTCACATGCGCCCCATGATGCCTGCATGTAGAGGCTGTAGAGCGGGTGTGCCTGTTTCAGGTCTAGCGGGTCTTTCAGGGTACTTAGTGTTTCGTTAATTTTTGCCGCTAGGTCTTTGATGCCCATTGGTTCCGTGGTATCACGGATTTCTGGGTTGCTTTTAAGAGCTAGTAGGGTTGCGGCAATAATGATTGCCCTGTCATCGCCGTGGGATACACCGAGGCGGCGACGTAGATGCCAGATAGCTTCGTATGCTTTTTTGTGGAGGTATTCAGTATCGGTGATTGGGCTCATTTCCCCTCATATGATTTGGTTACTTTATGGGCAGAGGGGAACCACCCCGGCTCCACTATCCTGTGGGTGGGGTGGTTCCTTACATATGTAACCCATATCGGGGCACTGAGCTTAGCTACTCCTTGGTGACCTTGTTCTTCCGGTCAATGATGAGGCGTGCCACATTATACTTCTTGTCTTCCTTGGCGAAGTTTTCGAGCGGGTGAATACCCTTCCTGTAGTTCAACCATGCGGTAGAAGTGATAATGCCCTCAATGTCGCGGCGCTTATGGAAAGCGATACGTACTTCATGTTCAAGCTCAGGGTTACCGTTAGCGGCTTCAATGTCAGCGGCAAGCTGAGCGGAAACAGCTAGGGTTTCATTGACTAGCTCTTCAATAGCGGCGATTACCGGGGTGAGGCGGTCAGTAACACCCATAGAGGATAGTTCCGCCTGGCGACCAATCATATCGTCAATAGTATCGTCACGCATCGCCTCGATAACAGCGGCAACACTCTTAATGGAATCCATGCGTACATACGGGTGAATGTAGGAATTGCCCTTCTTGAACCAATCATCTGCCTTGAACTTAATGAGGTTACCTGCATGGTTCACAGCAACAAAACCCTCAATGTCCTTAGCATCCGCCTGAATCTTGGCTACCTGTCGCATATTCATCTTATATACGGTAGGGGTCATGAGCCCCAGCTTCTTGCCAAGTTCGATAGCCGCATCTGGGTGCTTAGCACCGTTCTCAATGTCGGTTACAGCCAGGAGCACCAGCGCTTCGTAGTCATATCGGACATTAATAAGGTTATCAGGGCTAATATACTCGAAAACGAGTGCGTGACCAGGGTTTACCTTCAACCATTCCTTAACCTGCGGCGTATCAGCTAGAAGCTCCCGGATACGCGGTGCATACTGAGGGTGCTCAATAGCACCCGGCGTGGTGATAAGATAGTCGCCCTTATAAAGGCCAACCGTAATGCAAGTTCCGTCATACTTCTCCCAAAACGTCACCTCATGGTCAGCGTCCGGGACAATAAGGTGAGTATACTCAGATTTGAAAGATTCCGGGATTCCCTCGCGGGTATCATACTGGCGGTGGTTAAAGAACTTATTGAAGGCGCGCATAACAATATTGCCTTCAGTGTCAAGGACTAGACCGCGTGCCATAAAAATAAGCGGGTCAGTAAAATCAACACCATTATGCAGATACTTCAGAATATACAGACCCGTAGGCTCATGATAGTTGATACGTACAGAGTCCTGGTATTCAGTCTGGTACTTCTCAAGAAGATTCATAGGGATTCCTTTCATAGAAGGGGGTTCAATAAATAACTCTCCATCAATTATGGCACACTCTGACCCATTGTGCAAGCCAGGCGATAAAAAAAGGGGGGGTATCACCCTCTCCGATTTCGTTTAGCTCCTAGATGCGGTAAAACCAAGAGTCAATCCAGAACTACCCAGCACAAAAACAATGTACGACATAAGGATAAGATACGGGTCAGTGTAGCCGAACAAACCAAGCCACCACGGTAGATGAATGAAAGCAATCACAGCACCCGCAATATTGGCGATAAAAGCGAGCGCCACTGCAAGCACAGCCAAACCTTCGGAATCAGCAATCGCCGCAGGAATCAACAGTATGCCAAGGACAGTCAAGCTTGCCAATCCAACAGCAAGAGCAGGCACACCACCCGCCAAAAGAAACCAGAGGAAAACATCAAGGGCATTATGGACATCAATCATAAGAGTGTCACCTTTCAGGAAAAATATTAACACCTCAAGTATATACGAAAAATACCCCTACAGGCACGCGATGTATCCTATAGGGGCATTTTTCATGAGGTGGATACATGCTAAGCGCTTGCCGTAACCTTCACATAATCGGCGTACTTGCCCTTGGGCAGATGGACAGTAGCTTTTACGTCACCTGTCCAGGCGTTCCTATTACTGCAAGGCGGGGTGTATGAGTCCTTGGTGCATAGTGGTGTGTCTTTGTCTTTTCCTTGAAGTACATTGAATACCACTTCGTGTGTCACGTAAGGTTCAGCACCCTCGGGTAGGTCTTCGATAATGTCCAGGTTTTTCTTAACCTTTTCACCTGGGTTTTCGCTTTGCCGAGCGTAGTCGGTCACAGTGCGGACGGTACCATCAGGCATACCTTCACTCCAAGCATAATGAGGGTAACCTTGCTTGTTAGACTTACTCAGCACGCTTACAAGCTTGAACTGTTCACCTTCGGGTGCGTAAGTCCCATCATGCTTTTCTTGCATGGTTACACTGTAGGTCGCGAACCCTGTTCGAGGGGGTGTATTTGCGTACCAGAACTGAGCACCAAACAACATGATACTGACAAGGATAGCGTTAAAAATGATAGCACCTATTACTTCAATTAGGCCGTCCCCCTTGTGGGAATCTGTAGAAACACCCATTGCCAGGGCAAAGATGCCGTATATGAGGGCGGCGACCCATAGACCACTGACGAGTAGAAATATGAAGACGGCTAGGGCGAAGAAGCCACCAACAAACCGTAGCGCACCTGCCACAGTGTTAATATGGTCAAGCTTGCGGCGAATCTCAGTGGGTAGTTCACGGGTAATAGTCTCAGTCTCATTTTCCCATGACAAGTCCTCACCCAGCTTCCAGTATTCCTCTTCCGCTTCTTTAGATGTTTTCATCTCGCGCCCTAGCGCGTCACGCCTTTTGTTGAGACGTTCCCTGGTCTTATACCTGGCTTCCGCAATAAGCTCTGGGTCTTTGCGTGTCTTAAACGCAAAAAAGGCGGCGATAAGCAGGGCGATACCGCTTGAGATGAGGAATCGGAGTTCTATGTCCCATAGGAAAGTTTCAATATCTTTCAAAGTAGTGTCTTTCTAGCACATGCTGGTCGATTAGTTACTACGAGCTACTTCCCACTATATTTGCCTGGCAGTTCTTTAACGTACTTGCCACGTTCGCCCTTGGGTAGGTGGATAGTGGTGCTTTCACTAACGATAGTGGCGTTTAGCTTACGGGATTTACAAGCATCTGTTTTATGGGTAGCACATGGGTATTCCCCTGAGTCTACACCCTTATCTAGCTTGTACTCTACCTTGGATACAGCGTAAGGCGTATCACCGGGTTCGAGGTCTTCAACAAAGGTAACAGGATTGTAAACATACCCCAGCGCGTCCGATTTGTTAGCACTCGCGGACACTACCTTACTTTCACTGTTCCTCTCGTCCCAGAATACGGTTTCGTCATTCGCGTACCGGTTTTGGATAATTTGACCAACGATAGGGCGCTTCAACTCTTCACAATGTACCTTACCATCCACGTCCATATAAAGGGTTACCGATTCGCCAGCAACCTTCTCAGGGGACGAATACCCGTGTCGGGGTGTCGGGTCTTGCGTGAGAGTCACGCCCAAAACCAATGCACCCATCACAGCAATAATTACCGGGGTGCCGATAATATTAACAACCCAAGGGCTCCACTTGTGTTCCGTGGCACTATCAGCCAGCACGAGAGATAGGAAGCACCAAAATGCACCAATGGGTAGAAAAATGAAAGCAATCCAGATATTAGGCGCATCCTTATAGTACAACAGCAAGGCTAAGGACGTGCTAGATGAAGCGAGTGTAGGAAGCCAAGCGAACACCACATATTCAAAAGAAGTGTCATATATAAGTTCACCTGTTTCTTTATCACGAGCAGGTTCCACCCGCACCCCTTTTTCCATAATCGAAGCCACACCACCAATTAGGGCAGGCAGGGTGCTGATTCCCAAGATGATTAGAATACCTATTGTTACACGATTCATGTGCGTTTTTACCTTTCCGGGGCGGTAATCTTCGGCTTACCGCCCCTGCACAGCAATTAAGAAGGTTATCCTTCTACGTACTCTGTGTATGAGTCTTTCGGGATGTGGATAGTAGATACGGTGGACTTCAACCAGGCGTTCTGCTTGCAGGTTTCGTTGGGGGTATCTACCTGCTTAAAACAGAGCTTGTCGCCTTCCTTGTAGCTTTCCGGTACAGTGAGCACCATCTTATCTACGACATAAGGTTTTTCGCCGGGGTTTAGGTCAGCAACGATTTCTGCCCGGTCAGCAGAATTGACCTTTTTACTGGTCGTATTACCAGGGTCGTAGTAGGGTGACTGCATTTTTCGGGTTTCACCGTCAGGTGTGCGTACAGCCCACCTGTATTCGTAGTATGCGTCGTTGAAGATGCGTGTGCCGCTGTAGTGCTTGGATACTTTACCTTCGAGTTCTAGCTTGGTTTCTTCCATGCTGGGCGTAAGGTTGTCCGCCCTATATGCGGTGATTTCATGGTCAAGGTCAGGTGGTGTAACACTCATGGTGTACGGTTGTGCTAGGTTTAGGGCAATGACGGCAGTAACCAGGTGTGTACCACAGAAGATAGCGCGGGCTACTAGCGGGTTACTGGGCGCATCTTCCTTCTTGTTAAGGTAAATCATTGACCTAATGAACCAGGCAATAGGGATGCTGACTAGCACACTGATAGCGACCGCCCAGACGGAAGCCCAAGAAGAGTGAAGCACAATTACTCCAACGCTGTACGCAACGAACCCTGCGAAGCCCACTATCTTCAATGCGGTGCTTTCTGCCCACGTCTCTTTCTGGCTTGAGTGTTCGCTACCTGTCTTCTCTTCCTTGCTGTCTAGAATTTCTTGAACAATAAGCAGGAGCCCAAGGATTAGCCATAGGATGTAGAAGTGGAACGGGTATAGGGGTAGAAGAAGTTCATTTAGAAAAGACAAAGGTGTAGTCCTATCTTATAGAAGCCCGTTAGGTACAACATATTTTTCGCGTTCCCCCTTGGGGATGTGAATAGTGTTCACGGAGCTTTCCCAATGAGCATTTTCAGCTTTACAGTCTTTCACGAGGGACTTGTTTAGTGGGCAAAGTTGCTCACTGCCTACCCCAACAAAACTAGTTAGTGCAATAGTGTGCGTCGTGTAGGGTTCTTCTCCCGCCTGCAAATCATCAACAATTACAGTTGTCGCTTTACCGGCTCCAATTTCACCCCAAGTTTCAACAACCCCTTGGGGGCTGGATTCAACCCACTTGTATTTTTTGCCGTCGCCACTATCGCGCTCACTAATTTTTGTGACCAGCTTATTCCTCTGCTCATCCGAGCTGGGGTTTCGCGCACTATCCAGGTAGTAGGTTTTAGTATGCACACTACTATTAGCCTGGTATGCACTATACCCTAGCGGGGTTAGCGTGAGTGCAAGGCTGGCGACGATTAGGAAGGTGATACCTGGCTTCTTGTTGCAGGTTTCACTAAAAAAGTTGATTACCTTGAAGAAGGCGATAACTAGAAGGATGGGGATGAAAACCACAAGAGGGTTTGGTTGGAAAAATATCGTAAGAATAGGGGTTAGGGCGGCGAGAATAGCCGCCTGTTGAACAAGTTGGCTTTTGGGGGTTGTTGCGGCGGCAATTGCTGAGCGCCCAATGATAATCCTCCCACCTGATTCCTTTGCTTTTTTCTCATCTTTACGCCTTTCGTAAAGATTGACGAAAAGGTCAGCGAAAGCGCCTAGTGTGCCCACAAGTAACAATACGTGCAGGGCGTTCCATAAGAACACAGGTAGGGGGAAGATTGGGAACAAGGTAGCTTTCCTTTACTTGTCTTTGTGTGCTTGTTTGTGGTTTGAGATTTTCGTTAGTTCACGAACGATTGCCCTGGCGAAATAGTGGATGAACCGCTTCTGTACTTCACGTTCTTGTGCGATAATGTTTGCACTGCTACGTGTGGTCGGTCGTGTTAGTACTTCCCAGAAGTTGAGGGGTTCTTCGTATGCTTGGCGAAGAATGTTTGTGTAGTTGAGGTTAAGGAGGGTATCTGTGATTTCTTCTCGTGTAACATTAAGGTTATCTGCTAGGGTTGTCTTGGTGATTGCGCCTGCAAATTCTTCTGCGTCTTTCCGGTGGGCGCGTACCGCCGCCGCAATGTCATGCCCAACACTTTCTGTCGCTTCATTGAATGAGTCCTGGGTCACTAGGCGGTACTTGTGCTTGCCGTATTCGTTATCAGGGTCTTCGTAGGCGGTGCCCATGAGTGCATAGGCGGGGTTTACTGATTCGGGGTCTTCACCACCCTTTGTGATGAGGTTTTTAATCTCCGCTAGGTACGATTCGTGGCGGCGGGCTTCGACGCTTTTGTGGCGGAACATCATCTTAATAATGGGTTCAAACATGGTAGGTATTTTCTTCCTATAGGTAGGTGTGGGTATATGCCCGCTAGATGTGGTGGCATCTAGCGGGCTTTCGGGTGGCGGGGTATTAAATCCAGCCGTCCACACAGTATGTGATGGTGTAATCTGTTGCGCCGTTCAGGTACACGGTTTCTACAGGCTCACTGGTGCGTAGCACGTTCAGTCCGTGGTACTTGTTGATAACGAATACGGCGTTACTGAATAGGTGTGCGCAGTATTTCGCGTTCTCCTTGGGGAGTGCCCCAGAAGTGTACTCTACCGCGTTGTGGATTTCCTTCAGTACGTCGTGTGGTAGGCGTGACTTGCCGGGTGCAGGGGTTGCCTCTTCCGTTTCTACACCGAGGTACTGGCCTTCCGTGTCATATTTGATAGTGACTGTGAAGTAGGCATTGACGGGCGACAATCCTTCATGCTTGGCGCTAGTTGCTTCTTGGGTGAATAGTGGTGCTTCCATGAGGTGTTTTAGTTCTCCTTGTTAGTTTCGACGTAGACGCGGCTTCCGGCACCGAAGCTGGTGAAGCCCTTGAACTGGAACATGCCGGTAGCGACAAGAAGAGCTTCACGGAGGGTTACCTTACCCGAGTATACGGCGCAGGGGGTCTGGTTGCCGTAAATGGCGTTGTACTCTTCAATAGTAGCATTTTTGTTGAGGAAACGCTTCATGACGGCGACCTGCTCGTGGGTGTAGATTCCCTTGCCGTTAATTTCATTGACGTATGCCGGGGTAGTTACACTCTCAGCACCGAGCTCCTTGAGGGTGCGCTTGAGAGTCGCATTAGAGCGGGTGCCTACCTTTTCGCAGAGCCCGGACGGGGTGTAGAAAAGGCGCTCCTCGGAGTGTTCGTCACGGGGCTTCTGAAGGGTTTCTAGTGCTTCTTCAATTGCCTTAACACCCGAAGCGGTAAGTCGGATAGCGTGCTTCATACGCGAGTCGTCCGGTACTACACCGTAACCCTTTTCGGTAACTACTTCAAAGAAGTTATCCGGCATAGGGTTCTTACTAACGGTAATGCCCTGCGTTGCAATCTGTGCGTCACGGTGGAGGCGGTTGTAGTATCGAAGGAAATAGCCTACAGAATACAGGTGAGGCATGAAGTTATCTACCGGCTCAGTGAATACGGTAGTGTCAGTTTCAGGGTCATATGCCTCAAGGAACGCGAGAGTAGTGTAGGTAGGGAAGTCTACAGCCTCCAACTCACCTTCAGGGTCACCTAGCGGCGGCGACATGGGGCGGATAGCTACCGGACCGCTCAGAGTGACAGGGTTATCACTGGTTGCGGTTGCAGTCTTCTCGACTACTTCTTCGAGGGTTACATCAAGGACATCTACGATACGGTTTGCGATTCGTTCGTCCTTGTACCAGTCCATGAGGTGCTTTCGGGCGCGGGAAATAATAATCGGGGCGTACTTGTCATTGTTATGCATTGGGGGTTACTTCCTTTAGGTTTGCTACAGCGATTGCCCAGAACTCGTCAGCGTCAATTTCGGGATTCTGGTACCAACCGCGATGATTCATGTAGGGGGTGTCGTTGAAGAGGACGACCTTATCAATAATAGGGGCTACGTTGAAGTCTTCTTCGTTACTGTCGCCTGCATTGAGGGCGTTGAGAACCAGGTCGGTTGCCGCTTCGCCAATGTCTGTATAGATTTTAGGGGCGGCTTCATTGCGGTTATTGTGGGTGCATACGATGCAATTATCGGGGCACGGAATTTCGTACATGATGTTTACTCCTTGATGGTTACAAAAAATCTTTAACTCCATTATGGCACACCCTGACATGATACGCAAATCCTATTTACGTGATTAGCAACACAGTAGCCCCTAGATATAGAAAAACCGTACCAATATGAGTATAACCCCAGGGATTTATCTTCAATTGGTACGGTTTTAGCTACTATATATGGTACCCCCACCGGGACTCGAACCCGGACTGCGTGAGGTTTGAGCTCACTGCCTCTACCAATTGGGCTACAGGGGCTAGGGGTGCCCGGCTACTATGGTGGTATTTGGTGTGTTGGTGTGTTGTGGTATAGTAACCGGGCAAGTACGCCGTGTGGGGCTTGAACCCACGACCGTCACCTTATAAGAGTGATGCTCTAACCTACTGAGCTAACGGCGCTTGATGTAACAACTATAGCACAGTATCAGACCCAATGCAAAGTGTGCTAAGATTGAAGTCCGCCCCGGCGGTATGGTACCATCTAGAAACTCAAACTCCAGAAAGAAGAAACGCCATGAGTATCAATTAAGGCTACATAACCTACATTCGTAGGTCTTTTCACCTTGTTTGATAGCCGCTTTATGAGTCCCTGCAACACCGCATGTGAGGCAGTCCGCTAGTACCCTGGCATCCAGGTAAGAATCCTGTGCCCTAGCGGGGCTAGAGAGGGTTTTCACCCCCTGACACTTCTTCTTACGTTTCGGTGTGGGCACGTTCTTCGTCCTATCACGTCCGGGGTGCTTCAATGAGCACCTGGCGACCGGGGTTTTCAGGGGAGCCTGCGGTTGGAGCTTACTGTTCCTGGAACGCTTCGCCCGCGCCTTCTCAACCTTCGGTACAGCGCGTGCCGCAATGTTCGCGGCGGCATTAACATCCCTATCAAACACGCCGCACTGGGCGCAAACGGATACCTTATGCTCAGGGTGCGTCACCTCACCATTGCAGACGTGGCAGACCTGTGAGGTGTTCGCGGCGCTAACCGATACGACCCACCCACCGTTCTGGCTGACATAATGAGTGAGCCACTGTACGAAAGCACCCCTGTTCCACCTGCCGTTTTGCATCGTATTCGTAATCCAGCTTAGGTCTTCAACCGCCACAACCGCATTACCGTAAAAGTGGGATAGGTAGGCGATTTCCTGTGCCGCAAGGATAGCTAGTTCGCGTTTCTTCCTGGAGGCGGCTTGACGATGGAGGTCTGCTTCGTCTAGTGCCGCCATAATTGCCTGACGCTCACACGGGCGGTCATTCAACAACCGGGCGGCTTTCTCCCTGAGCTGACGAACCTGCTTCTCAGACGCATGAACGCTATTCCAGAGTGAATGAACACGTTGAGAGAGCGTCGTCTGGTGGGTAATCTTCCCCGTTGCAGTATTACGAACTACGACGGTGGCATAATTATTGATACCCACATCCACGCCAATAGTGTAGTCACCCGAGAACTGAACAACTGGGTTATCCGTCACGACAGAGAAGATGAAAACAGGCTTACCACCCTCAACTTTCACCACGGGCAGGGTGACCTTACCTTCAGTGAAACGGGTGTTGTCGAAGCTGAAAATGAGGCGGTACCATGCACCACGAATAACCATCTTGAGAATAATCTCACCGTCAATAAAGGGTTTATTCTCAATCACAGCGTACTGCTTATCCGTGGTTCCCAGGTTAATGTAGTCCTCGCCATACGTGGGTGGGGTGGCGTTCATAGTGCGCTTCCACCCCTGACTCACGTACTTAGAACTTTCACCATTGACGGCTTTGATGCGTTCCTGCCATGACCTATACGATGTGACCACGTTATACTGAACCAGCTTCTCTTTACGCGACCTGCCCGTCTTGATTTTGATAGGCTCACCAGTCTTCTTATCCTTGAGCGGTTCGCCATTCTCATCTTTTTTATCAGGCACCAGAAAATCAGGTATCTTAACACCCGCCAGGCGACCAGCATCAGCAGGTACGGTAGTGGTAATGCACGCTAATTCATTTCCAAGCTGAGTGTCATTGCGGGTAACGTAAGTTGCGTAAGCCGAGATGCCGCGAACTTCAGCGGCGAGCTCTATCAAAACGGGGGCACTATCTAGTAGCTCACCATCTAGGCTCAGGATGTGGGCTGGGCGCGCGACAAACGCCCTATAGGTCTGGTTTCTTGCCAACGTGCCCTCCTTCCTGGTACGCTTGGATTACTGTTAATACATTCAATACTATCAAGGTTAAATCATGAACGCAATATCAACAAAATCGGAAACAGTCACCATGACTAACTATATTTCATTGACCTCAAGTGGTCTAACATACACGGCTAAACGACTAGAGCTGGATGGTAAGCCAGTCGTAACCGTACTAATTATGGATAACCAGCCGGAAGGCAAGCTCCACTACCCTATCAACGGCACAATGTTCACCTTTGCGCCGCGTACCGTGACGGTAACTAATACTTTCACTGAAAGCTACACAGGTATTGAGAAGACCTTTACCCTGTTCACTACCGAACCGGGTAAGCGTACCGGCGGTGCCGACCAGCTCCTAGACGGCGGCTTCCATAGCGTTAAGGCGGCTACCGCCTGGCTGGAAGACCCGGAAGCTGTAGCAGTATTCGTTAAGGACTTCGTAGAAGAGCACATGTCACGCCTTTCAGGTGTTATTTCCTCTAGCCGACATTAGGGTAAGGGAGATGTTGAACGTATGAATATTGCGGCATCTGAAGTTACCGGAATTATCAACATTAACGAAAAGGTGCAACAGGCGCTAGTAGATAAGCTTATCACTGAATATATTCAGGTTGCTTCCCGATAAGCATAATTAACTCTGAATCCAATCTGCACAAGTTTGTATTCTACCGTCGTTGATTGTTGTTAAATCCGGCGGCTTATATCATGCTGTAAGTACTGGCGTGGAGAAACCCGAGGTAGTTATACTTCGTGTCAATCCGAGCCCATAATCAAATCAGAGCTAAAGGTTAGTCGTTGCTACTAGAACCCTGTGATGCAAGCTTAATCCATCCACCGTCTTTGATGAGATGCAGATTGAAACCGCCTTCGCAGGGTTGTAAAAACTGAAAGCGGGGATTATCTTGGTTCGGCTACATGTGTAACCCTAAGCGTTGAGCGAGGGTGGAGGTGTCGTAGGGTGCCTATAACAGGTAAAACTGTTATGAGTTGAACATGTAACACATATAATATTATTCATAATCCGGTAGGGTCTTACCCCCCCCCAATATGTGAAGGTTTCTTAGGAGATTGTTGAGAATGGTTTTGATGCTGAGTGCCGCTGATGCGGTGTATACGTACCCGATTGTCGGGTTCTTGGTATTGTGTGCCGTGGCGTTTATTCCGTCCCTGTATTTTTGGTGGCGCTACCGCAAAGATGCTAAAGAGGTTGAGGGTGCGCTAGACCGTGTTCGCCTAGCTAAAGAGGAAGCTGAGAGGCTCCTGTGGCGGCGTAGCCATGAGTACCATAAGGAGTATCTTGAGGCGGATTACCCTGATAAGCAAGCTATCTGGGATAAGAATGTGCAGATGTGGGATGATTATGAGGCTAATCCTGTAAAATATATTGGGGATGAGCTGTCAGGTGCTGAATCTGCAAAGTACGGCAAGCTT
>ERZ773197.265-NODE-265-length-43641-cov-5.707016_pt1 | contig 43641 bp, 39 predicted proteins | sample MGYA00580999_ERZ773197 | MGnify/ENA primary metagenome ERZ773197 (study PRJEB29015, sample SAMEA2738166) | human oral metagenome | biome: human oral; feature: human-associated habitat; material: saliva | place: China | collected 2185 ...
TGGTTCGTTGCATTAATCTCTTGGAAAAACCGACAAGCGGAGAGGTTATCGTAGAGGGGAAAAACATTACCGCGTATTCGGAAGTAGAGCTTAGAGCTGTACGGCGGAGAATGGGGATGATTTTCCAACATTTTAACCTTTTAAATTCTGCAAATGTTTTTGAAAATATTGCTGCACCGCTCAAAAATCAGGGTAGAATTTCCGGAAAAGAAATTAGGGAAAGAGTCGGAGAAATGCTTCGTTTAACGGGGCTGGAAGATAAAGCAAGATCTTATCCTTCGCAGCTTTCGGGCGGCCAAAAGCAAAGAGTGGCTATAGCAAGAGCCCTGGTAGGAAGACCCAAGATTCTTCTTTGCGATGAGGCAACTTCCGCTTTGGATCCGAATACCACAACGCAGATTATTGAATTGCTCCGTTCTTTACAAGAAAAGCTGAAGCTTACGGTAGTGATGATTACCCACCAAATGGAAGTGGTGAAGAGCATTTGCAATAAGGTTGCCGTGATGGAGGAGGGAAAGGTTATCGAGGAAGGAAGTCTTGTAGAGGTATTTTCCGAACCGAAGTCCAGCATCACGAAAGAGTTCCGCGAGAAAACGCTTTACCGGAAGGAAGCGATTGCCCTTGCGGAAAAGAACAAGAGAAATCTCTATGAACTTACCTTTATTGGAGAGAAAGCCAATGATCCGGCCATCATGGATTTGGTTCGTAACTACCCCGTAGAGGTGTCTATTCTGTTCGGTAATATCGAAATTCTTTCAGGTGTACCTTTTGGAACCCTTACGATAGATATGAAGGGAGAAGGGAAAGATATTCTGGATGCGGTGGCATACTTAAAGAGTAGAGAGATTAAGGTGGAAGAGCTTGGAGAACATAAGATAGAGGAAAGAAAAGAAGAGAGAAGAGAGGAGGACAAAATATGGAATGGCTAAACAGTATGTTTCCGAATGTAGCAAAGCTTTGGCCCTATATTGTGAAATCCTTGAATGAGACGCTTATTATGGTCAGCATTTCCGGTGTCTTTGCGGCATTGCTCGGTGTTCCCTTGGGCATCGTCCTTGCGGTAACAAAGAAGGGAGAGCTTTTATCCTTTCCGCCACTTTACTCCATTCTTTCCAAGATTGTGAATACGGTGCGTTCTATTCCCTTCGTCATCTTGATTGCATCCATTCCCTGGCTTGTTCGTGCCATTGTGGGAACGACAATAGGAATGAAGGGAGCCATTGTTCCCCTGATTATTGCCTGCATTCCCTTTATGGCGAAGCAGACGGAGCTCGCGCTCCAGAGCATTGACAAGGGAGTGATTGAGGCATACCGCGCAATGGGATTTTCGGAAATCGCTATCATTTTCAAAGTCATGCTGAAGGAAGGATTTTCCGCCATCATTCAGGCGGTGACCATTATGCTGGTCGGTCTTATTAGCTATTCGGCGGTAGCCGGATCGGTAGGCGGAGGCGGACTCGGAGACTTTGCCATTCGTTACGGCTATGGGCAAAATAAAACCGATGTTATGTTTTTAACGATAGTCATCATGCTTGCCATGGTGTTCTTCGTACAATGGGTGGGGGACAGCTTAAGTAAGCTGGTAAGCCATCGATAACTAAGGTATCAGACATTTCGATAGGAGAAAATTTACTTTCTGCAAGTTGTTTCTAAAAAAGGGTGGATTTGCAGAGAAGTAAAAGCTTATCGTGGATGAAGATATAGAATACAAGTTTAGAGGAGAAAATTATGAAAAAAAGAATTTTGGCATTAGGACTTACCGTAGCACTTGCTGCAGCATCTTTAGCGGCATGCGGCGGTGCAAGCACAAAGACTACAGAGAAGGCAACGGAGGCAGGAACAGAGCAGGGCAGTGAGAAGGCAACAGAAGCTGCAAAGGAAGGAAAGGCGGATTCCGGGGAGCTTCGCACCTATAAGCTCGGTGTAAACGGTTCCGACCACGAGGAGTGGGAGAAGGCAAATGAGCTTCTTCAGAAAGACAATATTAAGCTCGAGATGGTAGAGTTCAGCGATTATGTTAAACCGAATGAGGCTTTAGAGGACGGTGAAATTGATTTAAATGCTTTCCAGACAGAGATTTATTTCAATAACTTTGTGAAGGAGAGAGGCTATACCGACTTAGGTGTTCTTGCCTATACTCAGGTTGCGCCGATGGGCATTTACTCTTCCAAGTATAAGAGCTTGGATGAGGCAACAGGCCATTTGATTATCGCAATCCCGAATGACGTAACTAACGGCGGAAGAGCACTGAAGTTCCTCGAGAAGAACGGCTTCCTGACCTTGAAGAAGGAAGCGGGACTTACTCCGACCGTAATGGATATCGAAAAGTACAACAAGGATGTAGAGATTGTGGAAATGGTAGCTACCCAGATTCCGGCTTCTCTTCCCGACTTATCTTTTGCCTGCATTAACAACGGTGTAGCGAAGGATGCGGGCTTAACTCTTAAGAACGATGCCATCGTTTATGAGGATTATAAAGAGCCGGATATGAAGAATTACTGGAACATCATTGCGGCAAAGAAGGATCGCATTGAGAGCGAAGACTTCCAGAAGATTAAGAAGGCTTACAATTCCGACGAAGTTAAGCAGGTTGTTTTAGAGCACTACGACGGACAGTCCATCCCGGTTTGGGACTAATTTGTATAGGTATATAGGGGTCGATGAACCTAAGGAGGAGCCTTGCTCCTCCTATTTTTAAAAGAAGAAACGGAGGAAAAGAATATGGGAAAGAAAGGAATAGAAGAAGCGCAGCTTTCAGATAGAGAAGAAAGAATTGTAAAGAAGGTAGAAAAAGAGGGAAAGCTTTTTCAGGATCTGGCGCTGGCCATTCATAAAAAGCCGGAAGTCAGTAACTATGAGTTTTTTGCATCGGAAGAGCTGTCAAAGACACTTTCCTCCTTCGGCTTTTCTGTGGAAATGCCTGCAGCAGGACATAGGACAGGATTTGCGGCAAGCTATAAGAGTAAGAAAAAAGGGCCGGTTGTAGTGTTCCTTGCGGAATATGATGCCTTAGAAGGGCTGGGACACGGCTGCGGACACAATCTTTTCGGAACGACTGCCTCTCTTTCTGCTGTAGCCTTAAAGGAAGTGATTGATGAAGTGGGCGGTGAAATCCGTGTTTACGGGACACCGGGAGAAGAAGGAGGCGAGGAAGGCTCTGCAAAGGGCTCCTTCGTGAGAGAGGGATATTTTAAGGATGTGGATTTCGCTCTTTGCGCCCACCCGGCGGATGAGCACAAGAAGACAGGAAGAAACCTGGGCTGTGTTCCGGTGGATATCGAGTTTTGGGGAAAATCCGCTCATGCGGCAGGAGAGCCGGAAGAGGGAATCAATGCCTTGGACGCGCTTATTCAGACCTATAATTCCATCAATGCATTAAGACAGCATTTGACCGATGATACCCGAATTCACGGGGTGATTCTCTCCGGCGGCACCGCTCCGAATGTCGTACCGGACTATGCCCATGCGAAGTTTTATCTTCGTACCAGCGCAAAACCGAGTCTCGAAGCTTTATATAAGAAGGTGGAAAATGTTGTGGCCGGCTCCGCCCTTTCTATGGGAGCGAAGGGAAGGATGAAGGCTTATCAGAATTGGGTGGAAAATATAGTGCCTACCCCTTCCTTTGATGACCTCTATGAGAAGCATTTGAACCGCTTTGGTGAGAAGTTTACCCCCTGTGATTGGAAGGCACTGCAAATGGGATCTTCCGATGTGGGAAATGTTTCGCAGGTGGTGCCTACCATTCAGCCGAGCATTTGCATCAGCAAAAAGAAAATTCCGGCACACAGCTCCGAATTTGTGAAGGCATCCTGCTCGAGCCTTGGTCTTGCATCTATTTTGCTCGGTGCCAGGGTCTTGGCCTTTACGGCTCTTGAGCTTCTGGAGCAGCCGGAGACCTTGAAGAAAATCAAGGCGGAACATAAGGAACAGGTAAAGAGACAGCTGGAGTTTTAGGAAACTTAGGATATTTGTTATGCTATTTTTCTAAAAAGAGATGCTAAAGAGATACTACAAAGATACTGCTGACATACGATTCTTCTCTTAGAGAGCGAGCGCTTTATCTAAAAAACACTGTATAATCCCAATAAACAGGGGCGTACAGTGTTTTTTTATAAAAATTTTGGCGAAGTCAGAGAGATTCTCTATGACGAATATGCAAGTAAAACCATCCGTTTCTCTTTGGCGCATCGAATGTACTATTTTTATTTTAATGCATAACGAGATATCGTGCGTAAAGCGTACGATATCTCGTTTAAATCAACTGAAACTCTTTTAAGAGAGATTTTCTATAGGACTTATCTTCTGAAGCTTTGGCAAGATCGTCAATACGGCCTTCTTTAACTAGAATTCCCATCAGCCTAGCCATGATATCTTCACTTTTTTCGAGTCCTTCCGCCATTCCCTTAGCCATTCCCTTAGCCATTCCTTCCTCTGTTCCTTCTTTTTTCCATTGTCTCTTTAAACGATCATAGTATGTAGTCATGACTTTTTCGTCTCCTTTCTCTAAGTTCTCTGCAATTTTCAGCTTTGAAACTCTCTTAGCAAGTATTTTCGATAAATATAACATAGCTTTCCGGTAAATAATCAAAAGATTTTCCTTTTTTAGAAATATTCATATCAATAAGTCCGGAATGATAGCGTGCTCGTTTTGGGCTGGCACCTAGAGAGTCATTTTGGAGTTCGATATTGTAAATGGTTCCCTTTTTATCCGTACAAAGGCAATCAAGAACCAAAGAGCGTCCTTCCAAGTTCTTTAAATCGCTTTGAATACTTTGGCTTTTCACCCTTAGTTCCGGTTTTTCTAAAATGGTTTGGAGAATAAATTCCGTGCATTTTACATCCTTTAAAACAACTCGCATAAAAATATCATCCATAAGAATGAGTTCGGCTAAGAACTTTCGCTTTAAATCCAGTTCTGTGGAGAATTTTAAATTGCTACTCTTTTTAGACATAGAACAGCTCCTTTCAAAAAGGATAGAATGAGAATGATGGTAGTGAAAATAGAATAGTATAGAGCTATAGAATTCTTGCTACCCATTATACCAAGGGTGTTAATAATCTCCTATACTCTATATTCGGATATGGTTTTGAACGAAGGTGTGGGGATTGACGGAAAAAACAATGAAGAGGCTCTTTACTTCTTCTTGTTTAAATTGTGAAAAATGCTATAATTATATCAAATAAAATCGAAATAATAATGAAAAATGCATAAAAAACAATGAGTATGTAACTAAATTAATAGGGTTGCTTCTACTGAAACAGAGAACAGGAATTTGTAGAATTATGCGGAGCGGTCTAGAACTTTGGGCGAAAAAGAAAGAAAAGGATGGCATTTTTTACTGGCTGTCTTTAAAGCAACATCTGGAAGACACAAGGGAGATAATGGGACTTCTATGGGAACACTGGCTTTCAGAGGGACAAAGAATATATATTGCCAATTCCATGAAGATAGAAGAAGATGCCGCGAAATCTTTGACCATGTTAATTGGGGCAATACATGATATCGGAAAGGCTACCCCGGCCTTTCAGATTCAAAAAGGATTTCAAAATTCTGAGGATTTGGACCTGCTTTTGATGGAGAAACTGGAACGGGAAGGTTTTTCCGGAATCAAAGACTTGGAGCTAACAGATCGAGGGAAAACTCCCCATGCCTATGCAGGAGAAGTAATTTGCCGTTTAGCGGGTATGAATAGGGGAATTGCCTCTATCATAGGAGCCCATCATGGAGTTCCTATGAAGGAGAACTATAGTCTTATGTCCTTTGTTGAAGCTTATACTGCCAACTTTTATCAGGAAGAAAAAGAAGAATCTTCAATATGCAAAAAATGGAAAGCTACACAAGAGAGGCTACTTTCTTGGGCACTAGAGAGTTGCGGTTATAAGAATGTGGAAGAACTTCCGATATGTCCAAAACCGACTCAACTCTTACTTTCTGGTCTTTTAATCATGGCAGACTGGATAGCCAGTAATGAGGAATATTTTCCCTTATTTTCTTTGCAAAATGAAGATAGTCAAGAACTAGATGATGCTATAGCTAAGCAAGAAGATAAGACGAAACGAGAAACACAAAAATATGATAGGGTGGTATCTGCCTGGCTTAAGTGGTCTAAGAATCAAACATGGGAAGCGGAACAGACTTTTGATGCTAAGCGAGCCTATCAGCATACTTTTCATTTTATGCCAAGGGATTTCCAAGAAAAAGTTTTTACAGAGATTGCCGGGGCTGAGGACATCGGCTTAGTGATTCTTGAGACGCCCATGGGCTGTGGAAAAACAGAGGCGGCTTTAATGACTGCGGAACAATTGGCGGGAAAGCAGCAATGTGCTGGAGTTTTCTTTGGACTGCCTACCCAAGCCAGTTCCAACGGCATTTTTCCGAGAGTGGAGTCCTGGGTAGATTCCCTTGGGCAAGAAAATCAAGAGAAATTATCTCTTCGCCTATCTCATGAAATGAAGAACTAACACTTCCCACACCTCAAAGGCCAGTACCCCCAGTATTTATCGGCATTTGAGTGGAAAAATACATTTTAGGCAGTCGTTGCCTGGCTTACACAGACCTGTAATGGCTTCTGAAGGTAAGCAGGAAGACTGTCTATGAACTTTGTAGCAAAGATTGTCATCTGCTCCTAGGTAGCGTTAAATACATCTTTCACCGTGGAGATCATGGCAATCATGATAAGTTCCATCGAATGGTTAAAGGTGATCTCTGCTACTTCCTGGGTATAAAGGTAGAAGAGTTCGCCCAATGAGCGGTTATCCGTGTTCCCTCTGTGGAACATACTCAGCATCATGTATCTGACGTTCACGATCACAAGATGAGCAGTCAGGGAATCAAACGAAGGACTCTGGCATTCCTTGCAGTACTTCAGGAACTGCTTGCAGGTCTTGAAATAGACCTCGATGTTCCATCGATATCCGTACCTCCTGATGATTTCCTCTTCAGAAAGGCCGATATCTGTGCATACCAGAACAATCCAGTCCTTTTTGTTCGCTTTGTTACGGACATAAAAGAGTTTTGCAGGCATACGCTCCAAAACTTTTCCATTCTTTTTCTGGATGAGATTGATATCCACTGACAAAAGATATTTGGAGCGACCGCGGCGCTTTTTGCAACGCGAGAAGATCTCTTTGACATCATGCTGTTCGCCGTTGTATTCGTAGAAGACTTTACCGGATTTCTTCACCATGGCAATGACATCCATTCCAAAAGTGTCTTTGATGGATATGATCCCCTTTGGTGTTGCAAACCAGCTGTCAAACAATACATAATCGGCTCTGTGTCCTGCATGGAGTGCATTGGAAATCATCATTTTCATGAGTTCCGGTGCTGGCAGACATGCCTGGCGACGTATTTTCCCGGCCAGGGTCCTTCCATCGAACGGCTTTGCTTCTGTCCGGCGAAGTTCCTTTTTGGCCGAAGCCAGAGGCGAAAAGTCAATTGGTACATTGGAATAGCCGTCTGTCCACAGGAGGGTAAGGATGCGGAATCCATATTCATATTTTATGATCACATGGTTGAAAAACTTGGACACTAATTCCGTGTTCCGACCGAATTTATGAAAAGGCGTATCATCAAAAACGAAATATTCCTTCCTATCTTCAGATGTTGCAGGCCTCATAAACTCGGAAACAAGTTTCTGGGATAACAGCCGAAGGAACTTGTGCCAGTTGATGGATGGATTATTACAAAAACGACGGATCGTATTTTTGGAAAATTGCTCCTTATAAGTTCCGATACGCATCGACATATAGGTGCTTATCGGCTGAAACATCAGCGCAACAAGGTAAGTAAACAACTGTATCACCGAAAATCCTTTTTTCTTGTAGGCATTGCACTGTTTCAGAAGATCCGATATCTTAAACATGGTGAGGAAAGTGAAAATCTCGTTGTTTGCATCTTGAAGTAGAATTTCGGATTGTGATATATTATTCATAGCGTAGTCTCCTTGATATGTTATGGATGTTTGTCACAACTACATTATAACGTACAAGGGTTGTGACTACGCTATTTATTTTATTCAAATCCGCATCGGATAAAGCTTTTTAGCCATATTTGATGTGGGAAGTGTTAGTTAATAAGTATATTCCAATTCCAAAAATAAAGATTACGGATGAAGGAGTAGAGGAATATGCCTTTTCAGATTTTGATATCGACCTGAGCGAAATTACGCAGACCCCTATCAAGAATGAAGTCCTGATTCAGAATCTCACGGAAATGCAAGATTTGGAGCGGGTCAAGGGGAATGATCTTGATTTTGACGGCTATCATCCGGAAAAGGTTATACTTGAATACCTCCGCAAGAAACCGGAAATTGATTATGAAAAATGTTCGGATCAACTTTATAAGCATATAACAGCAGTCTGCAAATACTATGAGAGCAAGTACGGAGGAAATGGGATGCGCAACATAGTAATGATGTATAAACGCGAGATTGCTGGACTGATTTATAAGCAGATGATGCAGCATTTTTATTTCAGAAATGGTTTTTTGCAGGAGGAGGTTATCGGCAGCAGGGATTATAATATACATCCCGCATACAGTTGTTTGGAGCGTGTAGGGTTGTATCAGGCGTACTCCCAGAAGATTCAATCTGTGCTGTTTGACGGAATCAAAAAAGGAGTATTCTCTGAGGCGAAATTTGACAGCGAACCAGAACTGACCTTCGCAAAAGTGGTAGAAAGAGATGGCGATGTGAAGAACTGGCTTCGTCCTGCTCCTAATGAGTTTAACATTACCTACAATTATGGCAGAAACTATGAGCCTGATTTTGTGGTGGAGACCGACGATATTATCTTTCTCGTAGAGGTCAAGGGTGAGGACAAATTGAAAGATGCGGATGTAATTGCCAAAAAGGAGCGAGCTATACAATACTGCGCAGCGGCATCGAGGTGGGGTGCTGCAAACGGTTATAAAAAATGGCAGTATCTTTTTATTCCGTCAAAGCAGGTTGCTGTAAATTCATCATTCATGCACCTTGCCGGCCAGTTCAAAGAATTGTAGGTTACACTGTGTAGGTGGAGACCTGCTGTCGTTGTCCAGGGAAAGTGAATGTCGGCAGGTTGGTTTTGGTGAAAATGCGCACAATTCGCATCTGGATTTGGTAAAAATTACGTACAGAGTGCACAAAAAAATAGATTGACAAACTTCGCTTTTGTGCATATAATTTTATGTTAGGGAAAGTATAAGGAAATCTCATGAAAATTGAGGTAGTCGTGTATGACGATTTCTGGGTATATGACAATTAAAGAGGCCGCGGAAAAATGGAGTGTTTCAGTAAGATGGGTTCAGATGTTATGCTCAGATGGGAAAATTGAAGGCGCTGTAAAGTTTGGACATGCATGGGCTATTCCACGCGATATGGAAAAACCTGAGGATAAGCGTGTAAAATCAGGGAAGTATAGAAACTGGAGAAAAGAAAAATCTTCGTAATAGTATGAACATGGAGGGCAAAAATGGATATTCGGGATGCTGAAAAATTGTTTCTTTCGTGCAAATTTGATGATGCCTTCTCAGCTTTTGAGGAACTGGCATCAAATGGTAATTCACGAGCATTGTACTTCCTAGGTGAGTTTCATATCCAACCATATGGTCATGTTGTAAAAAATAAAGATAAAGGATCAGAATGCAGAAAAAAGGGCTATGAAAAAGGTGACGTGCTTGCAGGCTTGAATTATGCATTCACATTTCCAAAGGGGAGTTTTGATCGATATAAGATATTTGACGAAATGTTTGGAAAGACGAAGGAATTGGCTGAAAACGGCGATGTATTTGCACAAAATGAGGTTGCAGATTGTTATTTGTATGGTTATGGCACAGCAAAAAATGAAGAGGAAGGATTAAAGTGGCTTGAAAAATCCGCTGAAAGTGGTTTTTGGAGGTCTATCAATAAGCTTGCCAATTGTTATTACAATGGAAGCTATGTTGAAAAAAATTATGAAAAGGCTATTGAACTGTATAACAAAGGGGCGGAGCTTGGTTATTCTGCATGCATTCATAATTTAGGGAATTGCTATTATTATGGCAATGGCGTTGAACAGAGTTATGATAAGGCTATTGAGCAATACGAGAAAGCCTATGAACTCGGATACGCTGATTCTGCTTACAATCTGGCAGGTATGTATAAGGATGGGAAAGGTGTTGAGGAAAATAAAGATCAGGAAATAGCCTGGTACACTAAAGGCGCTGATTTAGGAGATGCGGATTGCCAGTTTTTTCTTGGACGGATGTATCATTTTGGTACGGGTGTTGATATTGACTATGCTAAGGCTCTTAAGTGGTATGAGCTGGCTGCAGCGCAGAATCATCCTAAAGCGTTGAATAATTTAGGAAATCTTTATAATGACGGTCTTGGTGTAAAGCAAAACTATAACAGGGCAAAAGAGCTATATTATAGGGCTGCTGAGAATGGTAGTGATGCAGTAGATTCTAATATTAGACGCCTGCTTTTGATTAAGGCTGAGAATAATAGTTATACGGTTTCAGACTCTGTTAAAATGAAGATTCAAAATATTCCGAACTTTAGAACTGATGTATATAAAATTAAGAGCGTGTCAACTGTCAAGAGCAATTATGGTATAAACAGTGAGGAAAGCATAATTTCCTATAGGGTAGTTCCAAAATTACTGGCTAAACTTGAGACGGGCGGTGCGGTTTTTACCGATAAATGCGTTTATAAGAGGCTTCCTTCGGGCATGATGTCGAGCGATTATACTACCTATGGTATCGCATATGATGAGATGATAAGATATCTGCCAGCATTAGGGTATTCTGAAAAAGAACAACCGCAGCTTGTTGGGAAACATGAAGGCAAAGGAAATCTTTCTTTCTGGATGACACCAGTTCTTGGAACAGAGTCGAATTCCGAGATAGTGGAGGTCTTTTGGAGTATCATTGCGGATGTGTCTGCATTAGATGAAGCAAAGAAAGATATATTTAGAAATACACAGAAAAATTTACTTTATGATTGTAACTACTTATATCATAGGGATGGCGAATTTGATTATAATGATGAGAACCTGATAAAGCAGTTGATTCAGAGAAAACTGATTAGTCAGGACTTAGAAGAGGATGCTTTCTTCCTTGTGTTTGTTAATCGTTTTGCAAAGAGGGATTATTCGAGCGCATATTCATATGTTGAATCCAATTCTAATTTGATGTCAACGGAATCATTTGTTGAAAGGATTGATCCCGTTATCATGAATAAAATTGAGACCATTGGAGTTCCGGAAACTGACGGAGGGGTATCAGCTTTAAAATTATATTGTGATAAGAATCACAAATACATCCCGTATGCATTTGAGAATATTATTACATATTATTTTAATACTCATAACACAGATAGCGTGGATGAATATTTGGAAAAGTATCAGGGAAGCGAAGCCTATGATGGGATGATTGTTACTTGGAAAGATACGGTTAAGCGCTTCTTGGCATGGTCTTTGGATTATTGGAAAGAACATTTAGATTATGGATTTGGGGAAAAGTTTGCACTATACGCAGCGAAAATTCCTGAATATTATGAGGAAGCCGCGCGTGGCGTGGTCGTGCATTACTGTGACAATGGAGAATTTGATAATGCATTAGAGGTCCTAGATAGTATAAGGGAGATTGAGGATCGACCAGAATTCTTAGACGAGTTAAAGAAATATATTGATGAGTTTACGGTAAAGTATGCAGCATTGCAAGCGGAAAAGGCGGATGAGTATATTGCTAACAATCAATCAGATGAAGCAATCCAATGTCTGAGAAATTCGGTAAAATATGACTCCGAAAATGAGCAATATCTGTTGAAACTCATAAGTACTGAGCTTGATTTCACACGATTTAATGATGCTAAAGACGATATAGAAAAGGCTTTGCCGAGGATTTCAACGTTCGCAGAGACTACCATCAATGCTTTCAGAGAAATGGAGATTAGATGCTCTGAGGGGATAATGAGTGAGATGAAGGCATTTTATGACCTCATAAAAGAAAAAAATGCCGGTTCACTTACAAATGATTCTTCCCTGCATAAAAGAGATATGTTGGGGATGAACTTCTACCATTATGCGATTCTGTTAAAGAACGAAGACGTAATTGGTCAAATAGATAACATTGGTTCAAGTTCTGCATCTAATAAGGTGCATGGTTATGATTTGCCTTGCTTTGCGTGTGATACTGAAGAAACGGATTTGAGTTTCATTGCACTTATCAGGGAATACGATGATGATGCAAAGAAATTATTTAAGGATTATAAGAAGAAAAAGGGTTGGAATACAGCAAAAGAAATAGGTGCAGGTATTTTGAATTCGATGTTCGATCAGGCGATAAGTGCAGCTTCTAATGCAGACAGCAAGATGCGATCAATGGAAAGAGATTCTAGGTATGCTTCACATTATGATGAGATTGCGGAGAAAAGAGAGCAATTAAGAGATGCTAAACAGCAGTATAGAGATATGAAGGATCAAGTGAGTGGGTATATTCCTACTGACGATCCTGATGAACTTTGGAACGAATATGTTGAGCAGCTTACTGATTTGGCGTATGAGAAACGGGAATATTATCTTTCGAGATTAAGCGAGGAGTTTGACGAATCTGATTTTTGTGCCAAGCTTATCTACGTAATAATTAAGAATCCAGCATGGATGGATACGATTTTTAGCGGTGACAGATCATCGTTTGCTCTTCATGAGGAAAGTGATGGATTTTGGTATTTACCGGAAGAACTTCAGCAGGAGGCAGCAAATCTTACTGTGCAATAATAGAAGGTAACGAGCCATGAAACAGATAGAAATCAGAATCTCTCCAGAGGGGAGCGTTAAAGCGGAAACTCTTAATATGGAAGGACATGTATGCCAGAAATATCTCAAAAGTATTGAGTTTTTGACGAATTCGGTTGCTGTAGATTCCTCATATAAGGAAGAATTTTACAAAAGGGAGTCTGAAAACGTCGATGTGAACCAGAATGTCGCAAAAATCATAAGGAATGGTGTTGATGCTTGAAGATAACATAAGATTGCACAAATATATCGTTGGCACTAAAGTTGAAGGACCTGGAAATCGCTTGGTTATATGGACACAAGGATGTAGCATGCATTGTTCCGGATGTTTTGAGACGGGAACATGGGATTATAGTGCTGGGTCAATTATAAAGATTTCGGATTTAGTAAGTGAATGTCAGGGAAAGAATATATCAGGTATAACGGTGCTAGGAGGTGAACCTTTCGATCAACCTTCGGCATTGAACCAGCTTCTTGGGAGATGTAAAGACATAAATTGGAATACAATCGTTTTTACAGGCTATGACTATGAGGATTTACTTGGCTCTGAGGATTACAACATACTAGATGCATTAAAAAATATAGATGTCCTGATTGATGGAAAATTTGATAAGGATGATTTGGATTATGAAAGACCGTTTGTTGGCTCGAAGAATCAACGGTTTATTTATCTAACTGATAATATAGATCAGACTGATCTTGAATCATACCAGAAACATCAAGTTGAAATCAGAATTCAGAAGGATGGTGTTGTTAGTATGAATGGATTCTGGAATGTAAGGAAGAAGGGTTTATGAATGATACAGCAGAACAATACATCGTTGATTTGGTCAAGGCGAGGTTCCCGTTTTTATATATATCGTCATGGGAAGAGGCAAGGGTCATAGATTCTTTGAATACAATTATTTCTAACGAGAATCTTGTAAGAACAAAAAGAAAATTATTTGTTTGGAGTCAAACCACAGGCTTTGTCGCATATGACAACTCAGAATACGTGGAGGACACAGATCAACCTATAAAGGCCTTGGCGTTTATTGAAAAAAACATGGATCCGGCAATGTTTGTTTTGAAGGATTTTAATGTTTTCTTTGGAGCAAAGGGGACAAATATTGATTATCCTGTGGTGCGAAAATGCAGGGATTTGGTTCAATCTCTAAAAAGCAAAGCCTCTCCCCAGAATATTGTTATAATTGCGCCTTCTGTTACACTTCCAGAGTCACTTCAAAAGGATGTGGTTGTTTATGATTACGATCTTCCGAATTTTGAGGAGATAAAAATTCTTTTAAATGAAATGATTGAAGTTAACAAAGGTAATCATAACATAGTAATAAATATAAACGAAGATGAAAAGAATAGGCTTTGCAAAGCTGCTTTGGGGCTAACATATCAAGAAGCTGAAAATGCTTTTGCAAGAGCGATGGTTCACGGAGGTAATTTATCAATTGATGATCTTGACATTATTCATGAAGAAAAATGTCAAGTAATAAAAAAGACCGAAGTATTGGAATTTGTTAATACAGATGTAAAAATTTCAGATATAGGCGGGTTGGAAAATCTAAAGAAATGGCTGGAAAAGCGCAATAAGTCATGGCTTGATGGTGCCAGAAAATATTGTCTGCCTTCGCCCAAAGGCGTTCTGATTACCGGAGTTCCAGGTTGTGGAAAAAGTTTATGCGCAAAAGCAATAAGCGCATCCTGGCAATTGCCGCTTTTAAGATTGGATTTGGGAAAGGTGTTTAGCGGAATCGTAGGAAGCTCTGAGGAGAATATGCGAAAAGCAATTAAAACCGCAGAAGCTGTTGCACCTTGTATTTTATGGATAGATGAGATTGAGAAAGGACTTAGTTCGACAAAGTCATCAGGAGATAGCGGTACATCTGCGAGGATATTTGGTACATTCTTAACTTGGATGCAGGAGAAAACTAAGCCGGTTTTTGTTGTGGCCACTTCTAATGATATTAGCAGTCTGCCGGCGGAACTATTAAGAAAGGGTAGATTTGACGAGATATTCTTTGTTGATCTTCCCACCCAAAAAGAGAGAAAAGAAATATTTCAGTTGCATCTGAAGAAGAGATTGAAGGATAAAGATGTCAGCAAGGAGCTTGATGTTTCGGATGATTTGTTGTCTGACTTAGCTGATCAAACAGAAGGATTTTCGGGCGCTGAGATAGAGCAGATAGTTATTGAGGCTTTGTTTGAGGCTTATTCAAATAATCGAGCACTTATAAAGGATGATATCGTAAAAGCTGTAAAAAATTCTGTCGCATTGTCAGTTACTCAGGCAGAACAGATTATGATGATAAGGGAGTGGGCTGGTCACAGAGCTGTGGCTGCTTCAGCCAGAAAAGATTCAGAGAATTACCAGGTTGTGGAGACAGAAAATACAAGTTCAGATCTAAATAAGACCTCGGAATCCATTGGGAAAAGCCGTGGCGGAAGATTTCTTGATTTTTAGTATGAGTTTGGAGGCGCTTACATATGTCCTTGGAGGTAACGTTGATACCAATAGCGTTGGTTGTGGCCAGTGTTATTGATCAAAACTATTATCAGTCATGGCAAAAGGCCAAACGGATAAAAAAGAAAAGTCAATATTCTTCAGTCGAGGAGATTGTTGAGGACTTGAATCGTAGTTCCTTAAAGTATGAGCAGAAGTATGATGTAATAAAAATTTGTAGTCAAGGTGGTAATAATCAGTATTATTTTTCTAAAATTGATGGAATATGGACATTTTCTTATAATGAGTTTGATAATAAGAATGATGTTGAATTGGTTTTAAAAGAAATAGAGCGTGTATCTGGTGGGAAGATAGATCATTTTATAGAAAAAACTTCCGAGAACAAGAGAGTGATAAAGGCCGCAAATGTTAAAAGTATGCCGCCGATTTCCTTTGGTAGACCAAATACATATCCGACAATTTTTCAAGATATGGATTTGTTAAAGAAATCCCTTGAAAAGTCGACAATTAAATATTCACTTCTTGGTGATGACATAGAATTTACTATAGAAGGAGCCAAATGCGTATTTAAAAGAGAGGCATCAGGGAAATATGAGCTTGTCATTTTGAATGGTGCATCTGAAAAAGAAATTTTCAAGTTTCTACAAGAACTTGATGTAGTATACAAAAGAGATGTTCAGGCTCAAACCTATGATTATATAATACAGCGTTTGTCGCACGAAAATATGAGTTTAGTTAACGAAGAACGTACGGAGGATGAGACGATTGTATTAACTCTTAATGTGGAGGATTAAAATGTACAGCAATATGCAGGAAATCGTTGCTAATATCCCCGCGTTTGAAAATCTTAAAAAGAATAAAAATGTATACGAAAGAAAGACTGTAGATTTTGATTTTGCAGAAAAAGTTTCGTATAGATTGGATGGATCAAGAGACTGGTTTTTATATGTGGACGGAAAAACATTTAGAAAATTAAGTAGAGGTATCGCATTTTGTACAGGGGGAATCTCTTTTTGCGACGATTCGGGAGAAATCCAGAAAATAATGTTGATTGATACCGATAAGTTGACGGTTTCGAATACCTCGAAGGCACTCATTATAAATGGTCACATAATTACGCTGGATGCCATTAGTCTTGATGTTGCAAAGATATTGATAGGTATAAAATCATTGCAAATTAAGGCACAATCCAAGTCGTCACCAGTCAAAATGGCCGAATTATCCAATAACAAAAATACTGGATGGTATTTCTGTTGTGAAAGTCAAATAGATGGTCCTTTTGATGATGAAGAGGCCAGAGAATATCTGTCTGAATTTAAAGGAGATTTGCTTGGATTACAAGTTTGGTCAGGGAAATTTGATGATTGGAAATTTGTAATAGATACAGGTGAATTTAAGAGCTTTTACAAGGGGGCAAAATATAAATCGACAAAAGTGGATTCGGCAAATTCGCAAAATGAACTTGTTGATGTTAATCATTGCCGAAGAGAAGAATTGCTTTTTATTTCGTGCATAAGCCGAGAAAAATTAGATGCTTTTCTATCTAAAAGAGATAAGGGGTATGTTTTAAGAGATATATTTGATTTTCAAGAAGAGTTTGATGTTCCGCCACATATGATTGACCAATTGAGAGATAGGTTGCTTTTCAGAGGGAATAGCAGTAAGAGTGTCCGAAGAGTGGATTTATAGAATCCATACAATTATAAATTATATTGTGAACAACTGGTTTAATCTATATATTAGGATCAAAAACCAGAGTTGTATAATAAAAATATGATTTAAGGAGGTGTCAGAATGGGTCAGAAAACTATTAACATCAAGTGTCCGTGTGGTGCGGTGGTAAATCATGTTTATCAACCGGATACGTGGCCAAAGGATAAGGTCACAAGGAGAAATACGACCTGTCCAAAGTGCAAGAAGCGTTTTGTCTATGAGGTCGTTGGCGGCAGATGTACATCGTGGTATGACTGATAGCGGCTTATGGACTCTTACTTGCAATACTTGATTTGTTGTTTGGTGTAATGTTCAGTTGGCGAAGCATTAGTAGTTTCGCCAACTGAACATAGTACATTATTTAGTGTCATAGGAAAGGAGATTACGGTATGGGATATTATGTTACGGTATGTTCAAAGTGCGGAAAGACATAAGGCCATTGCAATACGGTTGGAGACAAAAAACCGCTTTCGCCACCTACTTCCATGCTTGGGAAATGCCCCAGTAGTAGAGATGGAAAAATTTGTCCCGCGTATGCGGGGATGATCCTATGGTAAGGATATAAGTTTCAAAGATAGAATAATTTGTCCCGCGTATGCGGGGATGATCCTTCGATTGTGCTACTCCTTTTTAATTCCTCTACATTTGTCCCGCGTATGCGGGGATGATCCTTAGATAGCTGTGTTCTGTCAAGTCCTTCTTTAATTTGTCCCGCGTATGCGGGGATGATCCCGTCTCCCAGTTTCCTCTTCAATCTTGAATCTGATTTGTCCCGCGTATGCGGGGGTGATTTGCATTTTTTTCATAACGGGTATCGCTCGCGTAGTGTGCGGTATCTTGATTGTGCAAAAGATAGCTATAAATAGCAGTATTATATCTAAGGAGTTTTGATGGTATACTATGTAAGTAATAGTGGAGAATGCTATTCGAGTTGTTTATCAAGGAGGAGCATATGACGAAAACGGAAGTAAAACAGGAAGTGGAAAAGTTACTTAAGGCCAACAGTCTTTGTCCTGAAGGAAAAGAAGCTGTGCAGGCCTATCTGGCGGCCTACGGGACTGCGGACGAAAAGGGTAAAGCAGAAGCACTTTTACAGGAATTGGAAGAGGACATCACAAGTATTGATGATTTGATTGCTTTTGCAGGAAGCGAGCATGGAAGGCAGATATTTGGTGAAGAGAAGGCCGCAGCCATTTTGAAGGCTGCCAAGGAAGCAAAGGAAAAGGGCGAGGAGACTTGCATTTGCGAGGCATGTCAAATCGCTAAGATAATTTTGGCTAATAAGACTGCGTTGCTTTCCTAAATAAGACTTTGAAACCCCGATGCCCATTGCAAAATGCGGCATCGGGGTATTTGGACTTTGGAATTTATATTTCTTTGGATTATATTCCTTGAACTCTTTTGAACTGACTTAAAGAATCAAATGAATATTGAAATAAATGTCTTGCAATTCTCATTAATTATGCATTACAACGTAATGAAAGACTTAGTCAAGATAAAATGAGGAGGGTGAATCTATGGGACAGGCAGTAAATATGAATTTTCGCTTAGATGCAGAGGATAAAAAGAATATGGAGCAGGTGTGTGCAGAATTAGGGCTTAGTATGAGTGCCGCTTTTACCATATTCGCAAAAAAGGTCGGAAGAGAGCATAGAATTCCTTTTGAGGTTTCCGCAGATCCTTTTTATAGTGATAGGAATATCAAGGAGTTAAAAAGTCGTATAGAGAATGTTCGTTCAGGAAAGAGCGCCTTATAGGAACACACTATGATGATAAATGATTTTTAAATCCAGTAGAAAGTTATAAATAGATTGCTTTTCTGAAAAATAACCCTTATTATCCGATACCCCATTTCTAAAAATGCAGTATCGGATTTTTCTATAAATAAGTCCTTGAGAAAAATACAAATCCTTGCTATATTGTGTTGGTGCCAATTAACGGACACAAGATTTTGTATTTTAGGGGGATTCCTTCCGTATTAAAAAGACACCCTTTTACAGCCCTGTTTACTGCCTATAGCTGTATTTTTTTTGCCATTATGCCCGACTTTTAGAAGATATTTTTTCAAAAAAACTGCTCGGTCTGTTGAAGCAGAATAAGTATTTTTAAAGTAATTGGGAGAGGGCAAAAAAATGATGCAAGGAATACTGCACAAAGGCTCATCACTGGAAAATCGTAGGTCAGCTTACGGAATGTCTTGCAAAATCAAGTGTACATCAGATAAAGGAAACGGTTCAAATGAAAACAATCATTAAGAGGGGACTCGGAGAAGAGGATTACAGAGGAGAGAAGATTGAAAAAGCCATGGAAAAGGCCTTTCTCTCGGAGGGAATTGAAGTAGAGGCGGAGAAACTCCATTTTCTTTTGGGAAAGGTGGAGGAGGCCTTAGAGGATAAGTTTCGTGTTTCCGTGGAGGAAATTCAAAATGCAGTAGAGGAAGCCCTCATGCAAAACGGGGACTACCGTGTAGCGAGAGCCTATATCCTCTATAGAGAGAAGCGGACTCTCCTTCGCCATTTAAGGCAGAGAATCAAGGAAGAAATCGGAGAAGAAGGCATTGAGGAAGTTTTAAAGAAGATCCAGAAGGATTTTCCGGATTATGACCTCTCCCGTCTTTCCGCAAAGTATCTTTCCTTAAGTAAGGGAGAGCAGGAAATTCCGAAGCGCCTCGCCCTTCTTACAAGAGCGGCGGCGGAGCTTACCACACAGGAGGAGCCGAACTGGGAGAAAATTGCGGGGAGACTGCTTTCCTACCATTTCCATAAGGAGTTAAGGAGAACGGAAGAGAGTCGCGCGCTTCACGGCTTCTATGAGAAGCTTTGCTATCTGACTGAGCAGGGACTTTACGGAAGCTATATTTTGGAGGCTTATACGAAGGAAGAAGTGGAAGAGCTGGCAAAGGTGATTGACGAGGGAAGAAATGACCTCTTCACCTACTCCGGACTGGACTTACTTCTTTCCCGTTATGTCATTCGAGACAGACAGCATATCGCGCTCGAGTCTCCGCAGGAGATGTACCTCGGTATTGCCATGCACCTTGCGATGAAGGAGGAAAATAATCGTGCTTTCTATGTAAAAGAATTTTACGACATCATGAGCCTGCATCAGGTAACCATGGCGACCCCGACGCAGTCCAATGCCAGAAAGCCTTACCACCAGCTTAGCTCCTGCTTTATTGATACGGTTGCGGACTCTTTGGACGGCATTTACCAGAGCATTTCCCGCTTTGCCGATGTATCGAAGTATGGTGGCGGTATGGGGATGTATTTCGGAAAGGTGCGCTCCCGCGGCGGAAAGATTCGCGGCTTTGAGGGGGCAAGCGGCGGTGTGATTCGTTGGATTCGTGTGGTAAATGACACAGCGGTTGCGGTGGACCAGCTTGGTATGAGACAGGGCGCTGTGGCAGTGTACTTGGACGCATGGCACAAGGATTTACCGGAATTTTTACAGCTTCGAACCAATAACGGCGATGACCGTATGAAAGCACATGATGTATTCCCGGCGGTTTGCTACCCGGACCTTTTCTGGAAGAAGGTAAAGGAAGACTTAAATCAGGAATGGTATCTGATGGATCCGCACGACATTTTCCTGATTAAAGGCTACTGCTTAGAGGACTTCTACGGGGAAGAATGGGAAAGTCGCTACGAAGACTGTGTGCGCGACAATCGAATCAGTAAGAGAGTCTATGTCTTAAAGGATATCGTGCGCCTGATTTTAAAGTCCGCAGTGGAGACCGGCACACCGTTTGCCTTTTATAGAGACACGGTAAACCGCATGAATCCGAATAAGCATAAGGGTATCATTTATTGCTCCAACCTCTGTACGGAAATTGCGCAGAATATGAAGGAAGCGGAAATTTTGGAGCGAAAGGTCATTACGGAAGAGGGTGATGAAGTCATTGTCAGCACCGTAAAGCCCGGCGATTTTGTGGTTTGTAACCTGGCTTCCCTTTGCCTTGGGAATATTGATGTGGAAAATAAGGAAGAGCTGCAGAAAATCACGAAGACCGTGGTTCGTGCCCTTGACAATGTCATTGACCTGAACTTCTATCCGGTTAAGGAAGCGGAGCTCACCAATAAGAAGTATCGCGCCATCGGGCTCGGTGTTTCCGGCTATCACCATATGCTTGCGAAGCACCATATTGCGTGGGAGTCCGAGGAGCATTTGCGCTTTGTGGATACCGTTTTTGAAAATATTAATTTTGCGGCGATTAAGGCGAGTGCAGAGCTTGCCAAGGAGCGCGGAAGCTATAGAGAATTTACCGGTTCCGAGTGGGAAACGGGAGAGTATTTCCGTAGAAGAGACTATAGTTCTTCCGAATGGAAGGCGCTTGAAAAGGAAGTGCATGAAGGAATCCGAAATGCTTGGATTTTGGCAACGGCACCGACCAGTTCCACCTCTATTTTGATCGGAACAACAGCGGGACTGGATCCGATTATGAACCGTTTCTTCTTAGAGGAGAAGAAGGGAGCAATCTTACCGAGAGTTGCTCCGGAGCTTTCCATGGAGAGCTACTGGTACTATAAGTCGGCGCACCAGATTGACCAGACTTGGTCGGTACGGGCTGCGGGACTTCGCCAGAGACATATTGATCAGGCGCAGAGCGTGAACCTTTGGATTACCAATGATTACAAGATGAGTGAGCTTTTGAACCTCTATACTTTGGCTTGGGAGTCCGGTGTGAAGACGATTTACTATGTGCGCTCGAAAGCATTGGATCCGGATGAATGTGAGTCTTGCTCTGCATAAGGGAGTAATCGATTCCTATTAAGATGTCTGAAGTCGGCGCTATAGCCTCTCTTTAAAAGGCGCTCTCGCTCGACTCAGACGTAGCGGCACTAAGCATCAAACTTCGCTAAGGCTCGTTTTCTGCAAGTGCCGACGTCTTCATACGCTTTTTCAGAGAGGCTATAGGTGCCGTTTCTATATATTCATTATGGATATTGAATGAAAAATCCCTTATGTAGAGGGCTTTTCAAGGTATGTGCATTATAAAGCGTAATAAGTTACTCCTTTGTACGAAGAACAGTTCGGGTGACCTTAAGTAATTCGGATTGAACGAGTCGCCTCTTATGAGTGAAAGTATTGATAGGCAGATTGTGTAATAAATTTTGGAGCACCTAGGCTTCCCGTCTACACAAGGAGAATTTAGCAGAAAATTGTGCTATAGTTCATAAGGACAGAAAGAGAGAATCGACGGAGCTACTGCGTTCAGCAGCAGGAAAGGAAAGTTACAATGGAAGAGATTAAGCGTAAGCCTTTATTTAACCCGGAAGGGGATATTGATGTTCGGAATCGTAGGATGATCAATTTTAACACGACAAACATCAATGATTTTAACAATATGAAGTACGAGTGGGTTTCGGACTGGTATCGTCAGGCAATGAACAATTTCTGGGTGCCGGAGGAAATCAACTTAAATCAGGATAAGAGTGATTATCCGAATCTTACTGCTCCGGAGCGGACGGCTTATGACAAGATTTTAAGCTTCCTCGTCTATCTGGATTCTTTACAGTCCGCGAATCTGCCGAATATTTCGCAGTATGTTACGGCAAATGAGGTCAACCTCTGCCTTTCTATTCAGACTTTCCAGGAGTGCATCCACAGCCAGAGCTACAGCTATATGCTGGATACCATTTGCAATCCGACGGAAAGAAATGACATTCTTTACCAGTGGAAGACGGATGAGCACTTGCTTCGCAGAAATGAATTTATTGGAAACCTCTACAATGAGTTTGTAGAAACGCAAACGAAGGAGAGTTTCCTCCGCGTCTGCATTGCGAACTTCATCTTAGAGGGAATCTATTTTTATTCCGGATTCATGTTCTTCTATAATCTTGGAAGAAACGGAAAGATGCCGGGTTCCGTGCAGGAAATCCGTTATATTAACCGCGATGAAAATACGCACCTTTGGCTGTTTAGAAACATTCTTCTGGAGCTGAAAAAGGAAGAGCCGGAGCTCTTTGATGAAAAGCATATCGAGGAAATCACCGCCATGGTAAAAGAAGGTGTAGAGCAGGAAATTGCCTGGGGACAGTATGTTATCGGAGAAGCCATTCCGGGCTTAAACGGAAAAATGGTGGAGGACTACATCAAGTATCTGGGAAATCTTCGTTACAGCTCCCTAGGCTTCGGAACCCTTTACCCGGGCTATGAGAAAGAGCCTGAATCCATGAAGTGGGTATCCCAGTATGCCGATGCCAATATGGTAAAAACGGACTTCTTCGAAGCACGCTCCACCGCTTACGCAAAGAGCACCGCCATTGAGGATGATTTGTAAAACAAGGATTAAGACAAAAAATCTGCTATAAGCTTGCTTGTAAGCGGATTTTTTTTGTCTTAATCCGCAAACGCATGAGCAACGAGCGAAGCGAGTTGCGAATGGGTTTGTAGGACGCAGTCCAAGTTTTACAAGAAGCAAACGCATGAAGAGCGAGCGAAGCGAGCTCTGAATGCAGTTTGTAGGCCGCGAGTCCATGTTTTACCAATTGGCAATCCCTTATACAAACCGGGAATTCAGACGATAAAAATTTAGCTACATTTTTATCATGAGAAAGGATGGTTTTTATTGACTTCATTTTTGTAAAAAGGAAGAAAAAATGCAGGCAAGTTCAGGAAACAAAAGAGAAGAAAAGATATTTATCCATAAAGATAAAATCAAGGTAGGTATGCAACTTGGTCAAAGCATTAAAGACTCCATGGGAAGAGTAATGATTGAAAATGGAGTATTTTTGGATGATTATCAAATTCGTTATATCAAAGAAAAAATGTATCCGGGGATTTATACATACAGAGATATAGACAACAGTAGGATTCCCATTCCGGAAGCAACCAAAAAAATTATTCGAAAGAACAGGAAGCCGGATAGAGCAAAGATATGGCTTTCTACAGAGGTAAAGCGCCAACTGGAAACCAGAATGGAACATATCTTCGGCCATACGGAAGACGCAGACTTTACCTCGAGCTCTTTGGATATTTTTAAGGAGCTGGAAGCTGCAATTTTTAAAAATGATGCAGTGGCGATTGATGTGAATTTGATAAAAGTCAGTGATGAGTATACCTTTAAACATAGTGTGGATGTTGCGGCCATTGCCATGATGATTGGAAGAGAGTACGGATTATCCAGAGATGGAATCCATCAGCTGGGTATTGCGGGCTTACTTCATGATGTTGGAAAAGCCAAGATTCCGAATGAAATACTAAATAAGCCGGGAAAACTGACAGACGAAGAATTTGAGATTATTAAAAATCACAGTCTTTATGGCTTTGAAATACTAAAAGAAAAAAATTGCTTTTCTCCCCTCATTTTGGACGGTGTTTTGCATCATCATGAAAAAATGAATGGAACCGGTTATCCGGATTGTTTGAAAGATGAACAGATTTCTCTTTTTTCAAAAATCCTGTCGGTTGCGGATATCTATGATGCCTTGGTAACAAAACGTCCTTACAAAGGACCAATCAGTGGAAGACAGGCTTTGGAAATGGTACTGGCTCTTGGAGAAGAGTTGGATAATAAGGTGATTCAAAGCTTTGTGGAAAGTGTCATTTTGTATCCTGTGGACTCTATTGTGGAGCTATCTACCGGAGAGATGGCTAAAGTTGTGGAAAATAACAAGCGTTATCCGATGCGTCCGAAGGTTGTAGAGATTCAGACAGGAAAGATTTATGACCTTTGCAATGACCATCATTATAACAACATTGTTGTTTTATAAAACTTAAAAAACAAGGAGGAACAAAGAGTATGAAGAACAGAATTTGGGCATTTGTGGGAGCTGTATGTATTTTAAGCACTCTCATGATCGGAACGGCATTTGCCGGCGGTTGGAGAATGGGAAGCAAGGGCTGGTGGTATGACCTTGATAACGGTCAGTATTATTCCAACGGCTGGCAATGGATAGATGGAAATGGAGATGGTCAGGCTGAATGCTATTACTTTGATCAATCAGGCTGGATGCTGTCCAATACGATTACTCCTGATAGCTTTACCGTAGATGTGAATGGGGCGTGGACTGTAAGTGGAACTGTACAGACAAAGCAGGTACAGCTGACCAATGTGGGACAGCAGAATCAAACAAATGGGAACGGAGAATTCTTAAATCTGGAAGGAATTGATGATCCGACCGGTGCCTATGATGAAGATAATACTGCAGTTATTCGGACACGTAAGGGCGGTCTTTTTATTATGGTGCAAAAGGGGGATGGGGATGCCTACATTTATCCCAAAACCCGAATTGATAAGAATAAATACTATTCTATCTTCGATTCGAACACAATTGTGGAATTCAATGGAAAGAACTTAACGATGAGTTCCATTGATCCGCAAAATAGATGGAGCCATACCTGGACATGGCAACGTCGTGATTTAAATGGCATTATTAATGACAAGGAAATAGCCGATTATTGGGGGCTTGTTTTAGAAAATGGTCGGTATATCTATGTAGATTAAGCCTTTTGACAAGGAAGGATTACAGATGTATAGCAAGACAGTTACGGATTATTTAAACAGGAGCGTGGAACAGTATCCGGATAAAATCGCAGTGCAGGACAGTAAACGGAGTTTAAGTTTTAGAGAAGTACAAAAAGAGGCAATGCAGACGGCAACGTTGATTTCTCAATATGGCTTATTCAAACGACCTATTGCAATTTTACTGGATAAAAGTACGGAGTGCTTTACTTCCCTTTTTGGAATTGCCTATAGTGGAAATTATTATACCATTATTGATGTAAAAATGCCGGCGGAACGGATTCAAAGAATTTTGAACATTCTGTCCCCTGAGATGATTATCACGGATGAGGCGCATAAAAAACTGCCGGATTCCTTTACGGGGAGTTTTAAGACTGTTACGATAGAAGAAATTCATGCTACGGAAGCGAAATTTGAAAAAATAAAGGAAATCGAAAAGCATATTATTGATACGGATATCCTGTATGTTCTTTTTACCTCGGGTTCTACGGGGGATCCGAAGGGGGTTATTATTTCGCATCGAAATGTCATTTGCTATATGGAATGGAGTAAGAAGGCTTTCCACTTTGACCAAAATACGGTTTTTGGAAACCAAACACCATTTTATTTCAGTATGTCGGTTTTGGATATTTTTCAAACGGTTTGCGTCGGCGCCCGCTTGGTTTTAATACCGCCTCAGAAGTTTATTATGCCGGGAGAACTTTTAAATCTGATTGAAAAAGAACAGATTAATACTCTTTATTGGGTTCCTTCTGCCCTTTGTCTTCTGGCAAATCTCGGTGCCTTAGATAAGGATAAGCTGAAAAGTATAGAGAAGGTTCTTTTTGCGGGAGAAGTTATGCCGGCAAAACAGCTCAATATGTGGAGAAGGGTTCTCCCGAATGTGATGTATGCCAATCTTTACGGACCGACGGAAGCTACGGATATCTGTACCTATTATATTATTGATCGAGAGATAGAGGATGATGAAGCGATTCCCATTGGAAGATCTGCAGAAAATATGGATTCCTTCATTATTAAGGATAATGGAACTTTAGCAGAGGGAATGGAAGAAGGAGAACTTTTGGTTCGTGGCTCTTCTTTAGCCTACGGTTACTATAACAATCCAAAGAAAACGGAAGAAGCTTTTGTGCAGAATCCGCTCCAATCCGCTTACCGGGAAATCGTCTACCGTACCGGAGATTTGGTACACTATAATGAACGTGGGGAATTGATTTTTATTTCCAGAAAAGACTTCCAGATTAAATTCATGGGATATCGCATCGAGCTGGGAGAAATCGAAGCAGCAGCTTCCTCTCTGATACAAGTTGACAGAGTCTGCTGTGTGTATGATACGGAGAAGTCAGAAATTGTTCTTTTTTATACAGGAAAGATGGAAGGCAGTCAAGTAGAAGGGGCTTTACGGAATAAGCTTCCAAATTATATGTTGCCGAGACGTTATATTAAGCTGGTGAGTATGCCTCTGAATTTAAATGGGAAAATAGATCGTAAGCAGCTAAAGCAACAGCTATACATGCGCTCTTCCGGATAAAAGATTTCGTAGGAAAAATGATAAGAGTTTTTGTATATTCCACACAGGATACTCATAAAGAAAAAGCACTCGGGCAAAATCGTTCCGAGTGCTTTTTTTTGAATCTGTTCTTTTTATTTTGTAAGATAAAGGTATTCTATTCCGTCAACAACATTGTTAGTCGTAAAAATATTTAACTCGGAATTTCCGAGACTGTAGATATATACTCCCTTGTTCTCCTTACAATCTTTCCCGTATATCCTTAGCACATCCTCTTTACTGGATCCGATACTGATTCCCTCAGGAGTGGAGACAGTCTTGTCCAGAATATAGACGGAAGAAATAATATCTGTACCCTTATCCTGGATAGTGGAAACTTCAAAACCTTTATAACTATAGGTTTTCAACTTTCCCTGACAGGCACAGCTATTTACTTCCGATTCTTTTTCCGCCTTTCCAAGTGCAGTAAGAATATCTTTTGCGGCAGCCCCCATGTTTACAGCTGTATTTCCGCTTTTGAAGCTGTACTCTTTCGGTTTACTTTCTTCTTGAGCAAGTTTTTTTGCCTGCGGCTGTTGCTTCCCTGCGTAAGCCGCGATAGACATACTGAAGATACTGATACCCAGTACCAAAGCCATTGTTAGCATCCTGCTAATTTTTTTCATGAATAAAGCCTCCTTATGGTTCATCTGAAAATTGTTTGAGATACCCATATTCCGAAAATTCCCGTTCCTGCTCATCGCGAGCCTTTTCGTAATACTCTACTTTTTCTGCCCAGATTTTCTGTAACACTTCTTCTTCTCTGTGATCCGGAAGAGCATAATTTTTTAACAAATCCTTGCCCAGAAAATCGGATAACTTTTCTGCTCCATAAATATTCATATGGAGCCCTCCGTCGTAACTGTCATGCTGAAAATCGAGACCTATCTCCGGAATGCAATCAATGGCATTCAGATAATGGAGCCTATGCTTTAAGGCATAGTTTCGGATTTGTAAATCCCACTCCTCATACCAGCTCGGATAAAGGGAAGGCGCTTTCATCAGCATAAGGGAAATGCCTTTTTCTTCACACAGTTTTCGTATTTTATCCAAGTACTCCATGCAGACGGGGTCAAAGTTATAATCGATTATCCTCCGTTCTCTGGGAAACTCCATTAAAGGACGCACATCTGCACGAAGATAGTATCCGTTATGAGAAACTCTCTTTTTTTGAAAAAAATAACGAAAATCGTCCGCTTCCAGTTCCTTCCAACGGGAATGAAAACGGAACAAGGGAAAAAGGTAGTCGAGGAAATGTTCTCCTTCCATTGCACTTGCGCGGTAGGCCATTATTTTATCCATGCTCCATCGCATTCCGTCTAAAACCATTCGGTTATAGCTTTCATTTGTCTGCGCAGGGTATTGCATGGCTGCAATGCTTAAAATCACCAGCTTGGGAGTTTCCGTCTTTAAGCTGTCACGGAGAAGATAGTAGGACTGTGAAAGCAGTTGGGACGCATTTCCGCGAATGTAGCTTGTGATTCCGTAGTTTTTCCATAGCGTAATCGGGGAAATGTTTTCATAGGCTTCGCAGTCCCCAAGAATCAGTACATCATGAGGACTGATTTCCTGATAATATTCTTCCGTAAAATTTCCTTCTACAACCCTCCCCATATACTTCGGCACAAATAGCCTTTGCAAGAAGTAGAGAATCAAAAAAAATATCACAGGGTATATAAGATAGGAAATGTATTTTTTACGCTTTATCTTTTCTCCCCCCATGTTTTCCACACTCATGTTCTCCCCCTTTTTTTAAAATTGATTGTAAATAAAGCTGCCGGCATCATAGCCCTGTCCATATATTCCTAAAAGAAGTACGGAAAGGAAGAGTAAAAAATATAAAGTAAAACGAAGTGCTTCGGGCTTTTTGGAAAGCCTTTCCCTGACGCTTCCCTTTCTTTGCAAAAGACTGACATAGAGCAGCAAGAGTACTCCAAGGAATACCACAATCCAATCAGATAGACTTAAGCCTAAAGTGCTAAAACGTTCATCATATAAGTCCTGTATATGAAAGTTTGTCAGCATATTGAAAGACATACGGAAAACATTTGCAAAAGAGTAGTATTCAAACATTTCGATAAAAGAGAACAAAAGAAAGGTTCGAATCACTTGAAAAGCATCATAAACTCTTCCTCTGCACTTGGGAAAATGTTTGTGAAAGGCTCTATAGAGCGGTGTCATTTCCTGAGAAAGCAAAATGACAAAGCAGTTTACCAGCCCCCATGCAATGTATTTCCAAGACGCTCCATGCCATAAGCCGGTAATAAACCACACGGAAATGGAGGCGACATATATCGGAAAACGCGAAGCTATAGCAGGGAGATTTTTAGAGGAGAAAAAGTTCATCCCGGTAATACAGAAGCGACTTCCGGAAAGCGGATAGAAAATATAATCTCTAAACCACTGCATAAGCGTCATATGCCATCTTCTCCAAAATTCCGCCAAAGACTTGGAGAAGAAAGGGCGATTAAAATTTTCCGGAAGACGAATCCCGAGAAGCTCTGCACTTCCCAGTACAATATCCATTCCTCCTGAAAAGTCGGCATACATCTGAAGTGTGAATCCAATCATCCCTACCAGAACGTAGATTCCGTTAAAGGTCTCCGGATCGGAAGTAATGAGTGAAATGGCAATCGACAGTCTATCGGCAATGACCAGTTTTTTGAAAAATCCCCAAAGTATGCGAGATGCTCCAAAACGAATATTTTTAAAGTCAAAAGAATGTCCCGTAAACAATTCTTGGTTGAGTTCGCTATACCGACTGATTGGTCCAAAAGAAAGTTGCGGAAAAAAACACAAAAAAAGAGCAAAACGGGGAAGACTTTTTTCTGCTGAACTTTTTCCTCTGTAGAGGTCTATCAGATATCCCATTGCCTGAAATGTATAGTAGGAGATTCCCAAGGGGAAAATCCAGTTCATCATAGAAAATTGCTGCTCGCTTCCGTTTTGATAGAGAAGAGCATTTACGTTTTCAATCACAAAATTGGTATATTTTAGGATGGCTAAAATGCCAAAATTAAAGAAGAGTCCTATAAGGAGGATTCGACCTTGTTTTTTCTTTAATTCTTTTTTTAGGCGCTTTTTTTCTTTGTTTTCCAAGACTTCTGTATGAAGCTTGTATTTTGTCTTTTCCGCCATGCAATCAATCCATTTTCCTAAGAAAAAAGTACTGAGAGTAGTCAGTAAAATAAAGACAATATAAAAGGAAGTTCCGCTAAACAGATAAAATACAAAACTTGCAAAAAGCAGAACTTTCCAGCGAGAAGCTTCCGCTGTGAAATAATACAGCGGAAGCAATACTGCTAAAAATATAAAATAATGCTGAGAAACAATAGACATATTATTCTTCGTCTTCCAGTTTTTGAATTAAACGATACATAGCTTTAGCAGAGTTGAAATTTTCCGGAACCATTTCCTCCGGCGGTATAGACAGGTCGAATTTTTGCATAATCTGTGTCATAATCATGACCATATCCATAGAATCGAGGGTGCCATTACCGATTAAATCCTCACAATGCTCAAAGTCCACATTGGGACGAACACTTTTTAAAATTTCTAAAAGCTCTTCCATCGCTCTCCTCCTTATGGTGTTCTGGGATAAAGAGACGCATCAAAATGGAAACAGCCCTTATGCCGGTTTGAAAATGCATTCATCTGTGCATCAGTCCAAAGGCAATAATATCCGCCTACAGAACGCGGAGTAGTATCAAAGTGATACCAGTTTCCGTCTACCCTAACCAGATTCCAATAATGATCTGCATCTGTACTGCGAATCACTTCTATACTGGGGATTCCCGCCCGAGAAAGTAGAGCATTTGCTGCAGAATAAAAAGAAAAGCAGTCTCCATGATGACTTCTTAGGCTTCTATAGGCTTCACTGGGCCAGTCACGGCTCGCGGAATGACCTGCGTAGCGGAAGTTTCCGCGTACCCAGGCATAAATGGCTTCCGCCTTTTGTCTCTCCGACATGGCTGCGTTTGTAATTCTGGACAAAATGTCGTCAGCAATGGCATCTACCTGACGATGAATATCCGATTTTTCTTCTTCCGGAATTATGTTGTTGGGCTGCTTTACGCCCTCCGGTAAGTCAAAGACCTGTACTTCAGTCAGACACTGTCCGTCGTCGGAAAATTGGTAGTCTTTTCCTTCAATGGTAAGACTTGTATTTTTTACCATGGCACCGCTTTCGTTTAGATAGTAGCGGGCTCCGTTATCGTTTATCCATCCGGTTTGCATATAACCACGGTCGTCGAAATGATACCATTCTCCGTGAATTTGTTTCCATTCATTTTGTGCATATCCGCCATTTGGCTGTGGCATCCACCATCCGACTTCATCCTGCTTCCAGAGTTCAACACCCGGACCGCTTGTAGCGTCAGAATTCTCTTCACCATAAGCAGTGAAGGGAAGAGAAAAAAAGAGCAATACTGCTATTGAAAAAATCCATCTGTTTTGTTTCAACTCCTTTGCCTCCTTGCACTTTTCATATTTCCTTATATAAACAGAGTAAAACTTCATCTTTTTGTTTATCGACTTGTAAGAATGAGAATATAACTTAAAAGGATAAAAATTCTTATTTTGAGTCATGAGAACGTAGAAAATAGAAGGAATACAAAAACCTTGGAATCCCTTCTGTGAGAATCCCTTTTCTCTTGTTATGCATCTCTATCTATTGTAAAATGTTGCAAGAGCAAATTGCGGATAGTTTATCCTGTCCGTGATGAGTGACATGCGTATATTCCGGGATATTTTTTCATCATAGAGAGTAAGAGTATAGTGTAAATCAATGGGTTTAGAGAGCAGGAGTGTGCTTTGGAAAATATTGTTGTAAAAGATGTGTCCTATCAATACACGAGGCGAAATGAAAATGATGAGGTGATTGAAACCTTGTCTGCTCTTTCCGCGCTCGATTTTTCGATAGAGGAAGGGAGCTTCGTCTGTATTCTGGGGCATAACGGCTCCGGAAAATCGACTTTGGCGAAGCTTTTCAATGCCTTGCAGCTTCCGACGGAAGGTACGGTTTTGGTTTCGGGAATGGACAGTCGGGAGGAGAAGAACATTTTCCCGATAAGAAGAGAAGTGGGAATGGTCTTTCAGAATCCGGATAATCAGATTATTGCGTCCGTTGTGGAAGAGGATGTCGGCTTCGGGCCGGAAAATATCGGGCTTCCCACTGATGAAATCTGGCAGAGGGTAAACAATGCCCTCTCCGCAGTGCATATGGAGGCCTACAGATTAAAGTCTCCGAATCACTTGTCAGGCGGACAGAAGCAGCGTGTAGCGATTGCAGGAACTCTTGCCATGGAGCCAAAGACTATTGTGCTCGATGAGCCGACCGCCATGCTCGATCCGAGTGGAAGAAAAGAGGTTTTGGAATCGGTATTAGAGCTGAAGCGGAAGAAAGGCATCAGCATTATTTTGATTACGCACTATATGGAGGAGGCGGTTGATGCGGACCGGATTCTCCTTATGGACAGCGGAAAGCTTGTTATGGATGGAAGCCCCCGTGAGGTTTTTCAAAATGTGGAGCGCTTAAGGGAATACCGCATGGATGTGCCGCTCATTACGGAGCTCGCGCACAAATTGCAAAAAAAGGGCTTCCCGATAGAAAAGACCATTCTAAAAAAAGAAGAGCTGGAGGAAGAGCTTTTTAAGCTGGATAAAGAAGGTTTTGTCCTGAAAGAGGAGCTTTCCCCAGAGAAGCTGTCCACAGAGATACTTTCTAAAGAAGGGGATAATCCTTTCTCGAAAGAGCGGAATATAGAATTAGAGAAGATAGAGAGCCGAGGGGAAGAAGTTTCGGCACAGAATGAAAATGCAGCTCTTAGCGACTATATCGTGGAAGTCAATCATCTTTCCGCGATTTTCCAGGAAGGCACGGCTATGGAAAGCTTTGCTCTAAAGGATTTAAGCATGAAAATACGGCGGGGAAGTCTCACCGCGGTAATCGGGCATACCGGCTCAGGAAAATCTACATTGGTACAGCACTTAAACGGGCTTATTAAGGCGAAGTCGGGAGAGATTTTCGTTTCCTTCCGGGAGAACCCGCCCCTTGTGAAGAGTGGGAAATCCTTCCTCTTTTTCAAGGGGAAGAAGACAATCATAGAAAAAGAGGGGAAGCTTTCTCTTTCGGAAGAAGGCTTTGATTATCGTGCGCTCCGATTTAAGGTAGGGCTTGTTTTCCAATACCCGGAGTATCAGCTTTTTGAGGAAACAGTCTTAGCTGATGTTATGTTTGGCCCCTTAAATCAAGGAAAAAGCAGGGAAGATGCGGAAGCTCTTGCGAAAAATGCTTTAGCAAGTCTTGGAATCGGAGAGGAGCTTTACGGAAAGTCACCTTTCGAGCTTTCCGGAGGGCAGAAGCGGAAGGTTGCGATTGCAGGTGTACTTGCCATGGGGCCGGAGCTTCTTATCTTGGATGAGCCGACAGCGGGGCTCGATCCTGCCGGAAGAGATGAACTGTTTGAAGAGATAGCGGGACTTCGGAAAAACTATGCCATGACCATTCTTCTCGTTTCCCACTCCATGGATGATGTGGCGCGTTACGCGAATGAGGTTTTGGTTTTACATCAGGGAGAGCTGAAACTGGAAGGAACTGTGGAAAATGTATTTTCCAAGAAGGAAGAGCTGGAAGGCATGGGACTTGGACTTCCGCAGATTCGCGCGCTTCTTTTCGACTTGAAGCGAAATGGTTTAGATATACAACTTGGAAATACTGTGGATGAGGCAGTCTCTGCCTTATCCCACTATTTTCTGGAAGAAGAGAGGAAGGGGGTAGGCCATGCTTAGAGAAATAACCTTAGGGCAGTATTATCCCGTAGACTCCTTTATTCATAGACTCGATCCGAGAGTGAAGCTCGCCGGAACCTTTTTGTTTCTGATTGCCCTATTTGTTGTGAATTCCTGGACGGCGTATGGCTTGTTGGCTCTCATTCTTTGGGGCTTTATTCTACTTTCCAAGGTGCCTTTCTCCTTTATGGTGAGAGGCTTAAAAAGCGTAGTTTTCTTACTGCTTCTTTCTGTGAGCTTTAACCTCTTTCTTACCCCGGGAGAAGTGATTCTGCAGCTTTCTTTTTTGAAAATGACAAAGGAGGGCTTGCAGGTCGCGAGCATGATGGCCTTTCGTCTTGTGATGCTGGTGCTTTCCAGCTCTATTTTAACCTTAACAACTACACCGAACTCCCTTACGGATGGCATGGAAAAGGGACTGGGAATTTTCAAGGTTTTTCATTTTCCGGTACATGAAATTGCGATGATGATGTCGATTGCTCTTCGTTTTATCCCGATTTTGGTGGAAGAGACGGATAAGATTATGAAAGCGCAGATGGCAAGAGGCGCAGACTTTGAGAGCGGAAGCATTTTCGATAGGGCAAAGGCCATGGTGCCTATCCTTGTCCCCCTTTTTGTCTCCGCCTTCCGAAGAGCCTATGACCTTGCGATGGCTATGGAGGCGCGTTGCTATCAGGGGGGAGAGGGAAGGACCAAGATGAAGCCTCTCCGTTATACCGGAGCGGATTATCTTTCCTATCTTGTATTGTTCCTCATTTTGGGACTGGCTATCGGAAGTCGATTTATTGCTCTTCCCTAAGTGGGATGCGATGAGATAGAGTTATGATTGGAGTAAACGATCTGTTAGGGATAAACATAATCAATAGATCATAAGAAAGAGGTGCATCTTGCATCGTTTTGTATTGAAACTGGCCTATGAGGGCACAAATTATCATGGATTTCAAAGGCAAGAGGAACTTCGGACTATCTCGGGAGAGATAGAGGAAGTGCTTTCTCGTCTTTTCCCGGGGGAATGCCAAAACTTTATCGGGGCGAGCCGGACAGACCAAGGAGTCCATGCTTTGGGAAATATTCTTTCCTTCGATACGGAAGCGGAGCGAAATCCGGAAAATTATGAGAGAGCTTTAAACAGTTATCTTCCGGAAGATATTCGTGTTCTTTCAGCCTGGAAAAAGACGGGAGATTTTCACCCTCGTTTTACGATACATACGAAGGAATATCGCTACAGTATAGATAGGGCGCGAGTGGAAAATCCGCTTTATCAAAGGCTGTACTACCATTATACCTTTCCTCTTGATTTAGCGATGATTCGAGAGGGAATCGAAATTTTAAAAGGAGAGCACGACTTCACTTCCTTTGCGAACCCCAAGGCGCAGACCCTGTTACAGGGAGGCTCGGCGGTACGCTGTATCACGGATTTTCGCCTTGAAGAGGAGGGGGAGTATCTGCATTTTACGGTAAAGGGAAACGGTTTTCTCTATCACATGATTCGCATCCTTTGCGGAACACTCTTGGAAGTCGGAAGAGGAAGGATTTCGCCTTCTGCTCTTTCTGAGATTCTTGCCGGAAAAGACAGGCGTCTTGCCGGTCCGACAGCCCCCGCAAAGGGACTTTGTCTACTGCATTTAGACTATGGCGATGCTTTGTAAGAGAAAAAGCTAAATTTTATGAAAATGATATCTTTCTTTTATTTTAGATATCATTTTCATAAATATCCCTCCTATGCCCTATTCCCAATACTAAAACAATAACTTTGTCCTCCTGAATTTCCGCAATGATTCTATAATCCCCTACTCTATATCTCCATTGTCCGCTTCTACTGGCTGTTAATCCCTTTCCATGCTTTCTGGGATTTTCACAGCCTTCTAAGTTTTTTCTAAGCCAGGCAATGATAAGAGAAGCTGTGTACTTGTCCAGCTTTTTCATCTGCTTTAATGCTTTATCGGAAAATACAATTCTAAAACTCATTGTAAGCCCAGTTCTTTCTCTACCTCATCAAGGGTATAGGTAATAGGATTTTCCTTATATTCCGCTAAAGCTTTTTCATAGGCCTGCAAATCATATTCCTCTTCAATATGTTCAAGAACTGAGCGTCTAACCAATTCTGAAATACTAATTCCATTCATTTCCGCATATTTTTTGAAGAGCACAGAGTCTGTTTCACTTAATCTAAAAGAAATCGTCATCCTATCCCTCCTTTCATGTGCAATATATTGTATTACATATTGTATAATGCGTCAATTTCCTCTGCTATCCTAAATGAAGCCACTATAAAAAGTAGGCCCTTCTGTTCCAGTCTGAAGCTGTAGCAGTTTGTAATGATGTACCTTCTGAGAGAGGATTCCAGATTGCAAAGGATAGGCATGGCATTTCATTGCCTTTTCACCCGCTAAGGGATATACTGACAAGGATTTATTGTATATTTCTTTAGGAGAAAATTTTTGAATACTATAGGGATAAAAGATTGCACTGACAAATACATACGAAGGAATGAAAATGATGAGGTAGTGGAGAAACTTTCCGCTATTTCTCCTTGGGGTTCCATGATGGAATAGGGAAGCTTTGTCTGTGTGCCGGGCCATGATGGTTCCGGATAATCCGCTCGGACAAAGCTTTTTATTGCTTTATAGAGTAAGAGTAAAATAGGAAAAGATTAGGAGGAAGTAGTAGATGAAGAAAAGACTAGCGGACTACATTGCGGAAAAACTGGTGGAAGCGGGGATTTGCCGCTCCTTCTCCGTCGTAGGCGGAGGCGCAATGCACTTAAATGATGCGCTTGGACACAACAAGGGGATTCAAACCCTCTACCAGCATCATGAGCAGGCCTGTGCTATGGCGGCTGAAAGCTATGCCAGAATCCACAATGTTCCGGCCCTCCTTTGTGTGACCTCCGGCCCCGGCGGAACGAATACGATTACCGGTGTCTTGGGAGCATATCTGGACTCCCTCCCCATGATTGTTTTATCCGGACAGGTGCGGCATGACAATACTGCCCGCTGGTCGGGAAGAGCGCTTCGTGCCATGGGAGATCAGGAATTTGACATTCTTCAGTCTGTATCCTGTATGTGCAAATACAGCGAGATGCTGATTGACCCGTACCGTGTGCGCTATGCGATTGAAAAGGCGATTTACCTAAGCCAGACCGGTCGTCCCGGCCCCTGTTGGCTGGATATTCCTGTGGATGTGCAGGGCTGCATGATTGAAACCGAGGATTTACTGGGCTTTGATGTTTCCGATTTTGAGAATGGAGGAGACGGCTGGGAAAAGAGAGCTGTGGAGAACAAGCATCCGGAGTTTGCGACAGCGTGTCGAAAGTTCTTTGCCGATGAGGAAGAGAAAAAAGCGCTCTACGAACTATATGCAAAGAAAGAGAATCCCCATGTTTTGGGAGAAGATATCGGAGGACAGGAAGACCACGGCTTTACGAACTGGGAGGACTTCCTTCCGCTTGCCAAGCAGGTTTTAGAGAAAATTAGAGCAAGTAAGCGTCCCATTTTCTATACCGGAAACGGGGTTCGCATTGCCGGAGCGGAGACGATGTTCTTAGAGCTTTCCGAAAAGCTCGGCATCCCTGTAGTACTCGGCTGGAATGCGCCGGACATTTTCCCGACAAAGCACCCCTTAAATGCGGGACGCCCGGGAGGACGAGGTGATAGACCGGGAAACCTTGCCGTACAAAATGCGGACTGCATCTTAAGTATCGGATCGAGACTCAATATCCGTCAGGTGGGTTATTCCTTCCGTGACTGGGCACCGGAAGCCTATGTGATGCAGAACGATATTGACAGCGAAGAGATTGCAAAGCCCTCCGTGCACTGCGATTTACAGCTTCACGGCGATGCCAAGGCTTTGATTCGTGCCTTGCTCGAGCTTTTAAAGGAAGAAAAGAGTCTTCCCCTCTTTAAGGGTGGAGAAGGAATAGTTCGTGCGGAAGCGCGGAAGTTCATCCGAGAAAAGGCGGCAGAGGCTGTCTTGGAAGAGGATAAGAGCGAGCGCCTTTCTTGGCTTGATACTGTGCGCTTCTATCAGGCAAATTATCCCACGATTCTTCCGGAATATCGTTCGGAAGAGACTGCGGAGTGCAATGTCTATGCTTTAGTCGAGAAGCTTTCGGAAAGAGCGGAGGAAGACCAGATTACCGTTGTAGGAAACGGCTCTCCCTGCGTTGCCGGCGGACAGAGCTATATCATAAAAAAAGGAACCCGTTTTATCAGTCAGGACGGTGTAGCGTCCATGGGATACGGACTTCCTGCCGGAATCGGTGCCTACTATGCGGCAATTGATTTCACAAAGGCTGAGGAGGAAAAATTAAAGCAGGCTCCGTACTGGCAGGGGAAGGAAGAAAGCTACCCGCCTTACCGGGAAAAGGATATCATCGTTTTAACCGGAGACGGCTCTATTCAGATGAATCTGCAGGAGCTTCAGACGATTATTCACCACAAGATGCCGCTGAAGATTTTTGTGGTAAATAACGGCGGTTATCATTCCATTCGTCAGACTCAGAACAGCTTCTTCGGAAAGCCTCTGGTGGGAATCGGTGTAGACTCCGGTATGGATGGAGAGGGAACGGACCTTTCTTTCCCAAGCTTAGAGAAGCTTGCGCATGCCTACGGCTACCCCTATGTTTCCATTCACAGCAATAAGGAGCTTTCTGAAGGAATCGAGAAGACCTTGAAAGTGGAGGGACCGGTACTTTGCGAAGTCTTTGTAAGCCTTACACAGCAGTTCCTGCCGAAGTCCAGTGCAAAGCGGGACAAGGACGGCAATCTCTTTAGTCCGCCTCTTCAGGATATGGATCCTTTCCTTCCGGATGCGGAAATGGAAATGCTTATGCTCCTAAAGAAGAGGCAGTAAATGCGGATACTGATTAGCGGGATTACAAGTTTTCTAGGAATTAATACAGGAAAAGCGCTTTTAAAAAAGGGACATGAAGTCTACGGGATTTTGCGTCCGGAGAGTCGGAATAAAGAAAGACTTAAGGGAGAGAAGGGGATTCAACTTCTCTCCCTTAACATGGAAAGCTTTCTTCTTTGGGAGAAAGAAAAGGGGAGAGAAGCGGAAAGTCTTAACCCGGCCTCTCTTAGTGCGTTTCACTTTGACACGGTTCTGCATTTTGCCTGGGACGGTGTCGGTTCCTTGGGGCGTTCGGATCTTGTGACGCAGGAAAAGAATCTTGCCATGAGCAAGGCCTTTTTTTCCTGGGCTAAGGCACATGGCGTAAAATGCTTTTTCTTTGCGGGATCACAGGCGGAAATGGGGAGAGGAACAAGAGAAGAGCCTCTTCCGGCAAGCCCCTACGGAGAGAAGAAGCTCGCCTTTTCCGAATACGGCCTGAAAAACCATGGGGATATGGAATTTATCGACCTTCGAATTTATTCTATCTACGGAAAAGGGGATCATGAAAGAAGTCTTGTAAAGACGCTTGTGAGAAACACCTTAAAAGGAAAAGAAACGGAGCTTGGACTCGGAAATAAGATCTGGAATTTTATGGCGGAGGAAGATTTCGCCCGGGCGCTTGCCTTTCTTACGGATTTGGTCGTTCCGACGAGGAAGGGAGAAAGTAGAAGTCAGAGAAGTAGTAAGTCGGAGGGCGAAAACCCGGAAAGAGAGAATGCAGATTCGGAAATCGAGAATAAGGAGAAGCAGCTTGAGTCAGGATTGTTCGGACAGAATAAAGAATACGGTAGCTTTACGATAGACATCTGCAGTAGAGAAAGTCGTCTTCTTTCCGACTACATTAAAGAAATCGAGCAAATCGGCTTCTCTTTCCTTAAGAAAAAGGGGATTAGGAAGAGCGAAGAAAGTCTCCTGCGCTTTGGTCTTCGTCCGCCCAATGTGGAGGGCGATTATGACTTTACGGCGCATACGAAAGAGCTTTCCGCGTTGGGATTTGAAGAGAGAGTCAGCTTTTCTTCCGGAATAGAAGAGTTATATGAATTTATTTATGAAGAGGAATTCCTGAAAGCGTAAAGCTACTGTTTCCGGAAAACAACAGGATAGATAGGCAAAGTAAACCTTAGGAAGAAGTTAAACTTTTTTAAATAAATTAAGCTATATCAATCAAGCTATATCAAAATATTTAAAGAATAAGAAAGGGGAAATCGATGGCAAACTGTATCGTCTGCGGAGAGAAGCTTTCCGAGCTTGCCGTTTTTCATAATATGCCTGCTTCTGCGCAGGATTTTCCGAGAAAAGAGGATTTGGAGCGGGAAAAGCCGGTGGATTTACCGCTTTGCCAATGCCTGCACTGTGGTCTGGTACAGTTTGATACCGAGCCTGTCCCCTATTATAAGGATGTGATTCGTGCAGGAGGCGGAACAACAACCATGCGCCGTCTTCGAGAGGAAGAATACACAAAACTTCTTTCCTATTTGCAAAATAAGGGACAGAGGGAGCCCGTGATTTTGGAGCTTGGAAGCGGACAGGGAGAGTTCCTTAAGATGTGGGAAGGTGTGGAATGCGGAGCGTTGACTCCCTACACCTTGGGGATAGAGCACAAGAAGAGTCTTGTGGAAAAGGGGAGGGCGGCAGGTCTTCCTCTCTATGAAGGCTTCCCGAAAGAAGACTTTTCCTTAAAGGGACTTACAGCTCTTTCTCCGGACGGAAAACAGGAAAAGGAAGTCGGAGAGGAAGTCGATGCCATGGTGCAGTTTAATTTCCTCGAGCACCAGAAGGACCCGAAGGGGATGCTGGACTACGCCTATACGCATCTTCGGCCGGGCGGCATTTTCCTCCTCACGGTGCCGAGTTTTCATTATATTTTGGAAAACAAGAGCTACTATGAGCTGCTCCGTGACCATATCAGTAATTTTACGGAAGAGAGCTTGCAATACCTTTCTCAGGAAGCCGGTTTTTCTCTTCTCGAGAGTCGCGTAATCAATCGGGATACCATTGAGTTTGTTTTGCAAAAGGAAGCGAAGGAGAACTTAAGCATTTTCCGCTACAGCGGGCAGAAAATCGACATTTCTCCTCTTCTTGAAAATGAAAAGGAGATTCAAGAGGATATAGAGGCTCATATCGCAAAGCTAAAGGAAAAGGGAGAAAGGATAGCTATCTGGGGTGCGAGCCATCAGGGTCTTACCCTGCTTTCCACAACGGCGCTAAAGGATGTAGTTTCCTATATCATTGACTCTGCACCCTTTAAGCAGGGGCTGTACAGTCCGGCTTCCCATGTCTTGATTGTGCCGCCCGAGCATTTTCAGGAGGAGCCGGTGGACGAAATTCTCATCGTGGCACCGGGCTATACGGATGAGATAGCCGGGATTATCAAGCGGGATTTTCAACCCTGTCCGCGAATTTTGGCGCTGAGGGGCGAAAAGATAACGGAGCTTTAAACAAGATGTCTCAGGCTTCGCCTGCGCCACTTGTTAAGAATTCTTAACGAGAATAGCTCACAATGAGTATGTACATGAGCTGCAAAGTATTTTACAAAAAAAAAGAAAGGGAGTCGTTGTGCGAGCATTTGTCTTAGAGGGAAGAGGAAAAGTGAAATGGATGGAGAAGGAGAAGCCAAGAATTCTTTCAGAACACGGTGTGCTCATCATGCCCCTTCTTCTTGCGCCTTGCACAAGCGATGTGCATACAATCTGGCAGGGCTCTCCGAAGAGAGAAAATCTCACTCTGGGGCATGAGTGCGTGGGGAAGATTATAGAGAAAGGCAGTGCGGTAAAGGATTTTTCCGTGGGAGAAATCGTGGCGATTTCCGCCATTACCCCGAACTGGGACAGTGAAGAAGTTACGGAAAATGAGTCTCATGCAGGCTATCCCTTTTCCGCCCATTCTCTAGGAAAATCGATTGACGGGGCTTTTCAGGAGTGTTTTTATTTGCCCCATGCGGATAAAAACTGCGGAAAAATTCCGGAAGGGCTTTCCTTAGAGGATGCGCTTCTCTGCACCGATGTTCTGCAAACCGGATTTACTGCTGTAGAAGAAGGAAGAGTGGAGAGGGGAAATACGGTTTGTGTACTGGGAATCGGCGCCATCGGCCTTGCGGCAATCTTTGCGGCGCAGTATTTCGGAGCAAGGCGCATTTTTGCCGTGGGAAGTCGGGAAGAGAGTAAAAGACTGGCTCTTAGTATGGGAACAAAGGATTGTCCGGTGGAGGTTTTGGACTATAGAGAGCTTAGAACGCCCCTCCCTAAAGGAAAGCATCCTCTGGCAAATTCCACCAATTCTTCTATTGTGAACGAGATTTGGAACAGGACTGCCGGAAAAGGGGTGGATAGGGTACTCCTTTGCGGAGGAGATGAATATGCCCTATGTGAAGCTTCCGACATGGTAAAATACGGCAGTGGCGTGGTCAGCAATGTGGCCTATTTCGGAGCGGATGAGGACATTGTTACGGAAGAGCTTTCCGGAAGACCGCTCCGCTATCTTATTGATGGAGAAGAGAGAGAAAAGAAGGCGGTAGACGCCCTCTATTTACCAAAATTTTCCTTAGGAAAGGGGATGGCGGGAAAGAGCTTTGTCTTCTCCCTTTCCAAGGGCGGAAGAGCGCATCTTGAGAAAATTATGAAGATTGTCCGGGAAAAGGATTTTCACCCGAGCGCATTTTTTACGAAAAGCTACTGCGGTATGGAAAATATAGAAGCGGCACTGTATGATATGAAGAACAGAGAAGCCGTAAAAGTCTTGGTATATAGCGATTTAGAAGAATAGAAGGGCTGTAAAAGTCTTGGTATATACGGATTTAGAAGGATAGTAAAGCCGTAAAAGTTTTACTGTATAGCTTATTTAGAAGGATAGAAAAGAGGTTGGAATTTGAAGAAGACCATCAGTATCGTTATCCCCTGTTATAACGAGGAGGAAAATGTTATTCCCCTTGCGAATGCACTTAGGACTTGTTTTCAGGAGAAGCTTAAGAATTATCATTATGAGCTTCTCTTTATTGACAACGACTCACAGGATAAGACGCGGGAGAACTTAAGAGCACTTTGCAAGGAAGATAAGGGGATTAAGGCGATTTTTAATGCTAAGAATTTCGGCCAATTTAATTCCCCCTACTATGCCATGCTGCAAAGTACGGGAGATGCCACCATTTTGATGGCGGCGGACTTCCAGGATCCGGTGGAAATGATTCCCCGCTTCGTTCATGCCTGGGAGGAGGGCTACCGCATTGTAATCGGCGTAAAGACAGAGAGTAACGAGTCGAAAATCATGTACGCGCTTCGAGGCATTTACTATAAGCTTATCCGGAAAATGTCCTCGGTGGATCAAATCAGCCAGTTTACGGGCTTTGGCCTATACGACAAAGGCTTTATTTCGGTAATGAAATCTCTGGATGATCCCACCCCCTTCCTGCGCGGGATTGTAGCGGAGCTTGGTTACAGAAGAAAGGATATTCCCTATACCCAGCCGAAGCGCCGGGCAGGAGTTACCCACAACAATTTCTATACCTTATACGATGCTGCTATGCTGAGCTTTACCAGCTATACCAAGGTGGGACTTCGCTTAGCGGTATTTTTGGGCGGGATTTTTGCGGGAATCAGCATGCTGGTGGGGATCCTATATCTCATCATGAAGCTGATCTGGTGGGATCGTTTCCCTGCAGGGATGGCTCCGATGCTGATTGGAATGCTATTTCTCGGCTCTGTGCAAATCTTTTTTATCGGACTTTTGGGAGAGTATATTTTATCCATTAATCAAAGAGTCATGAAGAGACCGCTCGTAGTGGAGGAAGAGAGACTGAACTTTTCGGAACAGTCGGGGCAGGATGCCTGTGAAAGCAGTACTTCGAAACAGGCAATAAGCGAAGACAGTTCTTCAAAACAGCTAGGGCAGACTACCGGGGAAAGCAGTACTTCGGAACAGGCTACAAAAGTAAGCAGTTCTATAGAGAAGGCTTCGATAGAGGAGTAAGAAAATGAGAGCAAAGATTGATATTGCCTTAGTAAGAGAAGGAAAACTGCATAT
>ERZ773197.266-NODE-266-length-43240-cov-9.252078_pt1 | contig 43240 bp, 38 predicted proteins | sample MGYA00580999_ERZ773197 | MGnify/ENA primary metagenome ERZ773197 (study PRJEB29015, sample SAMEA2738166) | human oral metagenome | biome: human oral; feature: human-associated habitat; material: saliva | place: China | collected 2185 ...
ACGATTACGTTTTGAAGTGCTCGCACGCCTTCAATCTGCTCGACGCGCGCGGCGCAATCAGCGTGTCGGAGCGCACGGCGTTCATCGGGCGCGTGAGAAGGCTCGCGCGCCTCTGCGCCCAGTGCTATTTGAAGCAGCGAGAAGAGTTGGGCTATCCGATGCTGAAGAGAGGGGCAGAAGCATGAGCAAGGATTTGTTGTTGGAAATCGGCACGGAAGAGATTCCGGCACATGCGATGCCGGGAATGCTCAGGGAGCTTGGCGAGAACGCGAAGAAGGCGCTCAAGGAGCTGCGACTCGCGCATGGGGCTGTGCGCACGCTCGGCACGCCGCGCCGTCTTGCGCTTATTGTCGAGGGACTGGCCGAGAAGCAGGAGGATGTCGCAGAGGAAAAGCGCGGTCCGTCCGTGCAGGTGGCGTTCGATGCAGACGGAAAGCCTACGAAGGCGGCGCAAGGCTTCGCACGCGGGCAGGGAGTTCAGGCGGAAGCGCTCGTGACGAAAGACGGCTACGTCTACGCGCTCGTGCAGGAGACGGGCGAACGGACGGAAAAGGTGCTGGAAAAGATGCTGCCCGAATTGATTGTGGGGCTGTCGCTTCCGAACAGCATGCGTTGGGGCGATCTTGATTTCCGCTTCATCCGTCCTCTGCGCTGGCTCGTCGCGCTCTACGGCGAGCAGGTCGTGCCCTTCGAGCTTGCGCGTGTCAAGAGCTCCAACACGTCGCGCGGTCATCGCTTCCTCAGCACGGGCGATTTTACGATTCAGGACGCGGCGCATTACGAAGAGGCATGCGAGAAGGCGTTCGTCATCGTCGATCCTGCACGGCGCAAGACTGAAATCGAGGAAGGACTGGTCAAAGAGGCGAAGGCGCATGGCGGAATTGCGGAGATCACGCCGAACCTTCTCGAAGAGGTGCTGTATCTCGTCGAGTATCCGACGGCGCTTTCGGGCAGTTTCGAAGACAAATATCTCGCCTTGCCGCCCGACGCCGTCATAACGCCGATGCGCGACCATCAGCGATACTTCCCCGTGAAGGCAGCAGACGGAAGGCTTATGCCGCTCTTCCTCACGGTGCGAAACGGCGGCGCAGAGTATCTTGCGACGGTGCAGCACGGCAATGAGCGCGTGCTGCGCGCTCGTCTTGCCGATGCGCAGTTCTTCTTCGACGAGGATCGGAAGAAGAGCCTCGAAGAACATATGGAAAAGCTCAAGACGGTCGTCTTCCAAGAAGGACTTGGCACGGTCTACGAGAAGTCTCTGCGCCTTGAGAAGCTGGCGGCCAAGATCGCCGGCGCCATCGGCGCGAGTGAGGCAGAGAAGAAGGCGGCCGAGCGTGCGGCGCGTCTTTCCAAGGCGGATCTCGTGACGGGGATGGTCACGGAGTTCACGGAGCTGCAGGGCGTCATGGGCAAGGAATATGCGCGTCTTGACGGCGAGAGCGAGGATGTCGCCCTCGCGATTGATGAGCATTACATGCCGCGCTTTGCGGGCGATGCGCTGCCGAAGACGTGCGCGGGTCTCGTCGTCAGCCTTGCGGACAAGATGGACAACATCGTTGCGACCTTCAGCCGCGGGCTGATCCCGACGGGATCGCAGGATCCCTTCGCGCTGCGCCGTCAGGCGCTCGGCATGGTGCACAGCATCATCGAGGCGGGAGTCACCGTTTCCCTGCGGGAGCTTGTCAACTGGACGATGGATCTTCTGGCGATCCAGGACGCGGCTGTGCGCGAGAAGATGCAGGCGGATGTCGCGGACTTCATGCGCCTGCGTCTCAAGAACGTGCTCGCTGAAGCCGGCATACGCTATGACGTCGCCGATGCCGTACTCGGCGACATCGACGATGTGCGCCGCGTGATGCTTGCGGCAGAGGCGGTCAGAGCGCAGCTTGCCGCGCCCGATATGGCGGCAGCTGTGAAGGCGTTCGTGCGCGTGGCGAATCTTGCGGCGAAAGCGGAGGGAAAAGCGCGCATCGATGAGGCGCTCTTTGAGACGGAAGAGGAGAAAGAGCTGATGAAGGCCTATACTTCCGCCAAGAGCGCAGCTGAGAGCCTCGTCGAGGCGCACGACTACGTCGGCATTATCGACGACTTTAAGGATCTCGCCGAGCCGATCAACGCCTTCTTCGATGCCGTCATGGTCATGGCGGAAGACGCCGATGTGCGCCGGAATCGCCTCAGTCTCTTGAAGAGCATCGACTGCCTCCTGCGCGAAGTCGCCGACTTCAGCAAGATCGTGCAGGCGTAAGGAAACAAGAAAAGGGAAGGGACGCATGAGTCAAGGTTCATGTGTCCCTTCCCTTTTCTTTTGATTCCCGCGCTTGGGCATTGCTTTGAGATAGTCGAGCAGGAAGTCGTGGAATATAAATACAATTTTTCCATAAAATAGGATTTTTAGGGGGTCGGTCTCTTGCGATAGGAAGATTGGTGTGCTATTATCAAGGGAGATGGGGAGGATATTGGCGAAAGCCGTTTCCTGAGAGCAGGGTCTCTTCTTTTGATGGTCATTGTCAACTATTGTTGGTGCTGCCGCAATGGGGGAGAGTGCAGGCAGAGGCAGCGGGGTGTTCCCTTGCCAATCGAACTGCGCGTATGCAACGCATGGGAGGATGAGGAAGTTGACGGTAGGAAAGAAGATCATCTTAAGCTTCGCGGTCTTGATCGTGATGTTCCTTGGGTTCGGTATTTATGCGAATCATTCAGGCAGCAAGCTGAATCAATCGACAGCGGATCTTATGGACTGGACGAAGGGATTGAGCATGGCGTCGAGACTTTCCGATGCCGTGAGCGAGACGCGCATCAATGCCTTGCGCAAGGTCATGGAAACAGATCCGGAAGATCAGGCGAGGGTCAGTGCGCAGCTTGATGCGAGCAAGAAAAAAGTGGAAGACACCTTCGCCGCATACAAGAAGACGCTGGACGCTACAGAGTATGACAGCGATGAGGAGCGAGCGAAAGATCAGGAGGTTTTTGACAAAGAGTATGCGGCTTGGCAGGAGTGCTTGAGGCTTGGGGAGGAAGTCGGACAGCTCTTTGCAGCGGGAAAGCGAGCCGAAGGACTGGCTCTCATTGATTCCGACTGGGCGGCCAGCTACCAGAATTTCCAAGAACTCGTGGCTGCTGATGAGGATAGCTGCATGAAAGGTGCGGAGGAGACGATCGAATCTGCCGATGAGACATATTCTGGCGTGTTCATGACGACGATCGCTGTGACGATCATCGTTCTCGCCCTTGCCGTCGTTTGCGGCTATTTCCTCTTGCACACGATCAACAGTTCGGTCACGGTGCTGCTCGATGCCCTGAAGAGGATCGCTGCGGGTGACTTCACGCTGAAGGTGGCGTTGGATTCCACGGACGAATTCGGGCAGATGGCGCAGGAGAGCAACAAGATGCTTGACAATGTGCGCTCGATGACGAAGAAGATCCAGGCGACAGCGAATACGGTATCGGATTCTTCCGGTGCGTTGACGAGCACATCGGAGCAGTCGGCACAGGCTACGCAGAACGTTGCGCACTCGATCACGGAGGTTGCGGGCGCGGCGCAGGAACAGCTTGATTCTGTTGCGGAGGCAAAGAGTCAGGTTGAGGCGTTCACGCGCGGTCTTGCGAACACGACACAGACGATCGAGATGGTTGCCTCGGATATCGAACATACGTCGCAGCGTGCAGACGAGGGAAACAAGCTCGTGCTTTCTACGGTCGATCAGATGAATACCATTGCCGATACGGTCATTTCCTCTTCGAATGTCGTTGCAAAGCTTGGTGAACGTTCGAAGGAGATCGGCAACATTGTCGAGGTCATATCGAGCATCTCGGGGCAGACGAACCTTCTTGCCTTGAACGCCGCCATTGAAGCGGCGCGTGCTGGCGAGCATGGACGCGGTTTCGCTGTCGTCGCTGAAGAGGTGCGCAAGCTCGCCGAGGAGTCCCAGAATGCCTCGCAGCAGATCGAAGACCTGATTCGCACCATCCAACAGGAAACGACACAGGCAGTGCAGGCGATGGAGACCGGACGTGAAGAAGCTGAACGAGGCCGCGAAAATGTCACGGCGACGGGCAAGGGATTCTCGGAAATCCGCACAATGATCCAGCGTGTACTGGAAAATTCGGAAACGATCAAGGCGAATATGGAAGACTTGAGCCGCAGGGCTTCAAAAATCGACGAGGCGACAGGGAGGATTCATGCTTCCGCCTCGAAGGTCACGGCGGAGGCGCAGAACGTGTCCGCTGCGACGGAAGAACAAGCAGCCGGCATGGAAGAGATTGCCGCAAGTTCGCGCGGCCTCTCCGATATGGCGCAGGAACTTAATGCAGCAGCTGCGAAGTTCAAGACCTGAAAAGAGTGAAAAAGAGAGCACCCTGAGCGCGTCACGCGCCTTCAGGGTGCTCTTTTGTCGGACGAACAGGAAAACCCCGCTCGCTTTCCTGGTGAGCGGGGTTTTTGTTTTTCTGTTCACTTCATGTGCGCCTGACGCAGCATCCACAGCATCTTGGCGTACTTCTTGATGAAGTCGTCCATGAGCATGGAGGTGACGTAGCGGTTGGCTTCGTCGGCTGCTTTCTTGAGGGTGCGCATCTGTTCGTAGAGATAGGCGAAGTCCTTCTCGACGTCGGCGAGGATTTCGTCCGAAGAGACGAATCCCGGCTTCGCTTCTTCGATCTTCGCGGTCGCAAGGAAGTCCTTGAGGGACGACAGCGGCTCGTGGTTGATCTGCAGCAGGCTCTCGGCTACGGCGTCGATGTCGTCGCGCACGCTGTCATAATAGTTTTCGAGCTGTGCATGGACGGGGAAGAAATCCGGGCCTTTGACATACCAATGGTAGTGCTGGAGCTTGTGGTATTCGACGACGAGGTCGGAAAGAAGCTGGTTCAACATCTTGTGCATGAAAATCCTCCTTTATGCGCAGAGGCGGATGAAGACGCCCAAAAAATTCTGTATACATTATAGCAAAAATGGTACGGGTTCGCAATGAATATTTATTATCTATTATAAGAAAACAGGGATGGAATCCACGGCGAATGTCTCCTTTCAAGGAAACAAAAAGAACGCCTGCAAGGTGGTTCTGACCCTTTGCTTCTACGGGAGTGAGGACGATGCGTCAAGATGGCGGCGCCGGATTCATCGGATTTCCTTGAGAGGGTTGCTTTCTGTGATATAATTAAAGGATGGAATTGGGAGAAGTGTGTTATAATAGAGACGAATGCCGAAAATCGGCGTCTGATATGGGGGAATTCATTGCAATGATTTATATGAAGGACGTTTCCAAGGTTTATGACAATGGCACGGTGGCTCTCGACCATGTGAATGTCAAGATTGAGAAGGGGGATTTCGTTTTTCTCGTAGGGGCGAGCGGCGCGGGCAAGTCGACGTTCGTCCGTATGCTGCTTCGGGAGATCCTGCCGACAAGCGGCAAGCTGCGCGTCAACGGGCACGACATGATGAAGCTTCGCTCGAAGGATGTGCCGTACATGCGGCGCGGTCTGGGCGTGATCTTCCAGGATTATCGGCTTCTGCCCGACAAGACGGTTTACGAGAACGTCGCCTTCGCCATGGAGGTCATCGAGGCGCCGCGCCGCCTCATGCAGCGCAGTGTGAATGCCGTCCTCGACATCGTAGGCTTGCGCGAGAAGTGGAAGAACTTCCCCTCGCAGCTTTCGGGCGGCGAGCAGCAGCGCGTGGCGATCGCGCGCGCCATTGTCAACGATCCTGCGCTCATCGTTGCCGACGAGCCGACAGGCAACCTCGACCCGGAAACTTCGTGGGAGATCATGGATATCTTTCGCCGCATCAACGATGCGGGAGCGACGATCGTCATGGCGACGCACGACAAAAATATCGTGGATACGATGAAGAAGCGTGTCATCGCGATCGAAGGCGGGCGCATCGTGCGCGATGAGGCGAGAGGAGGATACGGCTATGAAGCTTAGGACGACGGAATATTTCGTCCGCGAGGTCTGCATATCGATCAAGCGCAACAATTGGATGTCGTTCGCTTCCATCAGCACGGTCGCCGTATCGCTCTTCGTGCTCGGCATGTTCCTCATCATCGTGCTCAACATGAACCGCATGGCTTCGATGCTCGAATCGCAGGTGCAGATCAACGTTTATCTGGACGACAAGCTCAAAGGCTCGGAAATCGATGATCTCGAAGAAGATTTGAAGAAGATGCAGGGGATCGAGAGCGTGCGATATGTGAGCCGCGAGGATGCCATTGTGCGCCTCAGGGAGAGGCTTGGAGACCAGAAGTATCTGCTCGATGCACTGGATGACAAGAATCCGCTGCCCAATGCCTTCGAGGTCACGGTCAAGCAGCCGACGATGGTGGAGACGGCGGCGAAGGCGATCGAGAAGTTCGGCGGCGTCGAATCCGTGAAGTATGGACAGGACGTCGTTGAGCATCTCTTCGACATGACGCGGCTCGTGCGCATCTTCGGCTTCACGCTCATGCTGCTTTTGGCGGGCGCGACGCTTTTCATCATTTCGAACACGATACGCTTGACCGTCTTTGCGCGACGCAAAGAGATCGCCATCATGAAGTATGTCGGCGCGACGGACTGGTTCATTCGCTGGCCATTCCTCCTGGAGGGCGTCGTGCTCGGTTTTTTCGGCGGCGTTCTCGCCGCCATCGCGCTTCGCAGCATCTACGGCCTGATCACGGCGAAGGTCTACAGCACGCTGGCGTTCCTTCCTTTGATTCCGCAGTATCCTTTTGTCAACTTCATCGGCGTCGTGATGGTTGTCAGCGGCATGGGCATCGGCGCGCTCGGCAGCACGATTTCCTTGAAACGGTTCCTGAAGGTCTAGGGGGCTTTTCCATGACTTCTATTTCCAAAGGCAAGAATGCGGGAAAGAAAACAGCGGCCGCGCTTCTTTCCGCCGTATATCTCATGTCGCTTTCGCCGCTTGTTCATGCAGAGACTCTGGAAGAACAGCGCGACGCGCACATCGAAAAGGCAGAGAAGGCGCAGCAGAAGAAGAACGAGATCGAGTCCGAGATCGAAGGTCTCTCCGAGGAAAAGCGCGTCATTGACGAGGCGGCGGACGAAGCGACGAAGGCGTACAAGGATGTGCGCAAGGAGCTTGACGCGACCGAGGGGCGCATCGACGCGAACGAGGACAAGCTCAAGGTCTTGAACAAGGATTTCTCGGCGAAGCGCAGCCAGCTCGCCAAGCGTGTGCGCGATATCTATATCAATGGACAGATCAATTATCTCGACGTCCTTTTCGGGGCGAAAGATTTCCAGGATTTCTTCACGCGCATGGATCTTCTGAAGCGCGTCATCCAGCAGGACTACGATCTCGTGCAGGTCGTGTTCGCAGAGAAGACCGCGATTGAAACGTCGCAGAAGGAACTGGAAAAGGACAAGGCAGCGAAAGAGAAGCTCGTCTCGGCTGCTTCCGACCGAAAGAAAGAGGCGGAGAAGAAACAGGCGGCGAAACAGGCGATCATCGACAAGATGGAGAATGACCGCGCGACACAGGAACGCATTATCAACGAGAATCTCGCGGCATCCAAGGAAGTCGAGCAGATGATCCGAAACAGCCGCTATCAGCCGGCGTCGCCTGCTCTTTCGGGCGGCGGAACGTTCAACTGGCCGATCTCGGGGCCGATCACGTCGCCTTTCGGCTGGCGCGTCCATCCGATCACAGGCGCGAGCCGCTTCCATTCCGGCATCGACATCGGCGGCGATTATGGCGAAACGATTCATGCGGCAGGTGCAGGAATTGTTTCCTATGCGGGCTGGATCTCGGGCTATGGCTATGCCGTCATCATCGATCACGGCGGCGGCATATCGACGCTTTATGGACACAATCAAGCGCTCCTCGTGAGCGAGGGTCAGAGCGTCTCGCAGGGACAGGCGATTGCCGAATGCGGGTCGACGGGCAATTCCACAGGACCGCACTGCCATTTCGAAGTGCGTGTCGACGGCGAGCCGGTGAACCCCATGGGATATCTCTGAGGAAGCGCGAATGAATTCCGTGCTTCCTTGGGGAATGTGCCCATCGGGTCTTCATGATGAATTGCCCTGCACAAGGTGGAGGATATTTTGAAAAAGAAAACGATTTTCCTGCTCGTCGTCGCGACGGCTGTCGTGACGTTCAATGCGACGATTTTCGGCTTCTATGCCCTGATGGGATTCAACGATCAGAAGGTGAAGGATGTCCTGCGCTTCTTTGGCGCTCTGCGCTTCATCGAGACGCAGTATGTGCGCGATGTAGATTATACGAAGCTCATCGACGGCGCCATCTCGGGCATGGTCAAAACCCTCGACGATCCGCATTCCATCTACCTCGATTCCCAGATGTACGAGCTCATGCGCTCGCATACGGAGGGCAGCTTCGGCGGCGTCGGCATCGTCATGGGCTTCAAGGACAATAAGATCACGGTCATTTCCGTGATGGAGGGGACGCCGAGCGAGGCGGCCGGCATCAAGACGGGCGATGAGATCATCGCTGTCGACGGAACGCCGACGAATGAGATCGAGCCGGAGAATGTCGTGCTGCATATTCGTGGCGAAGTCGGCAGCGAGGTGACGCTGAAGATCCGCCGTGCTGGCGAAGAAGACAGAGACTATGTCGTGCAGCGTGCGACGATCCAGGTGCATACGGTCGCAGGGCAGATGCTGCCCGATACGGACGGCATCGGCTACATCCGCATCGCGTCCTTCTCTGAGCATACGGCAGACGAGTTCAAGGAAGCCTACCGTGCGCTGGAGAAAGACGGCGTCAAGGGCATGATCATCGACCTGCGCGAGAATCCCGGCGGGCTTGTGACGAGCTGCGTGGAGATCGCCAACATGCTCGTGCCGAAGGGACCCATCGTCTCCGTCGTGCAGCGGGATGGCACGCGAGAAGAATATGACTCGGCGCTCTCTGAAGAGAAATATCCGCTCGTCGTGCTCATCGACGGCAACAGCGCTTCGGCAAGCGAGATCTTGGCGGGCGCGCTGCAGGATACAGGGGCGGCGACGCTCGTCGGAAAGACGTCGTATGGCAAAGGCTCGGTGCAGGTCATTCTGCCGCTCTACGATGATGATGCGCTGAAGCTCACGATCGCCAAGTATTACACTCCTTCGGGCAGAAGCATCGACGGCACGGGCATCGAGCCGGATATCCGTGTCGAACCGCAGACAGAGGGAGCGCAGGACGTCCAGCTCTTGAAGGCGATCGACGTCATGAAGGGCAAGCTTGCGGATGTAGGTGCAAATGTGATGTGACCAAGGAGAAGGGAACTGATGCTATGGCACGGATTTTCCTTATGGAGATAAATGAGCCGTAATGGAATCTGCAGGATAGGATGCGGATGGATGCTATATAAAGACGCTGTGTCAAGATGGCGCAGCGTTTTTATATGAGAGGGAAGGGGGGGTGAGCTGCCTTGTTTTTGCAATTCTCATATAAATCTTGCTAGATGTTCTATAAATATGTGCTATAATAGACAGGCATGTATCTGCCTGCTTCATGGGGCGCAAATCATTATGGGGAGCGATACTATGAAAAATGAACACAACGAGTTTATGCAGCATGAGCTGCGACTGCCCGAGCTTACCGTGCGCGGCATGCTCCTGGGCGCCGTATTGACCGTGATCTTTACGGCATCGAACGTCTATCTGGGGCTGAAGGTCGGCCTGACCTTCTCGTCGGCCATACCGGCGGCTGTCATTTCCATGGCTGTCCTCAAGATGGCGAAGGATTCCAATATTTTGGAAAACAATATGGTGCAGACGCAGGCCTCGGCCGCCGGCACCCTGTCGGCAATCATCTTCATCATACCGGGCATGCTCATGATCGGTTATTGGCATGGCTTCGAGTTCATGCAGACGCTCTTGGTCGCTGCGTGCGGCGGCTGTCTGGGAGTGCTTTTCACGATTCCTCTGCGCCGTGCCATGGTGGTTCACAGCGATCTCGCCTATCCCGAGGGCGTTGCGGCGGCAGAAATCCTGAAGGTCAACAAGCATGGCGAGGGCGCCAAGAATGAAGGCACGGGACTCAAGGAGATCTTGTCGGGCAGTTTCGTCGCCGGCGTCATCGCGCTCTGCACGAGCGGCTTCCAGGTACTCTCGGGCGCCCTTTCTGTTTGGATTCCGCTCGGGCGCGGCATGACGCAGTTTCCGATCGGCTACTCGTCGGCGCTCGTCGGTGCGGGCTACCTCATCGGCATCGCGAGCGGTCTCGCCATGCTCGTCGGCATCCTCATCGCGTGGGCGGGTTTCGTGCCTTTCTACACGATTACGGGAACGCCGCCGGATGGTGTGACGATGCAGAAGTTCGCCGCCGCAGTCTACCAAGAGCGCGTGCGTCTCATCGGCGCGGGCGCCATGGGGGTCGCCGCCATCTGGACGCTCATCACGCTCGCGCGTCCCGTCATCGACGGCATGAAGGAGTCGCTTGCCGCCATGCGCATGCCTGAGACGGTCAAGGACAGGCATCGCATGGATATCGACATGTCGATGAAGAGCATCGGTTTCGTGTTCCTGCTGACGGTCGTCGGCCTGCTTGCTGTATTCTACGCCTTTGTCAGTCCGGAGGGGCTGCCGCAGGGGCAGGTGATCGCCTTCTCGCTCGTCGGCGTCGGCATCGCCGTCTTCATGGGCTTCTTCGTCGCCGCTGCCTGTGCCTATATGGCAGGTCTTGTCGGCACATCGTCAAGCCCGATCTCGGGCATCGGCATCCTCGGCATCATCGTCGCCTCGCTCGTGATGTATGCGCTTTGCTCCTCGTTCGGCATCTTCGACTTGCCGGGCGGCGAGAAGTTTGCGACGGCGACGGCGATCTTCACGACATCGATCATCCTCGCCATCGCCTGCATTTCGAACGACAACATGCAGGATCTCAAGACGGGCTGGCTCGTCGGCGCGACGCCGTGGCGCCAGCAGGTCGCGCTTCTTCTTGGCTGCGTCGTCGGTGCGCTCGTCATCGCGCCTGTCTTGAACCTTCTCTATGAAGCCTACGGCTTTGTCGGCGCTTTGCCGCGTGAGGGCATGGATCCCGCGCAGGCGCTCGCAGCTCCTCAGGCGGTGCTCATGAAGACGATCGCCGAGGGCATTTTCTCGAACAATCTCGCATGGGAGTATATCTATATCGGTCTCGGTCTCGGCGTCGTCATCGTGCTCATCGACATCATCCTTCGCCGCACGACGAGAAACCTCATGCTGCCGCCTCTGGCTGTCGGCATGGGCATCTATCTGCCGCCGAGCATTCAGACGCCGCTCGTCATCGGCGCTGTCCTCGGCTATTTGCTTGACAAAGCGTTGAAAGGCCGTGGGGAAGAAGAAGAGAAAGCGGCGCGCCGCCGCGGCACGCTCTTCGCATCGGGCCTCATCGTCGGCGAATCCATCGTCGGCGTAGTCCTCGCAGGGCTCATCGCTGTCTCCGTTTCGAGCGGCGGCAGTGAGAACCCGCTCGTCGTCGTCGGCGCGGATTTTGCCGATACGGCGGAGATGCTCGGCCTTGCCGTCTTCGCGCTCGTGGTGGTCATCTTGAGTCGCATCGTACTCGCCAGGAAGAACTAAGAAAGCAAGGAAAGACCGTCGCACATGAATCGTGCGGCGGTTTTTCTTTTGTGCAGGGGAAGAAAAAAGATGGCGTCATAGGAAAAAAACACTTAACAAAACGTGCGGCAGAGGCTATAATGAAAGTAGAAAGAGGATTCAGAACCTTCGTTCAAAGCTTTTTCACGAAAGGAGGTTTTCACGATGGAGGTTCATGTGGAACGGCTGCATCGTGTGAAGCCGCTTGCGCCGGTCGCCTTTTTCGAGGAGACTGTGCGGCGTGAGCGTCGCAAGGAAGCAGCGGAGGGGAGGAAACCGCTTCGCGGTACGGAGTCGGACGCTTATGAAGTGGAGATTTCCGCTGCAGGAAGGCGTGCGGCGGCAGGACGCGAGACGGGCGGCATGATGGTGGAGGGTTTTTGATGGTTTTGCGAGATGACGGGAAAAGCCCCGCTTGAGCGCCTCTCGAAAGAGAGTGTGCGCAAGCGGGGCTTTTTGCTTTCCTTTATTTCCGATGGTTCTTGAGGAAGTTGCCGATTCTTGCGAGCGCTTCGGAGATCTTGTCGATGGAAGTGGCATAGGAACAGCGGATGTGCCCTTTGCCGCTTTCGCCGAAGGCGCTGCCGGGAACGAGAGCGACATGCTCCTTGATGAGCAGGTTCTCGGCAAACTCTTCGTCTGTGTAGCCGCTCGACGTGATGTTCGGGAAGATGTAGAAAGCGCCTTTCGGTTCGAAGCAGGAGAGTCCGAGCTTCAAGAAGCCGTCGTAGATGAGACGGCGCCGACGGTCGTATTCGGCGACCATCTTCTTCATGTACTTTTCGCCGTGGCGCAGTGCTTCGACGGCGGCGACCTGTGCCGTGATGGGGGCGCAGAGCATCGTATACTGGTGGATCTTCGTCATGGCGGCGATGAAGTCGGGGTTGCCGAGCGCGTAGCCGATGCGCCAGCCCGTCATGGCGTAGGCTTTGGAGAAGCCGTTGAGGAGAATCGTGCGGTCCCTCATGCCGGGCAGTGCGGAGAAAGCTGTGTGTCCCAGGTCGCCGTAGGTGAGATCGCCATAGATTTCGTCGGAGATGACGATGAGGTCATGCTTCTCGGCAAAGGCGGCGATTTTCGACAGATCGTCCTTCGTCATGACAGCGCCCGTCGGGTTATTCGGGTAGCCGATCAAGAGCGCTTTCGTCTGTGCTGTGACATGCGGCTCAAGCTCTTCAGGCGTGATGCGGAAGTCGTTTTCGAGCTTCGCTGCGACAGGCACAGGTTTACCGCCGGCGAATGTCACGCAGGCTTGATAGGAGACGTAGCAAGGCTCGGGAATCAAGACTTCGTCGCCGGGAGAAAGGATGGCGCGCATGGCGATGTCCAAGGCTTCGCTGACGCCGACGGTGATGAGGATTTCTTTCGTCGGTTCGTAGGAAACGCCGTAGTTGTGCGCGTAGTGCGCGGCGATCTCCTCGCGCAGCTCCATCATGCCGCGGTTCGCCGTGTAGGAGGTGTATCCCTGCTCAAGGCCGTGGACGCAGCTTTCGCGGATGGACCACGGGGTGACGAAGTCCGGCTCGCCGACGCCCAAGGAGACGACATCCTCCATCTCGGCGGCGATGTCGAAGTATTTTCGTATGCCCGAGGGCGGCACGGCATGGACGGCGGGCGAGATGCGTTCATTCCAGTTCGTCATGGCGACACCACCAACCGGCGATCCTTCTCCTTGTCGTCGATGATCGTGCCGTCCTTCTTGTAGGCCTTGAGCATGAAATGGCTTCTCGTCTGCGTGACGCCTTCGATCGTGGAGAGGCGCGTCGCGACGAAGTTGGCGACATCCTGCAGGGATTTGCCTTCGATGATGACGAGGAGGTCGAAGCTGCCGCTCATGAGATAGACGGTGCGCACCTCCTCGAAACGGTAGATGCGTTCGGCGATGGCATCGAATCCGACCTCGCGTTCGGGTGTGAGATTGACCTCGATGATCGCCGTGACGGTGTCATCGCCGAATTTCTGCCAGTTGATGAGGGTGTTGTAGCTCAGGATGATTTTGTCCTGCTCCAGACCCTTGATGTCTTTTTCCACTTCGTACTCGCTTTTCTTGAGCACGGCGGCGATTTCGCCGACGGGGCGGCGGGCGTCGTGCTCCAAAAGTTCCAAGAGTTCGCGCATGATCATTTCTCCTTCTTGGCCCGCATTCGCATACTTGCGGAGTTCGGGCTTTCATCATATAATATAAAGGAAACGCTATAAAGGATAATAGCATAGAGTAAATGGGAAAATCAATCGCTTTTTCAAGAGCGAAGGGGGTTTGCTTATGATGACGGGCATCATCGGAGTCTCGAAGGACGAGCAGAAGGGCTATTCGGCAGCGCTGACGAAGGCGCTTGCCTTTTTGCGCGCCCAAGACTTTCGCAATATGCCGGCAGGACGCCACGAGATCGACGGCGACAAGATCTTCGCCCTGCTCTCGCGCTATACGACGCGCCCGCAGGCGGAATGCGTGCCGGAAGCGCATCGAAAGTTCGTGGATATTCAGTATGTCGCAGAGGGCGAAGAGTTTCTTGGCTGGTGCCCGATGAGCCCCGATCTTTTGGAGATGGGATCTTACGACGAGACGAAGGACGTCATCTTCTACCGCGCTTTGATTCCGGAAAGCAATATCCTGCTCAAGGCTGGGAGCTATGCCGTGCTCTATCCGGAGGATGTGCATCGCCCGGGCGTTTCAGTGCTCGACGAATACCCGGCAGAGGTGACGAAGGTCGTTGTGAAGATCGATCTGGAATTGATGAAGCAGTGAGGGCAGTGGAAGAGATCATGAGGAACACCGCTGGAGAGGATGGTTTGTGGGCATGAGTGTAAGAAGACTTTTTGTGGAGAAACGGCAGGGATATTTCGACGTTCCGGCGCAGCAGCTTTGCGCTGATCTGACGGAGACGTTTCGTCTGACTACGGAGCTCAAGGCGGTGCGCATCTTCATCCGCTACGATATCGAGGGGCTTTCGGACGAAGAGTACAAGGAGGTTCGCGACATCGTCTTTGTCGAGCCTCCTGTCGATACGGTTTACGAGGAGACGCTGCCCGACTTCCAGGAATCGAAGACGTTTGCCGTCGAATATCTGCCGGGACAGTATGACCAGCGCGCAGACTCGGCGGCGCAGTGCGTACAGCTCGTGACGCAGAAGGAGCGTCCGACGATCCGGACGGCGGTCGTCTATGCGATCGTCGGTACGATCTCGCCCGCGCTCTTTGCGCAGATCAAAGCGTACTGCATCAATCGGGTCGAAAGCCGTGAGGCTGCGCTGAAAAAGCCGGCGACACTTGCGGAGAAGATCGAAGAGCCTGCCGATATTGAGACGCTTGCAGGATTCGGCCGCATGGATGCGGCGTCGTTGGCAGGTTTGCTGAAAGAGCGGGGCTTTGCCATGAGTCTTGAAGATCTGCAGCTCTGCCAGAAGTATTTCGCGACGATGGAAAAACGCGACCCGACGATCACGGAGCTTCGTGTCATCGATACGTATTGGTCTGACCATTGCCGTCATACAACGTTCACGACGGTCATCGACAAGGTGGATTTCGGCAACGGCAAGTATGCGCCGATGCTCGCGCAGGCGCTGAAGCTCTACACGCTCGATCGCGAGAAAGTCTATGCGGCCAAGAAGAGCGACGTTTCCTTGATGGATCTCGCCTGCATCGGCATGAAGGCGCTGCGTCAACAGGGACTGTTGGAGGATCTCGATGCTTCCGACGAGGTCAATGCGTGCAGTATCGTCGTGCCTGTGATGATCGGCGAAAAGGAAGAAAAGTGGCTCGTGATGTTCAAGAACGAGACGCACAACCATCCGACAGAGATCGAGCCTTTCGGCGGCGCGGCGACATGCCTCGGCGGCGCGATCCGCGATCCGCTTTCGGGACGGGCCTATGTCTACCAGGCGATGCGCGTGACGGGTTCTGCCGACCCGCGAGGCAAGATCGCCGACACACTTCCCGGCAAATTGCCGCAGAAGAAGATCACGCAGGGGGCGGCGGCAGGATTCAGCTCCTATGGCAATCAGATCGGTCTTGCAACCGGTCAGGTGCATGAGTTCTACCATGAAGGTTACATGGCGAAGCGCATGGAGATCGGCGCCGTCATCGGCGCCGTGCCGCAGGCGGATGTCGTGCGCCAGATGCCTGAGCCGGGCGATGTCGTCGTCCTGGTCGGCGGCAGGACGGGGCGCGATGGCTGCGGCGGAGCGACAGGGTCATCGAAGGTGCATACGGAAGACTCCTTGAAGACAGCGGGAGCCGAGGTGCAGAAGGGCAACGCGCCGACGGAGCGCAAGATCCAGCGCCTCTTCCGCCATCCCGAAGTCAGCCGCTTCATCAAGCGCTGCAACGACTTCGGCGCGGGCGGCGTGTCTGTCGCCGTCGGAGAGCTTGCGCCGTCCCTGGCGATCGACCTCGACGCCATAAAGAAGAAGTACGAGGGGCTTGACGGCACGGAACTTGCGATCTCTGAGTCGCAGGAGCGCATGGCGGTCGTCATGCGCCCCGAAGCGCTGCCTGTCCTCATGACGTTCGCCGACCGCGAGAATTTGGAGGCGACGCCGATTGCCAAGGTCACGGAAACGGGCAGACTCGAAATGGTCTGGCGCGGACAGAAGATCGTCAGCATCGCGCGCGCTTTCCTCGACACGAACGGCGTCAAGCAGCATGTGCGCGTGCATCTTCAGTCGCCTGATGTGGAGTCGAATTATCTGCGCCAGCTTCCGCCCGCTGTCGTCAAGAACCAGAGCAATCTTACGGCGGCTTGGCTGGCGAATCTCGCCGACATCAACGTCGCGAGTCAGAAGGGGCTTTCCGAGCGCTTCGATTCGACGGTCGGCGCGGGCACGGTCTTGATGCCGTTCGGCGGCAAGAATCAGCTGTCGCCGCAGCAGGGCATGGTCGCGAAGATCCCCGTGAAGAAGGGAGAGACGGATACAGCGACGGCGATGACCTTCGGCTTCGATCCGTATCTGACGGAATGGAGCCCGTTCCACGGTGCGCTTTACGCCATCGTCGAGGCAGTCACGAAGATGGTGGCGCTCGGCGCGGATGCAGCGACCGTGCGCCTTTCGCTGCAGGAATACTTCGAAAGCCTCGGCAAAGATCCGGAGAAGTGGGGCATGCCGTTTGCCGCCCTCCTGGGCGCGTTGTGGGCGCAGCACGAGCTTCGCGTTCCTGCCATCGGCGGCAAGGATTCGATGTCAGGCACGTTCGAGCAGCTGCATGTGCCGCCGACGGTTGTCGCCTTCGCTGTGAATGTCATGAAGGCGAGCGAAGCCATTTCCTCCGAATTCAAGTACGCGAACAGCAAGGTCTATGCCATCGAGGTGCCGATCGACGCGAACGACCTGCCCGTGTTCGCCAACCTGCGCCGCAACTATGAGCGCGTGCATGCCCTGATGCAGAGCCGCCGCGTCTTCTCGGCAGCGAGCGTCGGCAGGGGGGGCATTGCAGCAGCCTTGACGAAGATGTGCTTGGGCAACGAGCTTGGTTTCAAGGCTGCGCCCGGCGCCATCAAGTTCGAAGATCTCTTCCGACCTGCCTACGGCACGATCCTCTTGGAGATGAGCGAGGCGGTCAATGTGACGGATGCGCTCGCGGGCGTCAAGTGGACGCTTCTCGGACGCACGACGACGGTCGCGAGCATTGTCTGCAACGGCATGGTGCAGACGCTCGACGAGCTTCGTGAGCCTTACATGGCGGCGCTCGACGGCATCTTCCCGGCGACGGCGAAGAGCAAGGGCAGGACGGCGTCGGCTGCTGCGCCGTTTCGCCGCGGCGTGCGTCAGCGCGCCACCGATCGTTACGCCAAGCCGCGCATCTTCATGCCCGTGTTCCCCGGCATCAACTGTGAGTACGAAACGCAGCGCGCCTTTGAGAAGGCGGGCGGCGAAGTCGATACGCTCATCGTCCGGAATCTCACGCCGCAGTCGGTCGAGGAAACGGTGCAGGCGATCACCGACGGACTCAACAAGGCGCAGATCCTCATGCTGCCCGGAGGTTTCTCGGGCGGCGACGAGCCGGACGGTTCAGGCAAGTTCATCGCAGCGACGCTGCGCAATCCGCGTATCGCCGAGGCGATCATGGAACTTCTCCAGAAACGCGAAGGCTTGATCCTCGGTATCTGCAACGGCTTCCAGGCGCTCGTCAAGCTCGGTCTTCTGCCTTACGGCAAGATCATGCCGCTCGATTGGGAGGCGCCGACGCTCACGCATAACACGATCGGCAGACACGTCTCGTGCATGGTGCAGACGCGCATCATGTCGAACCTCTCGCCGTGGTTCAACAATGTTTCGGTTGGCGACATCCATACGATCCCTGTTTCTCATGGCGAGGGGCGTTTCGTCGCTGACAAGGAAGTCATCGCGAAAATGCGTATACGCGGGCAGATCGCGGCGCAGTACGTCGACGATGCGGGAGAGCCGACGATGGAATCGCCGTTCAATCCGAATGGCTCCACCGAGGCAATCGAGGCGATTACGAGCCCCAATGGGCGCATCCTCGGCAAGATGGGGCACTCCGAGCGCGTAGGTGAAAACATTTCGAAGAACGTGCCGGGCAACAAGGAGCAAGGCCTCTTCGATGCAGGTGTACGCTTCTTCCGCTGAGATGGTATCGAAATAAAGAGCATAAGGGAGATGGAACTGCCGCATGAGTTGTTTTGCTTATGCGGCAGTTTTGCCAGGAGGAAATTTATGAAGCATTGCAGTATCCAGGAAAGCCGCATTGTCATCAGTGAAGTCATGATGCCGAACCAGGCGAATCCCAACGGCAACGTCCACGGCGGCGAGATCATGAAGCTTATGGATTCGGCGGCTTATGCGGCGGCGCGGCGCTATGCGCGCTCGAACGTCGTGACGGCGCGCGTCGATGAGCTGGAATTCCATCTGCCGATCCGCATCGGCGATCTCGTCGTCGTGACAGCGGATGTCGTCTACGTCGGGCACAGCTCGATGGAGGTCGCCGTCAATGTCATCGTCGAGGATCTCGATGACGGCAGCGAGCCGCAGCTCGGACTGTCCGCCTACTTCACGATGGTGGCGCTTGATCGCAACGCGCGTCCGAAGGCCGTGCCGCCCTTGACGCTTGATACTGAGGAAGCGCGCGTCGCTTTCGAGGAAGGAAAGCGACGCTATGAAGAGCACAAGGCGCGCAAGAAGCGCAAGGCGGCCGTGCCGGCGGGGATCGTCAAGAGCAGTCCGGAGCAGCAAGGGAACGACTGAGGTCATCGAAAAACAGACAAAAAGAAGGGCAAGCCGCGAGGCAAGCCCTTCTTTTTTGGGATAGAGAAAGAATTAGATTTTCAAGCAGCAGGGAGGCGCAGAAGTGTGGAAAGAGCCGCCGTTGCCGCTGGTATCGAGCCGGCTGCTGGATTCCTGCTCGATACGGAGAGTATAGCATGGCAAGATTAAAGGAAATGGACGAGTGCAATTAAAAAGCAATTAACAATTCCGACTAAAATAGGATGGATTGTTAATTGCTTGACATAGTTGATATAATGATAGAACGACGGGGGAGGAAGATGTTGGTTCATGAGGCTTTGCGGCGGAATTTTGCACGAGGGCCGCATGCATCATCGCCATGACGGAATCTTTCTGGATGAGAGCGAGAGAGGAATGAGCATCATAGATTTCAAGATTTTACAAAAAGAGGACAAGCCGCTGCTCGACTGTTTTTTTCGGGCGCGGTACTATGAAAACTCGCATTTCAACTTCACGAATTTCTACATGTGGCATGAGCCGTACAAGATCATGTGGGCGAAGGAAGACGATGTGCTTTACATGAAGGCTGAGTGGGAGGGGAGCGAGTTCGCCATGCAGCCCTTCGGACCACAGGAGAAGCTTCCCGCTGCTGTCGGATGTTTCATCGATTATTTCAAGGCGCAGGGCAAGCCCGTGCGCTTTTCCGGCATTGAGCGTTCCTTTGCCGATCTCCTGGAAAATTACGAGGGTGCGGACTTCGCCGTCGAGGCGGATCGCAAGAATTTCGATTATGTGTATCTCGCCGAGGATCTGATGAAGCTGGCAGGACGCAAGTTTCATTCGAAGAAGAACCATTTGAACAGCTTTCGCAAGAATTATCCTGAGGCCGAGTATCAGTCGATCACGGATGAAATCGTCACGCAGTGCAAGCTGACGATCAACGGTTGGTACAAGCAGCGTGCGCACGAAGTTCCCGACGATCCGTTCATCGCGCTTGAGCGTCAGGCGATCATCGAGGTTCTGAACAACTTCAAGGATTTCCAGCTCAAGGGCGGAGCGATCCTCATCGGACAGCGCGTCGTCGCCTTCACCTTCGGCGAGCAGCTCAACGACGACACGGCGGTCATCCATGTGGAAAAAGCGGATCCCGAGGTGCGCGGCGCTTATCCCGCCATCAATCAGGCGTTCGTCGAGCACGAGTGGTCCGACATGACGTACATCAACCGCGAGGAGGATATGGGCATCGAAGGCCTTCGTCAGGCAAAGGAGTCGTACAAGCCCGTGAAACTCATCGAGAAGTTCAATGCTTGGGTGAGATGAGGAAGCGGGGGTGAGATCCGTGCGTCTGCGCGGCAGCTTGGCGCTTTTCGCCGCCGCCTTGATCTGGGGCACGACGTTCGTCGCCCAGTCCGTCGGCATGGAGGGCGTCGGTCCTTTTACATACGGCGCGGCACGCTATGTCGTCGCCATCCCCGTCGTCTTTCTTCTGTGGCTCTTCTTCACGCCCAAGAGGCGTGCGGCGAAGGCGGCGGGCACATATCGGTCGGGTTTCAAGGCAGGGGCGCTCGTGGGAGCAATCCTTTTTCTGGGGACGACGTCGCAGCAGGTGGGCATGCAGTATACGACGGTGGGAAAGACGGCGTTCATCACATGCCTCTATCTCGTGTTCGTGCCGCTTGCCGCTGTGTTTTTCGGCGGCCGCATTCGCCCGCTTCATTGGGGCGGCGCGCTCTTGGCGCTCGTCGGCCTCTATTGCCTCTCGATGAAGGGCGGGGCTTCACTCTCGTGCGGAGATGCGATCATGGTGGCAAGCTCGCTCTTCTGGACGATGCACATTCTTTGCGTCGGGCGTTTCGCGGCCTTCGTCGATGTCGTGGAGCTTTCCTTGGCGCAGCTTTTTGTCTGTGCTTTGGCGAGCCTCGTGCTCGCCGCGTTCTTCGAGCAGCCGACCGCCGCCGGTCTTGAGGGGGCGGCTGCGGCGATTCTCTATGCGGGCGTCATGAGTTCGGGCGTCGCCTTCACGCTGCAGATCATCGGACAGCAGTACGCCGATCCCGCCTTGGCCGCCGTCATCATGAGCCTGGAATCCGTGTTCGGTGCGATCGCGGGCGCGGTTTTCCTCGGCGAGTCGATGAGCGCCGTCGAGATCTCGGGCTGCGCCTTGATGCTCGTCGGCATGCTTCTGGCACAGCTTGCAAGCGTCCAAGGAGAGAAACATTCTCCGGCAAAATAAGCTTTTTCTTCTGTTTGCAGGAATGATGAAGAAAATGGCGAATAAAAGCAAGTGGATAGTTGACGGCAAGGGATGGAGCCGCAAGGCGTAGAGAGGGGGGAACCGCTTCCATGATGGAAAGTGAGAAGATCAAGAAAGCGGTAGTCACGATAAAGATCATCGGCGTGGGCGGGGGCGGCAACAGCGTCATTGCGCGCATCGCCGATGGAAACGAACTCGATGTGGAACTGATCGCGGTCAATACGGATGCGAAGCAGATTGCGCATATGGAAGAGGTCGGCATCCAGGCGATCGCCATCGGACGTGAGTTGACGAAGGGCCTTGGCACAGGCGGCGTGGCGGATATCGGCGAGGCGGCGGCGAAGGGCGATGCGGACAAGATCAAGGACGCGATGCGCGGCGCCGATCTCGTCTTCGTCACGGCGAGCATGGGCGGCGGCGCGGGCACGGGCGCAGCCCCTGTCGTCGCGAGGCTCGCCAAGGACATGGGCATATTGACGGTCGGCGTCGTGACCGTGCCTTTTTCCTTCGAGGGGGCGCGCAAGAAGCGCATTGCCAATGAAGGAATCGCGAAGATGCAGGGCAATCTCGACGCACTGATCGTCGTGCATAACGACAATCTCATGAAGCTGCCCGAGAACAGGCATATGTCTCTCGTCGATGCCTTCAAGGCGGCGGATGACGTCTTGCGGCAGGCGATCAACTGCATTGCGGAACTGATCTTGACCACGGGCGAGATCAACGTGGATTTCGCCGACCTCACGTCTACCTTCCGCCAGAGCCAGAGCGGCGATGCGCTCCTCGGCATCGGCGAGAGCCAGAAGAGCGCGATCGAAGCCGTGCAGAAGGCGGTGGAAAGCCCACTCGTCGAGAAATCCCTGGCGGGAGCGCGCGGCGTGATCTTGAATCTCAGCGGCAGTGAGCATATGACGCTCGATGATGTGAGCGAGGCGACGAACTACATTCGCGAGAATACGCATCCGGACGTGAACATCATTCTCGGCACAGTGATTGATCCCGGCATGGGACAGACGATCCGTGCGACGATCATCGCGACGGATTTCGTCGATGGCGCCTCCATGAAGGTGCAGCGAATGGAAGCGCCGGAGAGCAAGCTCAAGGCGGAGGGCATCTCCTCGCTTGAGCCGCCCTCCTTCATGAGACAATCGACGGAGAAGGTTCCGGCCTTCTCCTCGCGCAGCGATTTCTCCCTGCCGAGATTCGACCCGTTCCATCCGAAGAAGTGAGGGCGCTGTGCATGAAGGGAAAGGAGTGTTCTGATGGAGGAGCGTTTTTGCCGCACGGCGATGCTCATCGGTGAGACTGGACTCGCGCGGCTCAGGGCGGCGCGAGTCGCCGTCTTCGGCATCGGCGGCGTCGGCTCGTTTGCGGCGGAAGCGCTCGCGCGTGCGGGCGTCGGACGCCTCGTGCTCGTCGACAACGATGCGGTCGCTGCCTCGAATCTCAATCGTCAGCTTGTGGCGCTTCAAAGCACGCTCGGGCGCAGCAAGGCGGCGGTCATGAAAGAACGCATTGAGGATATCCAGCCAGCGGCCGAGGTCGAGGCGATCGAGGATTTCTTCCTGCCCGAGCGGGCAGGTCTTTTTTTTCGCGGCTCTTTCGACTATATCGTCGACGCCATCGACACCGTCGCGGGCAAGATCGGACTCGTGCTGGAAGCGCAGAAGCGCGGCATTCCCATCGTGAGCAGCATGGGGGCCGGCAACAAGCTCGACCCGACGAAGTTCGAGGTCGCTGACATCTACGAGACGAGCGTATGCCCGCTGGCGCGTGTCATGCGCCGTGAGCTCAAGGCGCACGGCGTCGCCGCCCTGCAGGTCGTCTACTCGAAGGAAAAGCCACGAAAGCCGCTTTTCGTGCCGCAGGAAGAACGCCCCGCGTCGGAAGGGGAGTCCTTTGCCAAGCAGCCGCCGGGGAGCATCTCTTTCGTGCCGTCTGCCGTCGGACTGATTCTTGCGGGCGTCGTCGTGCGGGAGATTGCAGGAGTATCGGTGGAATGAATCCTCTGGCCTGTGCGCCTGTGCAGGCAGGATGGATCGTCCGGTGCAGACGTTCGGAGGCGGAATCTGTCTGGAGCGTTTGCATCGACATGAAAGATATGTTATAATAGTATACGTAGTATATGATAAGGTTATATTGTAGGAGGTATCGACTATGAATTTCGGTAAACTTGGGAGAATCCTCTCAGCGACAGCGCTCCTGGTTCTTTCCATGGCTCTTTTTGCCGGCTGCGGCGGTTCGAGCAGCAATAAGTTCATCAATATCGCCACGGGCGGAACGGCGGGCACCTATTATCCGATCGGCGGCGCGATGGCGGAAATCCTGAACAAGGCAATTCCGGGAATGAACGCGAGTGCGCAGTCCACAGGTGCGACGGTCGCGAACATCAACATGCTGAAGGACGGTTCGGTCGATCTCGCCATCGTGCAGAACGACATCACCTATTACGCCGTGAACGGCACGGAGATGTTCAAGGACAAGAAGGTGGAGAACCTGCGCGGCATCGCAGCGCTCTATCCCGAGACGTGCCAGATCATCACGCTTGAGTCGACGGGGATCAAGAGCATCGCCGATCTCAAGGGCAAGCGTGTCGCTGTCGGGGCGGCGGGCAGCGGTGCGGAAGCCAATGCACGCCAGATTCTTGAGGCGTATGGCATCACTTACGACGATATCGATGAGCAGTTCCTTTCCTTCGGGGAAGCGGCGAGCGCCCTGAAGGACGGCAACGTCGATGCAGCGTTCGTCACGGCGGGCTTCCCGACGGCGGCTGTGCAGGACATCACCTCGCAGAACAAGGTGCGCCTGCTGCCGATCGAGGCGGACAAGGCAGATGCCTTGATCGCGAAGTATCCGTTCTACACGAAGACTGTGATTCCGGCGGGAACGTATGCGGGCTTCGATGAAGAGGTGCCGGGAATCTCCGTCATGGCGATGCTCGTCGCGACGGACAAGGTGGACGAGAAGCTCGGCTACGACATCACGAAGGCGCTCTTCGACAACCTCGAAAAGCTGCAGGCGGCTCATTCGGCAGCGAAGCATATCACGAAGGAAAATGCGAAGAACGGCATGTCCATCGAGCTCAATGCTGGCGCAGAGCGCTACTACAAGGAATAAATGAAGAATCGGCTGGGCGTGAGAATATTCCTCGCGGCTCTCGTGCTTGCAGCGCTTGTGGATTTCTTGGCGCGCCCCTTGCTCGTCGTGGAAAGCGAGCAGGGGGCGCTGCTTTATGCAGAACGAGCGCGCGCAGGGATGCCGGTGGTGATTCGTTTCATCCATTCGGTGCAGAAGACGCCCGTGGAAGAAGATCTTCGCGTGAATGACGAACTTTCGGGTTTTGTGCTCGATGCGACGCGCTATCAATCGTTCGGCGTGGGCTTGCCGTTTCTTGCGAGCGAGGGCGAGTTCCGCACGGAAGGGGATTTCTTCGTCATGGACGACATGGAGCGGCGCTTCCCCAGTCTTTCTTTACGCACGGGCGTGGGGACGGAATTGACGCTCGTGTTGGACGGCACGGAGGAAAAGCTCTTTGAGAAGCTGCCGCCAGGCAGCCGCGTCGATCTCTTGGTCGTCGCCCCTTGGCGCTGGGGCATGAAGAAACTCTTGGGAAAATCGCTGTGAGCCGCGGATGCGGCAGGAAAGGAATGATGTTCATCATGCTGGACAAAAAGCATGAGGAGCTTGCAAAAGAAGTTCTGAAAAAATATGACAAGGAATCCGACGTCATCGAGCACAAGGGCTTTATGGCGAAGGTCGTGATGGTTCTGGCCATCGCGTTCTCTCTCTTTCAAATTTATACGGCTCTCTTCGGCGTGCTCGATGCACAGCTGCAGCGCGCCGTCCATCTGGGGTTCGGACTGACGCTCGTCTACCTGCTCTTTCCCATGCGACAGGTCTGGTCGCGTGAAAAGGTGCATTTCATCGATGTCGTCCTCGCCATTCTGGGCGCCGGCGCTCCCGCCTACATCATCTTCGCCTATCGCAGCCTCGTGACGCGCGCGGGCACGGTCAACGCGACAGATCTCGTCGTCGGGATCATCGGCATCGTGCTCGTCATCGAGGCGACTCGGCGCGTCGTCGGCATGCCGATGGTCTGCGTCGTCCTCTTCTTCCTCGCCTATGCGTTTGCAGGTCCATATCTTCCCGGAGTGCTCGCGCACCGTGGGCTGAACATCGACCAGCTCGTCGCTCACCTCTTCTTTACGACGGAGGGCGTGTTCGGCATCCCGCTCGGCGTGTCCTCGACCTTCATCTTCCTCTTCATCCTCTTCGGCGCTTACCTTGAATCGACGGGGCTGGGCAAGTTCTTCATCGATCTCGCGAATGCCGTGGCAGGTTGGGCACGCGGCGGCCCGGCGAAGGTCGCGGTGCTTTCGAGCGGACTCATGGGCACGGTTTCGGGCAGCTCGGTCGCCAACGTCGCCGGCACGGGCGCCTTCACGATTCCCATGATGAAGAAGCTCGGTTACGAGCGCAACTTTGCGGGAGCGGTCGAGGCGGCGGCATCGACGGGCGGACAGCTCATGCCGCCCGTCATGGGAGCGGCGGCGTTCCTCATGGCGGAGTTCGTCGGCGTGCCGTATTTCGACGTCGTCAAGGCGGCGACGATTCCGGCGATTCTTTACTTCTTGGGCATCTGGCTCGGCGTCCATTTCGAGGCATGCCGCAGCAACCTCAAGGGTGTGCCCAGGGAAGAGCTGCCGAAGCCCTGGGCGATCTTGAAGGAGCGCGGACATCTCGCGATCCCGCTCGTGGTCATCATCTATCTGCTCGTCTCGGGTTTTACGCCGATGCGCGCCGCACTTTGGGCGATCGTGCTCGCCATCGCCGCTTCATCCCTCAGAAAATCGACGCGCATGAAGCCTGTCGAGATCGTGCGCGGCTTGGAAAACGGTGCGCGGAACGTCCTCGGCGTCCTCGTGGCCTGCGCTTCGGCGGGCATCATCATCGGCGTCGTGACGAAGACGGGCGTAGGCTTGAAGCTTGCGTCAGCCCTCCTCGACCTTTCGGGCGGAATGTTGCTGCCGACGATGTTTTTCACGATGATCACATCGATCATCCTCGGCATGGGCGTGCCGACGACAGCGAACTACGTGATCACTTCGACGATCGCTGCTCCTGCGCTCGTGCAGATGGGCGTGCCCGTACTGGCAGCGCACATGTTCGTCTTCTACTTCGGCATCATCGCCGATGTGACGCCTCCTGTCGCTCTCGCGGCCTTTGCAGGCTCCGCCATCAGCGGAGGAAATCCGTTGAAGACAGGAATCAACGCATCGAAGCTGGCGATTGCCGCCTTCATCATCCCGTATATCTTCGTGCTCTCGCCCGTCATTTTGATGATTGACGCGACGCCCATGGGGCTGATCACCGTGCTCGTGACCTCGGTCATTGGCATGATCGGTCTGAGCGGTGCGATGATCGGCTGCTTGGTGAAGCCGTTGAATGGCTTTGAGCGTGTCATGCTGTTCGTGGGCGGCATCTTGATGATCCAGCCGGGGCTTGTCACCGATATCGTGGGATTCCTGCTCTTGGCCTTTGTGCTTTTTCTGCAGCAAAAGCGCGGAAAGGCGGAAGCGAGCAGCTTGGGCTGACGAAAAACAAAGCCTTCGACGTTTTTTGCGTCGAGGGCTTTGCCTTTGTTTGGCAAGTTTGCGGTGAAAAGCATTGTCAAGTCTTGCATTTAAGAAATGCGTCAGCTATGATATACGGAGAAGGTCATCGGGCAATGCCCGACAACAGGAGGTCACCAATGCGCCGAGCATCCAGAGCTGCCTTGAGCCCTTTGCTGAAGCGGCTGAAGATTTATTTCGATGTGCTGAAGAGGACGACGTCCGGCTATCTTTATGTAGTGGATCTGCAGAACAAGGTGGCGATGGCGTCGCCGAACATCGTGCGGGATTTCGGCATACCTGCCGAGACGATGGATTTTCCCGCATTCCGTCAAGCCTGGCAGGCGATCATGCATCCAGCGGAGCGCGCGAGCGTCACGAAAACCTTTGACGATGTGCTGCAGGGACGCACGAAGGAAGGCTGCGTCGAGTTTCGCGCCAAGACGCGCAAGGGCGAATACGAATGGATCGAGTGCCGCTGCGCAGCCGCGCTCGATCACGAGGAAAAGGGGACGCTTTATGCGGGAATCTTTCGCCTCATGGGGCAGCGTACCCATGCGGACGCCGTCACAGGTCTTTTGAACAAGTATCAGTTGGAGCAGCGAATGAAGGCGGCGCTTGACGAAGTGCGCGAAACGGGCAGGGGAGGCGCGTTCCTGATCCTCGGCATAGACAATTTCAAGATCGTTAACGAAGCGTACAACCGCGCCTTCGGCGACCAAGTCCTGCGCGAGGTCGCGCATCGCATCAAGAAGATCCTCTCGACGGACTTTCGACTCTACAAGCTTGACGGCGACGAGTTCGGCCTCGTCTATCCGGGAGCAGACGAAGCGGATGTCGAGATGTTGTACCGGAGCATACAGACGACGCTCCTGGAACCCCAACGGATCAATGACCACAAGTACTTCTGCACGGTGTCGGGCGGTACGGTTTTCTTCCCGCAGTTCGGCAAGGATTATCTCGTGCTGCACAAGTATGCCGAGGCGGCGCTGACTTTGGCGAAAGAGAGCGGCAAGAACAAAAACATCTTCTTTTCGAAGGAGTTGTACAACCGCTGGCTGCGCTCCTTGACGGCGCGTGAAGACATACAAAAGAGCGTGGAGGATGGCTGCCGAGGCTTCAGCCTGTGCTTTCAGCCGCAGGTGGGAGCAGATCATCAGCGCATCATAGGTGCGGAGGCTTTGCTGCGCTGGCAGAATTCCAAAGGGCGCATGGTCGCGCCGATGGAGTTCATCCCGCTTTTGGAAGAGACGCATCTGATGATACCTGTCGGCAAGTGGATCGCAGATACGGCAGTGGGGATCTGCCGCAAATGGCAGGAAATCATCCCCGATTTTCGCATGAGCATCAACCTTTCCTATGTGCAGCTGCGTGATCCGTCCTTCAAGGATGCCGTCAAGGAATGCGTTGAACGCTATGGCGTGTCCCCGCAAAGCATCGTTTTGGAACTGACGGAGCACACGGTCATCTCAGACTGGAACTTCATCAACCGACAGTTCGCTTCTTTGCGCGACTATGGTCTCAAGATCGCCATGGACGATTTCGGCACGGGCTGCTCATCCTTGGCGATGTTCAAGAACCTCTCGTGCGATATCGTGAAGATCGACCGGGCGTTCGTCAAGCAGATTCTTTCCTCGAACTTTGATCGCCGCATCATCGAGTACACGGTGGAGTTGTGCCACAGCGTGGGCATGAAGGTCTGCGTCGAGGGCGTGGAGACGGAAGAAGAGTACGAACTTTTGACGAAGATCTGCAAGGTCGATTCCATCCAGGGATATCTCTTCGGCAGACCGGAAACGCAGGAAGGATTCGAGGAAAAGTTTTTATCGCGTTGAAAATGGCAGAAAGGAGCAGCGATGGCACGCACGAATGATGAGATGGAAGGCGTCACGCATCTCGGCGAGAAGCATACGCAGTATGCGGAGGACTACGCGCCGCATCTTTTGGAAACCTTTGAGAATAAGCATCCTGACAAGGACTATTGGGTCAAGTTCAATTGCCCTGAGTTCACGAGTCTCTGTCCGATTACGGGACAGCCGGATTTTGCGACGATCACGATTTCCTACGTCCCTGAAAGGCGCATGGTCGAGAGCAAGTCCTTGAAGCTCTACCTCTTCAGTTTCCGCAACCACGGCGATTTTCATGAAGATGTCGTGAACATCATACTGAAGGATCTCGTGCAGCTCATGGAGCCGCGCTACATCGAAGTGTGGGGCAAGTTCTTGCCGCGCGGCGGCATCTCCATCGATCCGTACACGAATTATGGCAAGCCCGGCACGAAGTATGAGGCGCTCGCTGAAAAGAGGTTCGCCGCGCACGATCTCTACGGCATGGACAAGGTGGATAACCGATGATCGAGGTTTATACGGGAGCGGGCAAGGGAAAGACGACGGCGGCGGTCGGTCTTGCCATACGCGCCTTGGGGGCAGGGCTTCGCGTCTATATGATGCAGTTCATGAAGAGTCTCGCCTACAGCGAGCAGAAGATCTTGCAGGGATTTTCGCCGCAGCTTGCGCTTCATACGACGGGCAAGCCGTTCTTCATCGCGAAGGAAGGGATGCTGACGGAAGAGGAGCGAAAAGCCTGGGGCGAGGACGTCGTCGTGTTTCCTGGGGGAAAACCGCCGGCCGACTATCGTCATCTGATGCAGCAGGGGTTCGGCAAGGCAGCCGAAGCCGCGCGCTCGGATGCTTGGGATGTCGTGATCCTCGATGAGATCAACGTCGCCCTGTTTTTCGATCTTGTTTCGCGAGAGGAGGTCGAATCTCTGCTCGATGATGTGCCGCCTGAACGTGAGCTTGTCCTGACGGGAAGGAATGCGCCCTCCTGGCTCCTCCAGCGTGCCGACCTCATCACGGAGATGAAGGAAGTGCGCCATTATTATGCGAGGGGAGTGGCGGCACGGCGAGGCATAGAGAATTGAGCGGGGGAAAGGGCAGGAATCGTTGCGCATAATGCTTGTGTGCTGAATCTTGGACTTTCCTTGCAAAAGCTGTTATACTATGGCATAGAAAATGGATGGCAGAGAGGTGCTGGATGTGCAGGAAGAAATGATGGGGGTTCGCGGCGATTTCGTAGAGCAGATCGTGGCGGAGAGCGGATCTTTTTTGAATACTGCTGTGGCTTTTGCGAACGGACGGGGCGGGCGCATCATTTTCTACGGCGAGGGCGGCAGGGGCTTTTCGACAGAATTGGAAATCGTTCCTTACATTGACGAGGTCACACGGCAAATTTTTGAAAGCTGTGAACCGCGCATTTTCCCCCGTGTCGGCGTGGAACTGCAGGATGGCCGTCAAGTCGTTGTCGTGGAAATCTTTCCTGGCATGGAAAAGCCCTATTTCCTCAAGGAAGCGGGCATGATGGACGGCACTTATGTGCGTGTCGGCGGCGCGACGCGCCTGGCAGAGCCGTATCAAGTGCAGGAGCTGCTCCTTTCGGGCACGAACAGCAGTGCCGATCAGCTGGCGGCACAGACGTTGGTCGATGAGGTGGAGATTGAGGAATTCTGCCGCATGATGTACAGCGAGGCCAAGAAGCGTCGTACCGATGGCGAGGATGTCGTGCGTCTGCAGAAGGAAGAGCTCTTGTCATGGAAACTGCTGCGCGAGGAGGAAGGCGAGTGCCGCGCGACGCACGGCTGGCATCTTCTTGCGGGTACGGCGGATGAGCTTTTTCCCGAAGGTTTCGTCCAGTGCGCCGAGTATCTTGGCTCGACGCGCCTGGATTTCGTCGGCGGCGAGGAGTTTTTCGGCTCTTTGATGGAGCAGGTGGACGGTGCGGCGAGCTATGTGCAGGAGCGTCTTGCCTCACGCGGAGTCAAGGCGCGCGGCTTGTCGGATCTGCCGCAGGACCTTGTGCACCGTTTGATTGCGCGCGCCGTCTGCCAGAGGAATTATGCGGCGCCGGGGAGAATTTCTCTCGTGCTTTACGAGGATCGCTTGGAGATCACTGTGCCAGGGCTGCTGGAAGAGGACATGACGATTTGGAAGCTCAAGACGGGATTTGCCAAGATACGAAACCGCGCCATTGCAGCGGCATTTTGCTACATGGGCATGATGTCGGGATTTCAGAGCATTTTGCCCGAGCTTTATCGTGCAGCGAAGCAGGCGCATCTGCCTGAGCCTGCCGTCATCACGCTCGGCGATTCCGTGCGCATCAATCTCTACTGCCGTGCGGAGGAAGATGTGCAGCCGGAGATCGTTGCTGCAGAGGAAACCGTGTCCGTCGAAGAAGATGGGTCAGCGGGAACTTCTGAACCAGCGGAGGAAGCCGCGCTGCTTGAGACAGCGATGCCGGCTGAGGAACCTGAGTCGATCGACGAAGCCGGATCTGTGGAAACAAGCGGATGGACGGAGGAAGCCGCGCCAGTCGAAGAAAGCGGACTGGCAGGTGAGGCTGTGGCAGTGGAAGAAGCCAAGCGGGAAGAGATTGCGCCGGCCGAGGAAACTGTGCCGGTGGAAGATGCCGCGCCCGCTGAGGAAGCTATGTCGATCGAGGAAGCGGCATCTGTCGAGGAGATCGCGCCGGTCGAGGAAGCAATTCCGACGGAAGAAGCTGCGCCTGTGGAGACAGCTGCGCTGATCGAGGAAATTGTGCCGACGGAGGAAGCCGCGTCAGTAGAGGAGGCAGTGCCGACGGAAGAAGCCGTGCCAGTAGAGGAGGAAGCGCCGACGGAAGAAGCTGTGCCGGCAGAGGAGGCAGTGTCGACGGAAGAAGCCGTGCCGGAGGAGGCGGTCGCCTCTGTCGAGGACGGCCTGCCAGAAGACGCTGCGCCTGCTAAGACAGCCGAGCCGATCGAGGAAATCGCATCGGCGGAGGAAGCTGTGCCGACTGAGGCGACTGCGCTTACGGAGACAACCGAGCTGAAAGAGGAAGCGGCGGAAAAAGCGGATTCAGCCGAGAATGCTGAGTTGCCGGAAGAAGCCAAGACGGTGGAAGAAGCGGCATCCGTTGAGGAGGTCGTGCCGGCTGAGCCGACTGGGGCAACAGAGAAAGGCCTGCCGATCGATGGATCTCCTCTGCCGGAGGACGTCGTGGAAGCCGAACCTGCGGAGGAAGACAGGCAGGAGACAGAACATGACGAAGCGATGGAAGTCGATTCCGAGCATGAGCTGGATCTTGATCTTGCGCCCGAATTGAAGTTGGAGATCGAATCCCTTGCAGACCTCAAGGCAGATGCGCCCTCCCTTGAGGAAGAGCCTGCCGAACCGTGCGAAGAGAAGGCGAACGCGGCGCAGCAGGAGCTTTCTTTCGCTGCGGAAGAACCAGCGGAAAAAGTTTCGGAAGGGGCGGCAGAAGGGTCGCTGGAGGAAAAGCTTCTCGGCATGATTCGCGAGAATCCCAAGGTTACGCAGAAAGCCTTGAAGGAGGCGCTTGGCATATCGATCGCCACGGTCAAGCGCATGACGACGGCGCTGCACAAGGCGGGCGTCATCGAACGTACAGGAACGAATCGCAGCGGCGCATGGCGCATCCTCAAGGATTAAGGAATCAGGAAAGCGAAGAACCCACCACGTCCGAGCGGATCTGGTGGGTTCTTTTGAGGAAGCGCGCTTTCAGGCAAAGTATTGGAAATAACAGATGGCGACGAAGAGTGCAAAGGAAACGACGATGAAGAACATGCTTGCTCGCGTCATCCAAAGTTTTTCTTTTTCACCGAAGTTTCCTTGCTTGTACCCGTAAATGAGCAGGAGGGAGAGGGCGAGGGAACCGTACATCGAGCGGTTCAGCCACGTCATTTCCTGCCAGCCGATGATTGCGATGAAGATCGTGAGCGCGAGCATGATCAGGAGGAAAGTGTCCTTGCCCTTTTTCTTGGGACGGTTCTCTGCCCCCTTGAGTGTCACTTGCGGTTTCAAATGTCTGCGTATTTTCTTCAGTTGTTTCGCCATGTTGGATCCCTGCTTTCTTTGTGGTGTATTGTTTTCGCTGCAATATCTTTTCTGTTGGAATTGCTGATAATTTCAAGACCTATCTTCAGCTGCCACGCGGAGCGGCATCGTCTGCTTCTGCGCCCGTCCTCTGCGAAAGCATCATCAAGACAGCGTGCTGTAGATATGTTTTCACGCCTTGCAGGAGCCAAGCCGCCCAGCTGCACCGTCGGTTTGGTGCAGGATGGCGGCGCTCAATTTATCAGTGCTTTCTATTATACATAGGATAAGAGAAGTTGGCAATGTGCTTGTCGCCCTTAACATTTCGTAGTACAATGAAACGGTATAATATAAGGAGATCTAAGATTGTTCATTCATATCGTGCATTTGGACTGTACGGGAGGAAACTATGATACGGGAGCAGCGCAGCAGGGCAAAGCTTGAAGCTTATTACCGCAAGTTTCGAGATGAAGGGAAGATCGATGTCAATGTACATCCTTGGGTTGCTGAAGCGTGGCAGGAGAGCGAGCGGATCGGCGTGCCACAGACGGGGACGGAACCTAGGCATGCGCTTTCTGCGGAAGAGTTTCGTGCGCTGCAGGAAAGGCACGCGCAGGCAATTGATTGCCTTTTGCAGCTGACGGAAGACGTGCAGGAGTTTTTCGCGAGATACGGTTTGAGTCTCCTGCTGCTCGATGCTGATGCCCTCGTTTTGAAGAGTTGTTCCTTGCCCTTCATGCGACTGCCGCATGGCAAGGTCGAGGGTTCGCGTCTTGGCATGGAGGAGATCGGTGCTTCGAGCATCAGCATAGCGAAGGAGAAGCGCACGCCGTTCTGGCTTTTCGGACCGGAAATATGGCGCGAGGAAAGTCATGGGAGCGACGCCTGCACGGCGCCCGTCATCGTCGGCGGTGCACTGCGCTATCTCGTGAACATCGTCGTCGAAGAGCCTGCGGCTGTTCCGCAGGATGCGGTCATCGCGCAGCTTCTGCTCATATCACGTTCGTTGGCTGCTGCCTTGGAACGTGATTTCAGATTGCAGGCGCAGGAGGCGATCCTTGACGCCGCGCCCTTTGCTGTTTATCATATTCTGCCGAGCGGCGAAGTCGCCTACGCGAATCGCTTGGGGATGGAACGCCTGTCGCGCATCGGTGCGCGCGACAAGGTGACGAGCCGTCTCCTGAATCTCAACGACATCGTCTTGAACTATCGACATACGCCCATTTATCAAGGATTCAGCGGAACACCCTGCTACAACAAGGAGGTCACCTGGATCACGGCGGCGAAGACCTATGAGGACGTCACGACCGTCGTGCCGCTCGAAAGTCCCACCATGCAGGATATTGCGGGGGTCGTGACCGTTTCCATGCCCATCGAGGATCTTCGGATGCTCGTGGCCCATACGGCGGGCTATACGGCGAAGTATAGTCTCGCCACGATGGCTGGCACGGGGCAGACGTTCCAGGCATTGTGCGACAAGGCCTTGCGCGTGGCGCGGGGCAAGAACCATGTGCTTTTGCAGGGAGAGGTCGGCACGGGCAAGCAGCGCTTGGCACATGGAATACATCAGGCATCGGCACGCGCGGCAGGGCCGTTGGTTTCCTTTCGCTGCGGTGATGTGCAGCCGGAACTTTTGGCCGGAGAGCTTTTCGGAGCGGCGATTTCTCCCGATGTCAGCCGACCCGGCAAGTTGGAGCTTGCCTTTGGCGGCACGCTCTTCCTCGACGAAATCGAGAAATTGCCGAAGACGACGGCCGCTGCTCTCGCCGCTGCGCTGCGCGAGGGCAAGGCGCATCGCCTCGGCGAGACGGTCGTGCGTCCTATCGACGTGCGCATCATCGCTGACTGTGACGGCGACCTCAAGCGTTTGACCGAGCGCGGTTTCTTTGAGCGCAGCCTCTATGACCTCGTTTCGCGCAGTGTCATACGAATGCCGGCGCTGCGCAACCGGCGCGAGGACATACCGCTGCTCGCCGAGCAAATCATCTGCGAGCTTGCCGAACAGCATCGCATGGAAAGGAAGAACCTCCTGCCTGAAACGATCGAGCTTTTGGAGCAATACGATTGGCCAGGCAATATCAAGCAGCTGCAAAGCGTCTTGGAACATGCTTTTTTTCACACCGCAGACATGGTGATTGCACCGACGGACATCAATCTCATGGGTGATGTGAAACCCGATGATAATTGGAAGAAGGATCGAGAGATATTTTTGCGCGCATGGAAGTCGGCGGGAGGCAACGTCAGCCGCTTGGCGAATCTTCTTGATGTCAGCCGCGTCACGCTGTATCGCTATTTGAAGAAGTTTCAGTTGGAGAAGACATAAGGGGGAAGTTCTTTGCGACTGCGCAGGAAGCCGTGGGTGGATGAGGCCATTCACGCATACGACGACTTTGTATATCCCAAGGATCGTCCGGCAGGCGAGGAGGAGAGAGGGCGATGGCGGGAGATCTTCGGTCGTGAGGCGCCGCTCTTCGTCGAACTTGGCACAGGCAAGGGCGATTTCATCAGCCAGATGGCGGAGCGGTTTCCCGAGGTGAACTTCATCGGCATTGAGAAGCAGCAGGATGTCCTCATCGCCGCAGCGAAGAAGGTGCGCGAGATGGCGCTTGGAAACGTGCGCCTGCTCGTCTTTGACATTGCACAGCTTGAACACATTTTTGCGCCGGCGGAGGTTTCGCGTTTCTTCGTGAATTTCTGCGATCCATGGCCCAAAGCGCGTCATGCGAAGCGCCGTCTGACGCATCGAAGCTTTCTCATGTGCTACAAAGAGCTCCTTGCGCCCGGCGGCAAGCTGGTGCTCAAGACGGACAATCGTGCGCTCTTTGATTTTTCGCTGGAGGAGTTTCGCGAAATGGGGCTCTTGCTCGATGATATCTGCTATGATCTGCACGCTGAGGCGCGTCCTGACAACGTGATGACGGAGTACGAAAGAAAGTTCAGCGGCAAGGGTGAGAAAATCAACCGCTGCGAGGTCACGTTCGCGTGAAGGAGGGGCTTATGGAAAGGCAGGAAGCTGCAGAAGAGAAGGGCAAGAAAAGCTTCTGGGTCAGCGATATGGAGGCGGTGCTCGCCATCTTTATCGTGCTCCTCGTTTTTGGCAGCATCAATGTGTTCAGTTCAAGTTTCATTTTGGCGGAAACGACGTTCGGCACGCCGTATTTCTTTCTGCAGCGCCAGATGTTCAACCTAGCGGCCGGCTTCTTCTGCTTCATTCTTGGCTGTCGCGTGAATTACCACCGTTGGCGCGTATGGATCGTTCCCGTCGTCGCCATCACGATTCTCGCGCTCATCGCCGTCCTTCTCGTCGGCACGGAGGTCAACGGGTCGAAGCGTTGGCTCGGTACAGCGGGACTCCAGATCCAGCCGGCGGAGATCGCGAAGCTCGTTTCCCTTATGCTGATTTCCGCTTATGCGGCGTATCGCGTGCGAAACGACAAGCCCATCGAGCTGCTCTTTTTCAACCCGCAGTACATCATCGTCCTCTTCATGGGGCTGTTGATCGAGCTTGAGCCTGATGGCGGTACGATGTTCATCGTCATCTTCGTGCCGTTCATGCTCATGTGCATCGCCGGTCTTGAAAAGGTGAAGGTCATGAGCACCTTCGCCGTCTTTGCGGCGGCGGGCGCAGCATTGTCCGTCCTGCAGCCGTACCGCTTGGCGCGCCTCAAGGTGCTGCTCGATCCGTGGGCAGATTCGCAGGGTATCGGCTATCAAACCGTGCAGTCTCTGTCCGCCATTGGCTCGGGTGGTCTCACTGGCATGGGATTGGGCATGGGCGTGAGCAAGTACAGCTATCTGCCCGAGGCGCATACGGATTTTGCCTTCGCCATCTTCAGCCAGGAGACGGGATTCTTGGGCGTCATTCTCGTGCTCGTGCTCTATTCGGCATTCACCGTCTACGGCGCGCGCATCGCGAACGCTGCCGCCGACGCCTACGGGCAGTTTCTTGCGACAGGCATCCTGCTCCTCATCAGCGGGCAGGCGGTGATCAACCTGCTGATGGTCGGCGGCCTTCTGCCCGTCATCGGCGTGCCGCTGCCCTTCATCAGTTACGGCGGCACGTCGCTGATGATCAGCATGGCGAGCGTCGGCATTCTCTTGAACATCGGGCAGCACGGCACGGGTGCGTCGAACCGCAGCAAGCTCCGGGAAGCCTTGGAGCGCGATGTGGCGAAGAAAAAGGCCGAACGCCACTTGCGTCTTGTGAAGAAGTAGGCACTGCAGAAAACGCTTGCAGGTGATGTCGTGCCCCGCTCGGCTCTGAGGTCCGACAGGAGTTTCAGGGCAGGAAGGAATATGTGTGATGGAAAGCATCTATGGAAAACAGGAGACGGCGCTTCCGGAGATTCTTGCCGCATTTCGTGCACGCATCGAGGCGGCCAGCGCAGAGGTCAGGAAGAGCACGGGCTCAGCGCCCTACGAGCATCTGATCTGCCGTGTCAAGTCGGATGAGAGCATGAGGGAGAAGTGCCTGCGCAAGGGTTTGCCCCTAACGCCGCAGTCTGCCCTGCGGCAAGTCCATGACGCCATCGGCATCCGTGTCGTCTGCCGCTTCATCGACGACGTATACGTTGTCGTGCGCGCTCTCAAGGCATTTTCGGGCGTGACGGTTTTCGAGGAAAAGGACTATATCCGCGACGTGAAGCCGAACGGCTATCGCAGCTACCATATGATTCTTTCGCTCGAAACGCCGTTCGAGGATGTGGATGGGAAGAACCCCGGCCGGTTCTTTGTGGAATTGCAGCTTCGCACGCTGGCTATGGATTCCTGGGCGAGTTTGGAGCACGAGATGATGTACAAACATGCGGTCAAGAACCGCAAGCTTTTGGCGGCAGAACTCAAGCGCTGCGCCGATGAGCTTGCCTCGTGCGACCTTTCGATGCAGACGATCCGCAACTTGATTCGAGAGTCCGATGTGATGGGGGATGTGATGGCATGAAGCTTCTGCTGGCGGAAGATGAAAAGGATATGGCGGCAGCGCTCGTCGCGGTCTTGGAACATTCGGGATACGAGGTCGATGCTGTGCACGACGGCAAGGCGGCTCTGGATCTCGCACAGAAGGGCGCGTATGCCTGCATGGTTTTCGATGTAATGATGCCTTTGATGGATGGCGTGACAGCCTTGAAGGAACTGCGGGCGGCGGGTGATATGACGCCCGTCCTGCTCCTGACGGCGAAGGCGGAAGTCGAGGATCGCATAGAAGGCCTTGATGCCGGAGCGGACGACTATCTGCCCAAGCCGTTTGCGATGGGGGAACTGCTCGCACGCCTGCGCTCCTTGACGCGCCGTGCTGAAACGTATGCGCCCGCAGAGCTTTCGCTCGGCTCAGTCAAGCTCGATGTCGAGAAACAGGAGCTTGCGGCGAGGAGCGCTGTGCGCCTGGCGAGCAAGGAAACGCAGCTCATGCAGCTCTTGATGGCGAATGCGGGAAAGCGTGTCACGACGTCGGAGATTTACGAGCGCATATGGCAGGGCGCAGAAGAAGGCACGGACATCGTTTGGGTCTACATCTCCTATCTGCGCCAGAAGCTCAAGGCGATCCACGGCGACCTCGCGATTCTTGGAGATCAGGGAGGAAGCTACATGATCTGCGAGGTGAACTAGATGGAAATGATCTCGCGGCTGCGGCGCAAGTTCATCGCGCTCGGCACAGCCGCCGTCATCCTCATCGTCTTCGTCGTGCTTGCTTCCCTGAACCTTGCAAGCTTCTACGATGAGGGAAGCCGCATCGAGGCGGTGCTTTCCTACATCGCACGCCACGACGGCAAGCTGCCCGACAAGCGCATCGTCGATGCAGGCTTCGACTACACGCCGGAGTTTGCGTTCCAGACGCGCTACTACTGGGCAAGAATTGCTGCGGATGGGGTGGTCGAAGCGTTGGACACGAGCCATATTGCAGCCGTCAGCCGTGAAGACGCTGCGATCAGGGCAGCCGTTCTTGCTGAAGAGTCGAACTTGCGCGGCAGCTACGAAGAAGATGGCGCCTACTACGCCTATCTCGTTACACGGCTCGATGGCGGCAGGGTCTTCGTCGTCGTTATGGACTGTACGCGCGAGATGCAGATCGTCTGGAACGGCGTGCGCTTCTCTGTCCTGGTCGGCCTCTTCTGCATCCTGCTCTACATCGCGTTCGTCGCCTTCTTCTCGCGATGTCTGATCGCCCCCTTCGTGCGCAATCTGAAGAGCCAGCGCCAGTTTGTCACGAACGCGAGCCACGAACTCAAGACGCCGATCGCCATCATCTCAGCGAACACGGAAGTTCTTGAGATCACGATGGGAAAGAATCAGTGGACGGAGACAATCTTGAAGCAGGTCAAGCGCCTTTCGGGATTGGTGAGCGACATGGTGGCGCTCGCGAAGCTCGAAGAGCGCGTTGCCGATCATTTTCATCCGATCGAAGTCAATTGCTCGGAAACGGCGCACGAGATCGCGGCCTCCTTCGAGCTTCCGGCGAACGAGCAGGGGAAAAGGCTTGTGGCAGAAATCGCCGATGGCGTCCGTGTGCTTGCCGACCAGCAGATCATCTACACGCTGATGAGCGTCCTCGTCGACAATGCCGTGAAATATGCGGACGATGGCGGCGTCGTGCGCATCGGACTGCAAAGCGGCAGACGCGGGCGCGGCATGGTCTTTTCCGTGACGAATCCCTATGCGGCGGGAGAAGGCGTCGATTACTCGCGCTTCTTCGAACGCTTCTATCGCGAGGATGCTTCGCACAACAGCGAGAAGGCTGGTTACGGCATCGGCCTGACGATTGCTGCTGAAACCGTCAGCTATCTCAAGGGACGACTCAATGTCCATTACAGGGAGGGTGCGATTACCTTCGAAGTCGTGCTCAAGTAGGAGAAGGAGAAGGAAGAGTGAAGCTTGTTTCTATCGTTGTCCCCGTATTCAATGAGGAGGACAATCTCGAACATTTCTATCAAGCGGTCTCTGGGGTCATGGAGAAGACGAAGTACGATTTCGAGCTGATCTTCGTCGACGACGGATCTCGTGATCGGAGCCGTGAGATCCTGCGTCGCTTGGAGGAAGAAGATGCGCGCGTGCAGCCCATCTTCCTCTCGCGCAATTTCGGGCATCAGCTCGCCCTGACTTGCGGGCTTGACCACGCAGACGGCGCGGCGGTCATCATGATGGACGGCGATATGCAGCATCCGCCCTCCTTGATTCCGACGCTTCTTGCCAAGTGGGAAGAGGGTTTTGACGTCGTGCAGACGATTCGCGAGACGACGGAGGGCGTCGGTTTCTTGAAGAAAGCGACATCGTATTGGTACTACAAGGCGCTCAACAAGATCTCGCGCGTCCACATCCAGGAGGGCGGCTCGGATTTTCGGCTCATGGACCGCAAGGTCGTGCTGGAATTTCGCCGCTATCGCGAGCGAGCGCGCTTCATCCGCGGCATGATCGGCGCCATGGGCTATCGTCAGGCGCAGATCCGTTTCGTGGCACCCAAGCGTTTCGCGGGCGTCTCGAAATTCTCCCCGCGGAAGATGCTGCATTTCGCGCTCGACGGCATCCTCGCGTATTCGACAGCGCCGCTGCGCCTGGGATTGTATGCAGGCTTCACCTGCGGCGTCCTGAGCGTGATCTTGCTCCTCCATGTGCTTTACATCAAGTTCATCGAGGGAAGCGCCGTGCCCGGCTGGGCGACGATCACGGCATGCGTGCTGCTCTTCGGTGGCCTGCAGCTCGTTGCGCTCGGCATCTTGGGCGAATACATCGGACGTATCTTCGAGGAAGTCAAGCGGCGTCCGCTTTACCTCATCGCGCGTGACAAGCCGAAGGACATCGAGCGCATGGCGCGGGAGAACGATGTGCGGGAAAAGGCCGGTCTCGGAAAAGAGGAGGAGCATGATGTTGAAGAAACGGGAAATCTTTCATGAAGTACGCCGTTATTTCGTGATTCTTTTCGGCTGCATCGTATGCGGCATAGGCATCAACCTCTTCATCCTGCCGGCGAACCTTCTGACGAGCGGGCTGGGCGGTATCGCCATCCTCCTGCATTACTTCGTCGACTGGCCCGTCGGCGTGCAGCTCCTCATCTACAATCTGCCGATCCTCTACCTTGCCCATCGCTTCGTGGGAAAGCGCTACGCTGTCGATACGATTCTGGGCACGGTGCTGTTTTCTCTCGCCATCGATGCGTTCAGTGCGCTTTCAGCGCTGCATCCCGTGCAGGACACGATGCTCAACGCCATTTTCGGCGGGGTCGTCTCGGGCATTGGCTATGGGATCATCTTCCGCTTCGGTTCGAATACGGGCGGCGTCGATGTGCTCGGCGCCATCTTGAAGAAATATTGGTCGATCGATGTCGGCACGGGCGTCTTCCTGCTCAACATGCTCGTCATTGCGGCTTCCGCTGCTCTCTTCGATCTGGAGACGGCGCTCTTCACGCTCGTCTGCATCTACGCGACTGCGGAACTCACGAATCGTTGGGCGGCAGGCTTCAATCGCGAGAAAGCCATCTTCATCATCTCGGAGGAAAGCGAGAAGATCGGCGATGCCATCATGGAGAGCCTGCATCGAGGCGTCACCTACCTGGAAGGCAGGGGAGGATTCCTGCAGGAGAAGAAGGATGTGGCCTTCGTCGTCGTCTCTCTCACGCAGCTCGCGCGCGTCAAGGCGATTTGCGACTGCTGCGACAAGAACGCCTTCCTCATCATAGCCAATGCATCCGAAGTGCGCGGCAGAGGATTTTCACGCGAAAGGATTCTCTATCAGTTTGCTCAAAGACGCGAGATGATCGAAGCGCGAGAGAAGGAAAAGGATGGGGAGTAGCTGAGCAGCAATAAGCCGAACGCGATCGCGTTCGGCTTATTGCTGCATGTCGGTCATTTATCTCTGTAATGAGAGCCGCATTGTACGATTTTTATGGTGCCGTTTTCGATACGATAGACAAGACGATTCGCGTGATCTATACGCCTGCTCCAATAAGGAGCTAAGTCGCCGCTCAATCGTTCTGGTTTGCCGATTCCCTCATAGCCGTTTCGGTCAATATCTCTGAGGAGCTGCTGGATGCGCTTGAAAGTTTTCTTATCCTGCTTTAGCCAATACTCAAAATCTTCCCACGCTGCATCTGTAAATGCCTTAATCATCGAAATTGACCTCATGAACTGTGCCGCCGGTCGCTTCCATCTGAGCGATGGACTTTTTCAGTCGCTCCATATTTGCTTCGCTGTAAAAGGGATCGACGGATACTTCAAAAGGAATACGCTGCTCCCGTGTGACTTTTGCAGCGAACATCGTGAAGGCGGATGCCATCGTCAGACCCATTGCCTGACATGTTTGCTCCATCTGAGTTTTCAAAGATTCGTCCATAGAAAAATTTATAACTGCTTGAGCCATAGGATTCACTCCCTTCGCCATTGACTCTATCTTACCATGTTTGAGGCTTTATCTCAATATTTAAGAACCAACAAGAAAATTCCGATGAAATAGAGACGGATAGCGAAAGATTTCGCATGGAGCGGTTTTCTCAGTACACGGAAGGGATGAGAAAATGAGTATGAGGATAGGGAGCGCCTTGGGCGGACGTGAGACGAGTGCTTCTTTCGTACAGGCACCTTCCGCCGCCATGGCTCTGAAGGGCAGGCAGAAGGAGAAGACGCAGCTTGGCGCGGCCGCTGAGGTGCTGATCAGCAGGAAAGCGCGCATCCTGCAGCTGACGGAAAAGGACGCGAAGGAGATCCTGCGAGACGAAAAGGATTTTGAGCCCCTGACAGCGCGCGACAGGATCGCCGATGTCGATAAAACGCGGCAGGGCGTCAAGGCGGAAAAGGAGCGCGTCGTTGCGATCAAGGAACTGCTCAAGGACGATACGCTGACGGATGATGAAAAGAAGGCGCTGAAAGAGGAGAAGGAAAAGCTCCTGTCGCATATTGTCGCGACTTCGTACGATGATCAGATCTCGATGATTTACGATTTGAAGAAGGAGCTGGAAAAGAAGGCCGCCGCGGCGCGCGAGGAGATCGAAAGCGACCGTCTGCGCGCGCCTCTGCCGAAGGATGAGGACGAGGACTTTGACTGGTTTAATGCCAGTGCGGATGAGTGGAATGAACGGCTCAAAAAAGATTTTGAAAAAGCAATCGCTGCCATGAAAGGCGAGCGTGTCGCGGATCCTCTGGGGATCAGGGACAAGCTGCAGAGAGAATTTGACGAGCTGGATGCCAGCGCCTCGAAACTTGATATATGGCTTAAGCATGTGCAGGATTTGGCGGAATGGTTGGAATGGAAGCTGCTGAAGTTCGGCGAGGTCGGATGCCAGGAGGCTTCAGATGAAGCCGTGCAGGAGATGAAGGAAGAGCAGGAGAAGCTCGAAGAAATTGAGCAGATGAAGGAGGGACTCCTGCCGCTGCCGCCCGAAAAGGCGCAGCCGGAAGAAGAGGCCGACGCTGCGAAAGAAAAGGAAAAAAGCAAGGGCAAGGGCAATGCTGCCGTCCCGACGGCACCGCCCGCCGCCCGCGCCGCTGTCCGCACCGCCATCGCACGCTATATGGCGAAGCATTAACACGGAAAAAAGACCTGTCACTGAAAGCCGCTTCTCGGCTTCCGGTGACAGGTCTTTTTCTGGGGCGTTATTTGCCGTCCTCATCTTGGATTGCCGGCATCAAATCGTTGTCGTCGTCAGCGTCTTAGTCCCGCCTCTCTCGCTTCGTTCAGCCTTAGTATACAGGAAAACTGACTCTTTTGCAAAGGAATGTCGGCAGTTGGTATGTGTCAAGATGTTCTCGGTGGGAAATTTCAACCCTTGATGCGTCTGCCTTCGCGGCATGCCTGTTTTTCCTCTTTAAGCGAAGCATT
>ERZ773197.267-NODE-267-length-43173-cov-14.623661_pt1 | contig 43173 bp, 33 predicted proteins | sample MGYA00580999_ERZ773197 | MGnify/ENA primary metagenome ERZ773197 (study PRJEB29015, sample SAMEA2738166) | human oral metagenome | biome: human oral; feature: human-associated habitat; material: saliva | place: China | collected 2185 ...
CCATGGACCAGATGGTGAGCATCTGCGTTGCGAAGGCCGCCGGTGCGACGATGGTAGCCGCAGAGGTGCCGGCCGCCCAGCAGATGGCCTCTCCGATCGTGTAAATCGCATAGAACGCGACAAGCCAGAGCGGGCTCGCCTTCTCACCCGGCGCATAAATTTGGAAGGGCAGCACCATGATCAAAATCGAGATGCCGTAGCAGAGCGTGCCGATACCCATTTTCCCTGGGGTGGAGGGCTGCTTCTTGCCGAGTTTCGCCCAGAGTCCCGAAATCGCGGAGCCGAGCAGAATCGAGAAAATTGACTGCAGGGTGACAAAGGATGCCGGTGTAATCTCCCTGCCGAAGAAATTCATGTTGACCGAAGTCTCCGCATAGATGCTGAGCACGGTGTTACCCTGGTAGGAAACCAGGTTCGTGAAGCAATACGCAATGAAAATCGGAATGATAAAAAGCACGCGGCGCTTCTCCTCCGGCTTGGTCTTGGGACTCGAAATCACATAGATCAGATAGATGGCCGGCAGGAAGACCGCGACCGAGCTCACCGTATTTGCGAACTGCTTGATTGTGATGATGCGGTTGCTGAAGAGATAAGTGAGAATCGCCGCGATGATCGCAACGATGCCCGCGAGCACAAAGACCGCCTTCTTTCTGGTTGCCTCCGGGAAGGGATCCGCCGGCTCCTCGGCGATGGTGCCGAACACGCGGCGCTCCGTCGAGAGGAATATCGTGGAACCGACCACAGATGCCGCCGCGCAGAGCGCGAACGCTGCGTGGTAGCTGAACATAATCGCAATGGTGCCGGTCACCGCCGGAATGGCTGCGCCGATGTTCGCGATGATGTAGATATAGGCGAAGGCACTGTCTCGTCTCTCATCGCCCTGCTGATAGAGCTTTGCGGTCAGGGTGTTCATGGACTGGCCCGCAATCATGCTGTTGCAGAGCAAAAGTCCGGTTGCGACCGCGTAGCCGATGATGCCGGAACCCGGAATTGCGAGAATCAGGTAGGGAATCGGCGCAATCATATTCATGAGGCGAAGCGCCTTCCGGACACCGAAGACGCGGTCTGCCATATAGGAACCGACCACGCCGCAGATGACCACGAGCGCAAAGTAGAGCGACAGGAGCTGTGCCGCCTCGGTCTTATCGAAGCCCAGGCCAACCGGCGCTTCTTTGTAGAGATAGTAAATCAGGATTGCCGTAAAACCGTAGTAGGAAAAGGAGTTACACAAATACCGCAGACAGATTGTGAGCAAGCCTTTCGGATGCCCGAGGAAGCTTCGATCCCTGTAAATAGCCTCATTGTCAAGTGCCGGTTTCCCTGCCATGACGCGCTCCTTTCTGTAAAAAAGAACGCTGCCGGGCCTGTCCCAAAGGGGGACAGGCCCGACAGCGCAAGCCACATTGTGAATGTGCCAAAGCCTAAAACACTGTTTCTTGTTTCGTCACCGCTGTTTTTTATGCCGCCTGGTTCGAGAGACCCATCTCTTTTGCGAGCTTCTTCGAGATGAGCACGATGACAAGGCCGACCAGCAAGGTGCTGCCGCCGATGAGCAGGAAGTAGATCGTCTCGCTGCCTTCCTTGTAGAAGTTCGAAGCGAGATTCGAAAGGCTTGCGCCTGCCGTCATCGACATACTCCAAGTCTGCATCATCTGGGTTGCGAATGCTGCCGGTGCGAGTGCGGAAGCGGATGCGCTACCAGCCGGGTAGGAGATGCCCTCACCGATGATAACGACCATGTAGAACGCAACCAGCCAGAACGGGCTGACCTTCACGCCCGGTGCATAGAGCTGGAACGGAAGGATCATAATCAGGGTGCCGACACCGTAGAGCATGGTACCGAAGCCCATCTTCCACGGCGTGGACGGCTGCTTGTCACCGAGCTTACTCCAGAGACCGGTGATGAAGGAACCGAAGACAATCGCCATGATAGCCTGCAGTGTCATGTAGATGGTCGGGGAGACCTCGTGGCCGAAGAAGTTCAGGTCGACGCTGGTCTCCGCATAGATTGCGAGAATCGTGGTAGCCTGGTACCAGACCATCATTGCGAAAGAGCTTGCGATGAACATCGGGATGATGAAGAGGAGCTTATGTGCCTCTTCTCTCGTGGTCTTCTTGCTCTTGTACATGAAGACAAAATAAGCAGCCGGCAGGAACAGGGTCAGGGTGCTGACCGTGTTCGAGAAGTTTGCAATCGTTGCAACGCCGCTCAGGAACAGCGCAGCCAGAATACCGCAGAACACCAGGGTTCCGACAATCAGGTAGATGATAGCTTTCTTTCTCTCAGCCGGCGGAAGCGGATCGTCCGGCTCCATGCCGATCGGGCCGAAGGCTCTCTTCTCAAAAATGAGATAGACAAGGGAGCCGAGTGCACCGAGAATACCGAGCACAAAGAAGGTGAAGTGGTAGCCTGCAACCTTTGCGAGCGTACCTGCGACGACCGGCGACATAGCACCGATGTTCGAGAGCACGTAGGTGATTGCGAACGCACCGTCACGTCTCTTATCGCCCTTTGCATAGAGCTTGCCCATCAGCGTGTAGAGCGAGCTTCCGCAGATCATTGCGTTAACGTTTCCGAGTGCATACTGCAGGATAACACCTGTCATGCCGAGACCCGGAATTGCAAGCAGGAAATACAGGAACGGTCCGGTAAAGCAGACGAAGCGGTAAGCTTTTCTGTTACCGAAGACGCGGTCCGACATGTAGGAACCGATGACGCTGAAGATCGAGCCGAGTGCCGAGTTCAGGGTGATCATCTGCGACGCCTGAATCTTCGTGAGGCCGAGGCCTTCCGGCGATGTTGCGTAGAAATAGTAAATCAGAATTGCGCTCATGCCGTAGCTCGTAAGCGACGTCATGAAGAACTTAAAGCTCACAACTCCGATACCGAACGGATGCCCGATGAAGCAATGCTCACTCTGAATCTTATCGATCTGAGCCTGCTCCTCCTTTCTCTTTGCATCCAGCTCTGTGTTTACAGCTGCTTCCATAAAATCCTCCTGTCTGAATTAAAACTGTAATTCTGATAGAAAAACAAAAGTAACTGCAAGTATTACTTGCTCCCCCTCCTAGTTACTACCTGTCATTTTGCGGACAGAGCCGAGCTCGCAACTCGCTGCCCTCACAGGATTATCTGCCTTGTTCCTCCTCTCTCGAAATATCATATCGCAGAGGAAGAGCGCCGTAGCGCCCTCCAAGCTGCGGATACTGTAAGCTTTAGTTCTCGCCTTCGCGGACAGCGTTGATGCCCATCCCCTTTGCGAGCTTCCTGCTGAAAATCACGACGATCGCACCGCAGAGCGTCACTGCTGCGCCGATGGCGAGGAAGTAGAGGCTCTCGGAACCCTCGCGGTAAAAGTTTACCACGAGCGAACTCAGGCTTGCGCCGGTCGACTGCCCCATGGCCCAGACTGTCATCATCTGCGTGGAAAATGCAGCCGGTGCCACATGCGATGCCGCCGACTCACCGGCCGGGGTCACAATCGCCTCACCGATGGTCATAATCGCAAAGAAGACAACCAGCCACATGGGGCTCACCTTGACATCCGGCGGGAACAGCTTGAACGGAATAATCATGAAGAGAATCGAAATGCCGTAGAGCGCCGTTCCGATGCCCATCTTGGCGGGGGTGGACGGCTGCTTCTTGCCGAGCTTCCCCCAGATTCCGGTCAGAACCGCACCGAAGATGACGGCGAAGAACGCATTGAGTGTCCAGTACGCCGCCGGGGTGATTTCAAACCCGAAGAGGTTGCGGTTTACGTTGGTTTCCGCATAGATTGCGAGCACCGTGGTCGCCTGATAGTTCACAAGTAATGTAAAACTAACTGCAATAAACATCGGAATGATGTAAACCAGACGAGCCCGCTCCTCTTTTGTCGTCTTTGGGCTCAACATAATATACAACAAATATGCCACGGGCGCAACCACACCCACACTACTTACCGCATTTGCAAACTGGGTGATGGTGATAATGCGGTTTGTGAACAGGAAGCTAAGCAGGGCTGCGACCACCGCGACGCCCGCAATCAGCTTCAGAACCGCCGTGCGACGCTCTGCCGGCGGCAGCGGATCGTCCGGCTCGGTGCCGATGATGCCGAAGGACTTCTTCTCACTCACGATGAAAAAGACGGAGCCGATCAGCGAGAAAACTGCGCAGGCCAAGAACGCCGTGTGATAGCCCGCCACCAGTGCAATGGTTCCGGTGATACCCGGGACACAGGCGCCGATGTTCGAGATAACGTAAGTGATTGCGAACGCGCTGTCCTTTCTGGTATCGCCCTTCTTATAGAGCTTTGCGGTCAGCGCGTCCATGCTGCGGCCGCCGAGCATGCTCGAGAAGAGCATCATGCCCTGCGCGCCCGCATACCCCGCAATGCCGAGACCCGGAATTGCGAGCAGGAGATAGGCAATCGGCATTACGATGCAGGTGAGCCGGATTGCGAGGCGCGGTCCGAAGACGCGGTCCGCCATGTAAGAGCCGATGACGCCGCAGATGATCACCAGTGCGTAGTAGAGCGAGAGGAGCTGCGAAGCCTCGGTCTTCGTGAGTCCCAGTCCCTCCGGAAGTGCTGCGTACAGGTAGTAAATCAGAATCGAAGTGAGTCCGTAATACGAAAACGAGTTGCACATGAACTTGAGTCCGATGGTGAGCACGCCGACCGGGTGTCCCACGAATCTCTTGTCCGCCTGAACCTTTTCAATTTCTCTCTGTTTCTCTTCCGCCGACAAAACTTTTACGTCCTGCATAACCTTATCCCCCTACTGCATTCGACTCAGACCTGATTCTCCTTGCACCATGTTGCCAGGGTCTCCGCAATCTCCTTCATGCTGCCTTCGCCGAAGGGATTCTGGAAGCCAGCCTGCTGCAGAAGATCGGAGTAAGTCTCGCTGCCGCCCTTTTTCACGAGTTCCACATAGCGCTTCCAAGCTTCCTTCCGATCCTTCAGGTGAAGGGCAAAGAACTGGAGCGCCGCGGTTCTCGCGAGGCAATAGTCGATAAAGTAGAACGGGAATTCGTAGATGTGCTTCTGCTTCTGCCAAGCGCCGCCGTCCGCGTAGAACGGAAGGCCGTCGTTGTCAATCCACGGGCGATACTTCTTGTCGAGCTCGAGCCAGACCTGATTCCGCTCCGCGGGCGTGAGCTCCGGCTTCTGGTAGACAATGTGCTGGAACTCATCGACCTGGCAGCCGTAGCAGGTTGCGAGCATTGCATCCTCCGCATGCTGTAACTGGTATTTCGCCGTGTCCTTGCCGAAGAACAGGTGATGGAAGGGCGAGGTCAGGAACTCCATCGAAGTCGAGTGGATCTCGCAGGTCTCCATGGCCGGCTCAACGAGCTCCAGGATGAGGCCCATCTTGTTGCCGACATAGGCCTGGAACGCATGGCCCATCTCGTGGGTGATGGTCTCGACGTCAAAGGCGCTTCCGTTCCAGTTTGCAAAGACGAAGGGGCCGTAATCGGTCACATTGTACATATACGCGCCGAGGAGCTTGCCCGGTCTCGTGAGGACATCAAAACTCTCGTTTTCAAACATCCAGTCGATGAACTCGGCGGTCTCGGGGCTCAGCTCGTCGTACATCTTCTTGCACATGCTGAGCATATAATCGGTGTTGCCCGCAGGCTCCGGGTTGCCGTCCTTAAAGCAGATGTCGAGGTCGTAGAGCTTCGGATTCTCGATGCCGACGCGCTTCATGCGGAGCTCCATCAGCTGCTTTGCGACCGGAACAATGTCGCGTGCCACCTGCTCTCTGTAGTTCTCGATGTCCTTCATGTCATAGCCGATGCGGCCCATGCGGAGGTAGGAGAGCTCGGAGTAATCGCGGAAACCCATGCGGCGCGCCTGCTCGTTGCGGTTCTTGATCATGCGGCCAAAGATATCATCGAGCTGTTCATGGTGCGCGTCAAACCACTTGCCGTCGGTCTCGCGCGCCGCGCGGCGGGTTGCCGCGTCCTTGCCGTCCATCATATAGACCGCGAGCTGCGGGAGCGTCATCTGCTTGCCCTGGAAGTCGACCAGGTAGCTCGCATAGAGCTTGTCGTACTCACCGACGAGTGCGTTGTCCTCGCGCTGGAGATCGATGACGCTCTCGTCCGCGGCATTCAGCGCGACCTGCATCTTCTTCAAAATAATATCGCCGAACTTATCGGCGAGAACCTGCTTCTTCGGGTGCTCGAGGAGTGCCTTGTAGAGCTGATTCATCGTGTTGTAATACTCCGGCGAAACGCTGTCAAAGTAAGCCTTCTCGCCCGCATAAAACTCGTCTTTGACATTCATGGTATTGCGGATATAAACCGTTCTGTCCGGGAGATTATACTCTCTGCCGAGGCGCTGGTGTACCTCCCAGATATCCAGAATCTCCTCTTCGGTCTCCGCCTTTTCGGTTCTCTCGACGAGCTCCCTGTAGTCCTTTTGAATGCGCGCGACATCCGGACGGCGATATTCAAGTTCGCTGAATTTCATGCCACTTCTCCTTCCATAAACTGTCTGAAGATCCCCATATTGCTGATGACATTCTTACGTCCTCCGGCCTTTTGCTAATTTTTATACAACGGCACACAAAATAAGGCTGTAAGATTTAGGCACATTATAACATTCTTCCCCCCAAAAGCCTAGCCATACTTGCCCGATATGCCGATAGCGGATATGGCGATTTGCGCTATCTGCTATCGGCGCGCGGAATATCCGTTCTAAGTTGGCGCGCACTGCCGTTATAACAGTGCAATCCGCGCACCGTCCTCAGCCGAAATTCATATTTTGGGGGCAGCTGTCGCAGGCATAAAAAAAGAGAACCCGAAGGTTCTCTCTTTTGATATTTGATCCGACAACTGTCAGAAAATCGGGACCACCGCACCCTGATACTTGTTCTCGATGAACTGCTTGATCTCCGCCGTCGTGAGTGCCTTGACCAGCGCCTTGGTCTTGTCGCTGTTCTCATCGCCCTCTCTGACCGCAATGATGTTCGCATAGGTCTTGGCTGCGACCGAGTCAGCGGACTCCGCTGCGAGCGCATCCGAAACCTTTAAGCCCGCTGCGATGGCAAAGTTGCCGTTGATGACACCGAAGTCCACATCCGGCAGGGAGCGCGGAACCTGTGCCGCCTCGACCTCGACAATCTCAATCTTGTGCGGGTTCTCGACGATATCCTGCTTCGTCGCGTTGATGTCGGTGTTGTCCTTCAGCTTGATGAGGCCCTGATCTGCGAGGAGCAGGAGCGCTCTTGCCTCGTTCGTCACATCGTTCGGGACCGCAATCTTCGCACCGTCCTGAATGTTCTTCAGATCCTTCGACTTGCCGGCATAGATGCCGAACGGCTCATAGTGAATCGCCGCCGCGCTGACCAGCTTCGTGCCTCTCTCCTTGTTAAAGTTCTCAAGGTAGGGCAGATGCTGGAAATAGTTTGCGTCGAGGCTCTTCGACTCGAGCGCGAGGTTCGGCTGCACATAGTCGGTGTACTCGACCACCTTGAGCTCATAGCCTTCTGCCTTCAGCGCGTCCTTTGCCGCCGCGAGAATCTCGGCATGCGGGGACGGCGAAGCGCCGACCGTGATGACTTTGTCGCCGGAAGCCTCTGCCGCGCTACTGCCCGCTGCGCTGCTGCCTGCCACGCTGCTGTCTCCCGCCGCGCTGCTCTCCGCCTTCTTCTGGCTGCCGCAAGCCGTGAGCAGAGACAGTCCGAGCAGTGCCGCCGCGAAAAATACCTTCTTCTTCATAATAAGTTACCTCCCTGAAATTTTGTTCTGTTTGATCACCCGCAATCTGCGGGAAAGCAAGTTGTTCCGTCAGCGCGCGCGCTTATCCGCGTGCCGCGCCATCCACAAAAAACTCTCCTGAATCAGCTGGACGATAATGACCAGCACCACGACGGTCACGAGCATCACATCGGTCTGATAGCGATAGTAGCCGTAGTTGATGGCGAGCGTGCCGAGACCGCCGCCGCCGACGAAACCGGCCATTGTCGAGTAGCCGAGTATCGTCGTGATGGAAATCGCCGCGCCCATGAGGAGCGACGGTTTCGCCTCGGGCAACATGACCTTCCGGACAATCTGGAAATTGCTCGCGCCCATCGACTTTGCCGCCTCGACCACCCCCGCGCCGACTTCTTTTAAGGAGCTCTCGACCATGCGGGCAATGTAGGGCGCCGCCGCGAGAACGAGTGGCACGACGACCGCCTTCGGGCCGAGCGTGGTTCGCACGATGAAGCGCGTGAGCGGCAGAGCCGCGAGCAGCATGATGATGAACGGCACCGAGCGCATCAGGTTGATGATGATCCCGAGTACAGTATTGATGATGCCGTTCGGCTGAATTCCGTCCTTATCCGTGACAATCAGGAGTATGCCGAGCGGAATGCCGATCAGATACGAGAGCAGCGAGGAGAGCGCGACCATAAAGACGGTCTCCTGTAACCCTGTGAGCAGCATCGTAAGAATCTGCGAATCAAAACTCACTGTTTTTCACCTCCTCCAGATTGACACCGTGCTCCCGGAGATAGTGAATGACTTTCATCGCATCCGCCTCATGCTCGGGAAGTTGCAGAACCATCTGACCCGCGGCCTGTCCGCCGATCTCCTTGGTCGCCGCGAAGAGAATGTTCACCGGCAACTGACAACTGAGAATCATGTTCGCAATCACAGGCTCAAAGGCCGAGCGCCCATCGAAGGTCACGCGTATCTTTTTCGAAGCGCCGAACTGTTCCTGCCGCACATCGCCGCCCAGAATGAGCTCGCGCCCGATCTTCGACTGCGGCGCGGAGAAGATGCGCTGTACCTCTCCCTCCTCCGCAATGCGGCTCTGATCGATGATCGCAACGCGGTCGCAGATGGACTCGATCACCGACATCTGGTGCGTGATGATAACCACCGTAATTCCGAGATTCCGGTTGATGTCGCGAAGCAGGCCAAGGATAGACTCCGTCGTGTTCGGGTCCAAGGCCGAAGTCGCCTCGTCGCAGAGCAGAAGCTTCGGCTCGGACGCTATGGCTCTCGCAATCGCGACGCGTTGCTTCTGTCCGCCCGAGAGCTGCGAGGGATACGCTTTCTCCCGGTCGGCAAGCCCGACGAGCGTCAAAAGCTGTCTGGCTCTCGCCTCCGCCTCCGTCCGCCGGACGCCGATCAGCTCGAGCGGAAAACAGATGTTTCGAAGCACTGTTCTCTGCTCCAGCAGATTAAACTGCTGGAAAATCATGCCCATCGAGCGGCGCACTTCGCGCCGTTCTCTCTCCTTCATCTCCGAGAGGCTCTGCCCCTCAAAAAACACATCGCCCGAAGTCGGGCGTTCCAGATAATTGATACAGCGAACCAGGGTCGACTTGCCGGCGCCCGAGAGTCCGATGATACCGTAAATCTCACCGCGACGTATGCTTAAATTGACATCGTCGAGCGCATGAACCGTGCCGCCCGCTGTCTTGAATTCCTTTACAAGGTGGCTGATCCGTATAATTTCGTCTGACATCTCCGCCTCCTCTCCTCAACTGATATGTGGCATTGTAAAAAAATACGCGCGCCCTGTCAACGCGGACGCGCGTATTTCCTCATACTATATCTCTATCTGATTCTATTACTTTTTTTGATAGCTCATTCAGGCGCAGAGATCCGCGATGACCTGCGCAAAAATCTTCGCGGACGTCAGGAGTTCCTCGAGGTTCGCCTGCTCATCCGGCGCGTGCATCCGCGTGTCGCTGCCCGGGTAGAAGGCGCCGAAGGCGACGCCGTTCTTTAAGTCGTGAACATAGGTGCCGCCGCCCATTGCGACTGTGCCGCCCGGCAGACCCGTGTAGGCCTCAAAGACGCGATTTAACTCCTGAACGAAGGGGGAATCCGCCGAAACCGCATGCGGTGCGCGGAGCCGTCTGCCGTCAAAGACGAGGCCGTAGCGCCCGAAGGCTTCCTCGCAGGTCTTCACGAGCTTCTGTCCGTCCATCGTGACCGGATAGCGGCAGTCAAAGAGGCCGTGCAGAGAGGTCTCGTCAATCGAAAGCTTGGAGAAAGCCAGCGTCAGCGGGCCGCTCTCCTTGTCCTCGAATGCGATGCCGAGCGACTTGCCGTCGGTCTCGCCGTAGGGCATGAGCGCCACAAGTCCGTGAACGGCCTCCGTGAGCTTGTTCTTGGCAAGCGGCAGCCGGGAGAGGAAGAGAAGAAGCCCGGTCAGAGCGTTCTTGCCGGCTTCCGGCGCGGCCGCGTGGGCGTTTCTGCCGCTGACCTCGACTTTCTGCAGGGTCACATGTCCCTGCTCCTCGGCCGCCGACCCCTCTTTCGCGCCGAGCGCCGAAATTTCGATTTTTAAGCCGGTCTGTTTTCGCACCGTATCCGCAGTCACATCGAGCACCATGCGCGGCACACCCGCGAGCACGGCAGTCGCGCGCGGCGGCACCGCGTTTTCAATGCTGCCGCCGGTCAGCGAAATGAGGCGCGCACCGCTCTCCTCCGCCGGAAAGTCGAGAGAAAACTCGCCCGCAAGCCGTCCTTTTTCCATGTTGACCACCGGATACTCCGCGTCCGGCGAAAAGGTGCAGGGTGCTTCCTTCTCGGTCGCATAGTAGTGCGCAATGCAACCGGAACCGCTCTCCTCATCGGTGCCGAGGATCAGGCGCACGCTTTTTTTGAGCGGAATGCCGAGCTCCTTGACCGCGCGCAGCGCGTAGAGCGCCGCGACCGCCGGTCCCTTGTCGTCCGCGACACCGCGGCCGTAAAGAACACCGTCCTTCTCGATCGGCTCGAAGGCCTCGGTCACGGTCCAGTCGCCCTGGCCCGGCACCACGTCGAGGTGCGCCAGAATGTCAAGCTCACGCTCACCCTCGCCGAGATCCGCCGCAAGCACATAGTTCTCGTAGTTCTTGGTCGAGAGACCGTAGCCCCGGAGCATCTCCTCCGCCGCGCAGAGTGCGCGGTAAAGCCCGTCGCCGAACGGCTTGCCCGGCGCTGCCTCACCCTTACTCGAATCAATGCGGCAGAGGGTCTTTACATCCTCCAAAAACGCCTCTCTGTGTGCATCCACCCACGCCGAAATCTGTTCTTTATGATTCATACCAGCCGCCTCCTTCTCTTTGCTTTTCTCTTACTTCTTTAGGATTTGCCGAACTCGAGAAGCTTGAGCCCCGGATTCCGCTCTTCCACCATTCTGACACTCCAGGGGTGTGCAAAGAGCAACAGGGGTTCACCCTTCAGGTTCTGAATCAGTTTCATGTCGCTGGTGCCCTGAATCTTGTCGACATCCACAGTTTCCGGCTCGTCAATCCAGCGGATGTACTCGTAGGGCAGGGTATCCAGTCTCACTTCTACATTATACTCCGCCTTCAGGCGATAGGTAAGCACCTCAAACTGCAGCACACCGACCGCGCCGACGATGATTTCCTCCATGCCGGTATTGCGCTCCTGGAAAATCTGAATCGCACCCTCCTGTGCAATCTGCTCGATGCCCTTCGTGAACTGCTTGCGCTTCATCGTGTCAATCTGGCGCACTCTGGCGAAGTGCTCCGGCGCGAAGGTCGGAATGCCCTCGAACTCCATCGCTTCCCGCGCATTTTCGAGCGTGTCGCCGATGGCAAATATACCGGGATCGAAGACGCCGATAATATCGCCCGCATAGGCGGTCTCGACAATCTTCCGCTCGTCCGCCATCATCTGCGTCGACTGATTCAGGCGTATTTTCCGCTTGCCCTGCACATGCGTGACCTCCATGCCGGCCTGATATTCGCCCGAGCAAATGCGCATAAAGGCAATGCGGTCGCGATGCGCCTTGTTCATATTCGCCTGAATCTTGAAGACAAACGCCGAGAAAAACGGATCTTTCATCGGGTTCACCTCACCGCTCTTGGTCTTCCGCGGAAGCGGCGGCGTGGTCATTTTGAGGAAGTGCTCAAGGAAAGTCTCGACACCGAAGTTCGTGAGCGCCGAGCCGAAGAAGACCGGCGTCAAATCGCCGCGGGACACGCGCGCCATATCGAGTTCGTCGCTCGCACCGTCGAGAAGTTCGGTCTCTTCCGTGAGCTGCGCGAGATAATCCTCGCCGATTACAGACCCGAGCGCCGGATCCGAGAAATCGATTTCCTTCGTCGCAATTTCCTGCATACCGGCATGTGCCGCCTGGAAGGTCGTGATTTTCTTCGTATTCCGGTCAAAGACACCCTTAAAGTTCTTGCCGGAGCCGATCGGCCAGTTCACCGGACAGGTGCGTATGCCGAGCAGCTCTTCAATCTCGTCGGTCAGCGAGAACGGATCCCGCGCCTCGCGGTCCATCTTGTTGATAAAGGTGAAAATCGGAATGTGGCGCAGCGTACAGACTTTGAAGAGCTTCCGGGTCTGTGCCTCCACACCCTTCGAGGCATCGATCACCATGACCGCCGAGTCCGCCGCCATCAGGGTGCGATAGGTATCCTCCGAGAAGTCCTCGTGTCCCGGCGTGTCCAGAATGTTGATGCAAAAGCCCCCATAGTTGAATTGCAGCACCGAGCTCGTGACCGAGATGCCTCTCTCTTTCTCGATGTCCATCCAGTCACTGACCGCATGCTTGCCTGTCTTTCTTCCCTTGACCGATCCCGCCAGATTAATGGCGCCGCCGTAGAGCAATAATTTCTCGGTCAGCGTCGTCTTTCCCGCGTCCGGATGGCTGATAATTGCGAACGTCCGCCGCTTCTGAATCTCCTCAAATTCGCCTGCCACTTGCGCCTCCTGTCGTTGTTTTTCCCGCCGAACTGTGTTATAAAACCCTAGAATATACTGTTTTTGCGCGGGAAATTATACCATATTTCGGCGCGGAAAGGAAGAAAGCATGATACTCGCCATTGATATGGGCAACTCCAATATCGTCATCGGCGGCATAGACGAGGCCAATACGCACTTTATGGAGCGCATCACGACCGACACGCGGAAAACGGACCTCGAGTATGCGGTGAGCTTAAAGAGCATTCTGGATCTCCATCACATCGCGGCCGAAGACCTCGAAGGCGCCATTTTGTCGAGCGTGGTTCCCCCGCTGAACGCCGTGATTACCGAGGCGGTCCGCAAGGTCACCGGCCTCTCCTGCAAACTCGTGGGCGCCGGCATGAAGACAGGTATGAATATCCGCATGGACGACCCGAAGCACATCGGCTCCGATCTGATTGTCGACTCGGTTGCCGCAAAGGCGAACTACCCGCTGCCGATTATTGTGATCGATATGGGAACAGCGACCTCCGTCACCGCGCTGGACCAAAACGGTGACTATGTGGGCGGCATCATACACCCGGGTCTCCGCGTCTCACTGAACACCCTGAGCGGTAGCACCGCGCAGCTCCCCTCGATCGATCTCGAGTCCCCCGGCCGGGCGCTCGCCAAAAATACAATCGAAGCCATGCAGAGCGGCATCCTCTACGGCACCGCCGGCATGCTGGACGGCATCATCACCCGCATGGAAGCGGAACTCGGCCGCAAGGCGACGATTGTCGCGACCGGCGGCCTCGCGCGCTTTGTGACGCCGCTCTGCTCCCACCGGATCGAGATTGACGATCTCCTGCTTTTAAAGGGTCTGCTGATTCTGTACCGGAAAAACAGCTGATTGCGCCTGCCCGACACTTTCCGCAAAACAAAAAAGAGAGCCGAAGCTCTCTTTTTTTTATGCTCACTTCCGGCTCTTTAAGAAGTCCGGGATATTAATCGACACATTTTTATTCTGACGCGGCTCAAAGCTGTAAGCTCCCTGCTGCGGCTGTACCGGCTGCTGCGGCTGTGCCTGCTGCTGATACTGCGGTTGTGCCTGCTGCTGATACTGCGGCTGCGCCTGCTGCTGATACTGTGGCTGCGCCTGCTGCTGGAACAGCGGATTCATCGTGCCGTTATAGCCTGCCGTCTGCTGCGGCTGAACCTCCGGCTGTGCCGCTGCCGACTGCTGTGCGACGTGAATCGGTCCGCTCTGCTTTGCGGTGCCCGCCGTCTGCTGGGTCGCGTTTCTGCGGTATCCGCCCGTGGTCGCCGTGCGCTGCTGTGCGTTCTGGCTCGCCGTCTGGTCGAGGCCGGTTGCAATGACGGTAATCGAGCACTCATCCTGCGCGTTCTCATCGTACATTGCGCCGAAGATGATGTTGGCGTCATCGCCCGCCATCTCCTGCACATAGCTCGCCGCTTCATTTGCCTCGATGAGGCTGATGTCACCCGAGATATTGATGATGATATTGCTTGCGCCGTCAATCGTGGTCTCAAGCAGCGGAGACGCGCAGGCAATCTTGACTGCCTCGAGCGCCTTGTCGTCGCCGTGCGCCTTACCGATACCGATGTGCGCAATGCCCTTGTCGGTCATAACGGTCTGCACATCCGCGAAGTCGAGGTTGATGAGACCCGGCATATTGATGAGATCCGTGATGCCCTGCACTGCCTGCTCAAGCACTTCATCCGCCTTCCCGAAAGCCTCCGGCATCGAGGTACGGCGATCCACGATCTCAAGGAGCTTGTCGTTCGGGATCACAATCAGCGTGTCAACTGCCTCTTTGAGGTGCTCAATGCCTGCGAGCGCATTGTTCATGCGCTGTCTGCCCTCAAAGTTAAACGGCTTCGTCACGACGCCGACGGTCAGAATCCCGAGTTCCTTCGCGATGCGCGCAATGACCGGTGCCGCACCGGTGCCGGTGCCGCCGCCCATACCGCAGGTCACGAAAACCATGTCCGCGTTTTTCAGCGCCTCGGTTAAATCCTCTGTGCTCTCCTCTGCCGCCTTCTCGCCGACCTCCGGCTTTGCGCCGGCACCGAGACCGCGCGTCAGCTTCTCGCCGATCTGCATGACGGTCGAGGCCTTGCAGAACTGGAGAGCCTGCTTATCGGTGTTGATGCCGATAAACTCTACCCCTTCGATGTTCTCGTCGATCATGCGGTTCACTGCATTGTTGCCCGCGCCGCCAACGCCGACTACGATGATCTTTGCAGTATTATCGTCTTCGTTCAGTTTGATCTCTAACAAGGTACCTGCCTCCTGTAACTGCTTATTCACAGATTGTCTCATACTGGATAATATGGTCTATCATACTTATTTTTGCCGAAAAGTGCAAGCAACTTTGCGGATTTTACGGATTCTGCGCCTGCAGCGCATAAGTTCCGTTCGGCGCGCGCGTCCGGATATCCAGTATTCCGGAAGCGTTGCCCGCTTTCTTGAGAATGCCCGCGAGATCTTTGCATCTCTCCTCGGCTTCTTTTTCACCGCCGAAGAGCACGGTAATGCCGCCGCAGCGAAACGTCGCCTGATAGGCCGCGTCAAAGACAATCTGCTCTGTGCGGATATCGTTCTTCCGGAGATTCAGAAGAAGCTGCCGGACTATGGTTCTCCCCTTGGGATCGGCCTCGAGCAGCGTCCCGCCGACCGCAATGTCGCCTGTCTGCAGTCCCACAATCTCCGGATACCCGGGAATCGGTTTCTGCACACTCTCCACGACGCGAAGCTCATCGTCAAAATAAAAGGCCGCGCTCATGTAGCGCACATAGCCGAGCACCTGCTTTTCGTGCAACACGAGTTCCACCGAAAAGGGCGAGGTGAAGCGTATGTCATAGCCGGTCAGAAAAGCGAGTTGTTTCTTTTTGCCGCGCCACAGCCGGAACAGAAGCACGGCGCTGCGCTCGCCCTCCGCCTGCGGTAGCAGCACCCCTCGCGCCGTCGCTTTGCTGTAAATCCGGTTGCCCCGCACCGTGACGGTTTTGACGCGGATACAGACAAACGCCGCTGCGAGCGAGACCGCCAGCAGCAGCGCAAGAACAATTTCCAGTTTTTTGAGCCGCTTCATGTCAGTTGCTCCGGGCGCATGCCCCTGGAAACCGCAAGAACCAGTCCGATTTCTCCCATGAAACTCACAAGAGAGGTACCGCCGCTGCTGATAAAGGGCAGCGTGACGCCGGTATTCGGCATCAGGCCCGTGACCACAGCGACATGCATCACAATATGCAGCAGGATGTGAACCGCCACACCGCCGCAGAGCAGGGCGCCGTAGCGATCCGGCGCGTCGCGCGCAATCTGAAGAATGCAAACGAGCAGCATCGCGTAGAGCAGGAGCAATACGAGCATGCCGACCATGCCGAGCTCCTCGCCGATGACCGGAAAGATAAAGTCGGTCGAAGGCTCGGGCAGACCGTTCTGCTTGATCACACCTCTGCCGAACCCGGCGCCGAACCAGCCGCCCGCACTGATGGCATACTTGCCGAGTCGCACCTGAAACCCGCTGCCGTTCGCATTGGCATCGGGATTCAGCCAGGACTCAATGCGCGCAATCTGATAGGGATGCAAAAACGGAAACTTCTTGTAATAGTGCACGGCGAGGAAAACGAGCAGCGCTCCCGCCATCGCAGTCCCCAGATGCGCTCGATTGTCTTTCACGCCGAGCAGTGTAATCAGGAAGACCATGGCAGCGAGCAAAAGGCCGGTGCTGAGATTCTGATGGGCAATCAGCAGCGCCGGGATGCCGCCGAAAACTGCCATCATCCAGACAACGCGCTTGGGACTCTCTGACAGCCGGCGGTAATAGTTGACCAAATAAACCGCAAAGAACAACACCAGGGCTGTCTTCATGAGCTCCGAGGGCTGAAAACTCACGGGGCCGAGCCTGATCCAGCGGGTTCTGCCGTGCGAGCTCCGCCCGACCGCGAGTGTTGCGACCAGCAGGAAAGCGCTGAGCGCATAGAGCTGGCACCAACTCAGGCAGAGCAGTCTGTGATAATCGCAGCGGGACAGAAACAGCATCGCGCACAGCCCGGCCAGCGCAAAAACCGCCTGCTTCTTCACACCCGCGAGGGGATTATCGCCCGCAAAGGACGTGGTCGAGTAGACCATCGCAAGGCCGAACAGCACCAGTATGACCGTGACCCAGAAGACATAGCCGTTCATGTGCCGGCGATTCCGCTTCCACTGCTCTTTCCCGACGCAGGGAACAGCCCCGAAAATCTGATTCCACCGGCTGCGCGCATTTCTCTTTTGCCGCGGATAGAGCGGCTCCACTTTGCCGGAGGCCGCTCGCCCTGTCCGTCTGACGCGCGACTCTCTCTGCTGCGCGCCACCTGTCTCTTTTCTCCTTGGCGTTCTCGCCGTCATAGTGCGCGCACGCACTCCTTAAAGACTTTGCCGCGCACCTCGTAGTTCGGAAACATACCCCAACTTGCACAGGCGGGAGAGAGCAGCACATAGTCGCCCGCGTTGGCATAGGAAGCGCAGACCTTGACCGCCTCCTGCATATCCTCCGCGAACATAATATTGGTAAAGCCGTGGCGCTTTGCGCAATCCGAAATCGCATCCCGGGTCTGCCCGAGCAACACGAGATAGCGCACCTTGCCGCCGAAAGCATCGATCCACTCGTCGTAAGAGGAGCCCTTGTCATAGCCGCCGCCGATTAAGAGGGTCGGCCCCGGCATGGCCTTGATGGCCTGGATCGCCGCGTCCGGGTTGGTGCCCTTCGAGTCATTGTAGTATTTGACACCGTAGCGCTCCGCGACAAACTCAATGCGATGCTCCACCGCTTGGAACTTGCGAACCGCATCCAGAATCGCATCCATCGGCGCTTTCATGCAGACAGCCATTGCAATCGCCGTCATGACATTTTCAAAGTTGTGGCGACCGAGCAGCTGCAGTTCGTCCGTCCGAATCAGCTCTGTCTTCTCTCCCTTTTCCTTGCGGCAGATGACACCATCCTCGAGGTCATAGCCGTCGTCGAGCAACTGGGTGCTGGAGAAGAAGACCACCTTCGGCTTCAAATCCTTCCGCTCACCGAAGGCGCGGAGCACCTCGTCGTCGTAGTTCAGCACGAGAAAATCGTCGACCGTCTGGTTCGAGCTGATATCTTCCTTGATTCGGATATAGTTCTCCATCGTATGATGGCGATTCAGATGATCCGGCGTGATGTTTGTGATTGCGGCGACATGCGGGTGGAAGCGGATGATGGTCTCGAGCTGGAAACTCGACGCCTCAAGCACCGTAATCGACTTCTCCGTGGTCTTCAGCGCGACCTCCGTATAGGGGAGTCCGATGTTGCCGACCGTGAAGCTGTTACCGAACGCGCGCTGCATGATGGCGCCGGTCAGCGCCGTGGTCGTGGTCTTGCCGTTCGTGCCGGTAATGGCCAGGAGCTGCCCCTTCGCGACCTGGAACCCGAGCTCAATCTCCGACCAGAGCTGAATCTTCTTATCGGTCAGTTTCCTCACAAAAGGCGTCTCGAGGTCAATGCCGGGGCTCATCACGCAAATCTGGATGCCGGTGAGCTGTGTCTCGTCCAGTTCTCCGAGGCAGATTGTGAGGCGCGCATTCTCCGGGAAGTTTTCCCGAAGTTTCTCCTCCGAGAGCGCTTCATTGCCGTCATAGAGCAACACTTCGCCGCCTGTCTCCAGGATCAGCTTTGTTGCCGCGATACCGCTCTTGCCGGCACCTGCAACCATAACCTTTTCATTCATGAGAGTCTCCCCTTTCATTCCCCGAGTCCTATCCAGGCCGCGAGTGACAAAATGACTGTGCATATCGTAAAGACCGTGACGACGCGCGTCTCGGACCAACCGCCCAATTCAAAATGATGGTGCAGCGGTGCCATCCGGAACAACCGTTTTCCCTTGGTCGCCTTGAAATAGCCGACCTGCAGCATGACCGAAATCACTTCCAGCATGTAGATCATGCCGACCAGCATCAGGAAGAGCGGCATGCGGAGCACCAGCGCAACGGCCGCCGCATAGCCGCCGAGCGCGAGGGCACCGGTATCGCCCATGAATACTTTGGCCGGATAGCAGTTGAACAGCAAAAAGCCGAGCAACGCACCGATGACCGCCCCGCTGACCGGCGCTGCACCGGGCGCAAAGCGGCAGGCAACCGCCGCAAAAAAGAGCGCCACGACCGCCGTCACGGACGAGCAGAGCCCGTCGAGTCCGTCGGTGAAATTGACGCCGTTGTCCGTGCCGAGCACAACCAGAAAGACAAAGGGCACAAAGAATCCGCCGAGCGGCAACAGAATGCCGCTCTCAAAACTTCCGCTGAACGGCAACAGAATATCGCCGTAGTTTCCCGTTCGGAACAGCCGATACGCAAGAACCCCGGTCGCGATGAGCTGCAGCGAAAATTTCTGCCAAGCTTTCAGTCCCTCCGACTGCTTCCGGTGAATCTTCAAAAAGTCATCGAGAAAGCCGATAAACCCGAATGCGAGCGTGAATCCCATGACCGGCAGGGTCTCCGGCGCCTTTTTGAGAAACGGCAGACAGCCGAGCGCAATCGCAAGGACAATCATGATGCCGCCCATGGTCGGCGTTCCGCTTTTTTTCAGGTGTGACTGCGGGCCGTCGTCCCGTACCTGCTGTCCGAACTTCATGCGGTGCAAGACGGGAATCATAATCGGGCACAGCGCCGCGCAGGCGAAAAAAGCAATAAAAAGCGCCAGTATGGTGTCAGTCAGCATGTATCGCGCCTCCTGTTGTCTGTATAGTTGTGAGCCTCTTTACAGTATACCCTTGCCAAAAGCCTTGCGCAAGCCTAGTGCCGCGGCTTGCCGCTCTGTGTGGATTTACTGCTCTTCGACGAAGAGCCGCTTTTTGAACTCTTACCGCTCTTGGTGGCGTTTTTTGCGGAATTTCCGCTCTTCGTGCTCTTCGAAGTCTTGCCGCCCTTTGATGAAGAGCCGCTCTTTGTGCTCTTTGTGCTTTTCGTGCTCTTCGAAGTTTGATTGCCTTTCGACGAAGAACCGTTCTTTGCGGCCGCCGTGCTGTTCTTTTGTGCCGCCGTCCGGCTTTCCGCGACAGTCTCTGTCTCCTCTGCGGCCGGACTTTCGGCTGCCGCCGTGCTCGCCGCTGCCGCACTGTCCGAAGCCGCCGCGCTGTCCGAAACTGCGGTACTCTCCGCAGTCGCCGTGCTCTCCGCGGCATTGGCGCTCTCACCGCCCTCCTCGCGGCCGGAGGCAATCCCGGCATTGATGCCCTCCAGCAGCGGTGTCGCCGTCGTGCCCGGTGCATCGCCCGGCACCACATTGAGGGAGGGCAGAATGTCCGCCATGATATTCTGGAACAGCACTGAGGCAAAGGTGCTGTGCGCCTGGTCTTTCACATGCGGCTGATCGACCACGACATAGCAGAGCACCTGCGGGTTGTTGGCCGGCGCATAGCCGCAGAACGAGAGCAGATAATTCTTCTTGTTTCGCGGCAGCTTCTCCGAAGTACCGGTCTTTCCGGCAATCTCATACCCCGGCACCTCCGCCGCCGCACCCGTACCCTCGGTCACAACGCCGCGCAAAGCCTTGCGAAGAAAAAGCGCGGTCTCCTGGGAACAGGTCTCCCGCACGATTTCGCCGCTGTAGTCGCGAATCACGGTGCCCTGCGGGTTTAATATCTGCTTTACCACATGCGGCCGGTAGTACGAGCCGCCGTTGATGACCGAAGAAAAGGCTGCCGCGAGCTGCACCATATTGCAGCCGAAGCCCTGACCGAAGCTGTCGGTCGCGAGTTCGACCGGGCCGAGTCTGCGGTTTGCCGCGTCGTCCGGCGGATTCAGAATGTGCACCTGCGTCGAGGTATCCGGCTCACCGGGCAAATCAATGCCGCTGCTCACGCCGAAACCGTAGAGGTTCTGCGTTTTCTCAAACGCCTCCCGCCCGAGCGCCTGTGCAATGCGCACCAGCGCCACGTTACAGGACTGCTCGAGGGCACCGGTCACATTCAGTCTGCCGTGACCGGTCCGCTTGACACAGTGGATGAGGGTGCCCTGTACATCCACCTCGCCCGTGCAGGTATACTCCTCCTGCCCGGTAATCTTTCCGTTTTCGAGTGCGCCGGCAATCGTAAAGACCTTTGCCGTGGATCCGGGCTCGTAGACCGTGCTCACGCAGAAATTGTTCCAGAGTTTCTGCGTCGCCTCCTCGCTGGTCATCTGCTTCAGTTCGTTGGCGCTGTAATACTTCTGCAGATTTCCGGGGTCGTTTAGGTCGAACGAATGGTTGGTTGCCATCGCGAGAATTTCTCCGCTGTTCGGATCCATCACAATGACGCCGATATTTTCCGCGCCTGTGGTATTCATGAAGTCCTTGATGTGCCGCTCGACACTCTGCTGCACCTTGACATCAATCGTGCTCACGACCGAGTTGCCGTCTTGCGGCTCCCGGGTCACATCCTGCGCCTCCCGGTCGGCGTCCATATAGCTGTACCGCTGGCCGTCCGTGCCGGAGAGCACCTCATTATAGGACTGCTCTATGCCCGTCGTGCCGACCCGCTGATCGTCGTAACTCCGGTAGAAGCCGAGCACATTGCACGCGAGCTCGCCGTACGGATACTCGCGCTGGTAGTATTCCTGCAGATTGACCGCGCCGAGCCGCCCGCGGTAACGCTCCCGCTGCTCCTGGCTAAAGCCCTCGTAGGTCTTGTCCTCCGCCCGCTTCTTCGCCTCATAGCGGTCGGGATTGTTGACATGCTCCTGAAAATCCAGGAAGCGCAGCTTGTCGGGTGCCGTCAGCGGCTCTCCGACTTTCAGATTCTGACTCGTCGAATTCTCTTCGATTTGCTTTCGAAGTTCATTTTCATCCATGCCGAGAAAGTCCGCGAGCGCATGCACGGTACAGTCGTAATAGAGATCGCGGCTGTCTTCCTTGAGCAGTGACTTGGGCGACACAATCAGCTGGTAGCGCTTTTCGGTCGCCGTCAGATAGGTGCCGTTCCGGTCCATAATCTCGCCGCGGCGATAGGGAATCACTTCCGGCTGTCGCAGTTCCTTGCTCCGCGTGAATGTGCGCGCGACTTCGGCATTACTCTTCTGCACACCGTACACCCGATACACGAGACCGCCCAGCAGAAGCACCGTGAGCCCCATGAGCAGCACGATTTTGCCCTTCAGCTGTCCCTTGGTGTCATAGTTCGTTGTCTTATTTACCAGACTTGGTCTCTTTTGGAATCTCTTCATACTGCCTCACATAGCCTTGTTCCGCTCGATCGTAGTATATGACCTGGCCGGGTTCCGGCTGTACCATGCCGTAGCGATTGATTGCCAGATCCCGGATATGCTCCAGATCCTGCTTCCGGTTCAGTTCCACCTGCAATGCGTCGTTTACTTCTTTCTGCTCTTCGAGCTTCCGCTGCATCTCGTTCCGCGCGAGCTCGGCCTGCCGCACACGCCGTTCGCTCCGCACATAGAAGCTCAGCAGCATGACGACACAGGCCATGCCGATTGCCAGCGCGACCATGCGCAGGAACACCTCGCCGAACGAGCGCTTCGGCGCAGGCGCGCGGCGCGGTTGTTTTTCGGGCGGCCTTTTGGCTGTCCTCCGGTTGCGCGGTTTCTCTTCCAGCTCCAGCTTCGGCGCGGCGCTGCCATAGGTATAAGGCTGTCTGCTCACAGTATGCCTCCTCTCTCAAATACCCGGAGTTTCGCGCTCCGGGATCTCGGATTCGCCGCCACTTCCTCTGCGGTCGGTACAATCGGTTTTCCGGTCACGACCCTGCCGCGACTCTTCTTCCCACAGACACAAATCGGAAAATCCGGCGGACAGGTGCAGGGCGAGGCATTTCGCCGAAACCCCTCTTTGACAATTCTGTCCTCCAGCGAGTGGAAGGTAATAATTGACAGACGCCCGCCGGGCTGTAAGCGCAATATCATCTCGTCAATCGCCTGCTCCAAAACCGTGAGCTCACCGTTCAGCGCAATGCGAAGCGCCTGAAAGGTGCGCATGGCCGGATGACCGCCTGTCTTCTGCAGCCGCATCGGAATCACGCGTTTCACAAGAGCCGCGAGTTCTCCGGTTGTCTCAATCGGCTTCTTTGCGCGCGCCTCGACGATGCGGCGCGCAATCTGATTCGAAAAGCGGTCCTCGCCGTAGACACGGATAATGCGGGCGAGTTCCGCCTCGCTCTCCTCGTTCACAAGGTCGGCCGCCGTCCGTGCGCCGCGCCTGTCCATCCGCATGTCGAGCGGCGCATCTTCCATATAGCTGAATCCCCGCTCCGCGTTGTCCAGCTGGTACGAGGAGACGCCGAGATCCAGATAAATGCCGTCCGCGCGCGATATGCCGAGGTTGTCGAGCACCGTCGGCAGGTTCACATAATTGTCGCGGACAACGGTCACCTTGTCCCCAAACGGTTTCAGCCGCTCTCCGGCCGCCCGGATGGCGTCCGCATCCTGGTCGATGCCGATCAGCCGTCCGCCTTCCCCGAGTTTTGCGGCGACCAGCGATGCATGGCCGCCGCCGCCGAGCGTCCCGTCCACATAGATACCGTCCGGCCGGATGTTCAGACTGTCAATGGTCTCCCGCGGGAGCACTGAGATGTGATGAAAGTCCATATGCTGTCCTCCGCTGCCCATAGCTCTGCTATATCTTGTCACAATCGATACTCATTTGGGCAAATCATATCAAAATAAACAGCATTTTTCCAGCGTACGGGCGCATTCCGTCAGTTTTTCCGCCCGCGCGCCGCAAGCCGCCGACCGGTCAGAATGCAGAGCAGGGCAACCAGAACACAGATGCCCGCGAGCGCCTGCGAAACCGCGATTCCCGTGCCCGGCACCAGCAGCGAATCCGTGCGGAGTCCCTCGATCCAGACTCTGCCGAGTCCGTAGCCGCCGAGATACAGGAAGAACATCTCCCCGGTAAAGCGCTTCTTCGGGCGATACCAAAGCAGGAACAGCAGGAGGCAGAGATTCCAGAAAGACTCATAGAGAAAGGTCGGATGTACCTGGATATAGTCGACGCCGTTCACCCGGATCAGGTGCTGTAACAGCGCGGAATTCATCATAATCGGATTCACGATGTCCCGTCGAAGCTGCATCGCAAACAGACTGTCCGTATAGCGCCCGAAGGCTTCGGCGTTGAAAAAATTGCCCCAGCGCCCCAGAATCTGCCCAACCAGAACGCCGAGAATTAAGGAGTCCGCGAGATTCAGAAAATTCTGCTTCTTCCGCCTGCAGTAAAACAGAAGACTCAGAATGCCGCCGATCACACCGCCGTAAATCGCGAGTCCGCCGGCCCGGAGGTTCAGAATCTCGAGCAGGTTCCCGCGGTAATCGTCCCACCGGAAAAAGACATAGTAGAGGCGGGCGCCGATCACGCCGAAGACTATGCCGAGCAGCGCAAAGTCGTAAACGGTGTCCTCGCCGATGCCGCGCCGCGCCGCATCTCGCGCGGCGAGCGTAATGCCGAGCAGCATGCCGATGCCGATGATAATGCCGTAAAAGGCAATCGAAAATCCGAAAATCGTGATGTGGTTTTGTAAATGTTCGATCGTGATGCCGAGATGCACGAAGCGCAAATCATATCCCATAAGTTCTGTCTCCCTTCCGCAATTCCAGACCCGAGCATAGCAAAAAGCACCGGCATTTTCCATGCAAATCTTTCGCGGCCCGCTGTCCCTGCCCCCGGTACTTGAGAGCGCCGCGGCTCTCTGCTACAATGAAGCCCAAACAGGCTCTGCGTTTGCAGCGCCTTCACTCGCAAATCACCAAAGGAGATTTCTGTCTATGAAACTCGGTATTGTCGGACTTCCGAATGTCGGAAAAAGTACGCTTTTTAACTCCCTGACCAAGGCCGGTGCCCAGGCCGCCAACTATCCGTTCTGCACCATCGACCCGAATGTCGGCGTGGTTGCGGTGCCGGATGCGCGCATCAAGACACTCGGCGAGATGCACCACTCGAAAAAAGTGACGCCCGCCGTCATTGAGTTTGTCGACATCGCGGGGCTGGTGCGCGGCGCAAGCAAGGGCGAGGGGCTCGGCAACCAGTTCCTCGCAAACATCCGCGAGTGCGACGCCATTGTCCACGTGGTGCGTTGCTTTGAGGACGAAAACGTGATTCATGTCGACGGCTCGGTGGACCCGGTCCGTGACATCGAGACCATCAACCTCGAGCTCATCTTCGCGGACCTCGAAGTGCTGGAGCGCCGCATTGCGAAGACCCAGAAGTCCGCGAACAACGACAAGAGCTTAAAGAAGGAGCTCGAGATTCTGAAAGAACTGAAAGTTCTGCTCGAGGACGGCAAGCCTGCCTCTGCCTTTGAGACGGATGATGCCGATGTTGCGGCCTTTGTCGCTTCTCTCTGCCTGCTGACCGCAAAGCCCGTCATCTACGCGGCCAACGTAAAAGAAGACGATCTCGCGGACGACGGTGCTTCCAATCCGCATGTCGCCGCTGTCCGTGCCTACGCGGCCGCACATCAGAGCAAAGTCTTCTGCGTCTCCGCACAGATTGAAGAGGAAATCGCCGCGCTCGACGAGAACGAAAAGGCAGACTACCTCGAGGCGCTCGGCATCTCTGTCTCCGGCCTCGACAAGCTGATTGCCGCGAGCTACGAGCTTCTCGGCCTCATCAGCTTCCTGACAACCGGCGAGGACGAGACCCGCGCCTGGACCATCAAGAAGGGCTCGAAGGCCCCGCAGGCCGCCGGCAAAATCCACACCGACTTTGAGCGCGGCTTTATCCGCGCCGAGGTCATCAGCTATGGCGACTTTGTGCGCTGCGGCTCTTCGGCGGCGGCAAAAGAAAAGGGCCTCATGCGCCTCGAGGGCAAGGACTATGTCGTGCAGGACGGCGACGTGATTCTGTTCCGCTTTAACGTCTGATTTCCCCTGCAGAAAACCCCGCAGCGACTGACGGTGTCAGTCGCTGCGGGGTTTTTGTTTTCTTTGAAGCAAGTCTTTTCACCTGTCTCTCCGGCGGGGCGTGTGCTTTGCCTCTCGGTCGCCGCTTCAGGGCAGCCAGTCTGTCCCTGTGTTGCCGTGATACCAGCCGTCATTCCAGCCGCCGTGCCAGTTGTCGTTCGGATTCGGCGGCAGGTCCCAGGTGTCGTCCCAAGGCGTCTCGGTCGGTGCCGTCTCGGTCGGCGCGGTCGCCTCTGTCTCTCGCGCGGTCGTGCTCTCCTGCGTCGACGCAGCCGTACTTTCCCGCGTCGATTCACGCGTCGTCGCCGAAGACGAACTCTCCTCCGGCTTGGTCGGATTCTCGGTCGGTCTTGCGGGCAAGGTGTCGCTCGCCGAGGTCTCCTGTCTGCCGCCGCGGTGACGGCTGCCGCCCGGCTTCGTGATATAGCGGACGCTGCGCTTCTTGGTCTCCGTCTCCGTACTGCTCTCGACCTCGCTGCCGCTCTCCTCCGTTGTCGCAGCCGCTGCGCTCTCGGTCGAATCCGGTCTTGTTCCGACCGTCTGTGTCTCTGTCGGCGTGACAGCGCGCGTCTCTTTGCTGCTCTCACGCTGCGCGGTCGAACTCTGGCTCTCGGCGCGCCGACTGCTCTCGGCCTCCGTCACGGTCTCGCTCGGTGCGGACATCGTCCGCGCCGCACTTGTCTGTGAGGTCGTCGTCTGTGCGGTCTCCGTCTGTGTCGTTGTCTGTGTCGTTGTCTGCGCCTCTGTCGTGAACTCCTGGGACACATCCTGCGTCATCTCTGTCTTATCGCTCTCCGTAATCCGGATCTGCGTCGGATAGAGGAGACGCAGCTGACACTGTAACTCCAGTCCGTCGCGCGCCGTCGATGCCTCCGTCGCCTGAAACTGTGTCGTATAGCGGTACAAAACTTCCACGCCGTCATTGCCGGGCTCTGCTTCGCCGAGTTTTTTGAGACCGTTCAGCTGCTCCCGCGCGAGCGAGAGTTCCTCCGGCATCCGACTGAGAAACGCGCTGTTCTGCGGCGTCAGATACAAATTCGCCGTATACTTGCCGTCCTCCCGCTCCTCCACGCTGCGGTACAAAAGACAGGCGAGTCCTGTCCGAAATACCTGTGGCAGTGCGTCGTACTGATAGCGCGCACCCGAAACAGTGAGGGCGGTCTGCCCGCTCTGAAAGCTGACCGCCTCTCCGTCACCGCGCAGGTTCGGCTGCTGTAGCAGCACTGCGCTGCCGTTTGCGCTGAGCGGATAGGAGAGCCGCAGATAGCTTCCCTTTCCGAGCGCCACCGCCGGAATGCTGTCCCGGATGCTGAGCTCCACGCGTTTTCCGTTCCGGCTGCGCTTGACATCAACCGCAAAGTTCTGCAAGGTCTCGCCGCTCTGATTGACGAGCTCGGCGGTATAGCGTTCTTCCTTGGACTGCTGATAGCCGTGACTCATGTCCGTCGCTCTCAGCACCATGCGTGTTCCTTCCGCTCCTCCTGTATATTGTTTTCCGAATCCCCAAAAACCCAGAACCAGCACCGCCGCCGCAATCCAGACGCGCGCCTGCCTGAGTGCTCGTATTATTTTCATCCTCTCACCACATCTCTACTCCGGTTTGCCTGCTTATACTATGACAGAGAACGAAGAAAAATACCAGCATTTTAGAAGAATTCCTTAATTTTCCTGATTTATTTCTTATTTCCATACAAAAACGCGCCCTTTTTGGGGCGCGTTCCTGTCCTGTCGGCACTCAGTCCTCGTTCTCGCCGTCCTCTTCGCCTTCCATGAGCTCCTTGAACTCCTCTTCGTCCAGTATCTCGTCGAAGGCATCGCTCACAATCTCATACTCCTCATCGCTCTCGATGTTGGTGAGATCCGGCTGACCGTCCTCGGTCTCCGCATAACGGTATAAAAATACATTTCCGTCTTCGTCTTCGCCGCTTTCCGGCATCAGTGCGATGTACTCCTTGCCGCCCGCCTCAAAAATCGTGAGCACCACGCACTCCAGCAGCTCGCCGTCATCCAGGGTCAGCGTGACCGTCGTGTCACCGCCGTCAAACAAACCCTCGTGCTTTACTTCATCATAATCGCTCATCCGCTTTTCCTCACTCTCAGAAAGGTTTGAATATCTCCGTTCTGCTACTATAGCGGACAGTTGCCCGCTCTGTCAATGCGACTCGTACTCCCGCACAAAGCGGCTCTCTTCCGCTTTCCGGTGAAAACGGGTCTTACAGGTCAGAATCCGCAGTTCATCTCTGGCGCGCGTCATCGCGACATAGAACATGCGCCGCTCCTCTTCCAGTTCCTCCCGGCTGTTCGCCTTGCGGTGCGGCACGATGCCCTCGTTCACATCGAGGAGAAACACCGTCGGAAATTCGAGTCCCTTGGAGGCATGGTAGGTCATGAGCTGCACTTCGTCGCCCGCTTCCTCCCGCTTGCTCCGCGCCTTACAAGCCGCCGAAAATGCCGTTCCGTCTGCCTGCCAGGCGCTGACCGTCGGAAACCCTTCTGCGGAGGCCTCGATTTCCTCCAGAATATCAAAGAGCTCCTCGGCCTCGATCTCCCGCTCCTCCGCATACTGCTTTAAAAAGTTGTCATAGCCGATTTCCGTGCGAATGTAGGCGATGGCCTCGGACGGGCGCATGCGCCCGAGCCGCCGGAGCTCCCCGGCAAACTTTCCGAGCCGCTCGTCCATCCAGTGCTCGCCGCTTTTTTCGTAGTGGCGCCTTAGACCCGCGAGACTCTCGCCTTCCATGCGCACGGCCTCGCGGCGGATGTAGCGGTTCGGCCGGTTCATGATGCGAAGCAGATCGCCCGGTTCCGCCCGGTCGCCGGCGAGGCGCAAATAGGCGAGCAGATCCCGCGCAATCCAGTGCTCGTTCAGATCCGGCAACATCTCCCGCATGCGAAACGGGATGTTCTCTTGGTAAAGACGCCGCGCGAGAAGGCGCGGCTGCAGGTTCGTCCGGTAGAGGACCGCGATGCTGTCGTAACGCGCGCCGCCGCGCACCAATTCCCGGATTTCTCTGATCAGATAGTCGGCCTCCGCGCGCGGCGTCGGACAGACAACGGTATTCACCGGCTTGCCGGACGGGCGTGCCGCCGTAATTTCCTTCGGAAAGCGGGTCTTGTTCCGCTGAATCAATCGCCCCGCCGTCTTCACAATTTCCGGTGTCGAGCGGTAATTGACATTCAGAACAACCCGGGACGCCTTCGGATAATCCCTCTCAAAATGGAGCATGATCTCCGGCGCCGCACCGCGAAAGCGGTAAATCGACTGGTCATCGTCTCCGACAATCATCAGATTCTCCCGTTTTCCGGCGAGCATGCGAACCACTTCGTACTGCAGGCGGTTGATGTCCTGAAACTCATCCACCAGGATCCAGGCGTAGCGCGCAGAGAGAGCCTCGCGGATATCCGCCCGCTCTTTGAGAAGCTCGTAGCACATCCGGAGCATGTCCTCGTAGTCGATTTTCCGGAGTTCCGCGAGCCCGCGCTCATAGGCGCGGTACACTTCCCGAAACTGCTCTGCCGGACAACTCACCGAATAGTAGTGCGAGAGTTCGGCTCTCTCTTCCTTGACGAGTGCAATTTCCGAGAGCACATTCTGCACCAGACTGCGGAAATCCCCGCTCTCTGTCTTTTTCTGCCGGAGCACGGCAGAGACCAGCGCGCGCTGCTCTTCTTCGCCGATGACCTGATCCGCCTGATAGCCGTAGGCGGTTCGCAGAATGCGGAAAAAGAAGGCGTGAAAGGTCCCGAACGAGACCCCCGTCCGCTCCCTGCCGCACAGTTTCCGGTAGCGCTCCTCCATCTCCCGCGCCGCGGCGCGCGAAAACGTGAGAACCAGCACGGACTGCGGCGCCACGCCGCGCTCTTCGGTCAGATAACGGACGCGCTGCGTGAGCACAAAGGTCTTTCCCGAGCCCGGCCCCGCAATGACAAGAAGCGGTCCCTCCCCGTGGGTGACCGCTTCTCGCTGCGCAGGATTTAAATTGTCATGCTTCGCTGCTGCCAAGTTTCTTCTGTCCCTCTCTGAGCCGCGCAAACGTCTCCTCTTTGCCGAGTACATCCATAATTTCGGTTGCGCCCGCCGGTGTCATGAGCTTGCCGGAGAGTGCGATGCGGAGCGGCCACATCACGAGGCCGGTCTTATAGCCCTTCTCCTCGCCGTAAGCCTTTAAGAGGGCAAAGAGCGTGTCGTTATTCCAGTCCGAAACTGCTTCGAGGCGCGGCAATACCTCCGCGAGAATCTCGCGCGAGCTGTCCTCGGTCGACTTTGACTTTTTGTTCACAAAGAGCTCGGTCTCATAAGCCGGAACGGCATTGAAGAAGTCTACCATCTCCCGGATATCGAGGAAGGTCTCGACACGCGTTCTGACCATCTCCGCGATTTTCTTTAAGTCCAGGGGCTTCGTCACATACTCCTTCAGATACTTCTCACTGCGCCGGTAGAACTCCTCCGGTGCCATTGCCTTAAAGTATTCGCCGTTCATCCAGCGGAGCTTGGTCATATCAAAGACCGCCGGCGACTTCGAGATGCGGCGGTAATCGAAGACCTTCGCGAGCTCTTCGAGGCTGAAAATCTCCCGGTCTCCCTCCGGCGACCAGCCGAGCAGCGCGACAAAATTCACGACCGCCTCGCTCACAAATCCCTGTTCGATCAGGTCCTCAAACGACGCATGGCCGCTCCGCTTCGAGAGTTTCTGGTGCTGCTCGTTCGTAATGGTCGGGCAGTGCACATAGACCGGCACCTCCCAGCCGAAGGCCTCGTAGAGACGGTTGTACTTCGGCGAAGACGAGAGATATTCCTGCCCGCGCACCACATGCGTGATTTCCATCAGGTGGTCATCGACGACATTCGCAAAATTGTAGGTCGGGAAGCCGTCGGACTTGATTAAGACCATGTCGTCGAGCTCCGCATTGTCCACCGTAATATCGCCGTAAATTTCATCGTGGAAGGTCGTGGTGCCGGTCCGCGGATTATTCTGGCGAATCACAAAGGGCTCGCCCGCCGCAAGTCGCCGCTCCACTTCTTCTTTCGGCAGCGAGAGGCAATGCTTGTCATACTGCATGATGACTTCGCCATTCACAGTCTTTTTCAGAGAGTCCAGACGCGCCTGGTCGCAGAAGCAGTAGTAAGCCTCGCCCTTCTCGACGAGCTGCTTCGCGTACTGCATATAAATGCCCGCGCGCATGCGCTCACTCTGCACATAGGGACCGTAGCCCTTATCCTTGTCCGGTCCCTCATCGTGCAAAAGACTGGTCTCCTCGAGCGTGCGGTAAATAATCTCGGTCGCTCCCTCGACAAATCTACCCTGATCGGTGTCCTCGATGCGGAGAATGAAGGTTCCGTCCGCGTGCTTGGCAATGAGATACGCATAGAGTGCTGTCCGCAAGTTTCCGACATGCATGCGCCCGGTGGGACTCGGCGCATATCTGGTTCTGATTTTCATGTTGAACTCTCCCTTCGCTCTGCTCGGCGCAGCTTTTCACTTATTTTAGCACGCTGTGTTTCCCCCCGCAATCGGTCTTACGCCCGCTTCGCCGAGCGCCCGCAGTAAGCCCTCGCAGCCCGCCGTAATCTGATCGGCGCAAGTCACAAAGTCGCCGGTATACCAGGGATCCGCAATCTCTGCCTTTTCTCCCGCTTTCTCCGCAAAGGAGAGCAACAGTCTCAGCTTTTTCTCCGGGTCTTTGCCGAGAATGCGCGCCGCATCCCGCAGATTTCTCTGTTCCATACAAATCAGATAATCATAATTCGCGTAGTCCTCTCTCTTCAACAGAGCCGCCCGCTTCTCTCCGCAGGAAATGCCGCGCCGCTTTAATTCCGCCTTTGCGGCCGGATACATCGGGTTTCCGATGTCGTAGATAATTTCCTCGCTGCTTGTCGCGGCGGAAACACACCGAACCTGCTCCTCGACCCCGGCTTTTTTCACGAGATCCCGCATAATAAATTCCGCCATAGGGCTGCGGCATATATTTCCCAGGCAGATAAATAAAATCCTCTTCATAACACACTCCAAACTGCAGGCAGACCTTGTTCCGCGCCAAAAAATCGAGTATGATTCTATCATAGGAACACGGTAAGAATTGTTAAGTTTCCACCGCATTTTTTTGAAAGGAGTCCTGAATATGAAGAAAAAATTAATCCTCGCTCTGACACTCTCCCTTTCCCTCTTCGCAGTCGCCTGCGGCGGCAAAAAAGAGTCCGGCACGACGGAGAGCAGCGCGGTCTCTTCGGCAGCCGACAGTTCCGCGGCGGCAAATTCCGCAGCCGGGAGCGAAAGCGGCGCTGCCGCCGCGTCCGGCGCCGCAGAGGGCAGTCAGGCGGCCACTGCGGCGACGGATACGGCCATGGCGACTGCCTTCCGCGCGCTCAAGAAGGATATGAGCTACGCAGAGGTCGAAAAGCTCTTCGGCCGCGCCGGAACCGCGGGTGCCGCAAAAGGCAGCTATACCTGGACAAGCGAGGACGGCGCCGGAATTGTCACCGTCGCATTTGAGAGTGACCGTCTGATCAATGACTCCCAGGTCGGCGTCATTGTCGACAAGACTGCGAAAGCGACCATGGAAGCTTACAACCAGCTGAAGCCCGAAATGAGCTATGACGAGGCCAAGGAGCTGCTCGGCGGCGACGGCGTCCCGGTCAGCACGAGTTACATTGCCGGTCAGGTCATTTCGTCCTACACCTGGACCAATCCGGACGGCCTCTCCTTTGCGCTGACCTTCTCAAACGACAAGCTCTCCGCAATGAACACCAACAGCTCACAGTAAAGGTGGCGCGAGCGGAATCTGAATTTCCGAGACCTGCCCCTTTGCAATGAGCAGCGCGAATTCAACGCGCTGCGGCTTCGGCCGGTAGCCGGACACACGGAACACCGTCTGCTCATCGGGCGGTCCGAAGACCACACCGGACTGTGCCTCCTTCAATAACTTGCTCACACCGTCGTAACTGCTGAACCGGGGGCTCGCGGCTGCCGCGACAATCGCAATCCCGACTTCCATTGCCGATCGGAGCAAATTCTCCCACCAGGCTGTCTTCGACTGGCAGAGGGTCGAAAACCGCTCGGCTCCGTCAATCCAGAGTGCGAGCTCCTTTTCCTGTCTGAAATACTCCCGCATGCGCAGGGTCTTCCCACTGTTTTCGTAGGAAGCCCTGCGCTGTTTGATTTCTTCCTCGAGAAGTTCGCCGAGTGCTACGAGACTCTCGGCATCGTCCGCGTAGTGCGCATCGCCCTCTTTTGCGAGCGGATAGAGATCGCCGCCGCAATCGATCACATAGCTCTGTCCCGCATAGGCCGCATGGAGCAGCAGCAATAGATTGGTCTTCCCGCACTGCGCTCTCCCGAGAATCAGGTTCAGATTGCCGTAGAGGCAGAGTGTGCGCGGCGAAACCTCCGCCGTGTCAAGTCCCGCCGCGTACGAAAAGGGCTGCCGGACGGCCGCATAGCGCGCCCAAAGCAGATCCGGCGTCAGCACTTCCGGCATCACGACGAGCGGCGTCGGCCGCCGTCCTATCGTCTTGCGCGCGCAGGCTTCGCAGCGCGCCCGGATTGCCGTGTCATAGTCCTTTTTCTCCGCCGTGCTCGCCCGATAGCACTGCAGGAAATGGATGCCGTCTCGCCGTACCAGCGCCCGGCCTTTGATCTCCGGAAGCTTCAAAGGGCTCCGCCCGACCGCCTCGGCAGCCTCGGCGGGATCCAGCAGAAAAAGCGCAATCTTGTCCTTGATATGATTTAAGAGCGAATAGCGTAAAGCGCCCGGTCTGGTCGCCGTGAGTGCCATATAAATACCGACCGCCGCGCCATCCCGCGCGAGCTGCATAAAAAAGGGCTCCAGTTCCGGCTCAAGCTCTTTGACCGCGTCGAAGTGGTCCAGAAAGAGAACAATCGCTGTCTCCTGTCCCGCCGCTTCACTGTGTTTTCGCCGCTTTACCTCGGCCGTCAAAAGCGCCATGAGCTTTTTTCGCTTTTCCGTCTCATCAAAGTTCAGATAATCCGCGACATGCGGCAAGCCTCGCACAAGAGACAGGGCGCCCGCGCCGAAATCCAGAAGATAGAAGTAAACGCGCGACGGCGGGTAACGCTCCGCAAGCGCAACGGCGGCAGTCTGTAAGACCGTGGTCTTTCCCATTCCGCCCGCGCCGAAGACCGCGAAATTGCCGTCCCGCCGGAAGTCATGCATGCAGATCTCTCTGCGCTGTTCTTCCGGAATGTCCGCACAGCCGAGCGGAAACGCGAGACTTTCCGTCTCCTCCGCCGCGCCGCTTTTCGCCGCCGGCAGTTCCAGCATGGCCGGGAGCGGCGGCAGCCATAACTTTTCCGGCAACTTCAGCGTTCCGGCAGCGGCAACACGACAAATCTCCCGAAGCACCGCGCCGAGTTCGCTCACTTCTTCGCCCTCCGCCGTCTCACCGCGCCCTACGCGGCACAGAAGTTCCCGCTGTCCGCGCGCCGTCCGCCGGTAAATCCGCCGGTCGGCAGCCTCGCCTGCGCGCCGGTAGGCAGCACCGCTGTAAGCCGACTGGAAGAGTTCGTAGAGCTCATTGTTGCCGACCTTAAGATAAGCCCGGCCCGGCTTAGTGAGTTGCGCAGCGTCTCCGGTCTTTAGCACCTCCTTGCTGTCCGCCTCGGTCTGCACCTTGAGCGCTATCTTGCAACGCGCATTGCTCCAAATCTGCTCGTTGACCACGCCCGAGGGCTTCTGCGTCGCAAGAATCAGATGGACGCCGAGGCTTCGCCCGACGCGGACGGTCGAAATCAGTTCCGCCATAAACTCCGGCTGATCTGCCTTTAATTCGGCGAACTCATCGACAATCAGAAAGAGATGCGGCAGCGGCACCCCGGTTCGCCCCGCGCGGCAGGCCTCTCCGTAGTCGTCAATATGGTTGACGCCGCGTTCCCGGAAGAGCCGCTGTCTTCTCGCGAGTTCGCTCTTCACTGCGACCAGCGCGCGGTAGCTGTCGCTCCCGTCCAGATTCGTGATGGTGCCGAGCAGATGCGGAAGCTCCGCAAAGAGATTTGCCATGCCGCCGCCCTTGTAGTCAATCAGCAGAAAGCCCACTTCCTCCGGTGAGAACTGCAGGGCGAGTGAGAGAATCAGGCTCTGCAAGAGCTCCGACTTGCCGGAGCCCGTGGTACCGGCGACCAGCCCATGCGGGCCGTGCGCGCTCTCATGGAGATCCAGGCTGACCGTCTCCGCCGCCGTGCGCATCCCGAGCGGCGCCGCGAGCCCGTCCGCCGCCCGGTTTTTCTTCCAGCGCGCCGCAATCTGTAATTCTTCCGGACTCTGCACGCCGAAGAGCTCGAGGAAGCCGAGTTTCTCCGGGAGTTCCTCGCTCGTATCCCGGCGATGAACCAGACCCGCGAGACGGCGCGCCGCACGCTCGATGTCCGCGGCGTCCGGAAGCTCGAGCCGCAGGCGCTCCGTCGCTATCAGTCCGTTTCTGAGGCAGAGCACCCCCTCACCGCCGCCCTCGACCGAGACTATGGTTTTCACACTCTCCGGCAGCTGTTCCCGCCGCTCGGCACAGTAAATCAGCGAAATACCGAGCTCCGGCGAAGCTTCATCGAGATAGGACAGGAGACTGTGCCCCGCGAGCAGGCTCGCATCCTCTGCAACCAGCAGATACTGCGGCAAAAAATATCCGTTTTTCTTTTCCTCCCCCGCCTTCCGTTTTCTCTCTTTAATCTGCTGCAGAAGACCGCCGAGCACTGTCTCGGCCTCCTGCGTACGGGACAGAATTCCGCTGCACCGAAAATCCTTTCCCTCGAACTGCGGACACCAGGAAAAAGCTCGGTACAGCGCGCTGTCCGCCGCTCTGCAGAGCAGAATAATCGAGAGATCCCGGTAACTCTGAAAAAAGCAGAGCCGGAACAGATAATTCGAGAGCAGCGCGCGGCACAGCTCCGGCGCGCCGAGGATGCCGAGCTGGGACTCTCTGAGATTCACAAAGACCGGCATATTCGGCAAAGTTTCAAATTCCCGCTTTAATGCGAGGGCTTCCAGGCAGAGCGGATCCCTTTCCCGCTTGGTCTCCTGTTCCGAAAACCGTATGACATAGGGCGCCGCCTGCCGCTGCCGCCCGAGTGCGAGGCACATGAAATCCGCATCCCGGGGGCTGCGCTCATAAATCCGAGCCGCATAGCGCTCTGCCATCAAAAACAGTTCACCGGTCTCCGGTGCCGTCAACCCGGCAGCCTGTATACTCTGTTCCCGAAGTGAAAAGAAGCGCTTCTGCATGCGAAGCAGATAAGCCGCATAGCCCTCCGCTCTCTCCGCCATGCGCGCTTTGGCGTTCTTTTTCCCCTGCAACAGCGCGATGACAACAAAGCAGACCGTGAGCAACAAGGTGCCGCCGCTCAGCGCAAACATCGAGGCGCGCCCCAGCGCAAGGGCCGTGCCCCCCATCACGAGCACCGTGCCGAGCGGCATCAGGAGACGGCGAAGCTGCTCGCCCCGCTGCACTTCCGGGAGATTCTCGGGACGCAAAAGCTCAATGCTCTTTTGAATCGGCGGCGGCAGGCGCCGCGGCGCGCGGTCATAGAGCGGAAACTCGGGCGGGAGCTTCGACTTGGCGAGGCAGGGCGGGAGCGAACACAAAACACCCTTGCCGCAGAGGAGCAAGTTCTCGCCCCGGTAGCAGAGCAACACGGTCCCGAAAAAGAGCTTGTCCCCTGTCTCAAGTCTCACACTCCCTGTCTCCAGCTTTCTGCCGTTCCGGTAAACCTCGCCGCGGTGAAGCGAAAATTCTCCTTCCGGGGAGAGCACGGCAAAGAGTGCTTTCCCCGGAAAAATCAGCTGGCAGGGCGCACTATCCCCGAAGAAAACTTCCTCCCGCGGCAAATAGTAAGACTGCTCGTCGGATAACACCGTGAGAAGCGACGCCCCTTCCTCTTTCAGCGGCGTCAGTGTCTCCAGAAGCAACTCATTCCGCAGGTACAGATAGCGTTTCATTCGTCTCCTCCTGTTCCGGCTGCATCTTTTTCCGGAGTGTCTCGATTTCCGCTTCGATGCGCCGTTCCTCTGCCTCTTTCTCCTGCCCGCTCTTTGTGCGATTCCCGGCGAGCATGCTCTCTTCTTTTAACAGCGCGTAGAGCTGCATCTCCAAATCGCCGCGCCGTTTTGCCGCATCGAGCGCCTCGGGAAAGCGGTTCTGTCCGATGTAAATCCAGAAACGCAGTGTCTCCTCATCGCTCTTTGGATGAAGCCCCGCCAGAATATGCTCGCGCTGCACGGGGGTAAGTCCCTCCGTAAAGACGCTCGCGCGCGCCAGCATATATCTGCCTTCCGCCGAGAGTTCTACCGGCTTCACCCCGCGGAGCGCCTCTCCGACCGCGAGATAGTCCTCTCGGAGGTAGGCCTCCGCCGCCGCAATCAAGCGCTCCGCTTTCCGGAAGCGAATGCGATACCAGTAAAAGAAACTGCCTGCGAGTGCCAGCAGGGCGATGCCAAGCAGCGGGAGCGCAATGCGGGTCAGAAGAAGACGCTGTCTCGAGACCTGCACCGTTTTCTCCCGGCGTCTTTTCCGCAGACTCTCCCACTGCGCCGAAAAATAAGCCGAAAGTTCCTTCGAATCGGTCTGCCGTGCGAGTCCCGCGAGCTGCTTTTCCGCCCGGAACAGCCGCTCGCCGCCGGCCAAAAAGTCCTCATAGGTATGGCGTTTCGAGAGCAGCGAGGCCGCCAGCGCCCGGTAAGCGCGAAAGAAGTCTTCTTTCGTATCCGCCTCGGCCGCTGCATCCCGCACCAGAACACGCGGGCACAAATTCCGGTCAAAGACCAGATTGTCCGGAGACAGTATAAAGTAATAGTGCGCACGGGCGGTTTCGAGCACTGCACAGTTGGCGAGCAGGCGAAATTTTTCCTCTGCATCCAGTGCCGCAGCCGCCGCAAAGTCCTGCCAGTCCTCCTCCGTCACAAAGCAAAAGAAGAATCCGTTTTCCGCTTCCTCTATCCCGCAGGGACAAAAGAGAGGATTGCTCACGGCGAGCAATCCTCTCTTTTCTCTCTCCGCGCGAGACTCTGCATTCCGGATAAAAATGCGTCTTGTCGCGTCCATCTCTCCTCCTCAGATCAGTTCGAGCGCGTCTCCGCTCACAATGCGGGCTGTCGCAAAGGACTGTGCGGTGCAGAGGACTTCGCGGCAGAGGCGCGAGCGCACATAGCAGCAGTACGCCGCCTGTCGGCTGAAAACTTCCTTGGCGGCGAGACGCTCGAGCGTCTCCTGTATCATGAGACCGTCATCCAGAATCAGCGTCTCTTCCCGTGTATCCTCCCGCACCGTAATCATAATTTCCATCGTTATTTTCAACCCTTTCGCCGCGCATAAAAGCTCATACCGAAACCGAACAGCAACAAGAGAAGCGCTGCCGTTACCGTCCATGGTTGCAGCCGCCCTGCCGCCTTCCCTGTGCGCTCCGGCGGTCTCGGCACTGTGTTCCTCGGCACCGTCGGAATATCTCCCTGCTTTTCTTCTTGCAGTGCAAGCGGTGCCGCCATCCTCTCATAGCTCTCCTTATTCGGCAGACTGCCGTTTCGCGTGTGTGGCAGTTTCTTTGAAAAACTCCCGAACAGGCGCTCGTTTTCCGTCGCGCCGGCGCCGAGTTTTTCCTGCAGGCCGCCGACCGCCGCCTCGACGCGCGCCTCGCTGTCCCGCTCCGCCGTCGTAAACGCGCGATATATCGCTTCGCTGTACTGCATGGCGCGCTGCTTTGCCTCGCGCTGTTCCCGGTCTGCCTCGTGTATACTGTTCTGCAACTGCTCCCGCTCCCGCCGCACCGCCTCGCGCTGCGCACTGCGACGCGCTCTGCTACCGGCCTCTGTCTGCTCGGCCGAGAAGATTGCGTTTGAAAACATTTCGCTCTCCCGCCGTATTTCCGTGAGTGTCGCCTCCCGCCGCTGCCGCATGGCCGCAACCATATCGTTCGCGACGATTTGGTTCATCGTCTCCTCGGGGAAGGCTGTCTCCTGTGTGAGTTCGCCCTCCAGCGCCGCAAGCGCGTCGCGTGTCGCATTCGAAGCGCTCGCAAGCCGGTTCCTCTCCTCGCGCCAGAAGCTCACATCCTCTCGGGACAGCGCCTCTGAGGGACTCGCCAGAAAAACGGCATTTGACGCCGAGGCCGTCCGCGAGAGGAAATCCGTCGTATGCAACACACCGGCATTGGAGTTGCTCGCGAGCTTTTCCGTGAGCTGACCGCGACTCTCTTCAATCCGGGCACGGTAGAGAGAAAGCTGCTCCTGTAATTTCCGCTCCCCCGCCTCGCCGATGGCCTCCAGCGCTACACCTTCTTCCGCAAGTTCTTCCATGCGCTTCTCAAGCTGCTCCCGCTCATCCAGCAGACGCGTCAGAATCTGTGCCTCCTGCTCGCTCTCGGCCAGCAGCGCATCGTATGCGCGTCGGCTGAGTTCGGCTTTTTGAGACGGCGCCGTTTCTCCCGGTCGCTCCGGCAGCGCCGCGTGTTGTATCCACTGCTCACTGCTAAGTCCCTTGACATGCGCAAGCTCCTCCGCCTGATTTCGGAGCGCCGTCTGCACGGCGTCCTGTGCCCCGTGAAATTCGCCAAGCACCGCGTAAAAGTAGAGGTAGACGATATTCTGGTTCATCCGCTCGCCGAAGCCGTCGAGACGCCGCTGCAACTCTGCCCGCTCGCTCTGCGGCAACTCCGCGGAGAGGCGGTACCGCACCGTTGCCTGCTCCGGGTGGCGGGAGATGCTGTCAACCTTCTCGGAAAAGTCTCCGGGGATCACGAGATACGCCGCGTAATAACCGCTTCGCACACCGCTCTCCGCCTCCGGCATGCTCACAGGGACAAAATCGGTATCCGGAAACTCCATCGCATCGGCCGCATAGTAAAGATGTTTTTCGCCGCGCCGTACGCCGTTATCCAGATTGACCACCGCAATCCGCCGACTGTACTGTGCCGCACGGACAGGCGTCGGCGCCGCCCGGCTCTGTAACCCCGTATAGCCGCTGCCCATCGCAAATCCCGACAGAAAAAAAGCCGCCATGGCCGCATACAGGCTTTTTTGCATAGACTTCACCTCCCCCGAAAAAAAGAGAGGGCGGCCGCCCTCTCTCCCGCCTATCCGTCTGTCAGGATGAAAACTTCCGTGCCATTTCGCTGTCCAGTCTCTCGGTCGCATCTGCCACGCCGTCACACTGTCTGGCAATGCTCTCAATGAGTTCGGCCATCTCGTTGAACGAGGGGCGCAGCGACTCAAACTGTGCGGCGAACTGCCGACTCGCCTCACCTTCCCACTCATCCTGCAAAGTCGTGATGAGATTGCTCATGGTCTGGATCACCTGCTCAAAGTTTCCTTTGGCTGTGCGAAACTCGGTTGCTCTGCCGTGCATCGTTTCCGGTGTGACGCGAATCTGACCTGCCATTTGTTAACTCCTCTCTTGGGTGCGGTTAGTGTTTACAGTACAATACTATCAACTTTACAAACATAAGTCAAGTAATTTAGTATATTTAACTTACAATAATTTTGCTGTTATCTGTTTTTATTCGTCATTATATTGATTCTATAGCCGTCTTTCTCAAATTCTTCTGCCTTCCTGTCGCTCTGTCTGTGACGCCCGTCTCTCTGTAACTGCCGGAGACCGAAGAAAAAGCAGAAGAGCGCAAATCCGGCGAGAGCGAATCCCGGAAACCTGTTTTCTGTCTCTCGCTTTGCGGCTGTCCGCGCATAGCTGACTGTGCGCGGTGCTGCGAAAAGCCCCGCCGCCTCGCTCTTCTTTTGTACCTCGTCCTGCGGGGATGATGCGGCCTCGGGCAGAAAGCGGAGTCCCTGCAACAGAGATTGCCGCTCTGCCGCCTTTACCGCCCGGGCCGCCTCTCGCTGTTGATCCGAGGTCTCGGTAAAGAGCGGGAGGTCCGGACAGCGATCGGTATACGCCTGCGCAGCCTCATAATCCCGCTCCCGAAGGTGCTGCGGATCAAGCTGCAATGCTTCCTGCTGCTCTTCCATCTTTTGTTCTCCTCTCCGAATTTTGTCCGATTTCCGCGATGCTATAGTCATACTTTAGTTTATTTTATCATCATTTTCAAGCTATATATGTATGTTTAGTTCTCATATTCGTGCAACAAAAAAGCGGCCGGAGCCGCTTTTTTGCAAATGAATAGAGCGCTCGGGGGAGAGCGCTCTATTTCTCTTGGGGGTTGTGCTTCTCATTTGTTGCATGATACAACGTTTGTCTTTCTTCTTGGCATGTCCTCCTTTCTCTCGGATTTACATTGCGAGACCCGACAAATTCTCAGGCATCACAAATTGTAGGCTTCCTTCCGACATTGGCGCAACTTCGCCTTCGTCAAAGCAGATGACCAGACGGCCTTCGCTGTTTACATAGAAACTCTGGTCCTTCTTGATTTCCTTAAAATTGTCCTCCGGAATCTCCGAACTCAGGAAGAAAACTTTTTCGGAATTTCCGGTCATTTCCGCCTGCATCTGCCGCTTGACTTCCTCACTCAATGTCTTCACATAATCACTGCCCGGTGCGAACAGGTCACTGAGTTGCATCAGCTTCCCGTCGCTCTTCCGGATTGTAAAATACCGGTTTGTCTCCGCACTGTCGGCATTCTGCCGGACCTGCGTTAAACAGACCGAATACCAGGCATCGCTGTCGGTCACAACTTTCGTCGAGAGCTCCAGATTCGAGTACCCTTCACGCCCCATTTCCTCTCGAAACGCGGCAACCTGCTCGTCCGTGATGCGCTGTATTTCCGCATTCACTTCCTCGGCACTCTTTTCCGCGCGGACAGCCTGTGTACCGCTTTGGCTCTCCGGCTGAATCTCTCCGACCTGCACGGTCGCGGTGTGCCCGCCCTCTGCGAGCGTATAATCGCGCACCGTCACCAGACGGAAGTAGGCACCGGCAATCGGCAGACTCTGCAGGGCGTAAGCGGTCGTGCGGTTTAAGTTCGGCAGCACCGCGCTGATCAGCGCGAGGCTCGCCGCAACGCCGAGTATCGAGCGAAACCGGTGGCGCCTGATCGGCCGCACCTTGCTCTCATCCGCGGAAATTTCCTTCTGTTCCGGCAGTTGTAACGGCTGCTCCGCAGCCTCCTCTATCCAGTCCTCTGAGATATTGGCAACCGCCTCCATGATGTCCTGACTCCTCAAAGAAATTCCTCCTCTCTCAAGACAAGTGCCAGATTTTTGCGAATCCGATATAGACTCACCTTCACGGCACTTTCGCTCATACCCTGTCGAAGCGCGATTTCCTGAATCGAATCGGTATAGAAGTAGCGCCGCACGAAGAGAATCCGTTGCGTCTTGGGGAGCTTTTCCAGAAAGCGGTCAATGCAGACCGCGAGGCGGTTTTTATCCGCAACCTCCTCGGTGCTCTCGCTGGTCGGGAGTACGTCCTCATCGAGCTCATCCAATGCAAGCTGATACTGCTCGCTACAACGCTTCTCTGCATGCTGTTTCCGGAACAGGCTGAGTGCCAGATTTTTGACAATACGACTCAAATACGCGCGGAAATACTTCGGCTTCTCCGGCGGGATGCTGTTCCACGCCCGAAGCCAGGTGTCATTCAGACACTCTTCCACATCTTCGCGCGAGGAGAGCACCGCACCCGCCACCTTGGAAAGATAGCGTCCGTACGCAGCTTCCGTCTCCTGTATTGCTTTCTGATCCCGCTGCTCATATAGCGCGAGTAATTCCTGTTCCGTCATGCAAACTTCCCCCGTTTTGCTTCTCTATAAGATAAGACGCAAGCGTCCCCCGATTGGTTACTGCATTTCAGCATTTTTTTTGAGAAATATTTTTTGCGCATCCCTGTTGCGATTTCTTTCTGCCGTCCTCCACCCGTCTTCATTCTCTTCTCCTATTTTCGTTTCTCCGCCGGACTCCTTGCCCGCATCTGCTGACGCTGTCTGTGCCTGCCTCCGGTAAGATTCTTTGTCTCTGTTCCCTGCACTACTATTCCCGCTTCTCAACGGCTCTCTTTGCTCTGCCGATTTCCGTTCTCCCGCTGTTTTGCGCCGCACGGCTCTCGCATTCCGCTGCACTACTATGCCCCTTGTTTTTCCGCACGTTCGGCGAAACAGACAAAACGAGACAGTGCCGACACTGTCTTCGGGATTCGAACGGATTCTTCCTATTATTTCATACACAACCCGCAATGGGAATGACAAATTACATTAAAACGCAAAACAGCTGCCCGCGCCTGCGGACAGCTGTCTCGTCTGTAAAACTCGTATGGATTCTTACTTGAGGTTCATAACCTCTTTGACCTTCTCGATGATGTGGAGACCGATGTCTCTCGAAGCGTCAACCGTCTGCGCACCGATGTGGGGGCTGATGACAAAGTTGTCGCAGGAGAAGAGCGGGCTCTGGAACTCGTCGTTGCCGCTGAGACCGCTGCCTGCGAGCTCATTCTCCATCACGTCGGCAGCGTAGCCGCCGATTCTGCCTGCGCAGAGTGCCTCGTACATATCCTGCTCGTTGACGATGCCGCCGCGGCTCATGTTGAGCACGACTGCGCCGTCCTTCATCTCTGCGATCGACTTCTTGTTGAAGAGATCCTTGGTCTCTGGGGTCAGCGGAATGTGCAGGGAGATGAAGTCGGACACCTTGATCAGCTCGTCGATGCCCATGCCCTTTGCGCCCTCGCGCTCAAAGTCCTCGGGCTTCAGGAAGGGAT
>ERZ773197.268-NODE-268-length-43149-cov-4.451223_pt1 | contig 43149 bp, 59 predicted proteins | sample MGYA00580999_ERZ773197 | MGnify/ENA primary metagenome ERZ773197 (study PRJEB29015, sample SAMEA2738166) | human oral metagenome | biome: human oral; feature: human-associated habitat; material: saliva | place: China | collected 2185 ...
TGCTCGTGTGTGTGTTGGTGGTTGTGTGTACGTGTGTTCGATGGTGTAGGTCACGTTGGTTGTTGTGTGTTGTGGGTTGACGTGAGCTGCTGCGTGTGGCGTACAGTTCTGGTTATCAGCAACACGGCCCCGACGGCGGGGCTGATCAATGAGAGGAACGATGAGATGAGCAAGGTTGTGCGCAGCATGGTGATGGCCCTGGTGGTTGGGGTGCTGGCCCTTGTGGGTTGTGTGTCCGCATATGCGGATGAGGGTGCTTCCCCTTCTGGTTCGTGGGTGCTCGCTAGTACTGGTGCCCCCGTTGACGTTGAGGGGATGGTGGCTTGTGAGGACGAGGGGCAGGAGTTTGGTCCGTGCTTGTGGGATGCCCGGTCTATGGGGAATGGTTCTGGGCGTTCGTTCATCGTCGAGGAGGACGGGAGTGTGTCGTACCTGCGTTGGCGGGACGCCCGTGAGGTCGTTTTCCCTGGGTGGCTGTGGGTTGGTTCGGTTGAGGCCGCTGACGTGGCTGGCCTGCCCGCCTGCGCCGACGTGCACGGTTCGGTGACGTGTGAACGCGATGGCCGGTACGTGCTCACTGTTGACTCCCGTGCCTGCACGCAGACCATCACCACCGTCACTGGTGAGCGCTACATCCCCGGCCCCAATGTGGCTAAGGAACTCAGTGACGCCTGTGACCGGCCCGAGGTTGTGGCGCACGAGAACAAGGCGGGACTCAACGGTGCACGCTCTAGTGTGTCTACGGAGGTTGTGCACTCACCTACGGTGAGTGCGGCTGTGGATGAGCCTGTAGATAACCCGACCTTTTCTAGTGGTGACGTGGTTGTGGGTCCTGTAGGTTCTCCCGTCAAAGACAACTATGACCGTGAGATTCTGGTGGTGGCTGCTGTGGTGACTTTGGGTGGGCTTGCGCTGGCTGTGTGGGCTGAGCGTCGCGCTACTCGGCGTCGGGTGAGGCGTTGACCTGATTGATGTGCTGGGCCCCCGTTTCTGCTTCGGCAGGACGGGGGCTCAGCTTTGTCTGCCCGTAGGTGGTGCGGTGAGCCTCTCTGTGGTGCTTTGGGCGGGGAGTGGTGCTCGCGTATGGGCTGTGGACTGAAAGGTGCTCAGATTGGCTCCTGTGGCCTCTCGTACATGTAGGCGCGTGCGTGTATGTGTGTGTGGTGTAGGAGTGTGGCACTGTCGAACAGGTGTTCGATGATGTAGGTCACGCAAATTGGTGCCCATTCCGGCTTGACTCACTTCGTCTAGGTGTGTGTATAGTTAAGCCATCAGCACGGGGCAGTCAGCCCCACACAGAAAGGATCACAGCAATGAATGTCAACCACTTCGTCGCAGACATCACCGACCAGCTGGCCGCATGGGGCGTCAACTACAGCGAGAACGTCGCCGGCCTCAAGGTTGGAACGATCGACCTCGAGGTCAGTGATGGTGACGACGCCGCCAGGATCACCAACGGAGAGGAGTTGGTGGCCATCACCAGCGACGCAGACAAGGCTGCAGCTCTCCTGACTTTCCCGCTGGCCCGCAAGGCATGGGCCGCCGGATACATGGGAGACTTCGAGATCGATACACTGAACGGCGAGATGGACATGCGCCTCTCCTACGGTAGTGACGACGTCACCATCTCCGCCACTGTTGACTCCGACAGTGAGTTCATCGTCACGGAGCACCCCCTCTTCCGCGATGACGTGACCATGACGGACCTTGACGCCGTCCTCGAGTCAACCGAGCTCGCCTACCAGTCTCCGTCCGAGGCGTGGCGGGTGCTCTGCAACGCGACCGACTTCGAACTCAACGATTGGGGGACGCTGGTGGAGCTCTTCCACTGGTGCGCCCGCTTCGACCATGGCGACCGACTCACCAAGGTCTCCACCCATGGGTCCGACAATGTGGCCCTCGTTGAGGACTATGACCCTGAGTCGCCCATCCGCGTGATTGACGTTGACGCCGTGAGCGACGTGACTTGCTGGTCACAGGGTGACATTGCCGCCGCGGTCCTGTACGCGATCTCCTGACGGCAGTCAGGTAGCCCGAATGGTTGTAGCGGGGGTTCGATTCCCCCGCCGGGCACGAAACTCACCCACACACATAGGAGTATCACCATGATCGACATCGAAGATCGCCTAGCTGTCGCACTGGAATCGGCAGTCGAGGGCCTTGAGTTCACGCTAGACGCGGCGTCTATCGTTTTCGAGGTGACCGCTTCATCGAACACTAACCAGTACATCATCGTCTTCGCCGATGGTGACCGGCACGCCTACGTCACCGCCGACCTTTCTTGGGACGGTGAGCCCATGGTGTTCGTGGACATCTACAGTGTGGACGCCGACGGTGCGGAGCATTGGGTGCACGGGAACCTGACCGTTGACGCGGCCGCACCCTACATCATCAACGCCTGAACACTCAGGACACGGAAGGAGTTAGGAAATGAGTACTGTTGCTGAACGTATGGCCGAAGCATTCAAGCAAGCCACGGGAGAGGCAGTGGAGGCGCCGAAGTACCTGAGTGTCACGCGCGGGAAGTACACCCTAGACGCAGTGCCGGGCTACGGCGGTTGCCGATACGTCGTCACGGCCACGGCGTGGGTTGCGGACTCTCTGAAAGTCGAATACAGGGCGAAGGTTCAGACCTCATCCACCAGCGTCTCAGCTATGGCTAATGCTCTACGGGAGGCTAGGATGCGTGCCCGGGCTTTAGCGTCGCTATCTGACGTACTTGGCTCGAATGGTTGGCGCGTTAGGCGGCTGACGCTTACGGATGAGACTGCGCTGCAAGCCAGTATGGAAGACTCCTGCATTCAGGTCTACGGTGACGGCACGTTCCGCGGTTATGACGACGCAGCCGTCCGCTTCGGCGCTGACGCATTCGCTGTAGCGCTAGAACGAATTCGTGGACGCTAGGTCGTACGGTCAGCCCACATGAGACGGTGGGCGCTTCGCCTCGCCTAGAGGAGATAGCGCAGCATAAACGCGGGCAGCCGCTGAATAAAGCTTGCGCACGTTGTTTGAGAACTACACAGAGAAACGCCATAGGTGGCAGGCACCGCACGCACGGCCTTGGCCTCGCGTAGTCGATACAGTCTGCCCACCTATGAGTCACCTAGACCGCCCTACTAGTAACTACTGCTGCTAGAGGTTTGCTGTGATCCATTTTTGGTCTAGGTGGCCCATAGGTGACCCACATGGTGTGGGGCCTAGGAAGGAGACATCATGGGGGCACACGATTGCCCAACTCACTACACATGGGTAGGGGAGGCGTTGGCCGTCAACGGGGCGCCGGAGAACACGAAGGACCTGCAGTCCTGGGACCTGTTGGACGCCCTGTTTCCCGATAACCCTCATCTCTGGAATGTGGGGAAGTACCTCACTCGGTTCGGCCGTAAGGGGGACGCGAGTAAGCGCGTAGAGGACCTACGCAAGGCCGTCATCTACCTCGAGCGGGCAATCAAAACAGAGGAGAACCATGCCAGCTGACGCGCCCCTAGAGCAGCGACTCATCACGCACGCCGACATGCGGCGCATGCCTGACGGGGCCACCGTATACAACGATATACGCGAGCGATGGGTCAAGCACGGCCCATGGTGGCACCTGGACGACGGCGACACGCGCCTGCTCGGCACAGAGCTCAAGCGACTCAGCGCGTGGCTGTACGTGCTCGAGCCATTCAACCCTGCCCGATACGCCTGGCAGCACTAGCCCCACACAAGGAAGGAACACTCACCATGACCACACACATTGATGCCACAGACGTAGCGAACCAGTTAGCCGGAATGTGGCCCCATGCTCGAATGCACGTAGCCCCAACGCCCATGGGGTACACGGTAGTGCTCGGCGCAACAGCGGCAGAGCTCACCCCCGATTGGTGGACAGTGCGCAAGCCAGACCAGCCGGATCGGTACTGGGGGTACGTCGAATGCGATGAGGTAGTCATCGCGGACACGCTCGCTGAGGCGAACGCCCACAATTTCCACGACTCTGTTAAGGGGCGGGTCACGGCATTCGACCAGCGCTTGAAGGTCCGCAAGGTTGGTGACGTGTACAGCATCACCACGGCAGAGTCTGAGACCATCACCATCGTCCCCATTGGTGGCATGATCTCGGTCACCGCTGGCGGTGTGACACATGAGGTTGCGACGATGGGGCACGCAATCATGGCCGTGGGCGCTTTGGTGGCGTCCACGAAGTAGGTTCCCGGATAGGGGGTTCCCAAGAGAATAGGGGCCCCCAGCAGAACAGGGGGTTCCCAAGAGAATAGGGGCCCCCAGGAAAGGAGTACAGATGGCAGAACAGCCAACAGTCCACCAGGCACTAAGCAAGGTCATGGGGGATGTCCAGGCAGTCAGGAAGGACAGTAAGAACCAGGCACAGAAGTTCCTCTTCCGGGGGATCGACGCCGTACTCAACGCAGTAGGGCCCGCACTACGCAAGCACGGAGTGACCATCCTCCCTGAGGATGTTGAGGTGCACCGAAGCAATGGGGCCACAGCAAGCGGAAAGCAGACAGCGGAGGTGGTTGTCAAGGTCACCTACCGGGTCTACGGCCCAGCTGGGGACAGCATCCACGGGAAGGTTGCGGCCGAGGCAATGGACTTCGGCGATAAGGCGATCGCCAAGGCTATGTCCGTGGCCTACCGGACGTTCCTCCTTCAGGCCCTCACCATCCCCACGGATGAGCCTGACCCCGATAGTGAGTCCTACGAGAGGGGGGTTCCCAGCGGAACAGGGGCCTCCCAGGAGAACAGGGCCACCCAGCGGAATACCCCCCTCCCAGGAGAACAGGGGGTACCCAAGAGAACAGCGGCCGAACAGTGCGGCATGATCCTCGACGGATTCTGCGCCACCCACCAGCTCGACGGCGACAAGGTGCGCGAGGAGTACTTCGCAGCAGGAGGCAAGGCCAACCCGGACATGCTCCGTGCATGGCTGGCACAGAACTACGGGGCAGGGAAGGTCCAGTGAGCAAAGAGAACGCACTCCGCAAGGCGGCCATCGCAGCGCACATCGCCAAGGTGGCCTCCCAGGAGAAGAAGAAGGCCCTCAAAGAGCTCGAGGAGTACATGGCCCCGGGCGACACATCCAAGCCCATTATCGACGGCCTGCAGGTGGGGACAGTGAGCGTAAGCGCGCCGCAACCCCGCTACCAGGTGGTAGACGAGAAGGCCCTCGTGGCCTGGCTCGAATGGAACAAGCCCGACGCCGTACACAAGGTACCCGCCCCATGGTTCGTTGCCGCCGCCGCCCTTGGTGGGTTCATCAAGCAGGCCGGGGAGGTCCCCGACGGGGTGGAGGTCGTCCAGGGTGACCCGCGCATATCGGTGCGAATCTCCACCGCCCAGGAGGAAGCCATCCGGGACCTCATCGCTACTGGCGACATCAGCCTCCTCGAGATCGAGGGCGTGGATGCATAGAAAGGGGGCTCCCAGGAAAACAGGGCCCTCCCAGGAAACAAGGGAGCTCGTGTACGAGAGGGACGGCTACCGGTGCGCCCGCTGCGGCCGGTACGCCGGTAGCGGCCCCATGAGCATCCAGCACCGGAGGGCCCGCGGCATGGGAGGTACGCGCCAGCCGAACACCAACAGCCCCAGCAATCTCATCCTCCTCTGCGGGGATGGGGTGCGGGGCTGTCATGGGCACATTGAACAGAACAGGGCTGAGGCGCGAAAGATGGGATACAACATTCCACAGTTCGTGGCAAACCCTGAAACGATCCCCGTCCAGTACTGGGACGGGCGAACCTATCTACTGAAAGACGACGGAGGAATGGAATGCTTAACTTAGAGGAAGTGATGTACACGCGCATATCTATCACGTGTGACTGGCCAGGATGTACGAATCGAATTAACTCGTCGCCCGGCACGCCAAATGGGCGTCGCGAGCGCGCCGACATGTCGACCATGTGTGACCTCGCCGTCAGATGGGGTTGGATAATTGACGACGGCCCACACTCGGAGACAATCTGCCCATACCACAACCAGAAGGAGAAGAAGTGACTACATTCACTCACATCGCGCGCAAGGTCACCAAGGATTGCGCGCGCCAGAAAGAGGAACGCCTATACATCATCGGGCGCTGGCACTCAATGCTGGGATGGATTCGAGTTGCGATCCTAGAAGCCGCCAACAGATTGGATGAAGGCGGTGCCGAAACTGAGATAGCCTACTGCCTCCTGGATATGGCGGCTGGCGCGGCGGCTATGCTTCAGCAGCTCGGGGTTGAGGAGCCTGCCGACGCTTTCGTCGCTGAGTATGAGCGTGCAGCTGCAAAGCACCCCGGCATGACGCTCGACAGCGATAAGCACACGGACGAGTCTCGATACTATGCCTTGGCTGAGGAGGTGGGGGAGGTTTGTGCCGCCCTCACCTACGACAACAAGGCTGACACTGGTCACAACTCGGACCTCATCTCCGAGGTCACCCAGGTTGGCGGACTCGCCATCGCCTGGGTCGTGCGACTCCACAAGGAGGACGGGAAGTGAACAACCAGGAGCGCATTAACGCCACCCTCGGGCAGCTGGCCCTGTATGCCTGCACAGGGGCCTTTACCTGCGAGCAGGATGACGTCACGCTTTTCATCAAGCGCTTCCTTCAGTTGGAGGATCAGGCTGAGTCAACAGAGGCATGGAATGCCCGCTATAACGCCCTCCTTGAAGAGGTTGAGACATCCCGGCAGCGTCGATACGACGCAGACTGCGACAAGCTCCCAGTCGGGAGCGTGGTCCTTGATTGCGACGGGGATGCTTGGCAGCTCGAAGACTCTGGGTGGGCATGCATCGAGGGGGCGTTCCTGGGGTACCTTGATGAAGAGTGGGCCCCGTACACCATTGTCTACACGCCCAAGGAGGAGTCATGATCGCCCTACTGGCCGCCACCATCGTGGTTGCTCTCATATCTCTGGGGGCCTATGTCAACGTAGCCATCCAGCGAGACTACCTGGAACTGAGGGTCACCACCCTGGAGCTCCAGCTCAGGTTGGTCCAGGAGGAGCACCTTGACTCGCTCCCGTAAGAGCGCCAAGGCTGCAGGGGCGCGGTTCGAGAGAATTGTCGCCGACTACCTCGCTGAGGAGTTGGACGACGACAGGATCGACCGCGCCCCTAAGACTGGAGCCAAAGACAAGGGCGATATCGCCAACGTCCGCATGGGCGACCACAAGGTCGTCATCGAATGCAAGGATGTCGCCCGCATGGACCTTCCGAAGTGGACTCGAGAGGCCCAGGTTGAGGCCGAGAACGCGGGCGCCCTAGTCGGCATCGTTGTCCACAAGCGTCACGGAGTTGCCAAGCCTGGCCAACAATGGGCTACAATGACACTCAGAGACCTCGCCACCCTCCTGAAAGGACACCAATGAAAACCGTCCCCGGCTACCTCACCAAGAACGAGGCAGCCAACCAACTCGGCATCACCCGCCGAACACTCGACCGACACATCCAGAAGCACAAGGTACCCACCTTCCGCTTCCTCGGAAACCCCACCATCCACGTCCTCGAAGAGGACATTAAGAAACTCTTCTCCCCCATCCGAAAGGACAACTAACCATGGCATGCGACATCACCGTCGAAGGCAACCTCGGCCAGGACCCCGAGGTCAAGTACACGCAGAGCGGCCAGCAGATCACCGAGCTCAGCATCGCCGCCACCTCATACCGCAAGACCCAGGACGGCAGTTGGGAGGACGACGGCGACCCCCTCTGGGTGACCGCCTCCTTCTGGGGCGAACAGCACGGCCACCTAGCCGACACCCTCAAGAAGGGCGACAAGGTGACCGTGACCGGCCTCCTCATCCAGCGAGGGTGGGACGACAATAACGGCCAGAGGCGCACCAGACTGGAGGTGAAGTTCCCCCGCTTCCGTGGCGTCATCCCCCGACGCAACAACCAGCAGCAGACCGGGTTCAACGCCCCCATGGGTGGCCAGCAGGGTGACCCCTGGGCGCAGGCTGGCGCCCCCTTCTGAAAGGAGCACTCATCATGACTGACTACGAGAAGGCCATTATGTTCAACGGCGTTGCTGTGCTGACCGTAAACGCGGCCTTGCTGATTGCGTTTGTGGCCGGGGCAATCTTCTTGCCGTGGTGGCCAGCTAAGGTGGCTTGTGTAATCGGCCTCATCTGGTATGTCTCCCGCACTATTGCCGCATACTACGTGAACCGCTAGTGCGGCAACTCAAACACAAGATGACCCACCCCCACTCCAGGGGGCAGGTCATCTGCGACGCCTGCTTCACCACAATCAGGCAGGGCCTCATGTACCGGAGGGACACTTGGAAGGATGGAACCTACCACTGGTCCCTCCGGTACTGCCCGGATTGCTGGCTCATCCTCGACGAGGTAGAAGCCGCAACACAACCAACCTATGGCGGCCCAGACGCTGAGCACTACGAGCAATGGGCCGCCACCCACATCAACACAGAAAGGGCGCAATCGTGGGCGCTGAGAACATTCATGCATTGACGGAAGGGCAGGTCCGGGATATAGCCAAGGCTATAGTAAGTCACCGCCCGGAACACCTTTTGAGCTACACTATCGGTAGCGGCAGAATCGTTATTACGGCAGTTCACGAAGGGGGCGGATACGACGACTTAGGTGAGTGGCATCTTGACCTCCTCGGCAATACTCCTGCACTACGGGTCACCATCGGTGGGACCCTTTACGCAGAGATGTTGCACGGCGGTCTAAGCATTCACTGGCACCGAATCATGCGCGGCCTTAGCGACTGGGCCAAGGCCGTAAATGGCATTGAGCTCGCGAACCTACTGCGACACCACCCCGAGTTGTCGCACCTGAGTGCCGAGCACGTCATGGCGGAGGCCGACTACTCTCCATTTGGGAGTGGCTGCGCATGGTGAACATCAAGCTTCACGGGAACCAGTGGGTCGCCAAAATGGGCTGCACCCAGTGTGGCATCACCCGCATCGAGCAGGCACACCCACGCACCAAGCCGTGGGTGGCTGTCGAGTCAACCATCAAGACCACGGCCCGCACTCTCGGCTGGAAAGTCGGGGCCGAGTCTGCAATCTGTGGAGCATGCAGGAGGCAGAAGTGACCTGCATCTACAGGGCATTCAGCATCTGGAGCAAGAAGCCTCAAGCCCTCGTTAAATGCGACAAGTGCGGCAAGACGAACGGCATTGACATCATCCCCAGCACAACAACGCAACATAATCGCGTCGAGCTTGAGAGTTGGCTGCTCCAGCGTGGTTGGGATGTAGAACTCACTGACGACGGCCACTGCCTGTGCAGCCAACACAAGGAGGAGAAGTGACCAAGACATGGCGATACGTGGATGTGCGCTGCACCTGGAAGCCCCTCGCCCGATACCTCACATGGAAGTGGCGGCGACAAGGTTACAGGACAGCATACGTCTCAGTTAGCCCTTGCAAGGCGCTCGTCGGGGCGCTAGACTACAACCATTCCGGTGAGTGATTCCGCTGGATGTGGGATAGGTGAACGGCCTGGGGATTGACTACGACGTCTCCCCGGGCCGTTGCCATACTCTGGACAGAAAGACAAGACACCAATGACACCCCTTGATGAAGCCATCATCGAGAACGACCTCCTCCCCGAGGACCAGCGCGCCAGTAACGTGGAGCTCGCCGAACGCTTCAACGTCTCAGAAGCCTCCGTCCGACGCCACCGCGCCAAACTGAAGCGCCGCGGCGCCCCAGACATGGGACACGACGCATTCTTCAACGATGTCCCCGTGGATGCCATCGTGCATCGCGGGAAGACCATCCGCCTCCCCGACGGCTCCTATGAGAAGATCACATGGAAGCCCGGCACTGCCGAGATGGCCGAGGCTAAGCGCCTCTCCTACGAGGACCTCGCCCACGTCTTCCATGAGCCTATCCTTCCCAAGCCCACCAAGGTGTCCGATGCCTCCACGAAGGTCGTCTGCCTCGCCGACTTTCAGCTTGGGAAGGTCGGAAGTGGCGGAGGCACTGAGGACACAATCCGACTCGTCAGGCGAGCCATTCGCGACATCGCTGACGACATCCGCTTCCGCGGTCCCTATAAGCGCATCATCCTCGCCGACGTGGGGGACTCCACGGAGGGGTTCTGGAACGTCGCCAGCCAGGCGCAGACCAACGACCTGTCCCTCACCGACCAGATCAGGACCGTGCAGCGCCTCTACGCCGAGGCCCTCCAAGCATTCGCCCCCCTCTGCTCATCCCTCTACTACGTGGCCGTCCCATCCAACCACTGCGCCGTCCGCACCGGCCCCGGCAAGAACAGTCGCGCCAACGCCCCCGATGACGACTTCGGAATCATGATCTCCAAGAACATTGAGGACATCATCGCGGGCCGACCTGGCTACGAGCACGTGAAGTTCTTCCGTCCCGAGAAGTGGGAGGAAGCCGTCACCGTGGACGCTGCAGACGGCACCCGCATCGGCTTCACACACGGCCATCTGGCGGGCTCGCAGTCCAAGGTGCCAGGGTGGTTCAGGGACCTCGCGTTCGGCCGCAGGAGCGGCCTCTACGACGCCAGAGTCCTAGTCCACGGGCACTGGCACAACTTCGCCGTGAGTCAGGCCGGGGATGCCCGCTGGATCATCTCCTGCCCCTCCGCCGATCGCGGCTCCGACTGGTGGACCAACCTGTCAGGCGACTCCACCAAGCCCGCAATCCTCACCTTCGAGGCACAGAGCGGGAATGCATCATCCTGGGAGTTCTACTCCTGACCCACCCATAAGGAAATCATGAGAGTTCTATCACTTTGCTCTGGATATGGGGGGCTCGACCTCGCCCTGTCCCATGCCTTCCCATCCGCACTCCTTGAGATGGTCGCAGTGTGTGACAACTACGGACCATCCCGAACCGTCCTGGCCAGGCACTGGCCCCAGGTTCGCCAGTTCAAGGACGTCCACGACTCGGGCCTGGATGATGCTAGGGCTGACCTAGTCACGTTCGGTTTTCCGTGCCAGGACCTGTCACGGGCCGGGAACGGGGCCGGGCTCAGCGGCAGCCGATCAGGCCTGTTCTTCAGGTGCGCGGAGATCGGCCACCTGAGCGGGGCCTCGGCACTCATCATCGAGAACGTACCTCAGGCCTTGAAGTATCGGGACCGGATTGACTACGAGCTGGCCCGGTACGGATTCTCCGTTCAGTGGGGAAGGGCCGAGGCATGGGAGGTCGGGGCACGTCACCGCAGGGCCCGGGTGTTCCTCATCGCCGCACGCGGGGCCGGGTCCGACCTCCTGGGCAGGGCGGTAAAACCGGAGACCTTGGAGGAGAGGCCATCCGATCTCCTCCCCACCCCTACCGTCGTCGATATGGGGTGGGGCCGTTCTCCCGAAGGCTGGGAGGAGTGGCGAGAGGCTCAGCGCCGAAAGCACGGTAACGGAAACGGGCACGGGCAGTCTCTCTATCAGGCTCTGAGGTGCCCGGAACCCTCCGAGGCTGCCCGTGAGATGGAGCGCATGATGCTCCTTCCAGAGGGATGGGTGACCGGTGCCGGCCTGAAGGTCTCGGCGGAGCGGAGGCTCCTGGGGAACGGGGTGGTACCGACTCAGGGCGCCTTAGGCATGTGGAGGGCACTGAACTCTCCCCTATAGAGGACAAGGCCCTGACACATCGCGTGTCAGGGCCTTGTATTGCCTCAGGCGACCTTACGGATCACCAGGTCATGAATCATCAGCGACGGGATCGGCGCCTCCAGCCAGACACCCCACGTGTCGCCAACCTTCGGGTCAACCACCTTCGGCTCAATGTCGAGCTCAAGCACCAGGTGCTCGCCCTTACGGACCTCCAGGGTGGCGATCTTCGCCCCAGAGTCAGCCTGCGCGGGGTGGCCCTCCTCTTGGAAGCGGCGCACCGTGTACAGGTTCGCCTGCCCGGTCTCCTCACCGAAGTTGCCGCCTGGGAACGAGTAGCGGAGAGTCATGTGCCACTTCCCGGCCGAGGGTCGCAGCTGCTCGAGCCCAGTGGAGAGAATCTGGTGCTGGAAGTCCAGGCGCACACCATCCCCAGTCTCAGCGGCGTTGATCTTCGGCCACTCGCTGATCGGGGGGAACAGGTTCGGATTGGTTGAGATGGGTGCGGCCGGGCGGACGATGATCGTTCCGAGCGGCGTGTCTGCGGGGACCGCCTGCCCCTTGTCGAGGCGGATCACCGGAGCGAACCGGACCATGTTGCGGGCCAGCTGCTGAGTCAGCGCCTCGGCGTGCTCAGCGATGCGCTTCGTGGCCTCCCCGTCAGCCTTCGTCTGCTCCGCGGCCGATCGGGTAGCCCGGATCGAGTCACCCATCGCAGCCACCTGAGCCTTAGTCGCATAGGCAGCGTCGGCCCCCTCCTTCGTGAGCGCCTTACCGGCGACCGCCTTGGCCTCCACGGCATCCGCCGCGGCCTTACCGGCGACCGTGCGAACCTGCTCCACCTTCACGTCGACAGCACTGACGTCAGCCTTCGTGGCCTTACCGGCAAGTTCCTCCTTCGTTGCCAGCTTGGAGGTGTCAACCTGGGGCTCCCCGTCGTTGACCTTCACCCCCGACGCCCCGATGTTGATGGTCACTTGCGACGGCAGGCACTGGGCCTGATTTCCCTCTGACATGCGTCTCCTTACGCCTGGAACTCGATACTTGCGGGCACCTCACGGACACCATCCCACACGGTGATCGTGGCGGCCACCTCGCGCGCCCCATCCCACACGAACACCGGCTGCGCCTTGACGGGCGTCTCGTAGATCTTCAAGGACGAGATCGCCACGTCACCGGAATCAGTCGGGACGCCGATAGACGGCAGCCACCTGGGGGCCGTACTGGCGGGCAGCTCAACCTCAGCCACCATCTTCGTCTGCCCCTGCGGGAGCGCGACGGTAGCGATATTGAACGGCCCGTTGATCTTCACCTTGTTGTCGTTGAACCAGTTCACACGAAGGTCAACGCGGGCATCAGCAGTGTCCTGATAGTCGAACTCGAAGGTGAACCTGCGGGAGCCGACGGGCATTGCCGCACCGTCGTAGGGTGTGGTGGAGGCGCCCGCAGGCAGGGACGCCCCATCGCCCTGCCGGGAGCCCTTACTGCGCCACCAGGCGCCCAGAACTGGGAAGATACTGTCTGCCACTATGCGTCCTTCCTGACGATGATCGTACCTGCCGGAGTGCCCGCCGGGACCGCCTCGCGCTTACCGAGCGAGAGAACCTTGGGGCGAACCCTGAGCTCGTCCACCTCAAGCTTCAAGGGGAGGTACCCCTTCAGCCACGGCACCACAAGGTCAAGGATGTGCTGCGACGGCGGGTTTGCGTAGGGGTTGCCGACCGGAGCCCACTGGCCACCCTGCTGCGGGTCCTCACGCAACTGTCCGTCCGTGATGTACAGGTGAGCGATGCCGAGCTTGTCGGCCTTGTCAAACACGCTCTTGTAATTCTCGGAGGTGACGCCATGGACGACCGCCCACCAGCGAGTCGAGGGGTACGCCTTCATGTGGTCCGGGAGGATCGGGGTGCCCTGATCCTCATTCAGGAACGCCGTGGCGTCCTTCTCGAACATCATGCACACATCGAAGTCGAGGCGGCACATCTCCTCGGAGATGTTCGACCCCGAGTTGATGACGATGAGGAACTCCTTACCGTACCGGGCCCTGATCTTGTCGATCAGGCTCTTGTACGCGGGGATACGGCCAGTCTGGGCGCCCCAGCCGTTGATGGCCTCATCGAGGAACACGCCCTGGCAGACGTCCCCATACTGGGTCTGGGCCTTCTCGATCTGGGAGAGAATGTACTCCTCCGTGTACTTGTCCACGTCGGGGATGTTGTTACGTCCAGGGTCACCCGGAGGGAGGGTCGCAGCGAGGTACTGGGTCTTCACGTAGAACACGGCGCGCTTCGCACCGGCCGCGAGTGCTAGCTCGGCCTGCTTCTTGAAGTCAACGTTGAACTCATCCCAGTTGCCGCTGTTGCGGTTCAGGATGACGATACCGAGGGAGCCCGCGAACTTCAGGATGCTGGCCCACTTCGAGGTATTGCCGGGCTTGCCGTCCTCGTAGTAGTCAGGCCAGAAGTAGGTGACGGGGCTGTAGTAGCGTTCACCGGCCTCGAAGGGGGTGATGGTCTTGGATAGGGCGTCTACGCGGCGGGCGACGGCGTTGGACGCCTCCAAGGTCGCATACAGTTCCAGCTTCCTGTCCAGGAAACTACTCTGCACGAAGTTATTGTAGGCGTCATCTCTGGTCAGGTAGGAGGAGAGGTCCACGTGACCGCCAGCCTGAGCCTGGCTGAGCTCAGCCTTCGTGGCATAGGTGCTGGCAGCCTCCACCTTCGGGAGAGCCGCGTCAGCGATCGCCCGCGCGTTGCGGATACTGTCACCCATGGCGGCGGCCTGCACCTTCGTCGAGTAAGTGGCAGCCGCATCGCTCTTCGTCATGTAGTCGGAGAGCCCCGCCTGGGTGGCGTACTTACTGTCTGCCGTGGAGGCGGTCACATACTGGGTGAGGTCCGTCTTCTTGGCGTACTTACCGTCAGCCACATCGGTGGTGACGAAGCGGGAAGTGTCAGGGACCGTCGGGATAGACCCCTTCACGGCCTCCAGGGAGCTCTTCGTGGCGTAGGTTGAGGATGCCTCATCCTTCGAGAGAGCGGCAGTGGCCGTGGACTTCACTCCCTCAATCTTCACGCCGAGAGCGTCATCAGCCTGACGCATCTCCGACTTCGTAGCAAACCCAGACAGGTCAGGGGCACCCTGCCCCCCGCCTGCAAGCTGGGCCTGCGCGAGAGCCGCCTTCGTGGCGTAGGTGCTGGCGGCATCCTCGCTCTTCAGGTATGCGCCAAGGGCCTCCTTGGTGGCGTAGGTGTCAGCCACGGCCTTGCTGGTGGCGTACTGGGTCAGCTCCGCCTTTGTGGCGGCCGTGGTGGACATGGAGTCGATGCGCTCGCCGAGCTTCCGCTCCGACGCCAGTGCTTCCTCCTTCGTGGCGTACGTGGAGGTGGCCTCCGTCTTAGGGAGGGCGCCGTCAGCGGTGGCCTTCACCGCCTCAATACGTGAAGACAGGGAGTCGTCCCCGCGAGTCACCTCCTCCTTCGTGGCTAACGCAGACACGTCAGGGGTGCGCCCCTCAGTCGCCTTACGCAGCTGCTCCAGTTCCGCCTTAGTGGCGAACGTCCGGTCAGCCTTCTCTGTGCTGTACCAAGTCAGGTTAGTCATTCGTCCTCCATGCGAGTACTCCGTCCCCGACCTCGATCACGTCGGGGGCGTTGATTGCTTCCAGGGTGCCGTCGCCAATGTCGCGGACGCGGCGGCCGTCACGATCGGACGGGTCCTCCACCGCCACCCCGGAGAAGATGTCTACGAGGTCGACCTCGGTTCCTGCGATGATGCGGGCGTTGATGCAGCGGGTTAGGCCAGTGTCGCCGGGGATGTTGACGCGCACCCGGTAGTTGCACTCCTTGTCAGGGAGCGAGAATGGGGCAGCAATATGCAGGCCAGGATTGCCGTCGTGGTCGACCATGACACCATCGGAGCGTAGCCTACCTGCCGCATAGTGGGCTATGAGGGCGTTAGTGGAGTCCACCTCAACGCCCTTGTACTGGGGGAGCGGAGTGAACTCGACACTCCCCATGCGGCCCAGCCCCTCAGGGCCGGCCACCTTACCTGTGATGCGCGCGTATCCTTGGGTCATGAGCCCTCCCGACGCAGGTTCGTTACAACCTTCACTCTATCAATCCGATCATGAAGGTTAGATACCTCGTCGTAAAGGTGAGCTCTGTCAGTACGGGCATCATTCCTGACACCCTCAACCTGTCCCTCCAAGCCCTGGAGCCTGTGCGACTGCTCACTCACGCTATCCCTGAGAGCCCCCACAACCTCAGTGAGGGCATCCATCTTAGAAGTCAGGTCATCGAAGCGCATGTCTAGGTCGTCTCGCAGGTTGGTGGAGTGGTTGTTGTGCACCCCCTCGGATGCGGATTCGGCGGCGTCGGCAGCGCGGGCGACGTGGACACCCAGGCGCTCCAGTCGCTCCTCGTTCAGTGCCTGCTGCCTCTTAAGTCTACTTGCGAGGCGGGCAACCAGTGCAGCCAGCAGGGCGACTGTAGCCGCAATGAGATCAGGAGATGTGAGGATTTGCCCTATCGGCAAGACGCTCTCTACTGGCTGCATGGTCACTCAGCCCGCGTGACGAGGAGTGTACTCGATGGGGGCCGTGGCGATACCCTTGTCGGTCTCCTTAGCGTCAGCGACAGAGGTAAGGACGCTGGCAAGCACGGCAGTCGCCGTAATACCGAGGGCGCCCTTCCAGTCAATGTCGAGAACTCCGACACCAATAACGACGGAGCCCAGGAGAGTCTGAGCGAAGGTCTTAATTGCCCGATCAAGGACACCGGACCAGAATGAGGCGCGAGTGTAAATGCTCATGCATTCACCCCTTCAAATGCAACTAGGGGGCAGGACTTCTGCCCCACCCCCTAGTTTACACTGCGTCAAACGCGCTCACATAAGCCGGAACGACCCCGGGCGTGACCGGTTCAGGGCCTCCTGAAGGGCAGCCCACGTAGCCTCACCAGGCTCGCCGTCCACATACTCGCCGAAGCTCCAACCGTCAGCGAATCGAGCCCACACCTCAGGGGCGGCGGGCTTCACCCAGCACCAGGCCCAGTACTGGAAGACGCGAACAACATGCGAATCCCATCCGCGATCCTCAGGGAGCTTGTCTGCCCCAATGAGCATGCGCTGCGAGTTGGCGGAAACCGTACTGTTCAGGTAGCGGCGCAGGTTAGCCACAGCGAACGTCTCGTTGTAGCCGGGCGCGAAGACGTCAATGAGGCGCTTCACCGTAGCAGGCCCGTACTCGCCATCCACCTGCAGGGCGCCTGAAGTGGACACCGGGGCGGGAGCACCGGAGATGACCTGGCCGCCGCCGATCATCCGGTCCCACGTGGCGCGGTCGCGCAGGCGATTCAGGTCGAGCGTCCCGTTGTAGCCGGGCAACCTACCATCCTCCGTGTACTGATGAATCAGGGGGGACCCCCAGTAGGAGACGGACGGGACAGCAGGGTCACTGTAGGAGGACCCATAGTCCGAGTAGTCCGGGCCGCCCGCATACCAGAGCGGGTACTCGCGGGCCACCGCAGACCAGTCGTAGCCATTGACGGCAGACCCGTTCATATAGATACCCGGCGTGGAGCCCGTCAGGGATCGCACAGTGTCAAGGAAGGTCTTCGCCCAACCGGGACCCTGCGGAACGGCGTTCGCCTCCCAGTCAAGCCACAGAGTGGCCTTGCCGACATAGCCGCGCACGGCATCCACGAAGTAGCGAGCCTGGGCGGCCGCGTCACCAGGGCGGGCGAAGTGGTAGAACCCCAGGCGCTTACTCGCCCCGAGGGCGGCGTTAGCCTGCGACCCCATGTAGGGATTCATGTAGTCATCATCCTCAGTGGCCTTCACGATCACGAAGTCAGCCCACAGTGCCCCAATATTGGAGCCACCCTGATGGCTGGAGATGTCGATACCGTGCGCATGCGCCGGAGCGGAGGAAGCCGCCGGAGCAGTAGCCTGGGCCTTCGGGGCGGCCGCCTGAGTCTGACGAAACTCCGGCCACTGCTGAAGGAACTTCCCCTCATCGAAACGATGGCAGCTAGTCCACGCCCCATTCCGGGTGTGCGGGTGGGTGGAGTAGCGGACAGTGCGCGTCTCACCCCCAGTCTGATCGCCGAGGTAGCCATCAATGCTTCCATCCTCAGCGATCCAAGCCTCAGACACGAGCGGGTCATAGCCATCTTCAACGGCGATGACCACGTGACCAACACCACCCTCATTCGGTGCAGACAGGATCACATCACCGACCTTGAATCCGCCCGCAGGCGTCAGGTCAGAGTCCGCCCACGGGGCATCATTGAAACCACGAGCCTCCAGACCGGGGCGCATATTCCCCGTCCAGTGGTCATTTATTTCAGGGAGTGCGGGGTGGCCCCAGCGGGCCCCGTAGGTGTCATGGATGCCGTAACAGATGGCTCCGCACACAAGGCTGGAGCAGTCGGCATTCTGGGGTGAGCTCACGTGCCCCGCCCAGTCGGCATTCGCGTACCATGTGCGCCGGTCGGGCTGCGAGTACCCAACGTTCTCGTTGTCGCAAATCTGGCGGGCCACGCGGGCCGCCACAGTCTGAACTGTCACTTACTCTCCTTCTCGGTTGAACCCATAAGGGATGCAATCTGCTGTTCTGCGATCACTGCGCGCTTCGTTAGTGCTGCAATCTCCATTGCCATGGCATCGATTACTGCCATGGCGTCAATCTGCTGCGTCTGGGGTGTCATGATTCTCCCTGAGGACTATCGGTTGGGGGCTCTGGGGGCGGGGTAGGTGAGGGCCCATACCCTCCTCGACCATCATAGGCGACGGCACTGCTAACCGCCCCCTCGTCATCTGGGCTGGCCGCAGGAGGGAGAACCCACTCTGATTCCTTGGAGCGGTCACGAAGGGCGACATGATCGGTTTTCATGTCCCATTCGTCTATCTGTCGAGCACCCTTGACGAGGACGGCAACGGTTTCGCCAGGCTGACCGACTACCTCAACCGACCAGGGGGCTGCGTCCACGCCATACCCGGCTTGAGTTAGCTTGGCTGATGCGGATGACGACGTAAGGACAATCCATGGCGCCGTCGGGGAGGCGATCTTCGGAATGTAGTCAGGGAGGACCCACGTGGCACGCCCTTCGCTGTTAAGTTCAACGTTCTCCCAGTATTCAATGCCGTCGTGCGGCGACTCGGTGCTAGCGTGCTGGAGCATCATGTGGCGCTTCTGCCACTCCCCTGGCACGCGCATAATGAAGTTCTTGCCTCCAACGGCGCGAAACCCATCCCTGTCAACGATAGCCTGATGGGTTTGATCCCATCCCATGACTACGGCGTTACCGTTGCACCACACTGCTTTCCATCGGTCCTGAGTGGATCGCAGTCGAAACACGTCGCCCTGGATGTATAGGTGCGCATCGTAGCCGCCGACAGTGATTGACCCCATATAGTCGTTGACCTGGATGCCCCCTTTTCCTGGGGCGCTAGCGCCGAACCCGCTACGACTAAGGTTCATAGACCAGGCGGAAGTCTTACCTGAGTACACGCTCAGACCTGTGGTCGATAGGCGCATGTTTGGGGTGGAACTGTCGTAGCTGGATGGTGCCTGGAAGTATAGGATTCCCCCGGCGTTGGTCGGGTCTTCCTTGTATGTAATCAGGGCGGGGTACTTGTATGGGAATGTCTTGCCGTTCATGAGGATTCCCACACCCCAGCGGTCTCCTCGTTGCCCAACGTCATTTCCTGACTGGACTTCAATAATGTCCGTGAACTTGGCGATAGACCACGTGTCCTGGATGCCGACCTCGCCGAGCACTTTAACCCTCCCATTTGAGGCGTTCACCTCGAAGGATGTTTCGCTCGACCTGCCGGTGTAGGCGCGGATTCCTGTGGAGTCGATCTTTAGTCCATGGGTTGGGGACCTGTCGGTCTGGATGGTGGCCCCAGTAATCACCTGACCATCAATCGCGCCACCCTGAATGTTAGACGCACTCACCGAGTTGGCGTCGAGCATGCCCGCCTTGATCTTCTCGAACTCACCCTGGCGTGCGTTAATGATGCGCGTCCACACGTGCTTCGCGGTCAGGTCAACGAACGACGCATTCCCGGTCACGGTGAGCTGGTCGGTGGTGAGCTGAAGGAACTTGCCGATGTCGCCAGCGATGCGGCGGGCAGCAAGGTCGTTGATCGCTGCGGAGCCTGCGGTCAGGCGCCCCACATCCAGGTTGCTTATCTGCTCCCCCGAGACGCGGGCCCGCTCCCAGTCGAGACCATTCCACTTCCATTCGGCAACAATATCCAGGGTAGACGGGTCCTGAATGCGCGCGGTATCCCCGTATGCTTCGCCGGGGAAGTCTGGCTTATCTGTCGCGTTCCCCTTCTGGTAGAACACCTGGCCGAACGTGGTGCGCACGCGTCGAATAGACGCCTCGATAGTGGACTGGGCGAGAGCTGCGGCAGCCTTCTGGAACGGGTTATCGGACTCAACCCACTCCCACCCCTTATGGGAGTGAACAGTCGAGTTGCCGTTAGCATACCGGTCATACGCTGGGGTAGTGTCCTCGCTAGGGAATGTGGCCTCACCAGGCCACTGAATGTACTCGTCCTTGATTTCGGCCACAATTCACCTCACTTAGCGCGGATAATCATTACGGCCACGGAGCCGCTGGGGCGGATCGGGATTGGGGTGTTGCCGCCAACGTCGTTAGCGTAGGGGCGGCGCTCGAACTTGTTGGTGCCCGACGAGGTAGCGTAAGTGTAGCCGTTACCGTTGTCGTTAATTCCAATGTCAGTGTTTGACACTGCCGCACGGTAATAGGAGGAGCGGTTGTTGAAGTCTACGACCTCGTGGCCGTGGGCAGGGAGCTCAGCAACAGTCAGTTGGTGGTGGGTTTCACCAACTGTCGCGCCAATGGTCTGCGTGAAACCAGTCGTACCCTGGCCGTAAATAACTCGCCCGCGAATGTCAGGCACATTGAACGTGGTTGACCCATTCCCGGCGCCAGCGCGCGTGCCGATCACCCTGAACAACTCGGGATACTCTGTGCGACTCACCTGCTGGCCGTAGCAGAGCAGCCACCCCCTAGGTGCCTCACCCCCATAGTAGGGGAGGACCGCACCGATAGGGACGATCGCATTCAGGATCGAGAGGTAGGAGTTGTTGACGTTCTCCAAGGATGCGCGAGCGGCAGTAGCTGAAGTGTTTGCCTTCTCCGCTTCGGCCTGGGCGGCAGCAACACCGTCCTCGATCTTCGTGAGCTTCGCGGCAGTAATCGGAGTGCGTCCGTCGGGACCATCCTTCCAAACGTTCGCCTGATACGGCACGTCAGTCTCCCCTCTTCCTTAGCGTGAACACGCGAGCATCCGGGGACACCCATTGCGTCTTGTCCACAATGCCCCTGTCTGGCGGGTAGGGGCCTGTCTCCACCAATGATACCGCCACCTGGGTCATAGCCTCGGAGAGCTTCTGCGTCTCCTTCAAAGCCTCAACGCGAGCGGTCCGCTGGAGAACATCACTGGCGGCCAGCTTCTCCTCAACGCTGCGAACGATCGCATTGGTGTCAATGTTCGCCTCGAGAGTGATGGTAGCCTTGGGCCCCCAGTCGGACTTGTTGCCCGCCCGGTCATAGGAGCGTAGGCAAACCTCATAGTCTCTCACCTCGAGGCCAGCCAGAGATACGCGCTGCATGGGGGCAATCATGTTGGCGAACTTCGCGGGAGAAATCCCTGGATGCTGGACGGACACTTCAACGCCAGCGAAGTCGGCTGGCATGTTCTGGCCGTCTGCACCCGAGTAGTCCCACCACACCTGGAGGACACCTAGTGACTGCGACAATGTCGGCTTAGAGGGGACTGGAGGTGGGGTGACATCCTGTGCGGTCTTCAGGGAGAGCGGGTGAGACCACGCCCCGGTCGCGTTACTGGACTGCGCGCGCACAGAGAAGCGGTACTCCACTCCCGGCTCGAGGGGGCCGATCGTCGCTGACGTGGCATCGCCACCTCGAACAACCATGGAGCCCGCAATGGTGGAGCCGAACATGGGGAGTTGCCATGACACCTCATAGGAGGTCACCTCTACAGCGTTGCCGAGAGTGTCCGTGTCAACTCGCCCCCACTGAAGGTCTACGAGGGCCTGCACCCACCCTTCGCTGTTCGTGACCGCCCTACTGGAGCCGACGAGCCCCTGCGGGGGGAGGGGCCAATACTTGGATGCCTGAGGTTGCGGTCGCACGCCACTACCAGACGTGGACGCTAGACCCACGATGCCCTTCGTGCGCTTCGTCAAGCGCCCCAGGAGACTATCCAGGACCGTGCCGAAGGTGGTGTGCCCCACCACCATCCCGTCCTTCTGGGTGACGCTGATCTGCGCGACCTGGAGGCGCTCCATCCCCTGGGCGCGCTCAACCATGATCCAGTCACCTAGGCGGTAATCCGCCCACGGGAGGAGGTGAACGTCGGTGGCAGCCCACTCGCGTTTGATCTCCTCGCTCACGTGCGCACCGGACTTGAGCGTAGCCTCGGCGACTAGGCGCGCTGTCGCCTCGAGCTCCACGCCGCCCGCCTCGACGACCTTCTCCACCCTGCGCATGCCGCGGGGGGCGAGGTCGTTGTGGATGAGCCAGGTGCGACCCCCCTCCCCCTTCACGAGGACGTCGGTGCACATGTCCGCCCATGTGGCCGCCTCCGGGGCTCCGGTCAGGGTGGTGGCCAATGGCCAGCGCTTCGACGCCGTGAGATCGCGGGCCTGTGATGTGTCGGCGTTGTAGAGCTTGAAGGTGCGACCCTGCCACACCGTGTCGATCATGCCGAGGTTGCGTAGGGAGTCCACGATCTGGAGGAGGCTGATCGTGGGGTCGAAGTAGAGGGTGACGACCTTCGCCCAGTCCTGGTTCGCGGAGTCCTTCGTTGTGCTGGCATCCAGGGTTAGGCCAGTGCCCCACCCTCGTTTGACGGCGTTCTGCCACACGGTGTTGATGATCGTCCCTGCGTTGCGGGACAGGAACTTGAACTTGCCTTCCTTGTCCTTCGCTTCGATGGGAACGTCCCAGACGAGCGCTTCCTTAAGGTAGTCGCCGACATGGATGGCCTGCACCTTGCGGGAGTCGGTTCCGTCGCTGACGAGGTTGTGTTCGGTCTTCTGGGTGACGAACCTCGAGTCGGGCACCTCCTCCCAGTCGGTGCCGTTGAAGGTGGCCTCCACGGCGACCTCGACCTCGCGCTCCAGGACACTACCGCGGATAGCGTCAGGGCCAGGTGCGTAGGACATGGACAAGGTGGGGGTATTGCCCCTAGGTGTGGTGACCGTCATCTCTAGGATGTCGGGGATGACGCCGATCTTCGCGCCCTGCACCTCGTATGCGACGGCGCGCAGCTGCATCCCGGGGAAGTAGTCTCGACGCATCAGTAGGCCCTCCTCGCCTGGATACTGCCCGTAGCCCCCACTACCTGAAGGATGATCTTGCCCTCATGGTTGGGGGTGAGCTGGAGCCCCTCGGGGGACATGCTGATCTCAGCGGACGCATTGAATGCCCCCTGGAGCGGGTACCAGCGTTCAGAAACCTGCCTCCAGGCCGAGTACTTACCGATGTCGATGAGGAGCCTCTGATCGCGCTCCATGGTGCCACGCCACGTGAGTGACGTGCCGGAAGTTGCGTCGGTGATCGTTGCAAGGTTGGCGGTCGGCTTGAGCTTGAAGAGAGCGTCCGAGATAGGAGCGGCCCCACCGGCGAGACGCCCAAGGTCACTGAGGTCAGTCTCAACCGCAGTAGAGTCCCTCCAGACACCCTCAACAGCCTCGAAGACGACCGTAGTGTCGATCGCCCACTCCCCGTACCGCCACGACGGCTGAGACGCGCTCACGAGTCGCACGAGCGTCTCGCGAGGGCTAACACCCGCCGGGTGGTGCTGCAGGGTAGCCAGCTTGTTTGAGGCCCTCAGAACAGCCATGAGGGACTGCCAGTTCCTATCCAAGTCGGCACGATCCACACCCTCAACCATGAACGCGACGGTCACCTTGAAGGTCCCCACCTTCAGGCCAGCCCCATTCAGGATGCCATTACGGAACGGCACCTCAGTGGACTCTAGGCGCGGCTCCGCCACCGCGGGCAGGAGGGTCCCCTGCATGACCCGCCACTTCCCCGGCCGGTCAAGGTCAACCCCATTCAGGGAGTACTCACTACTCATGGAACCATCCTAGATGCTTGAGGCGAGACGGATGCCGTCGGCAACATCGTCACGGGTCTTGGAGTCGCGCTGCGCCTGTGGGTAGTAGTTGGTGATGTTCACCGTCCCCCCGTTCCGCTGATCGCCCGGGACAGGGGCGGCGGCGGCAAGTGAGTTAAGGGCCTTGCGTGACGGCCTGGCCTTCTCGAAAGACGTCGAGACGGAGGCCGCAATATCGGGAGAGACGTCGTTGGCGAGGTCTTCAGTGAAGCTCTCGAGAGACTTCCTGACCGCCCCATACTGGGACTCAAGCCCGTTAATGAAGCCCTTCATGACCAACTGACCCGCATCCTTCAGGATAACCTTATCAACAGGGGCGGGGCCCTTCCATGACGGGAGGAGGCTCGTCAGGGACGAGAGGCTACTCTGGACCGAGCTGAACATGGACTTGAGACCATTGATGAACCCCCTGATGACGCTCTGACCCGCATTCCACAGCCACGACCCAGCGCCGGAGAATACATTCCTGATGCTGGTTGGCATGCTGCGCACGTAGTTGATCGCGTTATTGATCCACGTTGAGATCGTACTGACGATCAGGGACCACATGGAACGCGTGACCGCGAGGGCGGCGTTCCACCCGTTACTGATCCACGACTTGGCGTTGTTGATGCCTGCGGTCACGTAGGAGACTATGGACTGCCAGGCGGAGCTCACATTCTGCACGATCCAGCCCCAAACGCTCTTGGAGATGTTCCAGATGGCGTTCGCGAACACGCCGAACTGCCCCTGAATGAACGTCCAGATGCCGCGGCCGATGTTCTTGACGCCCTCCCATGCCTGACTCCAGTTGCCGGTAATCAGGCCGAGCACAGCCTGAATGATGCCCTTGATGGCTGTGATGGCGCCAGAGATAGACGTAGTGATCGACTGCCAGATAGTAATCACCACCGGGAGGAGCCACTGAAGAACCTTCCCCACCAGCTGGATCGCCGGGATAAGGAGAGCCGCCAACTGCTGAATGATCGACGACAGAACCGGCAGCACCTGCGGCAGTAGCTCCGCAATGATCGGAGCCAACTGGGCGATGATCTCAGCGATCACCGGCACCAGTGCCTGAATCACCGGCAGTAGCGCCGCCGACAGTTGCTCAATGATTGGCGTGATGATCGGAACCAGCTGCTGGAAGATCGGGGCCAGTCCCTCAACCAGCTGGGCCACCAGGGGGGCGATCGCCGCCAACAACGTCCCGGCCACCGTGGCGATAGCGCCGAACGCCTCACCCAAGGCAGGCATCGCCGGGGCGAGCGCCTGAACAGCAGTCAGGAGCCCATTGAAGAAGCTCACGAGCCCATCCTGGAACGCTGGATTCTCCAAGGCGGCCGCAATCCCCTGAAGGGCCGTCTGAAGAGTGCCACCAATGAGGGGGATGACCTTCCCTAGAGTGGGCTCCAGAGACACGAACGCCTCACCGAGCGAACCCACTCCACGGAAAGCCAGGCCCGCAGCCTGCCCCATCGCAGAGAACAGGTTCGACAAGGTAGCCTGAAACAGGGGACCATTCACGGCCGCGTTCGCCCGGTCCAGGGCCGTAGCGATCGAGTCAATCGGGGCAGACCCGTTAGCCATCGCCCTGAACAGGCCACCAATGATGCCACCCAGGTCAACGGTGATGTCCTTCATCGTCCCGAACGCCTTAGCGGCAGCCCGGATCGACTCCTCCATCCTCCCCGAGTTGGCGGCCTTCGTAGCCCACTGCTCAAACGAGGCAGCCAACTGGTTCGCCCACTGGGCAATGCTTGGGAGGAACTTCGCACCCACCTCACCCATCGTGAGGAGACCGTTCGTGAACGACGCAGCTCCCGTGGACCCCAGGGAAAGAGCCTGCGACAAGTAGGTGAGGGACTGCTGGAAACCCGCAATGTGGCCACTGGCCGCACCTGCAATCGCCGCCGTCATCGACCCCAGATTAGAGGCAACAGACTGAAGCACAGGGGAGAGCTCATTGATCGCCACGTTAGCGAAGTCACGCATCGGCTGGGCAGCCTGCTCCCAGTACGCGCCCGAAATCTGCTTCTGTAAGCCAGAGAAAGCGGGGCCAAGGTCCGCAAGAACAGTCTTCGCATCCTTCAGTGCAGCAATCAGGACACCAGCACCGGCGGCGGCAGCACCAAAGATGCCCGGTAGAGCCAGGAGGGCGGGCGTTGACTTCGCCAACCCGACAGCCAAGGATGAGAACACACCAAGGCCGGAGCCAACCACCGACACTGCACCACCAATGAGGGTGGATACGGCACCCATCTTTACCGCAGCGGTATCCAGGTTGCGGAGGAAGTCATTCAGGTTACGGCCGATCGACTCGAACACGTTACCGCCAGCGAGCGCCTTCAACTGGGCGAGCGCGCGAGCCATAGACGCCTTCCCGAGGCGCACGTTAATGGTTACCCACCTTGAGTGCGTCAGGCGCTTCAGGTCAAAGCGGGCCTTGCCGTCATCCAGGTCGGCGTTGATAGTGGCCTTACCGTCGAGCTTGTTCAGCTCATGCTTGATCTTCTTCTTCTGCTCCTCAGAGAGCTTCGCGTGCACATCCACGTCAGCCTTGATGGCTGCGATACGGGCCTTGAGGGCCTGAGCGGACCCTGGGGTAAGGTCAGCCTTGACGGGGATGTCAGCCTTGAGCTTGTTGATGCGGGCCTGCACCTGCCGGAGCGCGCGCTCATTGAGTGTCAGCCCAGCCTTCACGTCACCAGCGGCGGACTGCACGTCACGCTTGAGCTTGGCGATATCACCCTGCCTCACCGACAGGTTGACCTGCGTGCGAATATTATCTAGGCGCTCCTGAAGCTTCTTCTTCTGCTCCTCAGACAGGTTCGCATTAACCTTAACCTCAGCCTTGATCTGCTGAAGCTTCTTCTTCAGGGCCTCCAGTTCGGCAGACTTAAGATCAACGCCGACACCGACTCGAGTGTCAGCCTTGTTGATCTCCTCCTGCGCCTTCTTCAGTGATTCCTTATCGAGCTCAACCTCAGCGTTGAACTTGATGTCAAGGTCCTTGACCTCACGCTGAATACGCTTCAGGTCCTTACGGAGTTGGCTCGCAAACTGGGAGAGGTCCGGGACGACCTTGACGGAAAGCTTACCAACTGTTCCCTTACCGGTCATCCCGAACCTCTCAACCTAGCGCCGCAAACAAGGCGGCAACGCCAGCAGTATCCTGAGACGATACTACCTCACTCGACCCACTGGAGGTGGGCCTATCGACCATCTCTGAATCCTTCAAAGACGCCTTATTTACCGAAGTGGTCTTCACAAGCAGGGCCAGGCGATCCAGAACCTCGGCGGAGAACTCCGACTCCAGAGACCACCCAAACCACTTCTCGCCACCAAGTTCCTTCGCCCGATGCATACTCCACGGCTCATACGGAAGGCGCTCAAGAAGCTGCGAGACGAGAGACACCCGGTAGGCCCCAAACACGTCAATCCGGTACAAGGCCCAGAAATCAGCGGCAGCCTCCGGGTGCTTCTCGAAGAACTCGTCTAGCCCTTGGCGCCTGCGGCTTCCCCCGCGTAAGCCATGACCAGGTTGACGATCGCCTCAAGGTCGGACTTGTCGTAGAACTCATCCCACGCCTCGAGGTCCTTGATGAACCCCCCATCCTCGAGGGCCTCCATGACATCGGCGAGAACCTCCAGCAGGTTCACAGAATCCGGATCCTCATCCATGAGGGGGGCTAGGACGGCAGTCAGGCGCATCCGCTTAGACGGGCGAATAGCGTGCGGGGAAACCAAGAGCTCATGCCCATCAAGGGACGTGAACTCGGGAAGCTTATCGGCCTTCTTGGTAGCCATGCGACATTCCTTCCAGTGGGGTGTTCGGGGTGTTGGAAGGGGCGCCACCACACACCCCTATATGGTGGCGCCCCTAGTATATCGGCCGTCAGTTGACGGTGAACTGCTTGCCGTCGGAGGCGGCCACGTTGTTCGTGACGATCACGTTCTGTGCGCCCGTGTTCACGCCGCGAGGAACATGGGTGGTGATCTGGGTGGCGGAGTCCTTCTCGAACGTGGCGACCACGTTGCCGAACTTCACCTCTCGGACGCCATCGAAGTTGGTTCCAGCGATGACGACCTTCGCGCCGATCACACCCGAGGCGGGCGTCAGGGTAGTAATGGTCGGCTTGGCGGTGCCGATGCCGGTGACGGTGCGGGGCTCGAGCATCTGGACGCGCGTCTTGCCTGAGTTGGGGGACAGGAGCGTGCCAGCGATCTTGACCTCAGTGAAGTTGTCCAGGCTCAGGGACGGCATGTTTCCGGCCAGGGAGACGCGGCGGAACAGGTAGCCGGAGACGATGCGGCCGTCCTCTACGACAACGAGGATGGCTCGCTCACTGGAGGCGTCGAGCTCAATGTCCCAGGCACGCTTGGTGGCGTCGTAGGTGGAGCCAGGGAATGCCACCTTCATGACGTCTTCGCCGAGGTTGACGGCGTTGATGGTGACCTTGTTGGTGACGTCCTCGCGGGTGGAGCGGACGCCCTGACGGTCCCAGGTCCGCTTGGTGGAGGTATCCCCACCGTCGGACTCGAACTCGATCAGGTTCTCGCTGGATGTGTCACCCAGCCAGGTCCACCCGTTCACCTCCAGGGTGGTTCCATCACCGAAGGCGTAGCCGTCGAGGTTCGGGGCCTCCGTGTCGGGAGCGGCGTAGTAGACGTGCCCGCGGCCCGCGATCTGAATCTTGCTGTTTCCGAGGTTAGCCATCAGGCTCCCTTCCTGGCCGTCACCTGAAGGGACGAAACCATATTGATATAGTCGGCGGTCGTACCCATGTCCGTTTCCGGCGTGGGCAGCTGGGTCCACTCGAGGTAAGTGGCCCAGCCTTCGGAGGTCACCATTCCTGACCTCCAAGCTTTCTCAATGGCCTGCACGAGGGCGTCACTCGCGTCAGACACCTCATCCCCGTCCGGGCCAGTCATGTACAGGCGCGCCCTAATCTGGGTTGCAGCGAACGTCGGCCCAGACGGGTGAATGCGGGAGATGGTCATCTGAACGCGGCACACGAGCTCATTCATGGGGTCGTCCACGTCGCCGTGAGTGCGCCACACGATCCGTGAGAGGGTCGGCCACTCACTGGCGCCTGCGGCGGCAGCATCCTTCACGTACCGGTAGATGAACGGGAGGGGGTTTACGTAGGCCATCAGAACCCCCCGTTCGCCGCCACGACGCCACGCATGACGTTAATGCCGGGCACCCACGTGCGGTGCTTAGCGTTCTCGCGCTTAGTGCGGCGTCCCTGTGCGTCCTGATACACGTAGTGGCCAAACTCGACCGCAGCATCATGGTCGGTGGACGGGGATATTGACCAGTCCACCTTCCCCTGCTTCAGGCTGAACGACGCAGACAGCTCGCCCGTCTGGAAGTGCGCGGCAGCGGCGGCCTCAATCTCGGCGAACACCTTCGCGGCGGCGGCAGCGAACTCAGGCTGACGAGCCACAACAGCCGCAATATCCTCGTGTACGTCCTCAGTGTCGTATGCCTCGATCACTTTGACTCCGTTCCGAGCGTGTCGCAACGTACAGACCAATGCCTAGTCATCGGGGAAGCATCGTAGGTGAGCGGCTCGCCCGCCTGCTGGAACGTCTTCCCCACCAGGGAATCAGGGCCCTTCACGATCTTCACCCACGAGTGCGGGCCACCAGGCCACTTCCGGCCCGTACCGAACACCTTCAGTGTCGTCTCGTCCGTCAGGTCGCCACGAATGACACGGTTCTCTGTAGCCTTCAGGGCGTTACCGGCGGACGGCTGAACCAGCACCTTGTCTACCGTGAACGTCTCCCCGCGCTCGAAGCGTCGCCCAGTGCGACCCTCCTTAACGACAGCGAGCGTCACCTCAACAACGTGGGGCCCATTCTCGAGGTAGCGCCCACGACGGGGCCGGAACCCTACCACAGCGCCACCTCATCCTCGTCATAGACGGGGTGGTCGCCAGCAAAGTCGAGGGCCGAAGGGCCACGCAGATAGGTCGGGTCCACCGTCAGGGGCCCCTCCAGGGCGCCCAGCAGGTGCGTGCGGCGCGCATACCCGTCCATCTCCGCACCAGCCACACCCCAGCCACTGGCGCCACCATTGAGGGCCTGCCAGTCGCGGTCAGTAATCTCCAGGATGCCGGAAGCAACAGCCTGATTCACCGAATAGGTGTAGGTACCCTCGGTCTCATACTTGTAGAGGCCGCCGCCAGGGGCCCTAAGGACGCGGGAGACAGACTCGGCCTCAACCATCCGCATGATGACCGAGAAGCTGTAGTCCACGCGACAACGGTTCACCGCATCCGGCATCCGCGACAGGATCAGGGCCTCAGCCCGATCTAGAAGAGCCTGAACCCAGGGCTTCTCATCATCCTCCAGGTACCGCATGAGCGACCCCTGAACATCATCCAGTGTTGCTACCGTCACGTCTCCACCTCCTTAGGAACTCTGGCCACGGGGTGGCCACCAGCCGAAACCAGCGGCCACCACCCGGGTCACTTGCTGGTGATCTTCACGAACGCACGCGGGTCACGCAGGACCCACCCGAACTGGGCCTCAGCGAGGATCGCACCCATGTTGCGGTCGAAGAGGTCCACGCCACCGGCGCGCTCGGTCGCCTTACGGTAGGTGATGGTCTCAACGAAGCCGAGACGCAGGGCGTCCTTGAAGTCGCCGCCGATACCGAGGAGTTTCGCGGCCGGAACCTTGGCCTTCTCGTAGCCTGAGACGGCGCGAGAGTAGGTGGCCGGGACACCCAGGACGGTGCCGAACTTCGCGGTGATGTCGGGGGCCTGCTGATAGAGCGGGCGACCCTGAGCATCCAGGGCGTTGACCAGGTTGCTGCGGAACTTCGGGGCGAGGAGGAAGTGGTCGAAACCGAACTCGGCCTCGTCCGCGTCGTCCAGCACAACCTTGTCGTAGGCGGCGGACAGCTGCTTGGTGACGTAGCCGGTAGCGGTGGAGGCCAAGTCCAGCTCCTGCACCTTCGTGGTGGAGGTCAGAGCCTCCTTGCCGGTGATGGCGGTGCCGGTGTTCGCGTCGATGCCGTGGATGACGGCAGTGTCGATGGCGCGAGCGATGGCCTCACCGAGGGCCCGCTGGATGCGAGAGTACTCGCCGAGCGGGTCAGCCTTAGCGGTCTCCTCCGAGTAGAGGATCATCACGGCGGCCTTGACCGGAGTGACGGTCTTGACCTTGCTGGACAGGGTAGCGACCGGCTTCAGGCCGCCCTCCTGGACGATACCGGCGGTGGGCTGGCCGACCGGGATCGGGATAGCGGTACCGTTGATGGAGACGGGGACACTACCGGCGAGGGACTGGACAACAGAGCCATTCATGGCGTTGTCCCAGATGCCCTTTACGACGGACTTGGGAAACGCAGCCTCATTCCCAGCGTTAGCGCCGAGAATCTTGGATACGGTCTCGATCTTGGCCTCGTTGTCGGGGTTGTACGCAGGTGCAGGCATTAGCCCTCCTTACTGGTCTGCGAGACCGAAGAACCCGAGCGCCTCGCTCAGGCCATCGTCCTCGGTCTCAAGGTCTGCATCCACCGCAGGGTCGCGGGGGACTGAAGGCGCGGGCGTAGCGTCTGCCTGCTCGCGCAGCGTGGCGAGGGCGTCTACCTGCTCCTGCCACGAGTCTTTGTCGCCGCTGAGGAATGAGGCGAAGCGGGCCGGGATGTTGGCCTTGGAGAGGAGGCCCTCCTTCTCGGAGAGCTCGGCGGCGGCACGCTCGGCTGCCTCCTTCGCCTCGAGCTTCTCGGTGAGGGCGGCCAGCTGGGCGCGCAGCTCGCTCACCTCATCCGCAGCAGCTTCCGTATCGCCCTTCGGCGCTTCCTCCGTAGGAGTCTTCTCGTCCGTCTCAGGAGTCTCAACGAGGGCCTCCTCGGCAGGCTCAATGGGGTAGTCGGTGGTTGAGATGGGCCCGTCAGTCTCTTCAACGACGGAGGGCTCAGGCGCGGGGGTGTCGCTCATTTGCGCTCCTTCAGCTTCTCCCGGAAGTACTTGTCCATTGCGCGCCTAGCATCAGCTCCATGAAGGTCCTGGCCGCGCACAACCTCATTGTACACGCGTTCGAATCCGACCTGCTGATCCTTCCCTTCCCAGTGCTTGGAGGTGAAAACGGGAGTACACGTACAGAAACAGTGATCGTGGTACCTGTCAGCCCTAATGCCAGCCGACTCAGAGGACTTGTACACAGGACCGCGAGAGGCGAGCATTGCGCAGAAACCACACGGCCCATTCTTATTTGGGTGACAAACACGAGCGAAAGCGAACGGGCGAGCAATCAACTCCCCCCTAGAGTTGCGGCGGTACTTGTCCGGCACATCCGAGAACACCTTCATACTGCGGTGGCGCTCCTTGACGAGCCCCTCCTCATCGAGGGTGCGCACAGCCTCCTCCACCCTGTCGGCTACCTTCTCGAAAGCCTCGTCCAGGCTCATGCGCGGGCGACGGCGAGGCTCAACCTTCTCAACATCCTCAACGATCGCCTTCTGTGCCGCCTCGGAGAACTCTTCGAGGTCCTTCACCAGGTCGTCCAGGGCGCCCTCAATGAGCTCGACAGACGAGGGCGCAGTGTCAGTAGCGTCGGCCACGGTTCGGCGCGCAGCGGCCAGCACATGCCCCTCCAGGGCTCGCTCCAGACGCCTCATCCCCTCGGGAGAGTCGAGGGCCCCCTGCACGTCACGGATGGTTCGGTCGATAGTCTTCGGGCTATACCCAGGCTGAGGAGGCACCCACGACTCGGGGACACCGGCCTTGCGGGCCTGGCCTCGCAGGAACAGGGCGGCGGCAGCCCACGCCTGCTTGCGGGCCTGCCACATGATCGGGGTGAGTAGCTCTCCTATATGCTCGCGAGGTGGAGGCTCAGGTAGGTTCTCGAGGGGGCGCAGAGTGTCCTCGACGCGGCGCCTGAACAGCATGACGATGCTGCGCAGGATGCTATAGAACAGGGCCTCACTCACCCTCAGGGTCCTCCTCCTGATCCTCGGGGACCTCAGGGGCCTCCGGCATGTCCAGGCCAGCATCGGCGTCCATCTTGTCTCCACGGGCCTTCTCTCGGCGCAGCTGCTCCGGCGTGAGGTGAAGGAATTCGCGGGCCGTCTCGTCCCCGATGATGCCCTGGCTGTGGGCCTGGAGGGCGTTAGCCATCTGCGCAGAGGTGGAGGGGGCAGCTGCATCACGCCACGTCACCTCGAGAGCCTCCAGCCCATCCAGGGGCATCCCGTTCGCCTGGGCGACGATCCGCCCCACACGCTCGAGGGCGTCACTGAACTGACGCTGCTTGTTCTCCGCCCGGGCGATCAGTCTGTCCTTCGCCACGCGCAGAGCCTCTGCGCTGGTGGGGTTGTTGTCCGAGGAGACACCCATCATCGACGGGGGAATGCCCGTCATGGCGGACAACTGGAGCGCATAGGACCGGTACGCGTTAATGAACGGGTCCAGGGCCATACCAGTCAGCTGCTTCACGTCACCACCGGAAGGGATGGCAATCAGGTTACCCATGTACGCCTGCATCTTGTCGGGGTGCTGAGCCAGCATCTCCGCAGCCCCATCACCGACGACGGCGCGCATAGGGGAGGATGCAACCTCCTGCGCCACCTGAAGGTTCGTCAACGTCCGAGAAGCCGCATCAATAACAGAGGTGAGCTCACGCAGGTCAGAGCGCCCATACTTGTCAGACAGGCGCGCACGGTTGAACATAGGGACGATCGACGCCCCCCACTGATCCTCACGCCCCTGGCCGACACTCTTCCAGTCGTACTTGCCCTTGACATAGAACTCAACACCCTCGGGTGTGTAGTAGGTGGCACCCACGTTCCCGTCATCACGGCGATAGAGGACAACACCCTCAACTACCTCGCCACGGAAGTTGATGCGCACACGCGCGTGCTTCGCATCCACGGCGCGGATAGACGCGAACTCATGCTCATCGTCCGGAGGGGCGATCACCCAGTAGGCAGCACCGGCACTAATAGCCTCGGCGGCGGCGAGGTTGAACTGAGAGTCCATGTCATTCGCCTGCCACGTCTTCCGCAACAGCTCAACCACGCCCAGCTTGTCATCATCGGCAACACGGTACCCGTCGGGGATCAGAATCTCCGTGAGCACATCCACAGCCATCTTGGCGAACGGAGCCTGAATCTCCAGGACCCGGGCCTTAGCAGGGAGACTGATACCCACCGCGTCAAGGCGACGCTTCCCCTCGTAGTACCCCTCATATGTGACGGGGCGGTAGGCGCCCGACGCGAACTTGGAGATCATCTTCTGGAAGCTCACATGAACACCTTCCACTCACCTCGAGGAGCGGCCAGGTCTGCCCACTCCTTCGAGTTCTTCACATGCCTATACAGCATTCTAGCGCCGATCATGCATACAGCGAGGTCGATTTTCTTCGACGACTTCGGGGATTCCTTCTTCACCGACCATCGGCCCTTGAACTCGTTCACCCGACAGTTCGACACATGCTCGCCCAAGGCGGAGTCACCGTCGTGGGTGAACGTCTGCTGCTGAATCTCCGTGAACGCCGTCTCCGCAGCCTCGGCGAACTGGTAGGCGTGCGACCGCATATCCCAGGCGATCGGGGACGCAGACATGCCACCACGCACGGCCGGTACGATCAGACGATCCCCAAAGTCCTCCGGCCACGCGGTACGGGTGAACGACTCCCACTCGCGCACGTCAGCCCAGAACGCCACCACGTTATAGGTGTCGAACGCCTTCCTGACCCCCGCATCCACGGCAGCCACGTTCACCACACCCAGGGGCTTCTCTGGCTTCCAGTGCCCGATCTTGAAGATATGCCCATCCTCCATGCAGCACCCCACGAGGGCCGTGTGGTCGTTGGACTTGGAACCGTCGAAGAACATGACGATCCGCTCCCCGGGCTCCACCTTCCGGTCCGGTTTGCGCAGCTGGGTCCACTCCTCCAGTGTGATCCAGGACGCCTCGGCCGCGTTCGGGCGGTTCAAGAAGAAGCGGATCGACCTAGACTCGGGGTACTCGGGGGACCAAATCTGCTCCTTGATCGACTCCAGGTTCACCCACGGGCAATCCTCGTACACGTACTCCAGGGCCTCCGTGAGCCCAACCTGCCCCTCCCCCGGTTCGTCCGTAAGGACCGTGTTCGGTGGGGCGATACGCGCGTCATAGAGGGTCTTCGTCTTACCTCTGGTGAGGCCGTCCTCCTGGTCGCACCACGCCTCGAAGATCGCTTCAGCAGAGGACTGCTCCCCGGGAACCCACGCGTTGCAGGTCCCCATGAAGCGGCCGCCCATCTTCGCGGCGTTCTGCTGGATCGTCTGCAACATGGCCGGGCCGCCCTGTGCGGGCAGCCAGTGCTCCAGTTCGTCCCCCACAACGAAGGAAACCTCGCCACCCTCCATGGAGTGTGCGGAGGACGTCATCTGCTGGAGCTTCCCCCCGCCGGGCGTCTCGATGAACGTCTTCGCTACCTCGAGATCGTACTTGCGGGCAAGCTTCCCCTTCTTCTGGCAGAACGCCCTGACCATGCGGATAGTATTCTGGGTTTGGCTTTCCGACGTAGCCACGATCTGCACCAGCGGCATGCTCATCGGCTTCGCCTTCACCCTGAACGGCTCATGGCGATCGAACCCATCGAACCGGCAGGGGCCTAGTAGCTCAAACAGGCACAGCGCAGCGGCGAAGGGACTCTTGCCGCTCCCCTTGCTTAACCTTCTAATTCCCTGCCTGTACACAAAGGAACCCTTATGATTCAGGGCGTAGAAGTGAGCAAGGAACTCGATCTGCCTGTCCGTCGGGATGAACGGCTGACCTGCGCGCGGCCCGTTAGGCTGCACGAGGTTGTCCACCATCCAGGCGGCAGCATGATACCCGAGCGTCCGCTCAGGCAGCTTGAGGGGGAGCGTGTCGGTTCGCTCCCGGGGGGCGGGGAGCGTCTCGGTCACTTCGTGGCCCGCGCCTTCGCCCATGCCTGAAGCGCGACCACACCGGCAGACTCGGCCTCATCCTCGCCGACACGGTTGATCTCGATCTGCACGCGACGCCGGTCACCCTCTGTGAGGAGAAGGCTGGTGAGCATCGTGTTCACGGCGGCGAGCATTGTGGGGGAACGACGATCCTGCATCTTGTAGTTCGACAGGTCATCACAGGTGGAGTAGAGAACGATCCAGTCTGACGGCTCGTAGTAGCGAGTGAACGTGGACTGCCCCACAGCCTTCCACAGCTTCTTAGCGATCGGGTGCCAGTCAGGGTCAGGCTTAGGTGGCTTAACCTGCTCCGCAACCACGTTCACGGGCCCCACTCCACCATCGAGCTTCCTCGCCTGAGTGGTGCGATGCCCTTCAGTGCTGCGCTTCGGGATTGGTCCCTTAACTCCCATCGTCGTCTCCTACAAGTATCCGGGATGCTTACTCTTCGACCTTGGACCTCGAACCTTATTACGCCCATTATAGCGGCGCTTTCTCGCCTCGACGGACTGCTGCTGCGTTCTAGCCATATGGCAGTGCTGGCAGAGGCTCCTCAGATTGTCTGAGACGTGCGGCCCATCCGGGAAGATATGGTCCACCTGATTCGCCCTAGCGCCACAGAACACGCAAAGACCGCCGTCACGCTTAAGGACCGTGCGCCTGATCTTCTCCCAGTCCTTCGGAAGCTCCTTACGGCGCCTAGACTGCCTACTCCACGCCAACAGTATGCACCCGCCACAACTCGACAGTAGCACTCACACCCATATTCTTAAGCACCTCACCCAACCTGAACTCTACCTCATTGCGCTCCTCGATGAACTCACTCTCTGCGTCGTCAAAAACCTCCTCGGGTACACCAGAGTCTGCACAGTATTCCATGTGTTGAAGAGCCGCGCGCAAGCGCTGGATAGAGAAGAGTGCCTCCCGCAATGTCGGATCGTCAATCATTCCACTCCCCCAGCGTACACATTCGAAATCTGGGCCAGAATGTAGAAGCCGCCCAACTCCTGCACGAGGTCAGTGATCGCATTCTCGGCGTCGATGCGCGCAGTCAGGTACTCATTCCACGCATCGTCGATGAACGGGTCGCCGAGCTCCAGCGACTCGCAATCCTGAAGCTCCATCCACGTTTCCTTAAGGGACCTCAACTTCGCCTTGAAGGCGTCCACGGCCAGATTGGAGGTGTCGTCACTCATCACATAACCTCCAATGCGACACTAGAGTCGAAGCCGTAACGGTCGCCCACAAACATCTCCAACTGCTCCTCCAGGGCCTCCTGGGCCTCCTGGACACGGATAACCGCCTCATCCCGCTCAGCGTCACGCCTATGGGCCGGAACATCCCACGCCCCACACTGGTCAGCATCATTCAGGGAATCACGCAGCTCATCCGCAGCACAATCCATGGCAGCCAGCGCCACCTTCTCGTGCACCGACGCAATCCTCTCCACAGCGCTCATCGCACATCACCCGGATAAGTCATAGACACGCCCTCATTCGACGGGGACCCCTCACGAATATCAAACAGGAACGACGGCTTAGCATCCTTCCCGCCGAAGTAAGCATGCTGGATCGACAGATAGTCACCTGGGCAGACGTACATGTCCTGCTGGCCCTCATTCCTGAAAATAAGGGTTCCATCATTCGTGCGCTCGGGGTGATTATCACAGAGGATCACATCAGCCTCGGGGGACGCCTTGTCACCATAGACGAGCAGATACAGCATGGATGCTCCTTTCACCAGATGTTGGATCGCTTGTTGGAGGGCATGGGGCAAGGCTCAATGCAAGGGTGCCCCTTCTCGAAGAGCTCACGCACGGTCGGGTAGCCAACCCGGCCATCCTTCGCGCACATATAGCAGCGGTGCATCGACGCATATGCCTGAGTGTTGGGCCAGTCCTTCACGGAAGCTCTGGAGGGGCGCATCTTACGGCCGCAGATGACGCAGAACTGGTCCACGCCCCAGTCAATGGTCGCCCGCTCGCTGGCAGGCTTCTTCTTCTTCCGGTAGCAGGAGTTGCAGAGGCCGCGAGCACCGTAGGGGCTGGTTCCGGGGAACTCGCGCTCGCTCGTGTGGTGGGGGCGGATCGTCGCCCCACATACCTCACATCGGGGTGGATTGTTGATCCAGTCGATGGCTGCCATGTTGTTGTCCTTTCGCTTTGGCTGACTAGCGCAGTCTACCACGCCGGAGCCCCTGGAGGCAAAAGGCGAGACCCGCCCTGGCATACGCGAGAGGAAAGGAAACTCAATCGCGATCCATCAGGGCGGGCCTCTATCAGCGATACCAGTATAGGCAGATGCGGCATCCGACAGCAAGCCCGCGTTACTTGGGTGCCTCGAAGTCGTCTAAGCCAATCTGAGGGCCTTTCGCGCCCCCACCCAGGTCGGCACACACCCGACCCCGTTCGGCCGCCCACGGGCCTCCCAACGGCCTCCCCGTGGCGCTCGCGGCCCGCCGCCCGCCGCAGCCGCCGAGGCCCAACCCTCTCTGGTGAGTGTTGACCAACTAGAGACGATCAACCCAACATAACCACAACCCAACCCCCTACCTGACTCTAGAGCAAGGAAGTCTTCAAGTTCAGGTTCCGTCTCGATACAGCAAGGAAGGCAAGGACGGGATGAGCAGTCAGGAAGTTGATCCTCAAAGCTCGCCAGAGGATCACTACAGGAGGGCTAGAGTCTCAGAACGTTCAGAGACGACCAGGTGACCGAGTGCCAACTAGGGATGGCTGGAGAGGTAGCCGGAGGATCATCTCTTCCTCCCTGCTCTCGTGGACCAACTGGGCCACAGGCCAAGGCGACGACCAAGGACCAACGGTCCGACGGTCGGAGCGAAGCGAAGGGCGGAGCATCTCTTCTAGTAATAGATAGATCTCTTCTAGTAATAGAAGGGGTTCATATTTACCCTACCCCTAGGGTGCATAGTTACCGGACGCTTGCGGCCCTGTGAGGCGAAACGCACCCGACGCCACCTATACATCCAGCGTCCAGTGTGATACTGTTCCAGCATGGAACCCGACGACCTGACCCCACTGTCCACCACGACCCACATGAACCTCACCCACGAGCAGACCGCCCCCATCTACGGCGTCATCGCCCACTACTACCTCGGCCGCAAGTACTCGCCGAGCATGACTTTCGTCCTCCAGGCGCTCGCAGTCATCGAAGCGACCGCCAACATCTCCGAAGATGGCCATGGCTTCTTCGCTACCATGGGTGACATCGTTCAGCACGCCAACCTTGACATGTCTACCGTCGATCGTGTTCTGACTGAGCTCGAAAACCAAGAGGTGCTCGCTCGTCATCGCCGCCCATTCAAGTCATCCATCTTCTGGATTACCTGGGAGAACACCCTCCTCGGCGACGAGGGCGCAGCGTACCTCTACGCAGCCCAGAACCTCATCTGGGACAACTGAACGCAAAGCGGGGGCGCCGCCTACCACTAGCGGCGCCCCCTTGGAACACACCCTAAGGGTACCACACATGTACATCTCCCTTCTAACCGCACTCACCTTCGCGGGAGCTCGCGAAGACCTCAGCCGCGTAGAGATCGACACGCTCACCGCCCTCTCTACCTGGAGCGGAGTACAGCAGATCGACGCCGACGTAGCACGCATCGCCGCCCGCGCCCACTACAGCGAGGATGCCACCAAGAAGGCCCTCGCCTCCCTAGAGAACAAGAACCTCATCGTCCGCGAAGCTCGCTTCAGCGGCGGAGAGCGCCTCGCCTCCATCATCTACGTAGACTGGCGTTCAGCACTCACTGAGGAGTGCCGTAGTGACTATGACCGCATCGCCGACGCTGGAGATGGCGCCCACAACTTCCCCTCCAGTCGAGAGAACAACCCGCACCTTTGGGGCGACAAGCCAACCGAAACTACAGTCGCGGAACCTAAGAAGAGGGTCACAAAAACCATCCGCAACACCACAATCCCTGAGGACTGGCAGCCCAGCGAAAAGGCCCTCGCCAACACCCGCGAGCGCTACCCCTCCATGCCGATCGACATTGAGATAGAGAAGTTCCGCAACTACTACCTCTCCAAGGCCACCAAGCGCAGCAACTGGGACGCCAGCTGGCGCACATGGTGCGCCAACGGTAACTCGTATGCGGATGGGGCATGGGCGGCAGAAGCGAGTGCATCAATGCCAACCATGGAGAACCGGGCGCCAGCCATCAACCCCAACAGCGGGAAACCCGTCACCCGAGACGACTTCGGCTACGCCTGCCTCGACGCAGGCATCGACCCCAACCTCTACATCAACTACTGGAAGCCCTACATGGGGCTCCCCAGCGACCCGGGCTGGCCTGAGTGGGCAGCCAAGATCGACCGCTTCTGCGGAAGGGCTTGACAGCCCCGTCCAACCCTGTCTACACTCCAACCATCAGCACAACCGAAAGGAACACGACCATGACCGACGAAACCCACGCCGCCCTCCAATGCGCTGGACCCGACAGCTGGCACCACCTCATCGCACGCACGCGCACATTTCCCCTAACCGACGACACTATAGAGATGGCAGCCCTGTCGATGGATTCAACCCTCAACTGCCCCTACAGCATCGACGCCATTCCCGCGCTCACTGACCTAGCGGCAACCGCAAACATCCTCGCCAACGCGATCGCCAACTCACAACAAGCCGCAGGTGCGCAGAGCATATTCAAATTAACCTGCGTCGCAGCCCACGCCCTCGACAACATCAACAAAGACACCCCCTCATTCACGCCAACACTCAACACCTACAGGCACTTCAAGCGCGCAGCAGAAACGCGAGACCCACAGGTCCTCTCCATGCTCCTCCTCGACGTCATCCGTATCGCCAACCACATCACGAAAGGCTAACCAATGCCCCACCCCACTGCACCACTCATCCAAATCCTCAACGGAAAACACAACAATAAAGACATACATGGAGCCATCGCAACCATAGTTGATGTCTACGACCCAGAATTCGGCTACTACATCCTCAATGGCCCCTGCACGGGCTCCACCGTCATACCGGACGGGTCCGGCGACGAAATCGCCGCGTGGCGCGAATGCGCCGCAGTCCCCACTAGTGAGCTCGCAGCTCTGCGGGACGCATTCATGGGTGTAGAGCTCTCCGATTTTCAGCACGCAGTTATGCGGAAGCTCTTCACCCACCTCCCCAAGGGTTATCCGATGAATCCGAATGACCCACTAGCCCAGAAGATCACATTCGGGGAGCCCGGAGACGACAACCGAGTCACAGTAACAATCGACATGGTTCCACTCTCCAGTACCTACGACGTTCCATAACCACCCTGGGGGCCCACAACACCAGTGGGCCCCCACCAACCCCCACCACCCATGAACACCGAAACCATCATCATCGACCTCGCCCTCAGCGGAGACCCCACAGTCCTCCTCGACCTAGACAACATCCACCCCCACCACTTCGCAGACACCCGCAACGCCGCCATCTGGCGCCTCATCGAAGACCACAAGGCCAAAAACCCCGGCCAAGGCATCACCCGCGAACTCATCTTCGACAAACTCCCCTCCATCACCGAGGCCCACGTCACCCCCGACTACCTCCTCGACATCATGAACCTCACCCTCATCTCCCACCGAGGACTCGCAGGCGTCTACGCAAACAAACTCATCGACGACAATGCCCGCCGCAACCTCGCAGACGCATGCACTAGGGGCCTCCAAATCATCGAAGCTGGCGGAGACCCCAGCGACGCAGAAGCCAGCATCCGCGAACTCCTCAATCAAGTCAGCACCGGCAGCACCACCCTCGTCAACAACGACACCTGCCTCACCCAAATCACCAACTTCACCACCAAGGCAACACCCTTCACCCCCACACCCTGGCCTGACCTAAACCAGATCATCGGAGGCTGGAAGCCGGGTGGGCTATATGTTATCGCGGCGAGACCTGGGGTGGGGAAAACTTTGGCAGCTCTCCAGGCCGCCACAAGCCTCGCAGACACCGGCCACGTCTACTTCGCATCACTCGAGATGGGTGGCCGCGAACTCTGGTCACGCATCATGGCCAACATCGCCAACGTCCCCGGCGACGCAGTAACCCGCCGCCGCCACCCCACCCCCGACGAACAAGCCCGCATGACCGAAGCCGCCCCCCACCTCCGACAACTCCCCATCCACTTCGACGACCGAGCCAACCTCACCATCGGAGACTTCGTAGCCACCACACGCCTCCTCCACCGCCAACACGGCCTCACAGCCGCATTCATCGACTACATCGGCCTCATCAACGCCGCACCAGGCGACAGGCGCGCCCGCTGGGAACTCATCGGCGAATACACGCGCACCCTCAAGAACCTCGCCAAGGACCTCCAGATTCCCGTCTTCGCCATCGCCCAGCTCGGCCGACAGGCAGAGCAGTCCCCCGGCGGGGAACTCCAGCTCTCCCACCTCCGAGAGTCAGGCAACATCGAGCAGGACGCCAACGTCGTCCTCCTCCTCTCCTGCCCCCACGAGAACGGAGTCACCGACTGGACTCGAGCCGACATCCACGTCGCCAAAAACCGGGAAGGACGCACCGGACACGTCCTCCTAGAGAGGGAAGGCGACTACAGCCGACTCAACCACCTCGGCTGGGCGCCCGCGAGCGCTTGACAAGCCTGTCCCACCCTGTCTACACTCTAGCCATCAGCACAACCGAAAGGAACACAGGCATGACCCGGCCCACCGAACCACTAATCCACATCATAGCCGGCGAATGCGAAGGAAACCCCATCGAAAACGCACTCGCCAAACACGAACCACACTACAGCACCCACTACCCAGACACCTACGTCATCGCCACCGGCCCACACGCCGGAGAACCCATCATGAAGGGATCGGAGTTCGACGGAATCTGGGAATGGTACCCAGTCACCACAATCCCCGATGAAGTCATCGAAAAGCTCCACGCAGCGTTCTACGACACCAACATGAACGAGCAGCAGCGAGAAGCCTTCCAAGCCTTCGAAGCCCACACCTTCTAGCCATACAGCCATCCACCAAAGGAGTCACCCATGGCCGCCGAACCCGTCTACACCCTCCACCCCGACATGATCACCCTCCGCCAAGCCGAAGCCCTCACAGGCATCGACTACAAGACCATCCACAACGCCGCACACAAAGGCCACATCTACTGGAACCGCTACGACGTACCACCCACCTTCCGCGTCAGCCGACGAGACGCCATCAAATGGGCACAGGAAAAGACATGCTGATCCGCCCCCTCAAGGCCGCCTATGCTCGCATCCTCGCCCACTACATGCGCATCCACCCCCGAGCCGCCTACCATCTCATCAACACCACACTCAACTACGGCAGACTACCAATCCCCGGCAAAACCGGAGGCATCTACCGATCCCTAACCATCAGGCGACACCAAGCCACCATCATCATCCGACGCGAACGACACATCTGCACCCTAATGGCCTGGGGGCCGAAGCGCGTAACAGTGCAAGGCTCCTACAGCACAACAGACTTTGCAGACATCATCACCCGAACGCGCGGCATCCTCAACAGGCAA
>ERZ773197.269-NODE-269-length-43139-cov-21.182249_pt1 | contig 43139 bp, 27 predicted proteins | sample MGYA00580999_ERZ773197 | MGnify/ENA primary metagenome ERZ773197 (study PRJEB29015, sample SAMEA2738166) | human oral metagenome | biome: human oral; feature: human-associated habitat; material: saliva | place: China | collected 2185 ...
AAAGATAGTTTTTCCACCTTATACAACATACTTTTGTGCATTAATTATTCTTAATTATTAGTTTTCTTGAAGTTCTGAGAAAGAATGCTGAAAGTGATACTCCTTTATACACTAAAGGCACCTACGTTAGTCGATAATATCCCGCTTCTCTAAATTCTTGCGGTACACATCGCACATATAGTCATAGAAAAAGATCTATAGCCGCCATACTTCCACAACTTCTGTGAGAAGATGAACACAATTATGATTAATGCCAAAGATTAATGTTCAAACCTCAAAAACCAAAGTTATTCAACATCAAAATTCATTACAAATTTTCGAACAAAAGGTTTAAAATAAAGGATGAAAGCATGTGTGAAAAGTGGAGTAGTAACTAACAGTTAATCAGGCTGTTATAAAACAGTAAAGTAAAAGGTGCTTAATTGTACTTCAAAAGGGCGTTAGTAAGAGTCTTAAAGGGCACCTTTTGCAAGCCAAAAGGGCGTTAATTGGAAGCCAATTAACGCCCTTTTAATTTCCTGCCTTTGAATTTTATTTACAAAGTTCTACTCTTTTATAGAAACTGCATAGCAACAAAACTCTTCTTTGCTCACATCAAATCATTCAAACCTAAAAGTCGGGAGATAAACAGAAGACCTTTGCTGACTTTGATGTTTGAATTAGGATAATAAGGTGTTGATACCAGCTTTTCTTAAAAAAAATGTTATCTTTGCAATGAAATAATCCAAAATAAGATGGCAGTAAAAACGGCAAAACAAGATTTAACTTTGAAAGCTTTCCCTGAAGAAATAACAGAAGATGGGGTAAAGATTTACGGGGAGACATCTTATGAAAATCAGATGGCTGTTCTTAGCCATTATCTACATAATGCAGGAAACGAAGAAACCAAGGAAAGAAAAGAAGAAATTATCTTGGCTATTCGTAGTTTCTTGCAACGTAAGAAAGCACGAGAGAAAAAGTCTGTTGATGATGATTTGACGGATGATGAAGTGTGGGCTGTTGCCGAAAGACCAGCAGAGTATAGTCTGTTTCGTGAATTCTTTCAAGTGCCTTTTCCTGCTCCTGAAAAACCAAAGTTTACCTTTATAGACTTGTTTGCAGGTATTGGTGGCTTTAGAATTGCCCTACAGAATTTAGGAGGTAAATGTGTTTATTCTTCTGAGTTTGATGCTAAGGCACAAGAAACTTATCTTGCCAACTATGGTGAGATGCCTTTTGGTGATATTACAAAGCCATCAACAAAAAGCTATATTCCTCAAGAGTTTGATATTCTCTGTGGTGGCTTTCCCTGCCAGGCATTCTCTTTGGCGGGAAGACGACTTGGCTTTAAAGATGAAACACGAGGAACGTTGTTCTTTGAAATAGAAGAAATACTTAGAAGACATCAGCCCAAAGCCTTCTTTCTTGAGAACGTAAAGGGGCTGGCTATTCATGATAAAGGGCGTACACTTGAAACGATTTTGACTCATTTGGATAACGCTGGTTATGATGTTGTACCACCACGGATTTTGAATGCTATGGATTTTGGGGTACCACAACATCGAGAACGCATATATATTATTGGTTTCCGTAAGGATTTAGGAATAGATATAACAAAGTTTCAATATCCTGAGCCACAGAGCGTGGGTAAGCTCCGTCCAAAGTTCTCCGACGTGATGGAGAAGGATGTTCCCTCTGTGAAATATTATCTATCAACAGTTTATCTTGATACGTTGAAACGGCACAGAGCACGCCATGAAGCTGCTGGGCATGGTTTTGGTTACGAAATCATTGACACTGATGGTGTTGCTAATGCAATTGTTGTTGGTGGTATGGGGAGAGAGCGCAATCTCATTATTGACCCTCGCTTGAAGGATTTTACACCTATTACACGTATAAAAGGTGAAGTAAACCGTGAAGGTATTCGTAGAATGACTCCTCGGGAGTGGGCACGACTTCAAGGTTTCCCAGACAGCTTCAAAATTGTTGTTGCTGATGCATCTGCTTATAAGCAGTTCGGTAACTCCGTGGCTATACCAGCTATTCAGATGACGGCAAAGAACGAACTTGAGTTATTAGGATTAATCTAATTCAAAATACACAATTCAAAATGACAAAGACTGCAAACAAAGGAGAGTGGAGTGAATTATACGTACTTCTTAAACTTTTAGGGGAAAAGAAGGTTTATGCGGGTGATGGTGAATTAAACAAAATAGAGAACTTGTTTTATCCAGTTCTGAAAGTGTTACGTGATGAGCAAAATATTCATTATGAATATTCGTTAGACGATGATATTGTTATTATATCAGAAGAAGGAAAGGAACTTTTGCGTAAGTCGGTGTCTGACTTTCTTTATCAGGCTAATGTGTTGCTTGATGTCATCCGAAAGGAAAAAGGAACCTTTGCTATTCCTGAGATTGAACAATTTATGAAGGAAATTCATAGTAACAAGATAAAAGCAGAGTCGAAGGAGAAGAAGGATATCACGATTGTTATTCATGACCTCCGTACAGGTATGACTCCAACGCTTGGTTTCAGTATAAAATCGCAATTAGGAGGTAATTCAACTCTCTTTAATGCTGGAAAAACAACGAATCTCACCTTTTCCATAGTAGGTCATACCTTTACAGAAGCAGAGATTGATGCGATTAATGCAATTGATACGTCAAGCAAAATCAGAGATCGGGTCAAAAAGATAAATGAGTTGGGAGGTACGCTATGCTTTAAGATGATGGATGATGCAATCTGCTATAACAACTTTGTTCTTATTGATAGCTGTCTGCCTCACATCATGGCTAATATTCTTGTGGAAAGCAATCAAGCTAACACAAAGAACTTAAAAGAGGTGACGGAACAGGTTGCTACTATAAATCCATTAAACTATGACACTACGTACAATCAACAGTTCTACACCCATAAAGTGAAAAACTTTTTAGTGGCAGCTGCTCTTGGAATGGTTCCTCATACGCCATGGAATGGAACCTATCAAGCTAATGGAGGTTATCTCGTTGTGAAAGCTGATGGCGATGTGCTCTGTTACCACTTCTACGATCGTAACCTCTTTGAGGATTATCTTTATTGTAACACTAAGTTAGAAACACCTTCGTCAAGTAGATACGAATTTGGTAAGCTTTATAAGAACGAAGCTAATGAACTTTGCTTTAAGCTAAATCTGCAAGTAAGGTTTAAGTAAGTGATGCTGTCATAGATATGATATACGACTCTGTCTATCTTACCTTTTGTTCTTCTTATACTCAATGTGAAAGGCTGCATCAAAACAGATTGCTCTAACTTTGACACAGCCTTATTATCCTTTCACCTTTTTACCTTTAGTCGTTTCTAATACCTTATAGTCGCTATCTTAATCTTTACTTTATTGCGTTGCCCTTCTCATCTCGTCTTGATAGTGAAGCGACTTTTACTTCAAAGTCGGCGGTTGTGTTGTTGTCATCCACGTATTTCTTACCATCCCACTTTCTTACCAGCGCAAGCCCAGAAGATATGGGGTAGTCGCTTTGTTTTAAACCTGAGAAAGAGACGTCTGTAACGGCATTGTAGCCTCTGTCTAACTTGCTTGGACGCATCTGGAACATACGACGAGGACAGATGGTGATGCAGTCGATGACACACTCGAAGGGTACTTCGATGGCATAGAAGTCACCGAAGGCACTACTGGTGACGGTGATATAATGCAGATAACCCTTGCTATCCTTTGTTTCGGCATAGTTCTTCTTGAATTCCTCTGGTGTCCATGGCAGTTTTATCAAGGCTATACCGTTGCTCTCAGAGATGTGAGAGAATTCGTAAGCAGGACCAATATTGCCACTGGCATCGGTAGATGTGAGGATTGCATTCATGTCTGGAACGTTCGGATTATTCTTCTGTCCGGGGTCATAGTTGCTGTTTGTCCATTCGAAATCAGCTTTACTCAGGTCTAAAAAGGCATTCAATCCGCCATACATACTCAGGTCCTCGCCCTCTAACTCAGCCTCAAATTTAGCCTTATGGTCGATGGCATATTTTGCAACGATGATGGTTTGCCCCGGTTTCACAGGATAGTCGTTGCCCTTACCGGGGAAGTAAGAGATGCCTGACGCACCATAATAACGATTAACAAAATCGTCTTTCGGTGCGAACTGGATGGCTTTGCTTGGTTCAATGGCATTGACACACAATGCCAATCCGTCAAGATATTTCACCTCGTCCGTAGGGTTAAAGATGGTGATATACTGATCGTCATTGTACATCTGGTTCAAATTCTTCATACCCCAAGCACGTACATCACGATACCAATAATGACCAACATAGAACACCTCCTTGATAATCAAGTGGTCTAACTTTGTCTTAGAAGTGGATTGCTTCACAGGCATTTCATTACGCGTACAGCTGTTCAGCCCTAAAAGCATAAGGCTAAAAAGCAGGTACGCAGTTATCTTCTTTTTCATCATTTGTTTTCTTCTATTTATGTTTATATCATTGTGAGCAGTGGGAGGGACTATTGCCACGAGAGGAATAGATTGTGAGTTACAGACGTATAGATACTTCCTTAGCGACGACACTGTCCTCTCCCTCTGTCCATGTTACAAGAACCAGTTTCCGAAACCAGAGCCACCACCAATGCCGTGGGTCTGTACATTCTGCGAAGCTTCCAACGCATCTAATGATGACAAGCCTATTTCGTGACCTAAGTAGAAATAAAGTGGGTCGTTCGGGTCGATGGTTGTAGGGTCAGTATCAAAGCTACTGCAGAACACTTTGATAGGGATATTAAAGCGGAAAAGCTCCTTCCATTCTGAATCTGCCCCATATTCCTTTGGCTCGTCAGGGTTGTAAGCCTCCGAACAGATGAACGGACTACGGAAGACATAGGTTGAATGGCGGTTAAGATACTCGTCCTTCGGTATCAATGCCTTCTTTCCTTTCGGACATTTCATCACTCTTACAGACAGATAGAACTTTGGCAAGAGGTAAGACGGACGTGTATAACGACCTGCCTCACCCGTTGCTGGGTCTGTACGACGTGTAATCTCTAATGGCCACTCTTGATGTAACGCATCGTTTTCATCGGCATCAATGTCGAAGTTGAAGTGTCCCTTCAGTCCTACACGGTCTTGATCGTAAGGTGCAACCGCCCAGTCAGCATCCTCACGGGTCAACGGTGGGAGCAGACGTTGGTTGAACAACTCACGCGCTCCGTCAGCCATTGCGTTATGAATCCACGTATCACGATAGGTATATTCAAATATCTTTGGGGTCAGTTCGGCACGTTCCTTCCACGTCGTCTTATTCGCAAAGAGTGGAGAAGGAACTGGTGTCGTGTCGACAGTACCGCCCTTCTTCCAGTCACCAAACTTGTTCTTCTTTGGTTTCCACGTACCACGGCAGTCCATTACCTCGTAAGGGTTGCCCTTATCGTCGACCTCGCTCACCGTGAAGAATATCTGATACTCATCAGAGTGGTCGAGAATATCATCGTTCATCAGCTTTCCCTCCTTATCGAAGAAGTAGAGGCAGAGTCCCCAACGCTTCAGTTTTCCACCGATGATACGGATGTAATCGGGTCCAGTCTTACCATCGCTCTGTTCAAGATACGTCACCGTACTCTGGCGCTGCACCTCAACCGTAGGCCATTTTGCCGTATTGTTGCGGATAATGACAAACTCCTCTTGCTTCCAAGGGGCGTTATGATAAACGAAGTTACCGTGCATCATACCGTCACCGTGGGAGTGTCCCTCCTTAAACATAGCCAAGCAGGTAGCCCAACCATTGAAGGCTCCGTCTGGGTCAGGGTTATTCATCTGCTCAGAGACCTTAACTTTCGACAGACTATCTACATAACGGTCTGCACCGCTACGTGCTAATCCCTTACTTTCTAAGGGATTCTCGTTATAATCAACATGTACATTGCCAAACACAAAGTTGTCACATGAAGTGAAAACAGCGGCAACACATGATAATAAAAGAATGTTCTTGAATATCTTATTCATCTTCCCAATTCGTTTTTACATCAATACTACGTTATGTCTGTACTGTGTGAAGAAGTCTTGTGGCTGTGTCAGCATTCGCCAGAGCTGTGCCTTGTTGGCAGCAGGATAGAATCGCTTAACATCCTCAAAACACTTGTCTTCACCGTCCTTGGTATTGGCTATCACACGAACAGACAGCGGATAGTCGATATCAAAGCTATCCCAACCGGGTTGTAACTGGTTGAAATCCCATAGGAAGCTATGCTCGCTATTGTTCGTATTGCAGTACTTCGCAGGCTTTTCCGACTCTCCCACGTGCTGCTGTCCTTTGTTAAGAATGTGACAGATGCGCACCTGTAGCTGGAAAGCAATGTCTGATTTGTGGAACTGCATGACGCCCTTAAAGCCCAATCGGTCCATGTCTGAGCCGACGTCTAAGCTGCGTTTCTGATGCAGTAAACCCACGGTATGACCATAACGCTGGCGTGGTGACTCTGTGTCTGGGTCGGTGAAGTCATCGTTATAAGCTTCTGTAAAAAGTTTTCCGAGTTCTTCTTCCACTGGATCCGTGTCACGATACTCATAGGTAAAGACCTCTGGAGTAATCTTATTTAGCTCCATTGGATCAATAGTTTTGTAGAGATGATAGGTCTTTCCACCGAAGTTATAAGGCTGCAAAGCCTCCGGTTTTCCTGACACCTCAATTGACTTCCATGCCAACTCACTATCGAATGGCACCAAATTCTGTCCCAATGTGTAGCCATCAGGCACATAGATGTTAGAAGTTGAGAACTTTGTGGCAGCTTCCATTGCTCCTCCTTTCTCCTTGAAGGTGTATCGGTCATAATAAGTAGGTAGTGAAGCTAACGAACGTGGGTATGCCATTTGCAATCCACGCACCTCCTGTCCGTGTCCTGCAGAGCTACTATCTGCCACCGCTTTGTTCAAAGATGCGTTACCAATACCGAAGAAGTGCTGGTGAACAAGGAGTGTTGCGTTGTCTTCATCAGGAACGTTATAACCGTCTTTATCCTTCATGAAGGGATAACCAGAGAACTGATGGTTGATGAGCATACCGTTTTGATCATAGTATTTCAGCTCCAATCCATAGTAGATATCATCCGAAGCAATCACATCAAAGCAGTCGCGCTCTGTCGTAATCGTCATCTGTCCGTCGTCATCTTTGGCAATATCAATCTCCTGCATGACAGGGATAGAGGTCGAGCCACTGACAAGATGATAGGTGTTATAGGCTTGAATAGAGTCGTTTCCGTCTGGTCCAACACCAATCATTCCCCCCTTATAGCCCATTCTCAAGATGGCATGAACCGCATAAATCTGCTCATGTCCCTTCACATCTCGCTCAATAGAGGAAGGAGGAGCTTGTATAATCTTCTTGAAGAAATCGTCAACTTGGTCGTTAGAGCAACTTCCGAAGAGAAGTCCCACTGCTGCCGTGGCAAGTATGAGGCGTATGTCTTTATATAGTTTCATAATTCTTTTTCAGCTAATTAGAACTTAAACAATGTGCGTAAAGAGAAGTTTGATCCGCGCTCGTGGGCGTAGTATCTGAAGCGGTCGGTGTACTCCTTATAGAGTGCGTTGAGGATGTTATCACCGACAATCATAAACTTCAACTCTCGATTCTGTGGTAACGCGATGCGGAACTCAGCCGTACCATTCAGTAGGAAATAGGCTGGTGGCGAGTCGGGAACGAGGTCTTTATCGGGATCAAAGCGGGTCTGCTTGGTCACGTAGATACCTGAGAGCGACAGCGACGAACGATACTTATGATTCTTCGTCAGCGGTAGGTCGTAGGTAGCTGATAGTCCGTAACGGTCTGATGGCATGAAAGGTAGCCAGTCGTTATGGGTCAGGTTGCGTGCAAACATCCATTCTCCCTTTCCGACAAAGGTCAGTCCTTGCAGTGGCTTCACGGTTGCTTCGATATCACCACCATAGAGTTTCACATCGTCTTGGTCGTAGATAAACTTCGGATACTTACCACTTGGATGGTTGTGGAAGCGATCCTTACCTGTTCCGATGTGGTCGTAGATATAGCTATTGATACGCTGGAAGAAGACACTTGGCTCTACAGAGAACCATGTGTTCCTATACTTCGTACCTAACACGAGTTTATAACCACGCTCGCTGGCAAGATTCTTGTTGCCTACTACCCAATAGGAACCGTCTTGCAAGCCAATGGCATAGAGCTCGTTGATATCTGGTGGACGCCATGACCAACCGATATTCGCACGTGCATCCCACTTGTCACTGAACTGATAGTGGGTGGCAAGGCTCATCGTGAAGTTACTATAGAGTTTGAAGTCGTCGTAGTAGGTGTAGTTGCTGAGGCTGCTATAGCCATTGACCGACAACACACGGAAGTCGTAACGCATACCGAGTGCACACTGCAACTTACCAAACTCTGCCTTATGAAGGAAATATCCACCCATTGAAAGGGCTGCAAAGTTAGGAACAAAAGCTGGCTGTTTCGTACCCGGATAGTTGAAGTTCGTTTGGTAGGTATTAGAAAGACCAGCGTCAGTTGTCATCTTCCATAGTTTCCATTTCGCTTGCCAAAGTACGTCGAACTTATAGGTTTTCAGCATCAGGTCTTGCACTGGAATCCAACTCCATTGTGTCTTCTTTCGGTTTTCGAACTCTTGACGGAGATTCTCTTGGAAGGATAGCGTGAAATTTAGGTGATGGTTAGGATTAAGTTCCCATTTCAGTTCTCCCTTCAACGTCACGTGTTGCGACTGTTGGAACGGTGGTTTGATTTCGTATGAGAAGGGTTTAACGGTCTCTGGATCAGGGCGTCCGTATTCAAATCGCTTGATTAGCTGTGATAGGTCGGATATCTTACTGGCGTAATAGATTCCGCTTCGCTGATAGTAGATACTTGAGAAGAGCGTTGCTGTCAGTTTCTTTCCTTGCCAACCAGCTAAGGCTGAGAAACTTATGGTGTTATATCCCGTGTTGTTCAGTACGTAGTCGGCTGTATGATAGTCGCCTCCTTTGGTGTACATTCCGTGTAGGCGCAGACCAAACTGCTTATAACCTGTCTCGATAGTACCCGACCCACTGAAGCCACGTGCATTGGTATCGTAACCCATGTTGACGTTTCCATTCACCTTAATCTTCTTGTTTTCGTAGGGTAGGGGCGCATCATTCAAGAGTACCACACCACCCATTGCACCGAAGCCATAGCGAATACACTCGGCACCTTTCACCACTTCTACCATGCTCGAACCTGTATAGTCGAGTTCTGGTGCGTGGTCGGCACCCCAACTCTGGCTTTCTAATCGTACTCCATTGTTCATCAAGAGGATACGACTACTGTGCATACCTTGAATAACAGGCTTGGCAATCGTGTTTCCCGTGCTGATAGAACTAACGCCGGGGATGGTTTCAAGGAGTTTTGCCAATGATGTAGCACCACCTTTTTCCAGTGCTTCCTGACTGATAGCTGACGACTGCTGTAAGACGGTCGTGTGTCGTTTCTGTGCCGTGACAGTGACATTATCTAATTGCTTAGAATCATCCTTCAGCTGTAAGGTTATCATGTGGCTGTCGGGAACGCTAACAACACGTGTCACCGTTTTATAACCTACGTAGGTAACCGTCAGTTTCAAGCGGTCGGCAGCACGCTTGAGTTTAATCGTACACCTACCGTCGATGTCTGTCACCGAGGGATTTGAAACACCTTCGCAACGTACGACAGCACCGATGAGCGGCTCTTGTGACAGTTCGGAAACAACCCGAACGGTTACAGATGTTTTGACATCTTTATCCTCATCCTCCACTATCTCCTGTCCATGTACAGACGTAGCATGGACGTAGGTGGGTGGGAATAAGAACAAAGAACTTAAGAGAGTGGCGGACAGGTAGTATCTGACACGCCTTTCATAGTTCATTTTTAATTTGTTCATATATACTCAGATTACAAATGGTTTTTAATTAATAGACACAATTCTCCCCAACCTTCACAGCGGAGGAAACGAATCTATAAGGGTTTACTCAGGCTTCAGATCAAGTTGCAGGTGTCTGCAAATGAAGTCAGCCTTGTATTTCCATTTTTTACGATTTACGACTGCAAAAGTAGAAAAAATATATACATCGCACAATACTTACTTTTAGTGAATTTGCATAATCCCCATTTCTTGGTAGGTGAAACATAGCCTCCTCTTTCGTCCTAACAATCCTTTTTGTAAGAATAAAGTCACGCCTCGTTTTTTATACATGCTCTTTACCCTTCGAATTAACGCCCTTTGGACTTGCAAAAGGTGCCCTTTAAGCCCCTTACTAACGCCCTTTTGAAGTCCAATTAAGCACCTTTTGAAACCCGCCTTTGCAACTACTTGGTAACAAAAGACTTATAGAGGCACAAAAATCACTCGTTTTTAATCCTTTTCCCTACCATTTCTTTAACAATAATGTAAAGAAAATTCAAACATCGACTACGAATTTTTATCCTTTGAACTTTTTATCCTTTGAACTTTGAGCTTTGAACTTTGAACTTTATGATTTGAGTTTAATCTCTGAATTATATCGGTAATCATAATTCTGAATTTTGAATTATGAATTATAAATTATAGTAGTAATCATAATTATGAATTCTGAATTATGAATTATGAATTATAGTAGTAATCATAATTATGAATTATGAATTCTGAATTATGGAATTATTTAAAAAAGTTTTGTATATTTGCCTTTGATTTATAGAGGAGTAGTAGTTAAGTCTACATAAAACAGATGAAAAGAACAAAGACATACAGCATAATTACGGGGTGGGTAGCTTGTCTACTCCTTCTGATGCTTGCTGCCTGTAATGTTCCACACGTACAAGAAGTTGACGAGTTAAACGACAAGGCATATGCCTTACACTATCGTAATCTCGACTCCGTGAGAATCTATGCGGATAAAGCCTACGGTTTAGCAGGAAACTATGACGCAGGAAAGGCGGAGGCATTAAACAATCTTGCGTTTGTTGACTTGATGAAGATGCGCTTTACAGAAGCCTATGCTAAACTCGATTCTGTTCTCAAAATCACTGATAACCAAGTAGAACTCTTGGTGGCAGACATCCAGTTTATGCGTCTTTGTCAGCGTGAATCACTCAATAAGGAGTTCTACGACTACTATGAAAAAGCACAAAAACGAATTCATCGTATTGAAGAAGATGAGAAACTACTCTCTCCTCGTCAACGTCGTCGCATGGTTTATGCGCGCTCAGAGTTTGCCATTGTCACTTCCACATACTATTATTATGTAGGTTTGGAGCAACCATCTATCAAAGCAATCAGCCAGATTAATCCCGATGGAGAGATACAAACCGACATGGCCCAGCTCTTGGCTTATTACTATAACATCGGTTCGGGTGGTATTATCAATACCAATTCGCAGAAAGCCATAGAGCAAAAAGAATTTGAGTATCTCATACGTTGTTATATGCTTGCACGCCAGCACAACTTCCCTTATTGGGAGGCAAACTCCTTGCAGGCGATTAGTGAGCTGATTCTGAACGATAAGAGTCGGGCAACACTGATGCATGATAACCTTCCGTCATTCCAATATATCAACCTTGATAACATGCCTGAGCAACTCCTTGCAGGCAACTTAGCACAGCGATCACTGCATATCTTCCAACGTTATGGAGATGTTTATCAGACGGCAGGTTGCTATCGTACCTTGGCTTCATGCTATTGGAAGATAAAGGATTACCGCTCAGCTATCATCTGTCTGAACAAGGCTTTGCACGATAACCCAGCTATCAAGCAGGCACCCGACCTCGTTGCGTCTATCCGCGAACAGTTGAGTGTTACGTATTCGGCTATAAATAATAAGCAACAGAGTGATTATAACCGTAACATCTACCTTGATCTTCAAGACGAAACTCGACAAGACAGATACCTTACATCGCGTGCTGAACAATTAGAGCGTACCTCAAAACAGCTGAATCTTATTATCATTGCTGTGGCACTCTCTATCTTCTTCGTGTTGGCTTCACTGGTTCTCTTCCATTATCTTCGTCGAAGAAAAGACACGCAGGGTTCGTTAGACGACCTCCTCCTTCCGCTTGAACAGTGGCGTCAACAGCACCAACAGCACATGGAAGAGTTGGCTGATAAGTATGAAGAGGTGTCTGAACAGCTTGTTATCAACAAGTTACATCTTACCGATAATAAGCGTAAGCACCTTGAACAGCGCGCTAAGATCTCACTTGTCAATGGTGTTATCCCTCTCATCGACCGTATGTTACACGAGATTGAGAAGCTCAAGAAGGGTGGCGAAAGTGATGCTGTGCAGGCAGAACGTTACACTTATATCCGTGAGTTGACCGATAAGATTAACGAACTAAACGCTGTCCTCACAGAGTGGATTCAGCTTAGACAAGGTAAACTGTCGCTGCATATTGAGAGTTTCCCTATACAACAGGTATTCGATATTGTGAAGAAGGGACGCATGGGCTTCCATATGAAGGGTATCGACCTACGTGTAGAAGACACGAAAGCTGTCGTCAAAGCCGACCGCGTTCTGACGCTTTTCATGGTGAATACATTGGCTGATAATGCGCGTAAGTTTACTGAAAAAGGCGGAAAGGTGACCATTTCATCTATTGAAGAGCCTGACTATGTTGAGATATCTGTTGCCGATACGGGCTGCGGACTCACTGAAGAAGAACAACAACACATCTTCGATCACAAGCCAATCCATGACCAGAAAGACAGTGCTTCGCATGGTTTTGGATTGATGAATTGTAATGGTATCATCAATAAATACAAGAAGATTAGTCAAATATTCTCTGTTTGTGAGATGGGTGTAGAGAGCGAGAAGGACAAGGGAAGTCGTTTCTTCTTCCGCTTGCCAAAGGGTATCAGCCGTGTCTTGTTGGCTTTCGTCCTCGCTACAGCTTCCCTCCTGACGGCTCAGGCACGTCCTATAAGAGCCAGCGACAAGGCTACTGCCCTTGCAAAAAAGGACTATAACACCCTTGCTGGCATCTATGCAGACTCGGCTTACTTCTCAAATATCAATGGTTCCTATAGTAAGACATTGGCTTATGCAGACACATGTCGTTACTATCTGAATCTCCATTATCTCCAACTTCGTCCTAAAGGAAAGGAGTTGATGAAGCAACTTGGAAGCCTTTCTATCGTTCCTGCAGAGATTAAGTGGTATCATGATAGCCTGCCGATGAACTATGGTATCATCCTCGACATACGTAATGAGAGTGCTGTGGCAGCATTGGCACTGCACGAATGGGAGGTTTATAAATACAATAACTCTGTTTATACCCACCTCTTTAAGGAGCGTTATGCCGATAACTCATTGGGCGAATACTGTCGAATGATGATGAAGTCGGAGACGAATAAGAATGTGGCTGTTGCCCTTCTTGTGCTTTTCCTGCTTTCAATCTTCCCTGTTTATTACGTGATGTATTATCGTCATCGTCTCTCTTATCAGTTCTGTTTGGAGCGTGTGAAGCAGATAAACACGATTCTTCTCAGTGATGTGAGCGAAGAAAACAAGCTTAGAGAGGTTGAGAAAGGTGTGAGCGACAGATTCCCAGAACGATTACTTGCTATCGTCAACCAGATTAAGGAGGCACTAATTGCCTCTGTTGAGGAGAATCAAAAGAGCCAATCAGACATAGAAATGCTCGAAGATGAGGTGCGTTGTGTGGAATATGAGAACGAGCGTTTGCACATTAGTAACAGTATTCTTGATAACTGTCTATCAACACTCAAGCATGAAACGATGTACTACCCTTCACGTATTCGCCAGCTTGTAGACGAACCTGATGGTCAACTTGAGGCGATTGACGAGTTGGCAATCTACTATAAAGAACTCTATCAGATTCTTAGTCAGCAGGCAATGAGCCAAGTAGAATCCGTGAAACTCGTGTCGCGCCCAGTGGATATCACGACATTGGTGAGTCCATCGAAGCTGACAACAACCTTCGAGTCACCCCTCATCAGTGGCGACCCTGTCTTCCTTGCTTATTTATTTGATATACTATATCTTATCAATAACAACCAACCACTGACGGTCACAGCCGAAGAGCATCAACCTGGTTACGTCACCCTACATGTCATCATGTCGACACTGACACTCTCTGATGACATTTGTCGCGACCTTTTCCAGCCTTCTGCCGACCGTTTGATGTTCTTTATCTGCCGACAGATAGCCCGCGACAATGGTGAATCGACTAATAAGCGTGGCTGTGGTATCTCAGCGAATGCGACACCAAATGGCGTGAGAATAGATGTGGTTTTGGCAAAAGCAAATTAAGAAACATAACTAAACAAAATATACCTATGGAGAATTTTAGAGTCATCATCGTTGAAGACGTACCCTTGGAGTTAAAAGGAACGGAGGGTATCTTCCGAAACGAAATACCTGAAGCCGAGATTATTGGAACAGCAGAAAGCGAAGTTGCCTACTGGAAACTCATTAAGCAAAACCTGCCCGACCTCGTGCTTCTCGACCTTGGATTGGGTGGTTCAACAACGGTGGGAGTAGAAATCTGCCGCCAAACAAAACAGACTTATCCACATGTAAAGGTGCTGATCTTTACGGGTGAGATATTGAATGAAAAACTATGGGTCGACGTCCTCGATGCTGGTGCTGATGGTATCTGCCTTAAGAGTGGCGAACTATTGACACGTGGCGACGTGGCAAGTGTTATGTCGGGCAAGCGAATGGTGTTCAATCAGCCTATCCTCGAAAAGATTGTAGGCAGATTCAAGATGAGCGTGAGCGGTCAGCTGATGCACCAAGAAGCAATGGTTAGCTACGAGATTGACGAGTATGATGAGCGCTTCCTACGCCACCTTGCACTCGGTTATACCAAGGAACAGATTACCAACCTACGTGGTATGCCATTCGGTGTAAAGAGCTTAGAGAAACGACAGAACGAACTCGTACAAAAGTTCTTCCCTGATGGTAACAATGGTATGAGCGTCAACGCAACGCGTCTTGTTGTACGTGCGTTAGAACTACGTATTATCGACATCGACAACCTCCACGCTGATGAGGAATAAGTTAGGTTATATAGTCTTAGTGCTTCTCATAGCCCAGCTGGCACTGATACTGCTCTCATGGCTTCTTACGGCAGCTTTCCCCGAGCTTCCGATGCGGTCTATGCTGAGCAGTGAGGGCATCCGTTGGTTCTTTGGCTCCTTTGTCAGCAACCAACTTTCACCACTGCTTATCTACTTTATTATGGCAGTGATGGCAGCAGGTGCGTGCATTCGCAGTCGCCTTTATACTGCATTACGTGCGATGCTATCAAACATGAGAAGCAGCCTAACAAACTCCAAAAATCATCGTTACAAGTTCCATTATCGCGAAACGGTTGGACTACGCATAGCATTGGTTGAATTCATCGCCTATGTAGTTGTCATGATTCTTCTCACGGCTGTACCTCACGCAATTCTCCTGAGCGTGACAGGACAGCTATTCCCCAGTTCCTTCTCATCCAGTTTCATCCCCTCATTATCACTGATTATCATCATCATGTCACTAACCTATGGTGTGGCAAGTGGTACGATTGACAGTGTTGCAAAGATGCACAAGATTCTTGTAGGCGGTTTAGAGGTCGGCTCAAGACTCGTTCCTACCTATCTTATCGGCATACAATTGTATATGTCGATAAGGTATGTATTTATCCTATAGTCTCAATGTATATTAATATAGGTTTGTAAACAGCTTCTCCCACCTCTCTACCAACAGATGTAGACCGTTCCCAATACTGTGAATTGTAATTATTTTTCACACCTTCCTTTTTAAAAGATACTCTTTAGCATTCGAATTAACGCCCTTTTGGCTTGCAAAAGATGCCCTTTAAGCCCCTTACTAACGCCCTTTTGAAGTCCTATTAGGCATCTTTTAAAAGTACTTTTGCAACTACTTGATAATAAAAGACTTACAAAGGTATCAGATTTGCTTGTTTTTAGCTCAAATCCCAGTCTGCTCTTTGCCTATTTTGTAAATATATTTCTAACCTTTGTAACTTAATTTAAATCTCCACACAGAGCCACGGAGCGTTAAAGACTTTGAGATTTGAACACTTATTCCTTTGAACTTTGAGATTTGAAAATTGAACTTTTTGATTTGTGATTCATCTCATTAAGGATTGAACTTTCCTAACAATGGTAATCATAATTATGAATTATGGATTATGAATTTTGAACTATAATAGTAATCATAATTATGGATTTTGAACTATGAATTTTAAATTAAAAAAAGGGCTGATAAGCTGGAGGATAGCCCTCACACCTTATCAGCCGAATATATTTTAGCTTGTATTAGACGGTGCTAATACGCTTTGAGATTACTTCTTCTCCTTGTAGAGGTCTTGGCAAGTCTTCCAACCGAAGTGCTTGTAAAGCTCGTTCAGACGGGTTTCACGTGCCTTGAAAGAAGCGAAGTCCTTCTTATCGTTCTCTGTCCAACCAGTCTCTGCCATAGCTGCAACACGTGGGAGGAGCTGGAAGAAAGCGAGGTCGCGACCGATAACATACTCTGTCCAGAGGTTTGCCTGTACACCCTTAACGTGCTTCTTCAATTCAGGTGCAGCGTCGTCTGGAACTGGGTTGTAGCCGTAAGTTGTCTCAACAGGGAGGAAACCACCAATGAGGGTCATCGTGTTATCCTTTCTCTGATAGTAGTCGAGATAGTAGTAGTTTACTGGAGTCATGATGGCATCCAAGCCACGCTTAGCTGCTTCAATACCACCATTCACACCACGCCAGCTCATGACAGTTGTACCTTTGTCTACATCACCCTCAAGAATCTCGTCCCAACCGATGATGTTACGTCCCTTTTCAGCCAAGTGCTTAGCAGCCTGATTCATGAAGTAAGCCTGCAACTGCGCCTCTGCAGGGAAGCCGTTAGAGCCCTTCAAGCCGAGACGTTTGATTTCAGCCTGACAACGTGGACAGGTCTTCCAACGATCACGTGGAGCCTCATCACCACCGATGTGGATATATTTTGATGGGAAGATGTCAACAATCTCATCGAGAACATTGTTCACAAACTCGTAGGTCTTAGGGTTACCAGCACAGAGAATGTCTGGGAATACGCCCCATTGCTCAGCCACTTTGTAAGGACCACCAGTACAACCAAGCTCTGGGTAAGCTGCCAATGCACCGAGCATATGACCCGGCATGTCAATCTCTGGGATAACAGTGATATAACGATCAGCTGCATATTTCACAACTTCACGCATCTCATCCTTTGTATAGTAACCACCGTATGGGGTCTCATCAAAGAGTCCTGTCATACGACCAATAACTGTCTGCGCACGCTTTGAACCAACCTCAGTAAGCTTTGGATAGCGGTCAATCTGTGCACGCCAGCCCTGATCCTCAGTGAGATGCCAGTGGAATGTGTTGACATTGTGGAGCGCCAACATATCAATGAACTCCTTGATGAAACTCATCTTGAAATAGTGACGAGCGCAATCGAGCATCGTACCACGATAGCCGAAGCGTGGATAGTCAACGATACGAGCTGCTGGGAAGGTTACGTTCTCTGCCTTCTCCAATGGTAATGACTTGCGAAGAGTCTGTACACCATAGAAAACACCACGTGGAGTCTTACCCTCAACGATAATATTCTTACCCTTTACGGTGATAACATAACCCTCCTCATTCTCAACCTTTGCATTGAGTTTCAAGGTAATAGTACTTCCTTTCTTGTTCATACCATTGAGCGCAATACCAGTTGCCTCTTGGATATATTGCTTCAAGAATTCGCCATTACGGCGCATAGCCTCATCGTTGCTTGCAACATTAATAATGGTGTTAGCATCTAAAACGAATGGTGTACCCTTCTCAGCAGTAACGCTTTGTGGGAGAGGAACTACTTGATAGTTCGCATCTGTGGCATGAAGTGAGAATGTAGCCATCATCAATGCCACTGAAAGTAAGATTTTCTTCATCTCGATTAATATGATTTTTGTATTTAGGTTTTTATATTCTGGATTTCAACTATCCATGGACAAAGATACAAAAAATATCTGATTAAATGCTTAATGAAGGAGAAAAGTGTAGAAAAACTACTTATTCTATTAAAAAGAGAAAGCCTTGTCCGCATGGGGCAAGGCATTATTATGTTTTCGTAATCTTACTCTTCAATCTCAGAAAGACTTCTGACGAAGTTGCTAAAGAAGTTGCTGGTTGTCTCAATGGGTGCATAGCTGACATAGCGGAGACTGCGACGGACGTTGCGACGAAGTACGGAACTGTTGTTTTGTACAAATCCTACGGCGTTTTGTTTGAAGTGCCATTCGTGTGCAGTGTCCTTCGCTAAGTCTGAAATACTGCGTAATGTGAGGCGGTAAGCATTTGGGTCACTCTTGCTAACGAAGGGGATTTCGTCTTCTTCAAAGCCAAAGACGGAGATGAGAACATTACCCTGTAGCTCCGCCATAGCACTCAACTGCAGGGTATTCAGCCAGTTCTCGAGTTTCACGAAGTCTACCTTATTACCCCGAGTTCTTAGGTATTCGCCCATCGTAATGATCCCACCTAAGTTCATACCACGTGTAAACATCGTCTCAGAGTTGTTGACAATCAGCTTCAGCATATCAATCGCCTCAATCGAAGTGTCGATACTATGCAGTTCGTTGTAGATAAGATTCTTTAGTCTACGGTTCAGTAACGCATTGCTAAGTCTAACTGTCTTGGGTATTCTTGCAGTTAAAGTCTTGCGTTCTTCCTGCTTTGCTTTGATGTCTGTGATGATACTCTCTGGCAGGTTGAGTCCTTCATCCATCGCGTGTCTTGCGATACCATTGATGAAGATAGGCATCACTTGTTGTGCTTCAACCATCTGTATGAGTCTTCGCCATTTGAAAGGCGACATCGGTTCGAGGTTCGACTGTGTGCCGAATGCGCCCGAACAAAGGATTCGAAAGAAGTTACGTTGAATGATGTCCATTCCAGATGATTCTATTGGTTGCATGGTGATTGGGTGTTAGGTGATGAATGTTGGGTGATGATGATATGTTATGAATAACGACGGGGATAATGGAAGAGGATAGAAAGAAAGGCTGTGATGCCCAATAACATTGGATAATACAAGAATGGGACGATGCTCACAGGGTTTATCTTTGCCAATCCTGCTGCCATTAATATTTGTGCACCATAAGGAATCAAGCCCTGCGCACAACATGAGAAGGTGTCGAGGATGCTGGCTGCCTTACGTTTGTCTACGCCATAGCGGTCGCCTATCTGCTTTGCAATACCGCCCACGGTAAGGATTGCCACCGTATTATTGGCTGTACAGATATCCACCAAACTTACGAGGAAAGCTATTGTTAGCTCTGCTCCGCGCTTACTGTTGACGTGTCGGGTGATCATCTTGATGAGATAGTCGATACCACCATTCTCACGGATAATCTCTAACATACCACCTGCCATCATCGTGATGATAATCAGTTCGCCCATACCTTTGATTCCTGCGCCCATACTTCCAAACCAACCATAGACATCGTAGCTGCTATCAATGATGCCGATAGCACCTGTGAGGACGATTCCAATGGTCAATACAGCCATCACATTCATACCAAAGAGCGCGCAAATCAGTACTGCCATGTAAGGTATAACCCTGTAGATGTCAACGTTGGCAACCTGTCCTGTGGTATGTATGTCTCTTCCCAAGAAGATATATACAAGTAGAATCAAGACTGCTGCAGGGGCAACGATGAAGAAGTTTACCCTAAACTTATCTGCCATCTTACACTCCTGTGTTCTTGTTGCCACAACGGTTGTATCGCTAATAAATGAAAGGTTGTCGCCAAAGAACGAACCACCGACGACGGTTGCGACGACAAAAGGAAGCGAACTCCCCGTAGAAGTGGCAATACCTGCTGCGATAGGGGTGAGTGCAACGATAGTTCCAACGCTCGTTCCGATACTCATAGAGATGAAGCAAGCAGCGAGGAAGAGTCCTGGCAGCAGCATGTTATCTGGTAGGACGGAGAGGGTTAGGTTGACTGTAGCGTCAATACTGCCCATGTCCTTAGCCGAGTTGGCGAATGCTCCAGCAAGTACGAATATCCACAGCATCATCATCATGTTGTCTGTGCTGGCTCCCTTGCTGTATATCTCAATTCGTTTTGCGAGTGGATAGCCTCCTGATATGGCAATAGCAAAGATACTCGAAGCCATGAAAGCCACGGTAATCGGTACCTTATAGAAGTCACCCGATATGATTGAAGTGACCAGATATAGTACGATGAACACAAGTAACGGACTCAACGCGAGGAGTCCTTTTTTGTTTTCTGTCATTTGTTGGGTGTTTGGTGTTGGGTGATGGGTGGTGATGATTTGTGAGAGAGGATGGGTGGTGGGTGTTAAATGTTAGGTGTTGATGAATTGTGAGAGAGATAGGTGATGAATGGTGAATGTTGGGTGTTAAATGTTAGCTGTTGAATGTTAGGTGTTGATGAATTCTATTAACCTATGATTCATCCCCTTTTCACCCTTACTATATCTTATCTTAACCCTCCGCACATCATGTGCTGAGCCTCCGAACATCTTGTGTTAACCCTCCGCACGTCATGTGTTGAGCATCATCACCCTTTTTATCAATGCCTTCTTTTATTTAATTTCATCCCCCTTTTACTACCTTTCTTTCATCTTGTTTATAGCAGTTTTGCCTCCCTCCCCTTCGAAAGAGGACTAAGGTGGGGCTTCTTCACCACCTAACCCTTAGCAAATTTGCCTCCCTCCCCCTTCGGGGAGGGTCGGGGTGGGGCTCCCCTTTTTACCCCCACGACCTATGATAGAAGTCTATATTCTCTCGCATAAGCAAGTCGATAGGCATATAGTTGACTGGTTCAACCTTCTTTTTTAGCACGATAGCACGGAAGAGGGAGTCAACACTGAAGTAGCCTTGTTGGTAGGCATGCTGTGCGATGAGGAACGATATACTCCCTTCTCGCAGGCAGTCAGCATTTTTATGTACCACGTCATAGCCCATAATCTGAACGTTATGGCGATGCGTCTTCAGCAGGAACGTACCCACGACATGCGCTTTAGAGTTAAAGGTGATACAATGGTGTACCTCTGGATGCTCGCTGAAGAACTTTTCTAAGATATGGTCATAACGCTTCCGCTCCTCGTCTAATGGGAGGTTTACCTCTAAAATCTTAATATTAGGAAAGTTCTCTTCCATATAATGACGGAAGCCCACCTCGCGATTCTCCTGCTGACGACTTGCCATCTTTCCGTCCTTCGTCTGCTTCATAAGCATGATGCTTTCCTCCTTTTGAGCAATGAGCATCAGCATTCGAGCAGCAAAACGACCACTCTGGATAGAGTCCTGTCCGTAGAATGACAGCGGTTGCAGCGATGGCATATAAGAGTCGAGCAGAATGAAAGGGATGTTACGATCATGCAGTTCGTCGGTAAACTGGCGTGTCACCTCTAATGTCGTAGGGACAAGGATAACGCCATCCGGATTCTGCCTAAGGCATTTCTGGTAGGTCTCGATAAAAGAGTGAGGGTCCAATCGACTGTAATACATGATTTCCAAGTCGATATAAAAGTCTCTACGTGCCTCTACCGCCTTCATGGCACCAATCTCAATCTCTTCCCAGTAAGCCTCACTGCTGTGCTTTGGAATCAAACAATAGAACGTGTAACTCTTGTTATAAGCCAATGCACTTGCGTAGACATTCGGCTGATAATTCATCTCCTTCAGCACCTTTTCCACTCGTTTCAGTGCGGATTCCGATACATTCGGGCGTTTATGCAATACTCTATCAACTGTTCCAACACTTACACCTGCACGTTCTGCAATGTCTTTGATTCTTATCTTTTCTGCCATAAATATGGGAAGTGAATATAATATTTTTGCGCTGCAAATTTACTAATAATTGTTGGAATGTGCGAAAGCACAACGTTAGAATTTATAAGTAAAAGTTCTTTTTATTATTTAATTGTGTACAGAATGATGGATAATAGGAAGTTTTTAACTAAATTTGCGTTCTGAAATAAGGCTACGTGCAGTTATGTCTATTAAAGGTTATCTTCAAAAACTATCTTTTCGCACAGGTGTCATCGTACTCCTGATGTGTATTCCCTTTTATATTCTCTCATTCGTTCAAGTGTTTTTCCCAGTGTCAACGGCAGCGAAAGGCATACTGTTTACTGTCTTTTTCGGACTGGCAAAGAGCTTTCAATATGGCGGCATCGCTATCCTTGGAAAGGAAGGCTACAAACGCGTGAAGGGCTATCTTAAGCGGAAGAAACAGCTGAAAGATGAGACTATGAAGAGTGATCGCAACAGAACGCCTCGCTACTGTCCTGACCTTTTCTCCAATCCAGAGATTCTTTCGGGTATTCGTCTCATCATCTTCGACTTCGATGGAACGCTTGGCGATTCTCAAAAGCTTATTACCGACACTATGCTTGCAACGATAGAACGCCTGAATTTACCGATGAAAAGTCGTGAGGAATGCGCCCGAACGATTGGTTTACCATTGAAGGAATGTTTCTCATCTATCATCCCAATGACGGATGAACAGGCTGAGGAGTGTGCCAAGGTGTATAGCGAAATCTTTAATGTGAAGAATGTTCCAGGTGTTGTAAAAGCCTTTTCAGGTGTTGTTGAAACGTTGGAAAGACTTTCTTCGCAAGGCATTCTGATGTCTATTGCAAGTAGTCGTAGCCATAGAACGCTTGCAAAACTGATGGACGAATTAGACCTCTCGAAGTATATCACTTATCTGATTGCTGCCGACGATGTTGTCGAGAAGAAACCAGCAGCTGAATCAGTGCTTAAGACTTTGCGTCATTTTAACGTCGAAGCACGCGAAACCCTCGTCGTTGGTGATACCGAATTCGACATTCTCATGGGTAGAAATGCAGGTACACACACCTGCGGAGTTACCTACGGTAATGGTAGCAAAGAGAGTTTAGAAGCCGCAAAAGCAGAGTGGATAGTTTGTTAAATAATGTATAATTCCTTGGTAGTTTCGTAATAAACCACTACCTTTGCACTCGCAATTCAGGAATGCACCTCGGTTCATAGATGAATTGTTCTTAATTAATATCGCGGGTTGGAGCAGTTGGTAGCTCGCCAGGCTCATAACCTGGAGGTCGCATGTTCGAGTCCTGCACCCGCAACTTTAAAGCTTAGAAATACTTAGTAATAAGTTTTCTAAGCTTTTTTTTATGCGCTATAAATAGCTAATCTTAATTCATAATTCATAATTCACAATTCATAATTCATAATTATGATTACCATTGTTAGGAAAGTTCAATCCTTAATGAGATGAATCACTAATCAAAAAGTTCAATGTTCAATGTTCAATGTTCAAAGGGTAAAAAATCAAGGGTTAAAGCACAAATCAAAAAGTTCAATGTTCAAATTTCAAATTTCAAAGGATAAAAAGTTCAATGTATAAAAACGATTTGTGTAATTTGAGAAGTTCGTAGTCGATGCCTGAATTTATTTTACATTTTAAGTATCGAAGGCGTAAGGAAAGTAATTAAAAACGAGTCTTTTTGTCGCCTCCATAAGTGTTTTGTAATCAATTAGTTGCGGGAGCGCCTTCCAAAAGGTACCTAATTGGACTTCAAAAGGGCGTTAGTAAAGGGCTTAAAGGGCACCTTTTGCAAGCCAAAAGGGCGTTAATTGAAAGCCAATTAAGCCTTAATAAAAATCGAAGGAGGGAAAAATATTGACAAAACGAGGAGTAAACGGGTGGGGAATACTCACCTTAAGGCCCTCTATCAATCCATAGGGACAGTTTTTCATTACCTCATGTTTTATTTTGTGCGTTCAGTCTTCGACTCTCCAATATTAGAAGCAATGGCGTTTAAGGAAATCCTCATACTGGTTGCGATAGCCGTTGAAGACGTTGATATCGACATCGCCATGGATACCACGCACCTTACCATCAGGACTTAACTGCCAGTAAGCCAATTTGAAGTTGGGCTTATATTCGCCATAACGGGCTATCCACACGTGATAGTTATCGCCTAAATCGGGTGCCAATGGCATGTAAGTATTGGCAAAAGTCTGACTGATATAAAGGATAGGACGTTTACCTGTATGCCTATAAACATAGCTCATCCACGCACGAATATTGCGAAACATCACCTCTGCTCCACCCATCGCGACAATCTGTGCATCGGTCGGTTCAACGTCTAAGACTGGGGGTAGGTCGCCTTTATTAAACTTACTACACTTGAGGAAATAGGCTGCTTGCGCTGCACCTGGTGACATGGTAGAAAAGAAATGATAGGTACCTGTTCGAATACCATGCGCACGTGCTGCCTTGTAATCAGCCTCGTAATAAGTGTTTAGCACCGTACAACCCTCCGTAGACTTCACGTAAGCGAAGGAAACAGGATAATCCACCTTCCCCTTGATAGTCTTCGTACTCAGCGTACCGAGGTCGGTAATGCGCAGTTTGTTCCAATAGATGTGATACACCTTATTATTCTTCTCGTGCTGATGACGTGAGAGGTCGATGCCGTAGATACGGTCGGGGGTATACGTAAGGCGTTCACCTTTAAACACATCCGCCTTCCATTCGCCCACTTGTAGATACTCGTGTGGTGCAACATAGATGCCAAAGCCGTCGCGTTTTCCGTCCTTCCAATGTCCGTCATAGAAGCTACCATCGTCGCCATAGAACTTTCCATAACCATTCGGAATGCCCTTCTGGTTCTCACCCTCATATCGTCCGCTAACAATACGAATGCCCTTTGCAAGGCTGCTGATAGTAGCTGCGTGGGTCTTATAGTATGTGTTCAGTGCGTCTATCGCCCCAGTTTTCTGCAAGCGAGTAATCAAGCGAATTGGTGTTCTTTTACTTTCGGTTTGCAATAGTACGCAATCATTCTTCTTATCTATTTCCAATCGGTTGCAAACAGTAGGTCTCGCCTTCTTAGAGGAAGTCTGAATAGCATAGCGATTTTGCTGTCTAATGCTCAGTTGGGCAGAAGAAGTAGACAGAGAATCCAACACCTTTATCATCCGACGAAGCGAATCCATCTGCTGCACCACTTCGGTATGATATTCCGCAATCTTGTTATAACCGTAATCCTGAACGCTGTGTACACGAAGATAATACCCCATCTCGTTGCGCTTTGTCTGTAATCCGTCTAACTCTGAATCCATCTGAGTCATCGTCTGACGAATAAGCCTTAGCACCCCTTTTCCTTTCAAGTTGACGATTGTTAAGGGTTTGTAATTCCATCGAATGAGGATGCGTCCGTGGCAAGAAGGCACTACGGGCAATCGGTTCACCCAATAACCGCGCTGCGTCATGCAGCGTGTATGAATCGAATCCTTATTGATAGAGCCACCCACAAACGCCGAATCGACATAATCAGCAAAGTATGCAAGGGGCTTACCATCAGCCTCTAACGTGTAATAAGCTTCCTGACGGATAGTCACAGCACTCTTATCCACCTCCTCTTGTGAAGGGGGCAGACAACGAAAGACAATATATATGAGTAGAAGGACAAGCAAAATGCCCCCTCCTACATACAGGGTTCGCCTTGAAGGGCGGTAGTTGAACATTAAAATAAATTTAAAATCTTTGCAAAGTTACTAATAATTATCTAACTTTGCAGCCAAGTTTATGAGAAAAACGACAGACATATTACTATCCCTTCTATTGTCAACGATGATAGTATGGATTGGTTCGGGCATCATGACAGTGGTGTGCGCACATACTGGTAATGTGTCTGTTGCTAAGATGGAGGATAAAGGTCATTGCAATGATAACGGTGTAAAAAATTGCATGAAGATTGAGGTAAAAACCTTGTCGCCCACAGACATGGCGCACAATAACTTTTACCACATTCAACCAATACAGCTTTCTCTTCTCCCACAATTCGTAAGTGATTGTCAATTATTGCCTTTGCCCGTTCTGACAAAGGCCCCAGAGAGGATATTGTCGTTGCTCTGGCATAGTCCGCCACGCCAATATCTCCGATTACTTACGACACTTATCATTTGATTTTTGGTTGTTTTCTGTTCCTCATGAAATGGGCAACAGAAGGTTTGTCGTACCTGTTACACAAGTGTGTTCGGGTAAAAAAGCGTATCAGTATGTTTCCCATTCTGATACCACACAGGCTTTATAAATTTTAAATAACAACTGAATATCAAACGAAATGAATAAAATTATATATTTAGCAGGACTGACCTTACTGTCTGTCCTACCTGCTACCGCACAGGAAGCTGCTGTCGACACGACCGCAACCATGAAAGATCAGACATTGGATAACGTGACCGTTACAACGCGAAGAGCCTCTGTGCGCTCGTTGGCTGGAGCCATCAACGGTAAAGACATCCTACGTGACGAACTCTTCAAGGCAGCTTGCTGTAATCTTGGTGAGAGCTTTGTCAACAACGCTTCAGTAGATGTAAACTACTCGGATGCGACAACGGGAGCCAAACAAATTAAACTCCTTGGTCTTAGTGGTACGTATGTTCAGATGCTGACCGAGAACCTTCCTAACTTTCGTGGTGCTGCCCTCCCTTACGGTTTGGGCTATGTTCCAGGCAGTTGGATGAAGAGTATGCAGGTGAGTAAGGGTAATACATCTGTCAAGAATGGCTACGAAGCGATGACAGGTCAGATTAATGTAGAATACGTTAAACCTGAAGATCCAACAGGTATGAGCGTCAACCTCTATGGCAGTACGATGGGAAAATTCGAGGCAAATGCGGATGGTAACATTCATATCAATGGCAACAAGAACCTCAGTACGGAAATCCTTGCCCACTATGAGAACAACTGGCGACATCATGATGGCAACGGAGACGGATTCCAAGATGCCCCAAAGGTGAGACAATACAACCTGCAGAACCGTTGGTTTTGGAAGAAGGGCGATTATATCTTACATGCTGGTTTGTCGCTGTTGAAGGAAGATCGCGTGAGTGGTCAGACTCCTCATGCTGCTGCAACGAATCCTTATCGCATTGATATCGGCACCGACCGCTACGAGGCTTACATGAAGCATGCTTTAGTTCTCAATCAGGAACACGCCACAAACATCGCTTTGATGGGTAATGTATCTATGCACAAGCAGCAGGCACAATATGGTATTAAGCAGTATGATGTCAACGAAAAGAATGCTTATACATCACTCATGTTTGAGACAAACTTCACCGATGAGCACAATCTCTCTGCTGGTTTGAGTCTCAACCATGATTACTTGCATCAGACGCTGACACTCCCAGCAACGGCTGTGCCTTCTGATTATGGTAATATCTACCCACTCACGCGTGGCATTGAGAGTGAGACAACACCGGGCGCATACGTTCAGTACACCTATAATCTGCATAGTCGCTTCATCGCTATGGCAGGATTACGCGTCGACCATAGCAATGTTTACGGTACGTTCTTCACTCCTCGCTTCCACTTGAAATGGGTGCCAGCTGACTTCCTGACCCTTCGCCTCTCTGCAGGTAAGGGCTATCGCAGTCCGCACGCATTGGCTGAGAACAATTACCTCATGGCTTCGGGCCGCCGACTCATCATCGATAAGCTTGATCAAGAGGCTGCATGGAACTATGGTGCGAGTCTTAATTTCAACATTCCAATAGGGAACAAGATGCTGAAAATCAATACTGATTACTATTACACGCACTTCCTTTCTCAGATGTTGATTGACTATGACAGTAATCCACAGGAGCTGCATATCACTAATCTCAATGGAAAGAGCTTCTCGCACACCTTCCAAATCGATGCTTCTTATCCTTTGTTCAAGGGTCTTGAGCTGACAGCAGCCTACCGATATAACCTCGTTAAGGCGACGTATGGAGGAAAACTGATGTGGAAACCACTGCAGAGTCGTTACAAAGGACTCTTAACGCTCAGCTATAAAACACCTTTAGGACTCTGGCAGTTTGATGCTACTGCAGCCTTGAACGGAGGTGGTAGAATGCCAGAATCTTACACCTTAGCATCGGGCGAACGCTCATGGGCAGGTAGCTATAAGGCCTATGGACAGCTTAGCGGGCAGGTGACACGCTACTTCCGCCACTTCTCGCTTTACATAGGTGGGGAAAACCTTACCAATTATAAGCAGAAGAACCCTATCATCGGTTATCAAAATCCGTGGGATAACAGCTTCGAACCAACAATGGTCTATGGTCCTGTAGAGGGTGCAATGGCATACGTTGGTATCCGTCTGAACCTCGGTAAACGACAGTAAACATACATTTTTCACAATAGAATAATATAAACGACAACACAGAGAGACGTCTTGAAACACGCTTTCGGACGTCTCCCTCAAACAAAGAACAATTATGAAAAAAGCTATTTTCACAATGCTGATGCTCATGGTAGCCATGATTGCAACAGCCAAAGACATTAAGACAGTTATCTTCACTACTACTCCACAGATGCACTGCGCTAACTGTGAGGCGAAAGTAAAGAACAACCTCCGCTTTGCAAAGGGTGTGAAGGAGATTAAGACAAGTGTAGAAGAACAGAAAGTTTATGTAACCTACGATGCTCAGAAGACCAATGAGGAGAAGCTTCAGAAGGCTTTTGAGAAGTTTGGTTATAAGGCTGAAAAGACTACAAAGGAGGCTAAAATCCCTGTTCATGAGAACGAGGAGTGCGATAATATGTAATCGCTAACAGTAAGGTCTATAAGTAAGTAATCGACCATTACATGGCTTTCAACAGCCTATGTGATGGTCGATTCTTGTTTAATCTCTATCGTTCTGAGGACAAAGGAATAGTATTATTGAGTGGTGCGGAGGCTCCGCACATCAGGTGCTATGCGTTCGCACAGTTGGTGTTAAGCCTTAGCACGTTTCTTAAAGAGGGTAGGAATGTGAGAGGATAGGCGTTATCGTCCCTTTTCCTATGCGCTTATTCTATTAGATGTCTTTATAGGAAAACTGCTTATTTCTTCCCCTTTGGCATCCTTCCTATTAACTGCAGCAGCGAAGGAACAAAGATACACAGTGAGAAGAACAAGCCAGCATACATCATGCGGTCGTTGCCGTGGAAGAAGTCGATGAGTTTTCCATCGTTCATCTGTGGCATGAGGTTGAACATAAGATAAGCCACCGTATTGTTCACCCAATGAAATACGAAACCTGGCAGAATACTACCCGTTTTCGAATAGAGCCAACCCAATAGCAGACCAATCAAGAAAGCGTGTAAGCCTTGTGCTAAATTGAAATGGACAATACCAAATATGAGGGCTGAAATGACAATGGCTATCCATCGTTTGCGTTCGCCTAATGCGTTTTGTAGTACGCGTAGAATAGCGCCACGGAAGACAATCTCCTCAGCGATGGGCACCATCATTCCTAAGGCTACATAGCCCCAAGACACCTTCATGATACTTTCAAACATCTCTTCTGTGCCCGCTGGCATCGTTAGATTAATCTTCTCGGCAAGGAATTGCAGTGGGAGTATCGAACCTAAAGCTATGAGAGCCGACCACATGAGGACAGCCCAAGGACGCGTCTTCAAATAGTTACCAGATACAGGTGCCCACTTTGTAGCGATGAAAAGAATTAAAGTTGCAAGACTACTGATGACTGCCGTTATGGCAAGAGTCTCACCATTTTTAGTCAGATAATCCCCATCAGCAGCCTCTGTCCCTCCAAGTAGGCTTACAAGCTCCTTACCTCCCTTGAAAGAAAGACTTTGTATCAAGATGAAAAGTGAAACAAATAAGATGACATAGAGCGTTGCGCTCAAAACGTTTTTATTGTTCATTTCTGCGAATCTTAGGGTGTATTAATAATATTCTCTTGTATGTGATAAGTCTCATCAAACAATCGATTGATTTGCTCTTTGTCTTGCTTCAGCTGTTGTGCCAAGGCTTCTAAAGAATCAAACTTATGCTCGTCTCTTATCTTACTAATGAAACTTACAAGGAGTTCCTGTCCATAGAGATTTCCTCTGAAATTAAAGAGATTGACCTCTATCGAGGTGGTTGTGCCATTGAAAGTAGGCCGATGCCCAATGTTCATCATCCCTCGCTTCCATCCGACAGAATCTTTCAAGCGCACCATGACCGCATAAACACCAGTTGCAGGGAGTAGTTGCTGGCAACTATTCACATCAAGATTGGCTGTAGGGAAACCCATCTTGCGCCCATTCTGATAGCCACTCACGATGCGACTCTCTATCGTATAAGGATAGCCTAAAAGGCGGTTGGCAGCCTCAATATTGCCACTACGGAGATGATTTCTGATAATTGAAGAACTCACCTTCTCATCATCTGGCAGGAAGGCATCCGCACGAATGACCTCAATACCCATCTCCTTACCATACTGAACATAGTCTTCAAAAGTTTCAGAGCGGTTATGTCCGAATCGGTTGTCGTAGCCAATGATGAGTTTCTTTACATTCAGCTGTTTGCATAACACCTCTTGCATGAAGTCATGAGCTGAGAGCGCAGCCAACGAAGCATCGAAATGCAGTACGAAACTATTGTCAATATGTGTCTTTGAGAGCAGAAGTAGCTTCTCATCGAGTGTTGACAGCAGTTCTGGTTGGTAGTCAGCCTGTAGCACCTGACGCGGATGTCGGTCGAAGGTGATGACCGCCGATGCCATTCCAGACCGTTCAGCCTCGTCAATGACACGACTAATCAGGAACTGATGTCCACGATGCACCCCATCAAAGAACCCTATGGTTGCAACCTGTTCTACTAATTCATGCGTCTCATCTCGCTTAATATATATTGTATTCAATCCTCTTGTCTTATAGTTCGTTTACTTCCTTGTAAAGGTATTTTTATTTCTCTGCAAGGCATATTTACTTCTCCACAAAGATACCTCCACCTCGTTACAAAGCCATGTTTACTTTCTTGCAAAGGTACTCCAAATCACCCATAAACCCATGTTTGGGTAAACAAAATGTGTTAAAACATTAAATTTCCTTATCGTCCTTTCTCCTTTTTCCATTTATTTCATTATCTTTGCAGCCGAATTCACGAAATTCAGGACTTGTAGCTCAGTTGGTTAGAGCAACAGACTCATAATCTGGAGGTCCCTGGTTCAAGCCCAGGCTGGTCCACAAAGGGGTATTAAAGAGTTGTAGAGGTTTCTGCAACTCTTTTTTTATGTGGTCATTTTCGAAGGTGGGGGTGGATGGTTGTCGCCTATGTAAGGTTGAAAGACAAGGCGGTGTTTGATGTTGTTTACTCCGTATATTGGATGAATAGACAAATTGACATACTGAGTCGGTAACTGAAAAGGCTTAATCGGGCGTTAAGTATTGACTTATCACGGGAAGGAGATGTTTAGAATTAAGATGCTAATAACTGAAAAATATTCTTTTAAAAGGGGCGATTTTCTCTGATTTTATTTGTATTTTTGTCATGCTAATCGTACCATTTCGGACGCTTTTATCCAATAATAAATAAGGTGACTTTTACGATGTGGCAAAGTCCTCATGATAGAAGCCTGTGCTATTCATGTCTGTTGAGGCGCTACTGAGGCTCTATAAAGTCGATTCATTCATGGCTTTATATGAGGAAAAAACAAATGAAAAAGAACAAGTATGGCAATAATTTATCTACTTCTCGGTATCATCATCGGTGCAAGCATCATGCTTCTTTGGATGAAGAACAGATCAACACAGGAACAGAAGAATGTTAGTGAGCAATTAGCTGTCCTCCGTAGTCAACTTGAAACAGAACGAAAGAATGTTGACGAACGTATTGCGGTGGTGAAAGAGAATGCTTTGCAGCAGCTTGAGGCAGAGCGAAAGCATGGCGAACAGCTACGCAACGAACTCCAGAAGCAGGCTGAGGCGAAGAACCGACTCCTACAAGAAGAGGTGCGCAATATGGCTGCACAGATGTTGGATGAGAGTCGGGAGAAGATGAATACGATGGATAAAGAACGTTTGGATGCTCTCCTCGCGCCACTTAAGGAACGTTTAGAGGCTTTTAATCAGACTGTTACAAACAACAGCAAGGAGAATACTGCCAATAAAACAGAGATTAAAACGACCTTCGAAGAGGCGATGAAACGTCTTCATGCGGAGCAGGAACTGACCATCAAGGCGATGCGTGAGGATCAAGAACGGGCAGTAAAGGAACTGCGTGAACAGACGGAACGTATTGGTAATGATGCTGCTTCGCTCACACAAGCCCTTAAAGGCGACTCTAAGATGCAGGGCGATTGGGGTGAGATGATTCTCGATAAGACGTTGGAAGACTGCGGTCTTATTCAGGGGCAACAGTATTTTCTGCAGGAGAACTACAAGGACAAGGACGGTAATAACTTCCGACCAGATGCCGTGATAGTCTTTCCGAATGAAGAACGTGCCGTGATAGATGCTAAGGTTTCACTGACAGCTTATCAGGCAGCAATCAGAGAAGAGAATGCCACGGAGCGTGAACGCTATTTGAAGGAACATGTTTCCTCAATCAAGAAGCATGTCGACGAACTGTCGGCTAAGAATTACGAGAAACTTGTACCGGGCTGTATCGGCTTTGTACTGATGTTCGTCCCTTACGAAAGTGGCTATTCTGCTGCCTTGAAGACCGATCCATCTATCTTGCAATACGCTTATCGTAAGCATATTATCATACTGAGTCCAAGCAATCTTCTCATGGCTTTACAGTTGACACACACGATGTGGCAGAACTTCCGTATGACAAAGAATGTAGAGGAAATACTCCACCAATCAAACGAACTCTTCGATAAGTTCGTCACCTTTGCAGAGACTTTCGTAAAGTTAGGTGCCGACATCGAACGCCTACAGCAGGATTTCAGCAGGGCGAAGGGTCAGCTAAACGAGGGTAAGGGTAACATCGTTCGCCGATTAGAAGGATTAAAAACATTAGGTATCAGTCCGAAGAAACAGATTCCGGAGAGCCTGTAATAAGAGCCTTCGATAATTTGGAGTGATAAGGTTTATCTCATAAGCTTAGAGTATTGACGTAATGTCACACAGAGAAAAGGAGAATACGGAGGATTATTAAAAACGATAGAAGCCACAGAGGCACCGTCGGTGCATGGAGCTAAGGAGGTTATTTGCCAGTTTTATTATAGATTTTATTCACAACTCATTAGCCCCAAAAGCAATCAAGAATCTGTACGCTACACCTCCGTTGCTCTTTGTGCCGCTGGCACCTCCATGATATTGTGTTTAACTCCGTCCGCTCTTTTGCTCTGTGTGCCTTATTATGTAAGGGCTTTAGTTTGTCACTCCATATTTTGGATGAATCTATACTATTGGTAAGAGAATAAAAGTATCTAAGTAATTGATACATATTGAGATAAGTGGATGTAGCTTGAGTGGACTATTAACACACAGTGTCTCCATGGAGACACTATGTATATGGGATAAAGGGGTATATATCGATATGGCATAGCTCTCTTGAGATACAGTTAGATACGCTCTTTACAACAGTTCCTTTCTCTTCACTTCAAGATGTCCTTTTTTAATTTATTAAAACATCGCTGCCCCACTGCGCTATATTCCTCTCCGAATATATCTTCATATATTTGTTGTTCAGTATATCTCTCAAATCCGTTTTCTTGTAATAAATTGCTAATCATCTTTATATTTCCTTTAGAATAACGTTCTTTCAAGTCCAACAATCGCAAAGCAAAGATTTTATGATAATTATAGCGTTGTTCCAATCTAAACAAGTTTACACTCTTTTCAAACAAAGAATCATGGCATGTCATAACAATTCTATATTGCTCTGGAGTTTTTAAAAATCCCAAAGTTGATGCAGTCCTTGATTCAACACAGAAAGTTACATTACTGTCAAAATCATATTCATCACTCGTTGGACTTAATTTTATCAACTCCGCCCTTTGAGTATTTGAACCTATAGTAGACGTACGTTTTAGTTTTTCATTACATATAGGACAGCAAGGCACAAAATTATATAACGATAATGCTAACAATGGACAACTACCCTTATCTAGTTCATGGTCTAAATCGAAATGATTGTCAGATAGTAATTTTATAGATTCACTTTTTTTCTTAGAATGCCAACAACTTAGATTATCAAAGTCATCTATACAATTGAAAGATTCCCTATTATCAGTTATCTTTTTGATAGTTTTATCGCTAAGATTTTCTGGTATAAACTTCTTAAGTTCATCATCACTAGCATGCTTAATAAAATGGTATATGTCTTCATAATTGTTCTTAATACCATATGCATTTATATAAGACATACCACAATAATGACAGACATGGATTTGAAAATTATTTATCGGATCCATAAAGAATTCTGATATTTTGGGCTGGTATTTTTTATAGTTGAAAAGGTCTTTTATTTCCTTCTCTATCCCCTCTGGTATTTTTGCATTTGAATAACACAAAAACATATCTACCAATTTTGGATAATCTGCTATAAGAATTTCACTAATATCATTAGAAATATCCTTAACATCGTAAGTTTTTTCTATCTTACGGTATATTTTATTCCAAGTTTGCTGCATACCAGTTAATTCTTTATTAAAAATATTCTTATAGCGCTTATTTAAATCCTTTTTAGATAAATAATATTCCATTTTAATCATACTGTTTCCTTTCTTTTTTTAATTTTTTAAGATGCTCTTCTGTAGTTCGTATCTCATTTTCAAGTTCCACTTCTCGACCTAAGCCTTTCCTATACAGGTCTTTCAACATTCTATTTATACTCTTTCTCAAATACTCATCTGCAATGGTTCTGCCCAAATAATCATATTTTTCCTTATTCTTTATGAGATCTTTTTTAATCTTTTCTATTTCATTATTCCTCAACTGTTCATGTAGTTTTATAATATGTTGTAATTCGTGTCTGGCAATCTCACCTATAGAATAGTCCATAAAAAAACTTTGGCTCAACATATCATAAATGTTTGCGCAATATGTTTCTCCTGACTCTTCTTTCTCATTTAAAAATAGGATGTTTTTACGAGGTAAATCAGAGAGGACAAATGGGGAATGAGTTACTACAACCACATTGATTCCCTTTATGGATTCAAACTGTATATTATTAATAGCTTTTTTTACATAATTAAGAAATCGTCTTTGCAACTCGGGATGAAAGTATAACTCCACTTCATCTAACATAATATTCACATATTTGTACTTCAGCAAAGATTCGTTCTGGTCCTCATTTTTACTCATTAAATATTTAGAACTTACTGAATCTATATTTATTAAATGATACATTAGATTACTAACAGTGTAAGCTATCTGACGTTCACCAGAACTTAATCCCTCAAATGGAATTACTTCCATAGAGGAATAAGTGTGTTTAGATTTTTCTTTCGTCTTCACTATTTGAAATATAATATTAGTTGTTGGTGGTGGTAATAGGTCTATCAGTCTAACATTCCATGTCTTGTTCTTGCTTTCATTACAAACTCTTTCAGCATCCTTAAATGCATCATCTAGTTTATAAATAGCCCTCTCTCCATGTGTATATAAGTCAAACTTTAATTTAAAAAGGCATCTTCTCAGTTTTAATGTCACATGACTTGTGTCACTATGCATCATTTCCATGTGTGATTTAAATAGTTCAGGATTAAAGTTTTTACTAAAAAGATTTACACTTACTTTGTAATATTGCTTATATGTTCTAATGATTTTGACAGTCTTGTACACTACATACTGATGTTCTAAAGTTTCATTACCCTCTGGCATAGGCAAACCTATCCAGGTCATCCATGATTCCAGAATCATTTCGTAATATCTGTCAAAGTCATCATAAAGCATACTTCCTTTCTTTATCTTAAGAGTTTCTTTTATCTTCTCCTTGGTAAACTTCCTATTCTCTAAGGGTGGAAGATGTACAGCTATGATTTCTAGCTCCTCATTAATGTAACGGAAAGGGAATCGTTCGTCTGCATCTTTATAAAACAACATAGACAGTAAACGCTCTTTAGCCAACATATTTTCCTTAGGTATATCCATCATACCGTGACTTCTCATAGGATGTATTACGACGGGAGTTTGATATCCATCATTTTTATGGAATACACCTTGTAGCCATATATCGTCTTCTGATATTTGACAGTTGTTTTTATCAGATGCCTTCGATCTATCGTCTGCTTCTCTAATGTAGTCCTGATAATTATAGGCATACATTGAGTAGTTACATATAATTGTATAAAATAAATCCGTTAGGATTGTATAATCACTCGGCTTATTTTTTTTAACTACCATTAGATCATTGGTTTGCTCTTCTAAATATTGTAATTCTTTGGTTTCGGTATAAGTAAAAAAAGTAGATTTATCATCATAATAGAACAACTTAAGTGATTGACCATAGCTTTTTATTATAATAACTCTTTTATCTATTAAGACTGCTAGTTCACCATATACATCAGGTATAAAATGTAACCGTTCTGCCGCATTAAACTCCTTTTCTTCACCAATAATAGCTGCAGAAAGATTGTTCAAAATTCTAATAATCATGTCAATAATACTACTCTTACCACTTCCGTTTTTCCCTACTAGTGCACAAAAACTTAGAGCTACACAATTTGTATTATATAGCATTTGGTCTTCTGTGAATTTTTTACTGAACTTAATCCTATAATCAGTAATCTCTACGCCTTCATAAAAATAGAGCCACTTTTCCCCTCCGAATAGTGATTTTTGCATACACTGTACATTACGTATAGTCGCTGGATCTACACCACTTGGTGATAATACTTTTAATCCGAGTAGTCTAAATATTTGTCCCATAATTATTGTTTATAAGGTTTAATTTGTTTGATTTCTCACGTAATTCTCTAAATATCTGTTAGATTTGTCAAAGGTACAAAAATGATATATTTTTATATTAATAATTTATATGTTTTTTAATATTTGTTCGTTAGATTGCAAAAAATATTATCTTCTAAATTTGCTTCTGTTTAGTGATACTAGGATTGTCAAATATTAATATCTTGTTTTTTAGCTCTCTACTCTTTGTGTGTCTTATCATATAGTGGGTAGTCTCTATCATCTTTAATTTTGGTAGATAGCGACAAAGCTTACAAATTTTATCAATAATTCCAGATAAAGTCTGCTTTGTTTAATACTTTCTTTATATCTTTGTAGGGTAGAAAATTGTTCACATAAAAGGAGGTGACACGGTGTTGTGTGGGTGAAGGTAATCACTTGAACATAAGCGTGTTTAGCAAAAAGAATCAGATAGTAATGCTTCGTTATATCAATACAGATATCGTCTTTCAGGAGTTCCCCGATGAGGTGACGCTTGCCATTAATATTTCGGGATGTCCGTGTCGTTGTCCGGGCTGCCATAGTCAGTTTTTGTGGGCGAATAGGGGAGATGAATTGACGGCTGAAGCACTGTCTGCGCTGATTCATGGTGCGAAAGATACCATTACCTGTGTGGGTTTTATGGGTGGCGATGGTGACCCAGCGGCTGTTGACCTACTTGCGAAATATGTCCAAGAGCGTCACAACGGATTGAAGGTTGGTTGGTACACAGGGCGCACGGCAATCTCTCCGCTCATTGATCAACAGCATTTCGACTATATCAAAGTGGGACCTTACCTCCGCCATCTTGGTGGACTCGATTCCCCACGTACCAATCAACGAATGTACCGCCGCTGCACAGATGGAAGCTTTGAGGATATCACTTCTCGCTTTTGGAAACATCAGACAGAGAGTAGCTTATAAGAAAAAAGTCTGCTCCGCTTGACATTCTGCTTTAGAATCATTAGTTTTGCAATCGCTTTACGGCTACTCTTAAATAATGAAAATATGTTTTTAGAGTCCTTGTAAGTCAAAGAATAACAGGATAATAATGAAAAAGTTTAAGACAATAATCATGTTACTATTGGTTGCTATTGCATTATATGCGCAGCGAACTCCAAGAGTGACGAATGATTTTAAGGAGGGAGACTTAATCTTTCAAGTATCGCAAAGTCGTCAGTCGCCTTTTATTCAATTAGCAACTAATTCTCCGTGGTCACATTGTGGTGTGATTGTAGAGAAGGAAGGAAAACTTTATGTGCTTGAAGCTTCTAATGTTGTCAAGCTCACTCCACTAAAAAAATGGATTGATAGGGGTAAGATGGGAAGGTATAAGAGAAGACGAGTACTGAACAAACCTGTCAAAATTAAGTACGCTAAATACCTTGGTAAGCGTTATGATTTAGCCTTTAAGTTTAATAATGATAAGTACTATTGTTCAGAACTTATATATGACATCTATAAGGATCAGTTTGGTATTCAACTTGCTACGCCCAAGTCTATCAAGTCTTATCATATCTTCGGACTTGGTAAACTAATGAAAAGACGTGGTATGGACCCAAATCAGAAAGTCGTTGCCCCTTGTGACTTGTTATAGATTTAGCGGCATAACGGAAACCGAGTTCTCATGTAGTCTTGTACTCTCCACAAGCAACCTGTTAACTTGTCAACTCGTTCACTCGTTTAGTGTGCCCCCCCTCATGTCGCTTTGTTTTCTTAATACATTTCTATAAAACAAACTTTGCTGTCACTCCTATCACTCGAAATGATCATCTAACTTATTAGTTTACAGTGTGATTACTTGAAGTGTTAAAAGTGACAGCAAATAAAAACTAAACTCTTCTTGTAAGAAGTGTATTAGTCTCTTGCTTTTTTCAACCCCTTCTCACCCCATATATAGTAAGCCTTTACCCCCTGTTCCTCTGTTACCTTGTCTTCCTTCACAATCAACTTTTTCTCTTATCTACTCGTCTAACTTGTCCACCTGTTCCCTTGTTACTTTGTCTTCCTCCACAATTAACTTGTTCACCTGTCCACTCGTTCACTTGTCCACTTGTCCCCTTGTTACCCTGTCTTTCTTTACAATCAACTCGTTTACTCGTCTACCCGTTCACTTGTCCACTTCCCCCAAGAGTGTATTATTTACGTAATATCCTCCCTTTCTCATTGCTTATTTGTTTTTTTTTATTAACTTTGCCTACATTGATAAAAGAAGTGAGGTCTGCATGCTGAGTAGCAACCTCATAGCGTCTTTGGAGAAACCTTGAAGAAGGCAGTCAGAGACAGATAAGACAGAATATAACACCTAACTATTATGCATAAACAATTTTTAATCGGTTTATTATTATCGTCATTAACAGCTGCGCCTTTACAGGCTGATGACTATCCTACTGGAGGCTATCTCTTCGGTCAGGCTGCAGCACCAACTGGCAATGAATGGCAGTCACCCGGTGCATTGGGTTATAACAAGCTGCCAGCTCGTGCGCTATTCTCTTCTTTCTCTTCGGTTGACGAGGCAAGAAAAGTATTACCAGAGTTTGCTAAGGATTACCTTTCTCTCAACGGAGAATGGAGTTTCCACTTCTCAAAGAACCCCGATGAACGTCCAAAAGACTTCTTCGCAAAGGGTTATGATGACAGCAAGTGGGACCGTCTGCAGGTGCCAGTAAGTTGGAATATGGCAGGTATTCAGAAAGATGGAACACTGAAGTATGGTGTGCCAATCTATGTGAATCAGTGGGTTATTTTCAAATATAACATCGAACCGGGCGACTGGAAGAAGGGTGTTATGCGTGAACCGCCAAAGAACTACACCACTTACGAATATCGTAATGAGGTAGGTTCGTTTAGAAGAAGCTTTGACATTCCAACTACTTGGGACGGTAAGGAGGTCTATCTCAACTTTGATGGTGTAGACTCATTCTTCTATTTGTGGATCAACGGTCGTTACGTAGGATTCTCAAAGAACTCACGCAATACGGCACAATTCGATATTACCCCTTATATCACTAAGGGAAAGAACGAGGTAGCAGTAGAGGTTTATCGTTCGTCAGACGGTAGTTTCCTCGAGGCACAGGATATGTTCCGCTTGCCAGGTATCTTCCGTAATGTCAGCGTAACAGCTACTCCGAAGGTACATATTGCTGATGTGAAGGCTATCCCTTCCTATACAGACGGCAAGGGTACTGTAAACCTTAACACAACACTGCAGAACCTCACAACCAAGAATGCAAAGGACTTGCACCTTCGTTGGAGCATCTATAAGAACAGACTCTTTGCTGATGACAACGAGTTGGTGGCAACTTTTGAAGATGCAAAGGCAAAGACCGTTTGTAACAGTAAGGGACAGGCTGACGTTCGACAGACACTCACTGTGAACAATGCGGCAGCATGGACAGCAGAAGAGCCTAATGTCTATGTTCTCGTTGGTGAGTTGATGCAGGGAAAGAAGGTAGTTGAAACGATAAGTTTCCAAACTGGTTTCCGTACTGTTGAGATTAAGGATACTCCTGCAAGTCAGGACGAGTTTGGTTTGGCTGGAAGATATTATTATATCAATAGTAAGCCAGTGAAACTCAAGGGTGTGAACCGCCACGATACCAACCCATTGACAGGTAAGGTTATCTCTCGTGAGCAGATGGAACATGAGATTATGCTGATGAAGCGTGCGAATATCAACCACATACGTACCTCTCATTATCCTAATGATCCTTACTTCTATTATCTCTGCAACAAATATGGTATCTACTTGGAGAGCGAGGCAAACATCGAAAGTCATGAGTACTTCTATGGCAAGGCATCGCTTTCACATGTGCCAGAGTTCCAAGCAGCACACGTTGATCGTGTAATGGCAATGACACGTCAGTTGGTTAATCAGCCTTCAATCGTTATCTGGAGTTTGGGTAACGAGGCAGGACCGGGGCATAACTTCGTTGTAGCTTACGACTCTCTGAAGGCTTACGATGCTTCAAGACCAGTACAGTATGAGCGCAACAACGACATTGTGGACATGGGTTCTAACCAGTATCCAAGTATTGCTTGGACACGTGATGCGGTGAAGGGTAAGATGGGTATCAAGTATCCTTTCCATATCTCAGAGTATGCCCATTCAATGGGTAACGCTGTAGGTAACCTCGTTGACTATTGGGAGGCAATGGAGTCAACGAACTTCTTTATGGGTGGTGCTATCTGGGACTGGATTGACCAGAGTATGTACAACTACACAAAGGACGGCAAGCGTTACCTTGCTTACGGTGGTGACTTCGGTGATACGCCTAACGATGGACAGTTTGTTATGAACGGTGTTATCTTCGGTGATGAGACACCAAAGCCACAGTATTATGAGGTGAAGAAGGTGTATCAGTATATTGGAACAAGCTGGAAGGACGCTAAGACAGCTATTTTGGATGTATTCAATAAGAACTACTACTCTGATGATCTCAGTGGTTATGCAATGTCTTATAGCCTGAGCGCTGATGGTGTAACCGTTAAGAAGGGCGACCTTGAGCTTGGTAGTGTACCAGCAAGAAGTCATAAGAGCATTACAATTGCAGGACTCAACGAGGGGCTTGACCCAAATAAGGAGTACCTCCTCCACATTACCTATCGCCTCAAGCATGACATGCCATGGGCAAAGGCAGGATATGTTCAGGCTGAAGAGCAGTTGCCTGTACAAGTAGCAGCGGCTCGTCCAGCTATCGATGTAGCAGGTAAGGTGAATATGTCTGCCGTAAAGGACAATAAGATAGTCTTCTCTGGCAAGACCTTCACAACGACATTCGACCTCACAAAGGGTACGATTTATAACCTTCAGTATGATGGTAAGACTATCATTGCAGATGGTTGTGGACCAGAGTTGAACGCTTTCCGTGCATGGGTTAACAATGACAACTGGGCTTACGAAGCATGGTATGCAAATGGTTTGAACAACCTGCAGCACAAGTGTACTAACTATACAACCCACGCAAATGCTGACGGTTCTGTTTCTGTTGTGTTCAATGTTGAGTCACAGGCACCTTATGGTTATCGCCTTGAGGGTGGTAATGCCAACTGGAAGAAGCTCATCGAATACAAGGAAAAGCCATTCGGTAAGGATGATTTCCGCTTTAATACACAGGTGGTTTACACCATCTTCCCTGACGGTAGCATTGAGAGCGAGAGCGCAATAACAAGTAATAAGCCTAATTTGACACTCGCAAAGTTGGGTTATACCGTACGTGTTCCAAAGGCACTCAGCTTGTTGAATTACTATGGTCGTGGTACAGTTGACAACTATCCAGACCGTAAGACAGGGCAGATGATTGGTATCTATGAGCAGCAGAATGTTGAGGATGAGTTCGTTGCCTTCCCTAAGCCACAAGATACGGGTAACCATCAGGATACTCGTTGGCTCTCACTCACTGGTAATACTGGTAACAATGCCCTCTATGGTGCTGTCTTCGTGGCTAAGGATAAGATGAGTTTCTCAGCACTTCCTTGGTCGGATAACACCATCGCAATGGCTAACCACCCACATGAGTTGCCACAGAGCGAATATACTCATTTGCATCTTGATATGGCTATTACTGGTCTTGGCGGTAACAGCTGCGGACAGGGTGGTCCGTTATTGCGCGACCGTGTCATGGCAACGCCACACACCTTCGGTTATATGATTCGTCCGATGAACTCTGTTAAGACCAACGACCTCGTTAGCAATGCGAATGTAAGTCTTAACGGTGCCACACCACTTACCATCGTACGTGATGGTGAGGGCAATGTGACAATCAATGCAAATGGTGCGAAGGGCGATATCTACTATCGTGTTAACGACAGCAAGAAGACAGTGAAGTACACTGGTCCTGTTAGCTTGCGCAATGGTGGTACGATTTCAGCTTGGACAAAGGAGAATGATTGGCTCGTAGCTTCTCAGACCTTCTCACGCATTGAGAGCATCCCATTGTCAGTAGTCTTCGCTTCAAGTCAGGAGAGTGGTGAGGGTGATGCAAGCCACCTTACTGATGGAAATCCAAGCAGCTACTGGCACACAATGTACTCTGTTACTGTGGCTAACTACCCACATTGGGTTGACTTCGACTGTGGTGGTATGAAGACTATAAAGGGTTTCACCTACCTCCCACGTCAGGACAGCAACAATGGTAACATCAAGAAGTACAGCATTCAGGTAAGCAACGACGGCAAGACATGGGGTAAGGCTGTTGCTGAAGGTGAGTTTGAGAACAACAGAAAGGAAAAGACTATCCTCCTCACCACACCAGTTAAGGCTCGCTTCGTCCGTCTGACAGCCCTCAGTGAGCAGTCTGGTCAGGACTTCGCAACAGGTGCTGAGTTTAAAGTGTTAGAGAAGTAAAGGGTTTATTATAGTCATTTGATAAATAAAAAGATAGGGAATCACAATTTGTCGTTCCCTATCTTTTTTGTGTTCTTACTAACTGTCTATAATCCGTTCGAATCATATTTGCATCCACTCGTCGTTCTATTTCAGCTATATAGTGCAT